>ERZ772967.1104-NODE-1104-length-19087-cov-9.717528_pt1 | contig 19087 bp, 10 predicted proteins | sample MGYA00511677_ERZ772967 | MGnify/ENA primary metagenome ERZ772967 (study PRJEB29015, sample SAMEA2737931) | human oral metagenome | biome: human oral; feature: human-associated habitat; material: dental | place: China | collected 2146 ...
CCAGCAGGCCGGGAATGCCCAGGTATTCCTGCTCCTCCTCGGATCCGACCTCGGCACCGGCGCCCCAAGCGGCGCCGTCGAAGAGGACGCCATCGAACTCGGCATCCGCGCCCAGGACCTCGAACTGGGAGAGCAGGTCGGAGGACGCCTTTTCCTCGCGATTTGCGGCAGCAACGAGGGCATCCTCGGGGTTCCACATGTCGTCTTCGCTGGCTTCCTCGCGCTTGGGGCGATCCAGCGCGTGGTCGCGCTCGATCTCCATGCCGCCGGCGAGGGTCAGGAGGGGCACGACGGAGGGGATGAAGACGGTGGCGGTCTCACCGCGGCGGCGCGCTCGCACGTAGCGCCCGATCGCCTGGGCGAAAAACAGGGGCGTGGATGCATTCGTGGCGTAGACGCCGACGGCGAGGCGGGGCACGTCGACGCCCTCGGACACCATGCGCACGGCGACCATCCACTTATCGGTGGAGTCCGCAAACTCGGAAATGCGGTCGGAGGCGTCCGCGTCGTCGGACAGGACGATCGTGGGGGCCTTGCCGGTGATGAGGCGCAGGTGGCGGGCGTAGGCGCGCGCGTGCTCCTGGTTCGAGGCGATAACGAGGCCGCCCGCGTCCGGCACGGCGCGGCGCACTTCCTCGAGGCGCAGGTCGGCGGCGCGCAGGACGGCGGGGATCCACTCGCCCTTGGGGTCCAGCGCGGTGCGCCAGGCCTGCTTCATCATGTCCTTGGTGAGGGGCTCGCCCAGGCGAGCGCTCACCTCGTCGCCGGCGTTGGTACGCCAGGCCATCTGTCCCGAGTAGGACATGAATAGAACCGGGCGCACGACGCCGTCCTTGAGGGCGTCACCGTAGCCGTAGGTGTAGTCGGCGCGCGAGCGACGGATGCCCTCCTCGTCCTCCTCGTAGGTGACGAAGGGGATCGGAGAGGTGTCGGAGCGGAAGGGCGTACCCGTCAGCGCCAGGCGACGCGTCGCGTCCGTGAAGGCCTCGCGCACGCCGTCGCCCCAGGACAGGGAGTCGCCGGCGTGGTGGATCTCGTCGAGGATGACGAGGGTGCGGTAGGCGCGGGTGCGGGCGGCATGGACGGCCGGATTGGAACCGATCTGCGCGTAGGTGACGGCCACACCGTCGAAGTGCGAGCCGGCCACGCCCTGCGAGTTCGTAAAGTCGGGGTCAATGTGGATACCGAAGCGCGCGGCGCTCGACGCCCACTGACCCTTGAGGTGCTCGGTGGGGCACACGACGGTCAGCTTATCGACGATGCCGCGGGCAATCAGCTCGGTCGCAAGCGTCAGCGCGAAGGTCGTCTTACCTGCGCCCGGGGTCGCCACCGCCAGGAAGTCTCGCGGGGACGAGGCCATGTAGCGGTCCAAGGCAGCAGCCTGCCAGGCGCGCAGCCTGCCAACGGGTGCGCGCCGGGTTGTCTCGCTCACTTGTCGGAGCCCTTTCCGCCGTCCGAGAAGGGCCAGTTACGCCCGTTCTTACCCATCGAATCACGCAGCTCCCTGCAGGTGGGGCACACCGGGTACTGCGAGGCGTCACGGGTGGGGATCCACACCTTGCCGCACAGGGCGACGACGGGCTGGCCCGTGACCATCGAGGAGTCCGCCTTGTCGCGCCGGACGAAATGGGCGAACCGGTCGCCGTCGCCGGGGGACTTCTCCTGCTCGACCTCGGTGCGTTCGAGCAGGCCGGTCGAGGACTGGGTGGAGGGCCCGCCCGGTCCAGTGGGTTCGTCAAGAGCGTCGCGCATGGGCCCATTGTAGGGCCCGTCCCCGCGCCCCGTCAGGTCGCGCGGGGACGGCGCGCCAGTGGGATCGGCGACCTCCTCGTGCCCGCTGGCAGCGGCGCCGGCGGGCGGCGAGCGGGATCCGCGATGCCCGGTGCGGCTCCGCATCGGGGACCGGGCGGGCGGTGCGCTCGGGATCCGCCCTCAGCGCGCTGTCCGCCACTGCCGCCGCGGTCAGCGCCCGGCGCGCTCCTTGGCCCAGACCTCCTTGTAGAAGTCGGCGAGCTCGAGCTTCGAGGCGGCGGCCTCGTCGAGCAGGACGGTGACGTCGGGGTGGTGCTGCAGGACGGAGGCGGGCCAGCGCTGGGTGACGCCGCCCTCGACCATGGCCCTGACCGCGTCGGCCTTGCCCTCGCCGGTGGCGATGAAGACGTGGGCGCGCGAGTCCATGATGGTCCCCAGGCCCTGGGTGACGCAGTGGGTGGGGACCGCGTCGATGTCGCCGTCGAAGAAACGGGCGTTGTCGCGGCGCGTCTGCTCGGTGAGGACGCCGACGTGCGTCCTGGACACCAGGGAGCCCCCGGGCTCGTTGAAGCCGATGTGCCCGTCGGAGCCGATGCCGAGGACCTGGATGTCGATGCCGCCGTCGGCCTTGATGGCCTCGTCGTAGGCGCGCGCGCCCGCCTCGAGGTCGTCGCACCAGCCGTCGGGGCCGTGCGCCGCGCCCTCGGGCATGTCGACGAGGCCGACCAGGTTGCGGCCGATGAAGTTCGCGTAGCCCTCGTAGTGGTCGCGGGGCAGGCCCACGTACTCGTCGAGGTTGTAGGAGCGGACGCGCTTGAAGGAGATCTCACCCGCCTGGTGGCGGCGCACGAGCTCGGCGTAGAGCCCCAGGGGGGAGGACCCGGTGGCCAGGCCGAGCACGAAATCCGGTTTGGCCCGGTAGACCTCGATGATGCGGTCGGCGGCCTGCGAGGCGATCTGGTCCTCGTCGTTGAAAATACCAATTCTCATGGGTTCACCTTCGGAATCTGCGCGTGGCGCGCGCGGTCGCGGTCAAGAAGACGTGACCTATCATACTCCTCTTGGCGCTTATTCATCAGACAATCCGGGGGCCGGGGCGGGCCGCTGCCCCCGTGGCTCCCCCTGCGGCCCGGTGCCCTGAACACCGCCGGGCGCGACCGCCCGCCAGCCGTCCGCCCTGCCCGGCCGCGCCCGCGGCTCCGGCTTCAGGACCGCAGGTAGTCGATGACCGCGGGGGCCAGGGCGCGGAACGCCCGGCCGCGGTGGCTGATGGCGTTCTTCTGCTCCGCGCTCATCTGCGCCGTCGTGAGGGCGTGCCCGTCGGGCACGAAGACCGGGTCGTAGCCGAATCCGCCCCCGCCGCGCCGCTCGCGCAGGAGGCGCCCGCGGACCTCGCCGCGCTCGACGAACTCGCGCCCGTCCGGGAGGACGAGCGCGGCGGCGGACACGAAGGCGGCCGAGCGCAGGGCATCGGGGACGTCGGCGAGCTGGGCGAGCAGCAGATCGAGGTTCGCGGCGTCGTCGCCGTGGCGGCCGCACCACCTGGCGGAGAAGATCCCGGGCGCGCCCCCCATCACGTCGACCGTGAGGCCGGAGTCGTCGGCGAGCGCCGCCAGCCCCGTGAACGCCGCCAAGTGCCTGGCCTTGATGAGCGCGTTCTCCTCGAAGGACGCGCCGTCCTCCACGGGCGCTTCCACGTCGAAGTCGCTCATCCGGGCGATCATCGGGCTGTCGAACCCCTCCCACGCGGGCGCGAGTATCGCCTCCAGCTCGCTGATCTTGTGGGCGTTGCCCGTCGCGAAGACGAGGCGGGGCGCGCTCACGGCGCCACCTCGACGCGCTCGCCGGGCGCGCCCGACAGGGCGGCGCGCTGGGCATCGGCCAGGCGGGCGTTGCCCAGGGCCGCCAGGTCCAGCAGGGCGCCGAGCTCGGCGCGGGAGAAGGGGGCGTGCTCCGCGGTCCCCTGGACCTCGATGAAGCGCCCGTCGCCGGTTTGGACGACGTTCATGTCCGTGTGGGCGCGCACGTCCTCGGCGTAGGGCAGGTCGAGGACGGGCGCGCCGTCGACGATCCCCACGGAGATCGCGGACACGGAGTCCGTGAGGACCTTCGCGCCAGGGGAGACGGCGCCGTTCCGCTTCGCCCACGCGACCGCGTCGGCCAGCGCGATGTAAGCGCCGGTGACGGAGGCGGTGCGGGTCCCGCCGTCGGCGCGCAGCACGTCGCAGTCGAGGGTGACCGTGTTCTCGCCGAGGGCGCGCGTGTCGACGACGCCGCGCAGGCTGCGCCCGATGAGTCGGGAGATCTCCTGGGTCCGCCCGCCGACCCTGCCCTTGACGGACTCGCGGGGCGAGCGCTGGTCGGTGGCGCGCGGCAGCATCGCGTACTCGGCGGTGACCCAGCCCTCGCCGGAGTCGCGCTTCCACCGGGGCACCCCCGTGGTGAAGGAGGCGACGCACAGGACCCTCGTCGCTCCGAACTCGATGAGGACGCTGCCCTCGCCCGTTCCCGACCACCCGCGGGTGATGGAGACGGGGCGCAGCTGGTCGGGGGCGCGCCCGTCGGCGCGCGTCGCTGGTGTGCTCATGGGCACCAGCCTAGCCCAGTGCGGTACGGTGGGGTCATGGCACTCGACCTCCCACTCGTGCGGGGCCGCGTCGACCCGTGCGTGGGCCTGCGCGACTCCCTCGCCCCGGACCGGATCCTCTCGGGCGCGCCGCTGCCCGGCGGCTTTGGCGCCGCCACCGCCATCGGGGTCGCCCCCAGCGGCCACGTCATGGTCGACGGGGCGGAGGAGGGCTCCGGGCGGGTGAGCCTGGCGCGCATGGCCCCCGGCCGCGCCTCGGCGCTCGTGCGCGGCGGCGCCCGGGCCTCGTTCATCGGAGCCGTGGGCGGTCGCGCGGTGGTCGCGGTCGAGGTCGAAAACGGAGGGGACGGCGCGGGGGGCCGGTGGCGGCACTTGCGCTCCGTGGGCCACCTGATGGGCGGCGACGACGCGGCGCTGGCGCTCAGCGGCGTCGCCCTGGCGGCGTGGCACCGCGACTACCGGTACTGCGGGCGGTGCGCGGGCGCGCTCGAGCCGGAGTGCGGCGGGTGGGCGGCGCGCTGCGGGTCTTGCGGGCGCCTGGAGTACCCGCGCCAGGACCCTGCTGTCATCGTGCGCGTCGACGACCACCGGGGGAGGACCCTGCTCGCCCACAACGCGGCGTGGGAGCCGGGCCGCGTCTCCGTGATCGCGGGTTTCGTCGAAGCCGGGGAGAGCCCCGACCGCGCGGTGGCGCGCGAGGTCGGCGAGGAGATCGCCATCGGCATCGGGGAGCCCCGTTACGTGGGCACGCAGCCGTGGCCCTTCCCCCGTTCCCAGATGATGGGCTACGTCGCGCGCACCCTCGAGGAGTCCCCCGCGCCCGCGCCCGACGGCGCCGAGATCGAGTGGGCGGGCTTCTACAGCCGGCAGGAGCTGGCCGACGCCGTGGTGTCGGGGCGCCTGCTGGCGCCGGGCCGGTCGTCGATCGCCTACGCCATGCTCCGCCAGTGGTACGGAGGAGAGCTCCCGCTCCCGGGGCGCGCCTGAGGGGCCGCGGGCGCACTGGCCCGTGGCCGTCGCCTCGCTTCCGGAGCGTCTGAGGGCCGCGGGCGCACCCGGTCCCGGCCGCGGCGCCGCTCCCTTTCCCGGCGTGTGAGGAACAAATCAGTGCGCGCTGCCCGCCCAACGAGGCTACCCCGCTCCCGGCGGGCCGGTCCGCGTGCGGGGCGGGGCGGGCGGCACGCACATGCGCGGTGGAGGTGGGATGATTCGGACTATGAGCCTGAGCCCGAACGAACTCCTCGACGCACTCGACCCCGACCAGCGCGCGGTGGCCACGCAGGTCGCGGGCCCGCTGGCGGTCCTGGCGGGCGCGGGCACGGGCAAGACCCGTGCGATCACGTACCGGATCGCCTACGGCGCCGCCGTCGGGGCCTTCGACCCGTCGAACGTGCTCGCCGTGACGTTCACGAAGCGCGCGGCCTACGAGATGCGCCACCGGCTGGCCGCCCTCGGCGTCCCCAGGGCGCAGGCGCGGACCTTCCACTCGGCGGCGCTGCGCCAACTGCGGCACTTCTGGCCCACGGTCGTCGGCGGCCCCATGCCCGACGTGGTCCCGCACAAGGCGTCACTGGTGTCGAGCGCCTGCGCGAGGCTGGGCATCACGGTGGACAGGACGACGGTGCGCGACCTCGCCGCGGAGGTCGAATGGGCGAAGGTGTCGATGGTGGGGCCGGACCGCTACGAGGCGCACCTGCGCCGCACTGGCCGACAGGCGCCCGCCGACTTGACGGGGGCCGAGGCGGCGCGCCTGCTCGACGCCTACGAGGACGCGAAGTCCGAGAGGGGCGTGGTGGACTTCGAGGACGTGCTGGTCTACATGTGCGGCATCCTGCAGGAGCGCCCCGACATCGCGCGCCTCGTCCGCGGCCAGTACCGCAACTTCGTGGTCGATGAGTTCCAAGACGTGAACCTCCTGCAGTCCCGGCTGCTCGACCTGTGGCTGGGCGGGCGCCACGACGTGTGCGTAGTGGGCGACGTGGCCCAGACCATCTACTCCTTCACGGGGGCCAGCCCGGAGTACCTGACTGGCTTCGCGCGCAAGCACCCGGGCGCCCGAGTGCTCGAGCTCACCCGCGACTACCGGTCGACTCCCGCGATCGTCGAGGCCGCCAACCGCGTCCTCGCCGGGGCCGCGCAGCGCGAGGGCACTGTGCGCCTGGTGAGCCAGCGGGAGGGCGGGGTGCCCGTCGCCTACCGGACCTACGACGACGACGTCGCCGAGGCCGAGGGCATCGCCCAGCGGATCACGGAGCTCATGGCGGGCGGGACGCCCGCGCACTCGATAGCGGTGCTGCTGCGCACGAACGGGCAGTCCCAGGTGTTCGAGGAGGCGCTCGGCGCGCGCGGCATCCCGGTCGCGATGACGAACTCGACGCCGTTCTTCCGCCGCGAGGACGTGCGCCGGGCGCTGTCGGCGCTGCGCACGGCGGCCACGGCGCAGCAGGGAGGGGACGGCGCTGGCGCGGGGGGCGTCGGCGCGGCGGTCAGGGACGCCCTGGGCGGCGTCGGCTGGAGCGAGGAGGCCCCCGTCGGCGGCAGCGCCCGCGAGCGGTGGGCGGACATGGCCGCGATCGTGGCGTGGGCGGACGACACGAACGCCTCGGACCTGGCGGGGTTCCTCTCCGAGCTCGACGAGCGCGCCCAGTACCAGGTCGAGCCCGACAAAACGGGCGTGGAGGTGGCGACCATCCATACCGCGAAGGGCCTCGAATGGGACGCGGTGTTCGTCGCGGGCGTCGCCGAGGGGCTGCTCCCGATCTCGTACGCCTCCACGCCCGCGGCCCGCGAGGAGGAGCGCCGCCTGCTGTACGTGGCGCTCACCCGGGCGCGCGACGTGCTGGAGGTGTCGTGGGCGCGGATGCGCGCCACGGGCGGGCGCGGCAAGCGCCACCGCTCCCGGCTGCTCGACGGCGTGTGGCCGGCGGGCAGGAGCGTGGGCAAGCCGAAGCGCCAGGCGGCCAAGGAGAGCGCCCGCGAGCGCAGGGAGCGCTTCGAGGCGGAGGCCGGCGAGGAGGCGCTCGACCTCTTCGCCAGGCTCAAGGCGTGGCGCCTGAGGGTGGCGCAGGCTGCCTCGGTCCCCGCCTTCGCGGTGCTCACCGACCAGACGCTGCGCGATATCGCGGTGACCAGGCCCAAGACCGTCGCCCAGCTGCGGGTCATCAAGGGGATCGGCGACGTCAAGGTCGAGCGCTTCGCCGCCCCGGTGCTGGCCCTGGTGCGGGGGGAGGAGGTTGCTCCCCCGGAGCCGTAGGGGACTGGCCCGGGGGCTGCGCGGTCCCGATGCCGCAGGCGCACGAGGGGTCGGGCCGCGCCCGTTCGCGCACGGACGTGCCGCCGTCGGGGCCGACCACGTGGATCGCGGGCAGGTCGGCGAAGTCGAAGGCGCCCGTGCACAGGGCGCGGACGAGGCGGGCGATCAGCAGGCCCGCCGCCAGGTGGGCCGAGGCGGTGAGCGCCCCCAGCGGCTGGCCGCAGCCTTGGCGCAGGTGGGCCAGGCGGAAGGGGTCGTCGGCGATGCGCGCCGATTCAACGCAGTGGTGGCACGGGGTCGCGCCGGGAAGGACCAGCGGCCCCACCTCGTACCCCGTCTCGCCCCGGGTGACCAGCAGGTGGGGGGTGTCCACGGCTGTGAGGGCCTCGGTGCGCGCGGGGTCGATCATCCGGTCGCCGCTGACGATCGCGATGTGGGGCTGGGACTGGCAGTGGAGGCGGGCCAGTGGGATCCGGTGGGCGAGGAGCCTGCGCGCCGAGGGGGCGCGGAGGGTCCCCAGCGCGGTCGAGGGGAAGAAGCGCTGGAAGTCCTCGTCGATCAGGCCGGAGTCCTCTATGGAGCACTCGAGCGCGAAACCGTCGGCCAGCACCCCCAGTGCGACGACTGTGGCGGGGGTCAGGCCCACGGCCCCGACGAAGAGCGGGGAAGTGGGGCCCTCGTCGAGGAACCGGGTGCGGCGCAGCGCGGATTCGATCAGCGCACGGCGGGGAGGCGGGCCCGCGGGGCGCGCGCGCTTGCCCCCGCCTTCTGGGAGGGACGCCCGCAGCAGCCAGGCGCGCTCGGCGTCGTCGAGGCCTTCGATGACGGTGTGGTGGTAGTGATCGGATCCGATCTGAACGGCGTTCTGCCCGTGCCAGAGGACCGCAGTCTCTTTTCTCAGCTTCATAGCTGTTCCTCCCGATTCGCATAAGTGAATCCATTATGGATCGGTCGGTGGGGGTTCCGCTGGGAAATGGGAGATCTGTGGATAGAGCCGGCGCTAGGCGCGGCGACTGCGGCTTCTGTGAGCGCGCGCAGCGACTTCCCGCCCGGGACCGCCGACGCGGAGCGGCTGCGGCCCCTCGGTCGGCGGAGCGCCCGGGGCGCTGGCGGACTGTCCGGGCGCGGCGACTGGGCGCTGCATCCCGGGAACGGGTCCGGTGCTGGTCGTGCCCTGTGGCGCGTCCGCCCGTGGCCTACTGCCCGGGGGAGCCGGGCGTCCCGTCCGGCCCTCCACCGCCCTCCGGGGCTCCTGGCTCTTCGCCGCCCTCTCCGGGGGAGCCGGGCTCCTGTGGGGCTCCGTCGTCGGAGTCCGCCCCCTCCGGTGCGAAACCCGCCTCGCGCAGCGTCTCCGCCTCGGGGTCGTCCTGGGGGGACAGCCCCTCCGCCCAGCCCATCGTCCCGTCGAGCAGGGAGTTGAGGGCGGCGTCGATGTCGGCGTCCTGCTCCAGGGCGGCCCGGCGGATCGTGAGGAAGGTGTCGGGGGAGTCCAGCTCGTTCATGGTCGGCACCATGTCGGGGTGCGACCACAGCGCGTCGCGGGCCGCGGCGGTGCCGTCGGCGGCGACCAGCGAGAAGATCGACGCGGCGCCCCGGGCGCGCCTGGGGCGCATCTTGAGGCCGATGAGGCGCCCCAGGACCTCCTCGGCGGGACTGCCCGAGGCGCGCCGCCTGCGCATCATCTCCCGCAACTGGTCGGAGTGGGGCAGGTAGGGGGCCGTCGCGGCGGCCGTGACGACCTCCACCCACCCCTCTATGAGCGCGAGCAGGGTCTCCAGCCGTGTCAGCGCCCTGTGCTGGGCCTCGGTGACGGAGATGGCGAACACCCCGCCCGAGAGGGCGCGTTCGATCGACTCGGGATCCGAGGGGTCGACGCTGCCGGCCGCCCGCGCGATGGCGGCCGGGTCGATGGCGATCTCCGCGCTGTACGCCTCGACCGCGCGCAGCAGGTCGCCCGACAGCCACGGCACAGAGGCGAAGAGGCGGCGGTGGGCGGCCTCGCGCACGGCCATGAACTGGCGGACCTCGGTGAAGTCGATGTCGAGGCCCTCGCTGAACACGGCGATGTTGTGGGGCAGCAGCGCCGTCGTGCGGGCCGGGGCGAGGGGGACGCCCACGTCGTAGGAGCCGATCGCCTCCTGCGCCAGCGCGCTGAGGGCGCGCCCGATCTGCGAGGCGAACATCATGGCGGACAGCTTGGGCATCATCTCCTGGGTCTGCCCCAGCATGGCGGCGACGCCCGCGGGCAGATCGCCCCCTTCGCCCATCTGGTCCTCGAGCGCCGCCGACAGGGCCCGCGACACGTTGGCCGCGACCGGCTCGCAGATCCGCTTCCACATCGGCAGTGTCGCGTCGATCCACTGCGCGCGGCTCCACGCCTGGCGCTCTGCGGGGCCGGCGGAGAAGTCGGTGACGGTGTCGAGCCACAGGTCCGCCACCGTCATCGCCTGCTTGGCCGCCGCCGCCTCCGCCGCGGAGGGGCGGGGATCCCCCGCGGTGAACGCCTGCTGCTTCGCCGCGCCCTCGACCAGGCCCCAGTTGACGGGGCCGCTCGTCGTGCTCATGATGAAGCGGAACTGGTTGAGCACCTGTTCCAGGTGGGCGGGGTCGGAGTACTCGGCGGGCATCGAAGAGGGGTCGAAGCCCTGCGCCCGCATCGCGCGGGCGGCCTCCTCGCCCGCCTCGTCGCCGAGGAGGCTGCGGAGGAAGTCGTCGAACGGGGTGCCATCGGACTCGTCACTCATGACGCCAGCCTAGTGGCTCAATATGGCGGGGCGCTGGAAGCGCACTGGGTGTGCGCTGAAAGCATAAAGGGAACGGGCGCTGCGGGCGCCGAACAGGTGCGGCCCGGCCAGCGGTGCGCCACAATGTCCGGGTGGACGAGAACAACGACACCGCACCCTCCTCCGCCCAGGACGCCGGTCCCGCCCCCGCGGGCAGCGCGCCCGCCGAGCGCGGCCCGGCGGAGGCCGGTCCGGCGGGGGATGGCCCCGCCGACGACGCCCCCGACCAGCGCCCCTGCGCCGAGCACGCCGGCGCCAGCGGGACCCGGCCGGCTGGCCGCCGCCGGGAGGTCCCCCTGTGGGCCAGGCTCGCCGCCTCCGGGACGGCCCTCGCCCTCATGGTCGCCGGCCTGTCGTGGGTCCCCGTCCCCTACGTCGTGGAGAGCCCGGGCCCGACCTTCAACGTCCTCGGCTCCGACAGCGGCACCCCCATGATCTCGATCTCCGGGACGGACCCCGCCAGCGGCGCGGACGTGGCGGTCGACGCCCCCCAGTCCTCGTCCTACGCGGCCAAGGCCCCGTCCGGGGACGGCGGGCCCGGGCAACTGCGGATGGTGACGGTCGCCGAGAGCGGCGGCCCCGGGCGGCGCCTCAACCTCCTCCAACTCGTCGGCGCCACTTTCGACTCGCGCTCGCGGATCCTCGACTACGACTCCGTCTACCCGCCCACGGCCACCCAGGAGCAAGTCGACAGCGCCAACCAGGCGCAGATGCAGTCCTCGCAGTCCACCTCGCAGGTCGCCGCCCTGGAGTACCTGGGATGGCGGGTCCCCGCCTCGGTGACCATCGAGGGGGGCGTCGAGGGGACGGACGCGGCGGGCAAGGTCGCCAAGGGCGACGCGCTGACCGCGATCACCACCGCCGACGGGGCCGTCCACCCCGTGGACAGCGCTTCCGCGCCATTCGCCATCATGTCGCGCGTCCCCGTGGGGGACACGGTGGTGCTGTCCGTTCAGCACGACGGGACCGCCCTCGAGATCCCCGTGACGACCGTCGCGGGGGAGGAGGGGTCCGAGGGCTCCAAACTGGGGGTCTACCTCAGCATCGACGCGCAGCTGCCCCTCGACATCTCCTTCAACTTGGAGAACGTGGGCGGTCCGTCGGCGGGGATGATGTTCTCGCTGGGCATCATCGACCGCCTCACGCCCGGCGACATGACGGGCGGAGCGGTCATCGCCGGGACTGGGACCATGAACTACGACGGGCGCGTGGGCGCCATCGGGGGGATCCAGCAGAAGATGTGGGGCGCCAAGGAGGACGGCGCCCAATGGTTCTTCGCCCCCGCCGCGAACTGCGACGAGGTCGTCGGGAACGTCCCAGACGGGCTGCGCGTCGTGCGGGTCGCCACACTGGGCGAGGCCGCCGACGCCGCCCTGCGCCGCGAGATCCGTCTGCCCGCCCTGCGAGCCGTGCGCGCCGCCCTGGCCGGCGGGCCCGCCCCCTCGCCCGTGGCGGTCCTGACTGCCCTGTTCATGCTCGGTGAGCCGGTCCCCGCCACTGCTCTCGACGCCGCCCTGCCTCGCACGACAGCGGCGGGCGCCGCTGCTATCGGCCTGGTCGGCGAGCCCGATGGCGCCGGATATGTCCGTGCCCTGGTCGACCTGCGTCCCCACGAGGCCGTCGACGACGCCGGTGAGGTCCGCTGGTGGGTGGCCTCCGACCTGGGTGAGCTCGTCACCGGCCGGGCGCTGGCCCCCGATCATGTCCTGGGTGTCGGCGGCGCCGGCCTCACCCTGGCGGGCCTGACCCCGCGCAGGCGGGTGGGCACCGCCCTGGACCTGGGCTGCGGCTGCGGCATCCAGACCCTCTACCTGCTGCGTCACGCCGAGCACGTGGTGGCCACCGACATCTCCGCGCGCGCCCTGGCCTTCACCGCCTTCAACGCTGCCCTGGCCGGCGTGAGCGTCACCGGTGCTCCAGGCGCCGATTCCGGAGCCGGCGCCGCGTCCGAGGCCGACGTTGAGCCCGGCTCCGCTTCGGGCGCGGGCCGCCTGGAGCTCCTGCGCGGCTCCCTCCTGGAGCCGGTAGCCGGTCGCCGCTTCGACCTCATCGCCTCCAACCCGCCCTTCGTCCTCACCCCGCCGGCGGTACGCGAGGCCGGCCTGCCCCTCATGGAGTACCGCGACGCCGGCGGCCCCATCCTGCCGGGGCTCGTCGCCGGGCTCGGCGAGCACCTCGAGCTCGGGGCGAGCGCCGTCATGCTCGGCAACTGGGAGCACCGTGGCGCCGGCTCGTGGCGCGACGCCGTGGCCGCATGGCTCCCCGAGGGGCTCGACGCCTGGGTCATTGAGCGCGAGCTCCAGGACCCGGTGGAGTACGCCACCATGTGGCTGCGCGACGGCGGCCTGACCCCCGAGCGCGACCCGGAGGCCTTCGACGCCGCCCTGGAGGCGTGGATCGACGACTTCGAGGTCCGCGACGTGCGGGGCGTCGGCTTCGGCTACCTCATCGTCCACCGTCCCCGGCATCCCCGCGAGCCCTGGCGCCTCCTGGAGGAGGTGACCACCTCCGGTCAGGGGGTCCTGGGCCCCCATGTCGCCGAGGTGCTGGAGGTGCGCGAGCGCCTCGCCGGCCTCGACGACGACGCCGTCGCCGACCTGCGCCCGCTCCTGGCCCCCGACGTCACTGAGGAGCGTCACCTCATTCCGGGCGCCGCCGAGCCCACGGTCATCCTGCTGCGTCAGGGCGGAGGGCTGGGGCGCACGCTGCAGGCCTCCACGGCGGTGGCCGCCCTGGCCGGGGTGGCCGACGGTGAGCTGAGCGTCGGGCAGGTCGCCTCCGCGGTCGCCGCCCTTAGTGAGCTGAACGCAGTCGATGCGCTCGCGCTGCGCGCGGAGATGGTCGAGGCGGCCCGTCATCTTCTGACCACAGGATTCCTGCGCCCAGGAAAGTGACAATGGACTGAATGGGGCTGTGAGGGAAATAGATGACGGTGAACGCCCGGTGGGTATGATTCCGTTCTGAGATATCTGTGGGTTTGTTGTTGTCTTTCCTCTATTGTCGTGACGTCCTCGTCATCAATGAGATACAACTGAAACCCTTCCTGGGTGGCGTCATTTCAAGGGAAAGTGCCTGCGACGTGCAATGATGCGCGATTGTTGCCCCGTGAACCGATTCTGAGGTGTTGGGGAAGAGGTCGGATGACCTACATTCCTCGGCAGTCACATTTGTCGTGCGCTCCCCGCGCACCCATCCCTCATGATCGGAATCCATCGGCATGTCCCAGTCATCACGTCGCCCGCAGCGCGGGCGTGAAGGACTACTGCGCAGATTCTGTGCGGTGGTCGGTTCTCTTGCGATCGTCCTGGTGACCATGGTGTCGCTGCCGTGGACGGCGCCTCCCGCGGATGCCTCCACCAGTGACCTCAGTATTCCCCTGGGGGACACTGCGGTGCAGATCTCCTATGTGCGCACCATTGACACTATTGATCGGGTGTACGACACGGTGAACGGAGTCGGCTACGACTCCTACCCGTGGGAGTGGGCATACGCGCGTGCCTGCACTCGCTACTCGCCGGGGGCCAATAACTACTGGACTGACTATGTTCGCGGCAGCAGCGGCCAGTACGCGGCGGTCGGTTATGGACGCAAGGTGGATGAGGGTGCCTGCCCCACCTACTACCAAGGCGAGCCGGGTGATGTGCAGACCTCGCTGGGTTTCCAGCCCTCCAACACCACGAGCGTCAAGGCCGGAAACGTCTTCCTCGTGGGGCGGATGCGCCACGTCAACAGCCCGATCTACTCCGACAACAGCGCCGTGACCAACCCCTCCGAGGGTAAGGGCACCACCTACTACGGCAGCTTCAACATCAACACCGCCCAGACGATTCAGGCCGACTTCCCGTGGACCGAGTTCGACACCACGAACGTCTGCACCGGGAAGCTCGACTCGAACGGCAAGCTCATCATCGGCGACTACGGCACTGAAAATCAGACGGTCAGGACGCAGTACGCCTATGACCGGAACGGGAGGGTTGGCCGTTACGACGGGTCCACCTACACCTACCTGTACAAGAACGGCTCCCTGGTCTGGTTCAACGGTGTCATGACCCAGGACTTCACCGACAAGATCGGACACAGCTGCGCCGACGACATCCTCGACATCAAGTCTGACCGCTCCGACACTGCCTGGACGGACCCCAACACCGGCATCAAGTACAAGCTCAAGCTGTGGGGATTCGTCAACAACGGAGACAACCAGCAGTGCCGCCCCGACATGGAGAAGGCGGAGACCTCCAACCTGGAGGAGCGCTTCATCACCCGTGAGCGGGCCGTCTCCTACGGCTGCCTCTACGGCTCCATCGAGCAGGAGCGCCCGGTGACCTTCGCCAAGGACGTCAAGGCGGACTCATCGGTTCAGGGATCGTTGACGATCCCCACCTTCAACTACGTTAACGTCTCACCGGAAGGAACCTTCGGCGCAAGGACCTGGGGGACCCCCAAGTCCCTGACCCCCTCCTGGAACTCTGAGGACGTCGACCCCAAGAGCTACACCCTGCTGGCTCCCAACGACGCCGCCACGGTGCAGGAGGCGGGCACCACCCCGCAGGCCTCCGTTGACCGCAGGACCGGTGACGTGTGGACCACCGGCTGGTTCCTGCGCGACGTCAGCTGCACGGTGGGGAACGGCAGCGCCCCCCTGCTGCGCCGTGACGGAACCACCCACCTGGACAAGTCCGACTCCGTGAACCTCGAGCAGCGCACCATCCGCCTCGATGAGACCCAGCTGGCTGAGCGCCAGGAAGAGGTCGCCGTCAAGTGCGTCTGGCACAACGAGTACGTCGTCGGCCGTGGGCGCGTCACCCTCGTCAACATCGTCGATGGCGGCAGCGCCAGGCCCGAGCAGTGGACCCTGACCGCCAAGCCCGCCACCGATGGGCTCTTCGGGCAGAAGACCATCACCGGCGCCAGCGGCACGCCCGCCGTCAGCAAGGTCTACACCGCCGGTGGCACCTACGGCCTGTCCGCGGGCAACGGCCCCGAGGGCTACTCTCAGAACGGCCCCTGGGTCTGCACCAACGACGACGGCAGTAACGTGCCCGTCAGCGCGGACAACAAGTTCGTGCTGGGGGAGGGCAAGAACGTCACCTGCGTCGTGCACCAGAAGCCCCAGCAGACCCCCGTCAGCGCGGTCAAGAGCGTTGAGGGCGCCTCCGACGCCGCCACGGCCGGCTCCTACTCCCTGAGCTACACCTGCACCCCGGGTCCCGACGGCAAGGGCACCTCCACCGGCAAGATCACCGTGGACGCCCAGGGCAATGCCGCGAACCTGCCCGCCCAGCGCGTGGGTGCCACCTGCACCGTCACCGAGGATGCTCGTGACGCCAGGGGACTCAAGCAGCCCGGAACCGCAGCCGGCGGAAGCGTCAGCTGGAAGGACCCGGCCGCCTTCAAGGTGGTCACCAACCCGGGCAACCAGGAGCGGGAGCTCGCCTCCACCGCCGTGGCCCCGACCAACGGCAACGCCGGCGGTGTCACCTTCACCGTGCCCGACTCCACGCAGGGAGCCGTGCGGATCAAGGTCGTCAACTCCGTCGTCCCGCACGCCGGTATCGACAAGACCTTCACCAAGGTCGCCAAGAGCGCTGAGAAGGTCAACGGTCAGACCACCTTCGACCAGACCTACACCATCACGGTGACCAACCCCTCCGCCAAGGCGGGCCTCACCTACGACCTCAACGACGCCTGGCAGGTCCCCACCGGGGTCACCGTCCACAAGGTCAGCATCTCCGGTGGCGCCATCAACGGCACCGAGACGCCTCAGGCCGGGGTGCCCTACGTCAAGACCGGCATCTCCCTGCCCGCAGGCCAGAAGCACACCTACACGGTGGTGCTCAACGTCTCCGGTCCCGACGCCGGACTGCCCGGCATCCAGGGAACCTGCACCCCCGGCGCCGTCGGTCAGGGCAAGGCCATCTACAACAAGGCCTCAGTGACCACCAAGGGCGACGGGCAGCCCAAGGAGGCCGCGGCCTGCGGCACCCTGCCCATCAACCCCCAGTTCAAGGCCTCCAAGACCCCGCTCGACGTGGTCCGTAACAGTGATGGCACCTTCACCTCCAGCTACACGGTGACGGTCACCAACACCTCGCTGGTCGCCAGCCCGGTGGCCGCCGATCTCACCGACACCCCGCAGATGCCCACCGGCACCCGCCTGAGTCGGATCAAGGTCCTGGAGAAGGGAGTCGACGCCCAGGGCGTCACACTGCCCGCCATCAACCCTGCCAACGGAACCCTCAACGGCTCGATCACCCTCATCAAGGGCGGCACCGGCGAGAGCCTCGCCGCCGCTCCCCGCGCCGGGGCCGACGGTGGCAGCCGCACCTTCACGATGCAGATGACCTTCACGGTCCGTGAGAACACCCCGGGCTTCAACGAGGCCGACTTCCAGTGCGGTCACCAGCGCGCCGACGGCAAGCCCTCCGGCCTGGTCAACACCATCGCCATGGAAGGTGACACCGATGGTGACGGGAACAACCACGGTTGCCTCTCCACCGACGGCAAGCTGAAGTTCTCCAAGGAGGTCACCACCCAGCCGGGCAACGGCTCGACCTTCGACGTCGTCTACACCGTGAGCGTGGTCAACGAGGGATCGCTGTCGGTGTCCACCGGACCCATCAACGACAAGCCCTCCTTCGCCCCCGGACTCAACCCGACCCTGGTCAAGGTGCAGCGCGAGATGGGACCGACCCGGACGGTCAACGCCCAGGCCGACGGCTCCTACCGCCTGTCCGACAACGAGACCCTCTACTCGGGCCTGACGATCCGCTACACCGTCACCTTCACGGTGAAGATCGACCCGTCGGTCACCGGATACCGCGATGAGCTGCTGTCCTGCACCACGGACAAGGGGCGCCTCGTTCCCGGCCACGGCCTCTACAACAAGGTCGTGCCTCAGACGGGCAAGGACTCCGACACCCGGCCCGACCACGACGTGGCCTGCGCCAACGTCTCGCCCAATGCCGGCAAGCGCATCCTGTCGATCGTCAAGACCGGCAGCCAGGGCCCCCTGGACGACGCGGCCTTCGACATCTACCCGATGGACCCCTCCACCCCGGGTGCCAAGCCCCTCACCAACGGTGTGACCTTCACCGGTGGCAAGGGAACCGGAACCTTCACCACCACGGGACTGGCCATCAACCGCGAGTACTGGCTGGTGGAGACCAAGGCTCCCGCCGGGCACCAGCTCATGGCCAAGCCGGCCCGCTTCAAGGTGACCGACACGGGCATCGAGCTCATCACCGCCACTCCCGGCGGCTCGGCCCTGACGGTCTCGCGCAGCGGTGCCAGCAAGTCCGACGACACCATCACCGTCCGAGACCTCCAGATCGGCACCCTGCCGCTGTCCGGTGGACGCGGAATCGGCATGAACATCGCCGTCGGAATCGCGGCCATCACCGGCGCCGGCCTGCTGGCGCTGCGGCAACGAAAGACTTCCTCGTTCGGGCGCTCCGCCTGATCGCGAGAAGAACCCACGACTCCGCTCCGTCGCGCGCGGGTCACCCCTTCTATCCCTCATTCATCCCAACAACACAGGAGAGAACAGCAATGCACTCCCTCAACACGCGCCGGGGCCTCGGCCTCGCCGCTGCGATGACGCTCGCCGCCGGCGCGCTCGTCGCCCCGACCGGCGCGGCGGCACCCGCTGACCCGAACGGCTCCACCATCGACCCCGACGCGGCCACCACGCTGACCGTCCACAAGTGCGAGCAGACCGACACCAACGGCGTCAAGGAGGGGACCGGTAACGAGGACCCCCAGGCCGAGTGCAAGCCCGTCTCCGACGTCGAGTTCACCATCACCAAGCTGAACGTGGACCTGACGACCTACGACGGCTGGAAGACCCTCGCGGACCTCAAGGGTGACGTGGTCAAGGCCGGTGCCCTCAAGAGCACCACCGTCCAGAAGATCACCACCGGTGCCAACGGTCTGGCCTCCTTCACCGACGCCCAGACCGAGGTCGGTGCCTACCTCGTCAGCGAGACGCGCACCCCCGACAAGGTCATCCCGGCCGAGGACTTCGTCGTCACCCTGCCGATGACCAACCCGCAGGACACCGCCAAGTGGAACTACAACGTCCACGTCTACCCCAAGAACACCCTCTCCGGTGTGGACAAGCAGGTGACGGACAAGCCGGCCCCCGGCTCCGGGCGCGACATCACCTACACCATCACCACCTCCATCCCGAAGGTGGACTACCCCGGCGGTGCGCGCATCAAGCGCTACGAGGTCGTTGACCGCCTTGACAAGCGCATCAAGAAGGACGCTCTGACCCCGGTCGTCAAGATCGTCGGTCAGAACGAGGTGACCCTGGCGGACACCACCGACTACACCCTCATCACTGCCGAGGGTAAGGACCACAACTGGGCCACCATCCAGCTCACCGAGGAGGGTCGCCGCAAGGCCTCCGAGGCGCGCTACAACGGCAACGGCGAGACCAAGCTCCAGGTGACCCTGACCGCCAAGTTCGACGCCGCTGTCAACCTCGAGGGTGACCTGTCCAACACCGCGGGCCTCATCCCCAACGACAGCCCCAACTTCACCTGGGACCCGAACAACCCCGGCACCACCACGGACATCCCCGGCATTCCCACCACCCCCGTGCTCTCCAAGTACGGCAAGGTGGTTCTCACCAAGACCGGTACGGACCAGCTGGCCGACAAGACCAAGTACAACGGCGCCCAGTTCCAGGTCTACGAGTGCACCAAGACC
>ERZ772967.1107-NODE-1107-length-19077-cov-17.361581_pt1 | contig 19077 bp, 17 predicted proteins | sample MGYA00511677_ERZ772967 | MGnify/ENA primary metagenome ERZ772967 (study PRJEB29015, sample SAMEA2737931) | human oral metagenome | biome: human oral; feature: human-associated habitat; material: dental | place: China | collected 2146 ...
ACGCCTTCTACCAGCTCATCCACCAGGGCACCCAGCTCATCCCCGCGGACTTCATCGCCGTGGCCAACCCCGCTCACCCCACCAAGGACGGGGGAGTGGACGTCCACGAGCTGTTCCTGTCCAACTACCTGGCCCAGACTGCGGCGCTCGCCTTCGGCAAGACCGCCGATGAGGTGCGTGCCGAGGGCACCGCCGAGGAGATCGTCCCGGCCCGCGTCTTCGCCGGCAACAGGCCGACCACCTCGATCCTCGCCCCGGCGCTGACGCCAACGGTCGTCGGAGAGCTCATCGCCCTCTACGAGCACATCACCTTCACCCAGGGCATCGTGTGGGGCATCGACTCCTTCGACCAGTGGGGAGTGGAGCTGGGCAAGAAGCTGGCCCTCGAGATCGCCCCCGCCGTCCAGGGGGACGAGGAGGCCCTCGCAGGGCAAGACGCCTCCACCCGGGGCCTCATCACCCGCTACCGCAGCCTGCGCCGCTAACCCGACCAGACCAGCCGAATACTCTGTCGTGTCCGCGACTCATATCCCGTTGAGGAGGACATCGTGAAGGAAATCAACGTCGATGAGCTGCGGCGTCGGCTCGAGGCGGGGGAGGACCTGGTGGTCCTTGACGTGCGTGAGCCCGACGAGGTGGCGCGCACGGCGATCTCCGGTTCAGTCAACATCCCACTGGGCGAGGTGGCCGACCGGATGGGAGAGCTCGATGCGTCCCGCCCCACTGCGGTCATCTGTGCCGGCGGAGTGCGCTCCGCCAAGGCGGTCAAGGCCCTGACCGCTGCCGGCTACACCGGCGAGCTGCTCAACGTCAGCGGCGGCATGAAGGCATGGCTGGGTCAGTAACCCGGCGGGCAACCAACCCATCGGGACGGCCTCGGACTGACCGGTTCGGGGCCGTCCCGCGTATCTCAGCCTTGTCTCCGAGAGCGCCTGAGCAGCTCCTCGACTGTACGCAGGACACCATCCTCGGTATTGGCGGGCGCCGTGTACGCCGCCGCGGCATGAATACCGGGGTGGGCATTGCGCATGGCGAAACCCAGGTCCGCATGGTCGTAGAGATCCAGGTCGTTGAGGTAGTCCCCGAAGACGGCAGTCTGCTCCGGGAGGACCCCGAGCCTGGCCTGAAGCGCCGACAGGGCCCGCCCCTTCGAGACCTGCGCCGACATCATGTCCGTCCAGTGCAACCCGGAGACGACGGTCTGCACGTGGGGAACCGCCGCGGTCAGCGCCTGAGAGCTCCCATTCTCGACGTCGTCGAAGTCGAAGACCGCGACCTTGAGCGCCTCATCCAGGGCAATGGCGGTCAGATCCTCGACGATCTCCAGCGCCTCGTAGTACAACCCGGCCTGTTGCAGGAAGGCCGCATCGGAGCGCTCGATGTAGGCGCAGTGCTTGCAGGCCACGACCGCGCCGACGTCGTACCCGGAGTCGGCCAGGTGGCGGGTCGTGGTGATGGCGGCCTCGGCATCCTGGGCACTGATGGTGTCGGAATGGATCTCCTCACCGCCGTGGACGACGAAGGAACCGTTCTCAGCGATCAGTGGTGAGTCCTCGACGGCGGCGCCCAGGACCGCACGCAGGTTCGCCAGCTGCCTGCCCGAGGCAGGGGCGAAGACGATGCCGGCGGCTCGCATGTCTTCGACTGCCTCCAGCAGCCCGGCGGGAACACGCCCATGACCATCAAGGAGAGTTCCATCCATGTCGGTGACAACAAGACGGAGATCGATCTGCGCGGGCAACGCCGCGAGGAGCTCGGGCTCCAAGGGAAGGTGCTTCACGGCGTCATCCTCTCAAGGATGACGCATCCATGTCAGCACGGCGTGGGGAGCGTAAAAGACGGGCGCCTGCCGGCCCGCACCGATCAGTGGACCAACAGGCGCCCGTCAGAGGAACGGCTCGCGCTCTGAGAGCCTTCAGCTCAGTCAGCTGGCCTGGCGGCGACGCATGACGAGGACGGCGCCGGTGCCCAGCAGGCCGGCGGCGGCGACGGCGACGGCGATGCTCGGACCAGTGGTGGCCAGGGCGGGCTTCGTCGGGGTGGTGCGAGGAGCCGCAACGACAGGAGTCGCGGACGGCTTGGCCGGGGTACCGGTGGTCGTGACGGTCTGGGTGGTCACCGTGGTGGCCGGAGCGGACGGCGTGGACGCAGGGGTGGTGGTCTCCGAGGTCGGGGGAGCAGTCGGAGCCGGCGCAGTCGTCTCGGTGGACGGCGTCGACGGAGTGGTCTCCGGGGTCGGCGTCGGGCTGGGGACGGTGGTGTCCGTCGGCGGGGTGTCGGTCGTCGACGGCGGGGTGTTGCTCTTCGTCGTCGTCGTGTTGGTGGTCGTTGTGGTCGACGGGGTCAGCGTCGAGTTGCTGACGTTGTAGGCGGCGAAGTTCTGAGTGGCATACCACCTGCCGTTCGAGGTCTGGGCGAATCCGATGCCGATGGAGTTGACGTTCGGGTCGGTCATGTTCTTGTAGTGGCCGGGGGAGTTGAGCCACTGGTCGAAGATCAGCGCGCCGGTGTCGCCACCCGCGGTACGCCAGGCCACGTTCTCAGACCCGGTGGTCCAGCCCTTGGGGTAGACCGACGTGAAGTCGGGGCGGTGGCTCATGTTGTTGGCGGCGGCCTGCTGCTCGGACCAGTCCTGTGCGACGGCGTCGAGCTCCTGGTACCGGGTCACGGGCTGAAGGCCCAGGCCGCTGCGCAGCTCGTTGACCTTGTTCAGGACGGTGTCGGCGTACTGGGCCCCCTCCGAGGTCACCTGGGCGGGAACCGCGGCGGCTGCCGGTGCGCCCTGAGGGGCGGCCGGAGCGGCCAGTGCGGCCGAGGAGGCGGTCAGCGGCACGACGGTGAGCGCAGCTGCGGCGATGACGCGCTTGATGTTCATGTGTCGTTCTCTCTGATCGGGAATATGAGAACACAGTCTGATTTGCACAATCGACGATGAGCCGATGCGCAGGATGCTGTGAGACACCCTTGATGTCGGTATTCACTCAACCACAGTCGCGTCGGCCATGCATGTTATTCGGTTGTGACTTTTCTGACCGAATTCGTCGCGCGGCTGAATCATGTGACCGACTGCAAGGGGTAGTTCTTTCGTCTTGAGATACCAATGAAAACTGGGCGCAGGTGGCAGGCAGGCTGGGTGATCGCCGTCATTGCAACGTTGGCTGGATCGTGATTAAAGGTCGGTAAATTGCTATCGGACCCATCGGCTTAAATTAGCCTAATGGTTGTTATTTGGGATGCAAATGTGGCTTGTGTTGATAAGGGCGGCATCGGAAAAATGTGAACGTCTGCTGCCGAAGTGCTGTCAACAAAAAAGTCCGCACTCCCTTGAAGAGTGCGGACCTTCGTTGTGGTCGGGCTGGCGGGATTTGAACCCACGACCCCTTGACCCCCAGTCAAGTGCGCTACCAAACTGCGCCACAGCCCGTTGACTCGCGGCTTCGGGCCGCTTGCAACGAGCAGAACCTTAACCCATGGGGCGGCTCCTTCCGAAATCTGCTGGCGGTGAGGCCGCTCACCTCGGGGGCGTCAGGCACGGTCATCCTGATGGCGTCCGCCTCCCATGAGGGCGTCGAGCTGACGACGCTCCTTCTTCGTGGGCCGTCCTGCCCCGCGATCTCGGATGACGGCGGCCGGCGCATCCAGGGGCGACGGGCGAGGGGGAGAGGAGTCGATGTACGCGGTGCGGGCGATGGGGGCACCTACCCGCTTGGTGAGGATCCGGGTCACGGTCAGCAGCCGGTCGAAGCCATCGACGCGGTAGCGGACCTCGTCCCCCACCGAGACGTGCTGGGCGGGCTTGGCAGTCTCTCCGTTGATACGCACATGCCCCGCCCTGCAGGCGCTCGTCGCCGCCGAACGTGACTTGATCTGCCGCACGCTCCACAGCCAGACGTCGATACGAGCCGACGTCGGTGCACTTGGAGCGCTGTTGCCGCCGGAGGCGGAACGGGGGTGAGCTGCCATGACGGCATCCTAAGCAGGAGGCTCAGTGGCGGGACATGGAACGGCGCCGACGCCGTGAGGCTGCGCGCCCTCGGCGTCGGCCCCGAAGGATGAGTCCCCAGCCCAGTACCAGGGCTCCGAGCGCTGCCAGTGCGGCGTATCGGGGACTGTGCCACACCGCGGAGCCGACCTCTTTCGCGCTACGAGCGGCTCGTTCCGGGAGGGATGCGGTCCCGTCCCCACCGGCGAGACAGCTGTTCAAGGTGGTGCTCAGCGCCGCCTTGTCGGCCTGGGGCAGGCCGAGCCGGTAGGAGGCGGCCACTGAGACGAAGCGACGTGCGTAGGTGCAGCGGTATGAGGTGTTGGCCGGCCACCAGCCGCCCGAGCCGGTGGGCCGCCAGCTGCCGGTCTCGGTGGAGCCAACGGGACAGCTCGCCGGTCCGCAGGCGCCCTTGGCCTGGTTGGCCTCGCCTTCAACGGCGACGAGATTCAGCGGGTCGTTGGCCACCAGTAGTCGAGTGCGCTCATCCCACTGCCAGGCTCCGTGGGCGTAGAGGTAGTTCAGCGGCACTACATGGTCGATCTGGACAGCTGCCGAGGTCTCCTGACCACGTGTGAAGGTGACCCTTCTGCCGGTGTAGGGATCTTGAAGGACACCCGCCCATACGGTGGCGTCCGGGCACACGCCCGCACCCCGGCCACGTCCCTCCTCCCGGGACTGAATGCCGTCGGCGCGCGAGAAGTCGGCGTCCGTCAGGTCCCGGGCCAGGATTTCGTTACGAGTGTCACAACCGTCACCGTCGACGTCGGTCCAGGCCTCACCGAACCAGCCGGTGCGGGAACCTCCCTCGGCCCAGGAGTGGGCGGCCGGAGCGTCCTCGGGCAGCTCCGAAAGCGCCTCAAGGGAGGACTTTAGGGACAGGATGAAGTCTCCTCTGCGGTCCCAGGGCGCCTCATGGAGGGCGGCGAGCTCGGTGGTCGCCGACCTCTGGGAGGGCTCCGGCGAGGCGTCATCGGCATGGACGGGAAGAGCTGCTGTCATCCCCGACGCGCTGAGCGCACCGAGCACCGTCAGGCGCGCCAGGAGCCGGCCGGAAGCGTTCATGGGGCTACGGTAGCCCCACCCGACGACACGAACTCTCGGGCTCGTCGGCCCGCACTGCGCCGGCAGGGCGACCAGATCAGACTCAATCAGTCGTCAGGGCGTTGGCCTGCTCGTCCAGGTACCAGGTGGTCTGCTCTCCCCGGCAGCACGAGGCCGGTGCCTTGACCGCATCGGGAGTGCCCAGCCCGAGGCGGACCGCCTCGGCCTTGCCCGCACCGCCGGCCACCACCATGACCCGGCCGGCATGCTGTAAGGCCTCGAAGGTCAAGGAGTAGCGCTCAGGAGGCGGTTTGGGCGAGTTGCGCACGGCCACGGCGGGAGTTCCTGCCATGAGCGCGGCCGGGTGCCCGGGGAAGAGGGAGCAGACGTGCGCGTCAGGTCCCAGCCCCACGTGGACGACGTCGAAGCCGCCGGGGGTCACACCCGCCGACTTAAGCTCGTGGGCCATGCGGGCGGTCGCCTCATCCAGGCCGCTGACCTCGTTCGGAGCGGCCAGCCGGTGGGTCTGAGACTCCCTGATGCCTGCGGCGATGAGGGGCGTGGCCAGCAGATCGTTGCGTTCCGGGTCCCCGGCGGGCACGAAGCGCTCGTCACCGAACCACAGGTGGATGGCGCGACGCACCGCTTCGGGCTGGGCGGCGATGAGCGGCGCGAGGGCCTCAGACAGCGCCATCCCCCCGGAACCGCCTGTCAGCGCCAGGTGGGCGACTCCCCGCTCCGTCACCGCCGCGGCCAGGATCCGCACGGTGTCCTGGCAGGCCCTGCGCGCGGCGTCGCCCAGTGTAGGAAGCACGATGACCTCTGGCGTGGCGGCCGCCGAAGCCGCCTCCTGGATCTCGGCAATGGCCTGGGTGCGGGGGGTACCGGTGTCAGTCATTGACGGGCTCCTCGAGCAGCGTGGCCAGGACCTCCTGGTAGACGAGGTCGGGGGTGAGCCGACGCAGCTCCTCGTTGAGGGTGCTGACCGGCTCGCGCCGCGCCATCGTGACCACCTGGGGCTCGGGGGAGCCGGGGCGCGTGATCGTGACCCGCTCCAGGTCATGGCGGGCGATGATGACCTCGCCGTCGTCGGTTCTGGCGGTGATGGAGGAGATGCCCTTGAAGCCATCCTCATCGACTCTCGTGACCGGTACGTCCAGTCGCAGCCGCAACCACGCGATCATGAGGGAGAGCGAGGAGTTCCTCGGCTCGCCGGCGACCACGACCTCTCGCAGGCTGCCCGAGCGCAGCAGCGGGTCCAGGGTGGAGGCCACCATGGCGCGCCACAGGGTGATGCGGGTCCAGGCCAGGTCGATGTCGCCGCGAACGCTCACCGGCGCCAGTGCCCGCAGCGCCCTGGCGGGGAAGTCCTGCGCGGGGGTGTTGGTGATGCGTGTGGAGCCCAGGCGTCCCAAGGGATCCTGCGAGGGGATCTCGGGGACGGTCGTCGGCCACCACACGACCACCGGGGCGTCAGGCAGGAGGAAGGGCACCACCAGCGTGTCGGTGTGCAGAGCCGCCTCGTCCCAGGGCCGCAGGACCAGTGTCTCGCCGGCACCGGCGTCGTGACCGACACGGATCTCAGCGTCCAGGTGCCCGCCGGCCTGGGCCGGGACGTGTCCGTCACGGCTGCGCGGAGTCACGCGACCGGCAGTGTCCTCCTCCGGCGGTTTGACGACGGCGATGATGCGGCTGGGGTGATCCCGGCTGGCACCGTGCGCGGCGCACAGCGCGTCCTCCAGGCCCTTCTCGTCGGTGGAGATCACGAGAGTCAGCACCCGGGAGGAGCCGGAGGTCCCCTCGTGCTCCACCAGCCGGGAGACGATCCGGGAGGTGGTCGTCGCGGTCAGTGTGGTAATCATGAGCGCCTCCAGGTGCGGCCGTCGCGGGCAAGGAGTTCGTGGGCACTGGCCGGCCCCCAGGAGCCGGGGCGATAGCCCTCGGGACTCCCACCGGCGCTCCAGTGCTCGATGACGGGATCGAGGATGCGCCAGGACAGGTCGACCTCTCGCTGGTGGGGGAAGAGAGGGGCGTCACCCAGGAGCGCATCGAGGATGAGTCGCTCATAGGCCTCCGGGGACTCCTCGTTGAAGGTGGCTCCGTAGCCGAAGTCCATGGAGACGTCGCGCAGCTCCATCTGGGTTCCGGGCACCTTGGAGGCCAGCCGCAGCGTGATGCCCTCATCGGGCTGGATGCGCAGCACGATGGTGTTGGCACCCACGGCCGTGGTGGCCGCCGACTCAAAGGGCAGGAACGGCGGCTGCTTGAAGACGACGGCGACCTCGGTGACCCGGCGGGTCAGGCGCTTACCGGCGCGCAGGTAGAACGGCACGCCGGCCCAGCGACGGTTGGCGATCTCCAGGCGCAGGGCGGCGAAGGTCTCTGTGCGGGAGTCGGCGGCGACGCCGTCCTCCTCCAGATAGCCCCGCACCGGCAGCCCTCCCTGGAAGCCGGCGTCGTAACGGCCCCGGGCAGTGGTGAGGTCCAGGTCCAACACCCCATCGCGCTCCAGACGCACGCAGTTGAGGACCTTCTCCTTCTCCAGGCGCACCGCGGCCGCCTCCATGCTGGTGGGCTCCTCCATCGCGGTCAGCGCCAGGAGCTGGAGCAGGTGGTTCTGGATGACGTCGCGCGCCGAGCCGATGGTGTCGTAGTAGCCGGCCCGGGTTCCGATACCGATGTCCTCGGCCATCGTGATCTGGACGTGGTCGACGTAGCGCTGGTTCCACAGCGGCTCGAACATCGTGTTGGCGAACCGCAGCGCCAGGATGTTCTGCACCGTCTCCTTGCCCAGGTAGTGGTCGACCCGGAAGACGTCGTCGGGACGCACGATGCGTCCCACGAGGTCATCGAGCTCTCGGGCGCTGGCGCGGTCGTGCCCGAAGGGCTTCTCAATGACCACGCGGCGCCAGGCCTCGGGCGACTCCTCCACGAGCCCGGAGCGGGCGATGCGCTCGGTGACGGCGGGGAACCACCCCGGAGGGATCGACAGGTAGAAGGCGCGGTTGCCGCGCGTGCCCCGGGTGGCGTCCAGGTCATCCACCACGGCCGTGAGCCGGTCGTAGGCGGCGTCGTCCTCGAAGGAGGCGAACTCCACGAAGCGCATCCCCGCTGCCAGCTGCTCCCAGATGGCGGGACGCCACGGGGTACGGGCGCCCTCCCGAGCCGACTTCTCCACGTAGGCGCGCAGGTCATCGTCGGACCAGGAGCGCCGGCCGACCCCCACCAGGGAGAAGCTGGGGGAGAGCAGGCCCCGGTTGGCCAGGTCGTAGATCGCGGGCAGGAGCTTGTGACGGGCCAGATCGCCGGTAATGCCGAACATCACCAGGACGCAGGGGTCCGCGATACGCGGAAGGCGAAGGTCACGGGCGTCGAGAAGCGGGTTGACCGCCCGCGCGGGTCTCGACGACGGGAACGGAGTCGCAGAGTCGGAGCTGGACACGTCAGCCTTTCTGAGATTCGACGAACGGCGGACCAGATGGCACCGACGGGTCGTCGGAGCACTGCGGCGCTCTGAGCGGAGGCCCGGCCAGGGCCGCTGCACCGCTTGGAGGAACCGTGCTGGCCGCACCTGTCACTGTAGCGCCACCTCAGGCGGCTCACCTGGCAGGGACAGGCCTGTCGTGAGCCGTCACACGTCGTTGCCGACACGTCTGAACCACAGACGGTCCTCGTGCGCGAGGACTGGACGCGGTAGGGTCACAGAGGTTGACAGGTGCGAGTGGGTACTCATCAGCGTCGTGAACCGTAATGCTGACACGCCGCTGCCGTTATCGCAGAGCGCAACCAGTATCCTCCGCCACCAAGGCTTGAAATCGCAGCGCCGTCATGAGGGGCTGCGGCACAGGAAAGGACTTCCATGAGCAGCTTCATCCCCGCACCGGCCACAGCCGACCTCGGTGTCTTCGGGCTGGGGGTGATGGGGGCGAACCTGGCCCGCAACCTGGCTCGTCACGGTCACGCGGTCGCCGTCTTCAACCGCACGCTTGCCCGTACCGAGAGGCTCATCGAGCGCTACGGCTCCGAGGGCGATTTCGTGCCCGCAGCTGACCTGAAGGACTTCGTGGCCTCGCTGCGCACGCCGCGTGTGGCCATCATCATGGTTCAGGCCGGAGCTGCCACCGAGGCGGTTATCGAGGAGCTGGCCGCCCTCATGGAGCCCGGTGACATCATCGTCGACGCCGGCAACACGCTCTACACCGACACCCGGCGCCGCGAGGTCTCCCTGCGTGAGCGCGGGCTGCACTTCGTGGGCATGGGGGTCTCCGGCGGTGAGGAGGGGGCGCTCAACGGCCCCTCGATCATGCCCGGCGGCACCGCCGAGTCCTACGACCGCCTGGGGCCGATGCTGGAGTCCATCTCGGCCCACGTCGACGGCACGCCGTGCTGCACCCACGTCGGTCCCGACGGCGCCGGCCACTTCGTCAAGATGGTCCACAACGGCATCGAGTACGCCGATATGCAGCTCATCGCCGAGGCCTACGACCTGCTGCGCCACGTCGGCGGGTTCACGGTCCCCGAGATCGCCGAGGTCTTCCGCTCCTGGAAGGACTCCGAGCTCGACTCCTACCTCATCGACATCACCACCGAGGTCCTGTCGCACACCGATGCGGCCACCGGTGAGGCCTTCGTCGATATCGTCGTCGACGCGGCCGGCCAGAAGGGCACCGGGGTGTGGACCACTCAGACGGCCCTCGAGCTGGGAGTGGCCGTGCCCGCCATCGCCGAGGCCACCTTTGCACGCGCGGTCTCCTCCTCCAGCGCGGCGCGGGCCGCGGTCCAGGCCGCTGACATCGCTGCAGGAACCACTCAGACGGCCCTGACCGACCCCGAGGAGCGACGCGGCTTCGTCGATGCCGTCAAGCAGGCCCTCTACGGCTCCAAGATCGCTGCCTACGCCCAGGGCTTCGATGAGATCGCCACCGCCTCCAAGCAGTTCGACTGGAACATCGACCTGGGTGCCATGGCCCGCATCTGGCGAGGCGGCTGCATCATCCGCGCCCGCTTCCTGGACGACATCACCCGCGCCTACGCCGAGAACCCCTCTCTGGCCAGTCTGCTCACGGCGCCGGTCTTCGCCTCCTCCCTGGCGACGGTCCTGCCCGCCTGGCGCCAGGTCGTGGCCACCTCCGCCACCACCGGCGTCCCCGCCCCGGCCTTCGCCTCCTCCCTGGCCTATGTCGACCAGCTGCGCTCCCGGCGCCTGCCGGCCGCCCTCATCCAGGGGCAGCGAGACTTCTTCGGCTCTCACACCTACCACCGCACCGACGACGTCGAGGGCGTCTACCACACCCTGTGGGCCACGCCCGAGCGCACCGAGGAGAAGTGGGACTGAGGTTTCACAAGGCCTGGTACCCACCTCGTACCAGGCTCGTGGAGGTCTCGGCCGCAACCGCATGCCGCTAGATTTTGGCGCATGACGACCACCGCGCCCGCCCGCTCCGACAGCCCTACGAACCTGCGTCACGAGGAGGCCGCCTGGCGATCCTCCGTGTGCCAGGTGCCCTCCACCCACGTGGCCGTGGACGTGACCAGGGCCATCGATCGCCACGAGGCCGCCTTCAGCGTGCGTTGCCTGATGAGCCTGGACATCAGGCAACGCACCGAAGGACTCTGGGTGGACTTCGTGGGGCAGGCGGTCGACTCCCTCAGCATCGACGGGCAACCAGCCCCGGTGATCTGGGATGGGGCCCGTATCGAGCTGCCCGTCCTCGACCCGGGCGAGCACACGGTGGAGATCACGGCGCGCGGCCTCTACTCCAACTCGGGTCAGGGACTGCACCGCTTCCACGACCCTGTCGACGGCGCCACCTATCTCTACACCCACTTCGAGCCCTCCGACGCGCGCCGGGCCTGGCCGGTGATGGAGCAGCCGGACATCAAGACCCGCTTCTCGCTGGAGGTCACGCACCCCCGCGGCTGGACGGTCATGTCCAACACCCGCCCGCAAGCTGGCGGATCGAGCCCCCAGGCCCCCACCGGCACGGACCGCGGCTGTGAGACGACGTCCTTCGCCGCCTCCAGGCCCCTGCCCAGCTACCTCACCGCACTGGCCGCCGGCCCCTGGCACCGAGTGACCGGGCAATGGACGTCCCCGAGCCGGCGGGGCCTGACGATCCCGCTGTCGTGGTCCTGCCGCGCCAGCCTGGCCGAGCACCTCGATGCCGCAGAGCTCCTCGACCTGACCCGAGCTGGCCTGGACCTCTATGACCGGGCCTACGCCTACGGCTTCCCCTGGGACTCCTACGACAGCGTGCTCGTCCCGGAGTACAACCTCGGAGCCATGGAGAACCCGGGCTGCGTCACCTTCAACGAGGAGCTCTACCTCTTCAGGGGGCCGGTCACCCGCTCCCAGAGGGCCGGACGCGCCAACACGATCCTCCACGAGATGTGTCACATGTGGTTCGGCGACCTCGTGACCCCCACCTGGTGGGAGGACACCTGGCTCAAGGAGTCCTTCGCCGATCACCAGGGCACCTGGGCCGAGGCCGAGGCGGCCGGCTACACCGAGGCCTGGGTGAGCTTCGCCTCCACCCGCAAGGCCTGGGCCTACCTGGAGGACTCCCGGCCGGCCACTACCCACCCCATCGTCGCCCGGGTCGACGACGTCGAGGCCGCCCGGCAGGCCTTCGACGGCATCACCTACGCCAAGGGGGCCGCCGTCCTCAAGCAGCTCGTCGCCCACGTCGGCCAGGAGGCCTTCTTCAAGGCCTCGGGTCTCCTCTTCGAGCGCAGAGCCTACGGCAACGCCTCCCTGGACGACTTCCTGCACGTGCTTTCCCAGGTCTCAGGCCGTGACATGCAGAACTGGGCTCGCGCCTGGCTCCACACCGCAGGCCCCTCGGTCATCACCGACGAGCTGGTCGTTCATGAGGGACGCATCGCCTCCCTGACCCTGCAGCAGGAGGGGAGCGACCCGGTGAGCGGGTGGACCGTGCTGCGTCCGCACACGCTCGTCGTCGGCCTGTACTCCTTCGACGGGGACGGAGCGCTGGTACGCACCCACCGCCTGCCGGTGGTCCTGGAGGCCGCGAGCCTCGACGTCGTCGAGGCCGTGGGACTGCCCGCTCCCGATCTCGTCATCGTCAACGACGAGGATCTCACCTATGCCGTCGTGCGGCCCGACGAAACCTCGCTGTCATGCCTGACCGGCTCGCTCGGCTCCCTGCATGACCCCATGGCGAGGTCCTTGGCCTGGTCGATGCTGCACAACCTGGTCCGCGACGCGGTTATCGATGCGGCACTGTTCGTCCAGGCCGTTCTGGTGCACGCCGACGATGACACCGAGCCGAGCACCCTGACTGTCCTGCTGAACCAGGCGCTGCGGGTCGCCTGCAGGTATGCCGACCCGCATACGCGGAGCGTGCTCCTGGAGCGCCTCGTGGCCGATGACTCGACCGGGCCCTCCACGGAGGGGGAGCCGGCCACCGTGCCCGGCGGGTGGGGCAGGCTCCGTGCTGCCGCGCCGGGATCCGACGCCCAGATCGTACGCGCCCGCGCCTGGCTGGAGGCAGCAGGGCAGGCGCGGCTGCTCGGTGAGGCGGGCAGTGCCCAGGTGGCCGCTCGTGCACGAGAGATCCTGGACGGAGCCCTGCCAGGACTGGAGCTGGACGCGGACATGCGGTGGCGGGCCCTGACCGCATTGGCGCGGCTGGACGCTGTCAGTGCCAATGAGCTCGAGGCACAGCGGAAGGCGGACCCGACGGCCAGCGGCATCACCCATCACCTGCAGGCCTCCAGCTCGATGCCCCACCAGGACCTCAAGGCCGAGGTCTTCGAGAGGCTCCTCAGCGACACCACGCTGAGCAACGACCACATCGACGCCCTGGTGGCCGGCTTCGCCGTCGACGCCCACCGCGAGCTGACCGCGTCCTTCACCCCCCGTTACCTCCGGGAGATCCAAGGGCTGTGGGCCGGGCGCGGCCAGGAGATCGCCACCCGGTTGGTCGTCGGGCTCTTCCCCGCCTGCGGGGACGAGGTGGATGCCCAAGCAGTCGAGGACTGGCTCGCGACGCACCCCGATGCGCCGACGGCCCTGCGTCGGCTCGTCCTCAAGAGCCTGGACGACCTGCGACGCGCTCTGACTGCTCGACGCACTGGCTCGGCGGCGGTTCTCTGAAGGGCTCGAGCCATCGCCATGCCGCGAGACCTTTGTCCTAGCCTGAGCATCATCAATGCGAGGCCGTTACCTGTTTGAGACCTTCGATCGGTGCTCCCAGTCACCTTACGGGCATCGTCGCGGGCGCGCAGCGGGTAGGCTGCTGGCCAATCATGGAGGGCTGCGTCGTGGTGTTGACTCGACGGCGGTGCAACGAACGGTATGGTGGTCCCTGAGGCGGCGCACCGGGCGCCGCAACGAACCGAGGGGCAGGAATAATGTCGAGCAGTCCGATCGAGCAGGATCCCTCCTCCACACAGACCTTCGGGGTCGTCGACGTCGCCAACGCGGTCGACTCCCCGGTGGTGGGGCTGAGCCAGCAGGACGCCGCCGCGATCGCTGCCCTACCGTCAGGAACGGCGCTTCTCCTCGTCCACCACGGGCCGACCACCGGTGCGCGGTTCCTCCTGGACGCCGAGGAGACCACCGTGGGGCGCCACCCTCGTGCCGACATCTTCCTCGATGACGTCACCGTCTCCAGGAAGCACGCGGTCTTCTCGTCGCTGCCCGATGGCGGGTACGGCGTCCGTGATTCCGGTTCGCTCAATGGAACGTATGTCAACCGCACGCGCGTGGAGCAAGTGGCGCTTCGCTCCGGTGACGAGGTCCAGATCGGCAAGTACCGGATGACCTACCACCCCGGCCCCCAGGGCGGAGCCGCGTCTCGGTGAGCGCTGCAACCGCACGAAGCAAGAAGCGAGAAGCCCCCTCCTCCTTGCTTGAGGCCTCTGAGCGCCCGGCGGGCGAGACCTGGCCCCGTGGCATCTCTCGAGAGCCTGTGATGAAGATCGGGCAGGTGGTGGATCTCCTCAAGGTGGAGTTCCCTGCCCTGTCGATCTCAAAGGTTCGCTATCTCGAGGGTGAGGGACTCATCAGCCCTCACCGTGTCGGCAATGGGTACCGTCGCTACTCGCAGGCGGACCTGGAGCGGCTGCGCTACGCCTTGGCGGTGCAGCGCGACGAGTACCTTCCGTTGCACGTCATCCGTGAGCGTCTGGCGCGGCTTGACGCCGACGTCGAGGCGCACGCTCCACAGCCCGTCGCCCGGGTGGTCGCCCGGGATGGCCGGATCGTCGACGACGGCCCCATGGATCTGGAGGCGCTCCTGGCTCACTCCGGTGCCAGTGAGTCCCAGATCGAGGAGCTCGTCGCGGTCGGACTCATCAGCCCCGATGTTCGTGGACGCTACAGTCAGCAGAACCTCAGGACCGTGCGTCTGGCCATGGAGATCACCCGCAAGGGAGTGCCCCTGCGCAACTTGCGCGCGGTACGCGCCTCAGCTGAGCGGGAGGCGGACACGATCGACCAGGCAGTGGCTCCGCGTCGGTCGCGCTCGCGCAGCGCCGGTGAGGAGACGGCTCGGGAGCTGGCCGAGCTTGTCGCGGATCTGCACACGATTCTGCTGCGTCGTGCCGTTGACGCGCTGGGCTGAGGGCGGGCGCGCGCACCACGCCCGGTAGGCGTTCACCCGGTCGGTGGCTCGTGTCGACGAAGGTCAGCGTGCATCGATGGCGCGTTCCCGGGACAGAGGTGACTACCTCCCGTAGGGTTGGAACGTGCCCTTGATGCAGTTGGTGGGTGTCAGATCCACCGATCCTGATGACGGCTTGGTCGCCGTCCTCGTGGAGGACGGCGGACCGACGATGCTGGCCATTCCGGTGACGGCGCACGAGGGACTGGTGCTGCAGGCCCACGGCTCGCACCGCTCGCCCTCATGGCCCAGGCTCCTTGACGACGTCGTCGAGGCGCTGGGCGGTCGCATCGGGTGCACTGAGCTCGATGTCGATGATGACGCGCGTATCGTCGCCAGGCTCGTCGTTGAGACTCCTGTCCGCACCAGTGGCGTGACGACCGTGGCCTGCACTCCGGGAGAGGGGCTGCTTCTGAGTGGATACCACCGGTTCCCGGTGCACGCCAGCAGCTCGCTGATGCGCCTGAGGGCTGTGGATCTCAGCGACGACCACGGTGCTGAGCGCCTTGAGCAGTGGCAGCGAGTGCTGTCGCAGACCGATGACCTGGCCGACGGCGACACGCGGGACTGATGTGACTGATGTGACTAGTGTTGTAATCTATGTCACTTGTGGTTGCAGCCGTCCTGCCGGAGAATCGGCTGTATCTCGGGGAATAGTCGGTGTAGGGGCCGTGACTGTCGACCTCAGCTAGAGATTCATGCCTGACGGCACACCGAGATGGGGCGTGCCCTTCGTTGAGCATCGCCTCAAGTGGCCCTATCGTGGAGCCGTGGCCGCACCAGGCTGGCCGCCGCACCAGTTCCAGGTGCGTGTTCTTCCGGCGACAGGAGCAGGTCGTGAGCATGAATGAAGCCAGTGCGATAGCAAGGCCTCAGCGTACTCAGGGCATGCTGTTCGGTGACCCTCTGCCCCAGCTCGATGCCGATTCGGGCTACCGCGGGCCGGTGGCCTGCCGAGCCGCCGGCATCACGTATCGCCAGCTCGACTACTGGGCGCGTACCGGGCTGGTTGAGCCATCGATTCGAAGCGCCAAGGGATCGGGCTCCCAGCGGCTCTACTCCTTCCGCGACATCCTGGTCCTCAAGGTCGTCAAGCGCCTCCTGGACACTGGCGTCTCGCTCCAGCAGATCCGTACGGCGGTCAGTGCCCTGCACTCCCGCGGTGTCGAGGATCTGGCCTCCATCACCCTCATGAGTGACGGCGCCTCGGTCTACGAGTGCACCTCGGCCGACGAGGTCGTCGACCTGGTCGCAGGCGGCCAGGGCGTCTTCGGTATCGCCGTGGGGCGGGTGTGGCACGAGGTCGAAGGGGCGTTGGCGGACCTCCCCGTCGATCACGCTCAGGCGCTCGGAACTCCTCTGGTTGAGGACGAGCTGGCCAAGCGTCGCGCTGCCAAGCGGCAGCAGGCCATCTGAGCGCGGGGAGGCGCGCACCATCAGAACGCTTGTTCGCTGAGGCTGGAACCGCGGTGACGGTTCCAGCCTTCAACGTATTCTGGCCGAGTCGATCCGATTCACGACAAGGCGAGTGTCTCCGCGGTGCAGCTTCCGGCGGCGCTCTTATACACCAGGAGGCAAGATGACTGGAGCTCCCACCCGTACCCTGGCCGACCTGAGGATCAGCCCCATTGGGCTGGGAGGTAATGTCTTCGGCTGGACGGCCGATGAGACGACCTCCTTCCAGGTGCTGGACGCATACCTGGACGGTGGCGGGAACCTCATCGACACTGCTGACGGATACTCCTACTGGGCTCCTGGGAATTCAGGAGGGGAGTCGGAGACCGTGATCGGTGCCTGGCTCGCCTCGCGTCCTGTCCGTGAGCGCGTGGTTCTGGCCACGAAGGTCTCCACCAAGCCCGACCGTCCGGGGCTGAGCGCGGATAACATCCGCCGGGCGCTGGAGGAGTCGCTGTCGCGGCTGCGTACCGACGTCATTGATATCTACTACGCCCACTTCGATGATGAGTCGACTCCGTTGGAGGAGACCGTCGACGCCTTTGAAGAGGCCCGACTTGCCGGCAGGATCCGGCATGTGGGGCTGTCCAACTACACGCCTGAGCGTATCCGGCAGTGGTTCGCCATCGCTGACGCTCACGGGTGCGCTCGGCCCGTCGTGCTTCAGCCTCACTACAACCTGCTCCACCGAGGCGACGTCGAAGGCCCGGGTGCCAGGGGGCAGGTGGCGGCCGAGCTCGGTATGGGGCTCATGCCCTACTTCGCTCTGGCCGCCGGTTTTCTCACGGGGAAGTACCGTCGGGACGAGCCGATCAGTGGTGAGAGGGCTGGAATGGTCGCCGACTACCAGCGGCCCGAGTGCTATAACGTCGTTGAGACTGTCGCCAGGGTGGCGGCGGATCACGGGGTGGAACCGGCAGCCGTGGCTCTGGCCTGGCTGCGCGACCGTCCCGGTGTCATCGCTCCGTTGGCCTCAGCACGTGATCTCAACCAGCTGCGGCCGATCATGGAGGCGCTGACCCTCGAGATCAGCGAGGAGGAGACCCGGGCTCTGACCCGGGTCTCCGATGCCGCGCGTTCCTGACCCGTTGTAGGGTCGGCCGGCGCTTACAGGGTGCGCCTGCCCAGAACGTAACGGCGACTGTATCCGTCGGAGAGGTCGGTGATGGTGACGCGAACCAGGCCGGCCTCATCGACGCGGTAGTGCTCCTGAATCCGCGGACCGTGATCGCGCCGCTCCACCGAGTAGGTCCTCAGCTCCTCGTCATCGACGTCCCGCAGGGAGGCGTCGAAGGGGAAGACGATGTCCTGGTAGGGGGCGATCTCGCCGCGGGGCTCACCGCCTTCGTCGACACCGACGCACTCCACGAAGCGGTACCAGCCGATGTTGTGCGCCGCGTCGTACTCGCGGGTCAGCACCGTGCCTTCCCGACCCCCGGGCGAGGCCTGGACGGACTCGGGGCTCAGAATCGCGTCGAAGGTGAGGCGATGGCCGCCGTCGGCCTCGCGGAAGACACCGAAGCCCCGTGAGAGCCGGTCGGTCAGGTCGTAGTCGCTGGTGCGGTCCGCCGCGATCGCCAGGCCGATGGCGGTGGAGGCCCCGGGGTAGGGGGAGCGGTGAACCCGACGCCCGAAGCGCTCCCGCAGGAGCCTGGGTACCAGAGGAAGACCGGAGGCGCCGCCAACCAGGTAGACGCCGGCGATGTCGGTCAAGTCCGGGCTCCCGTCGTCCATCCTGCCGACCAGAGGGGCCATCGTGGCCAAGGACCGCTCAATGAGCGGTGTGCAGGCCGTGTACAGGTCAGACACCGGCAGAACGACGTCCTGGCCTCTGAGGATGATGAGCACCCGACGGCTCTGAGGGGTCAGGTGCTCCTTAGCGTCGCGGCACTGGTCCAGTAGGTCGTCGAGCTCGGTGGGGGAGAGGTCCTCCTCGGTGATGCCCGCCCGGCTCAGGGCCATCGTGGCCATGAGCAGGTCGACATCGTCCCCGCCCAGGTCTCCCAGCCCGTGAGAGGCCAGCACCTCGTGAGACGTGCCGACGACGTCGACCAGTGAGGTGTCGAAGGTGCCACCGCCCAGGTCGTAGACCAGGACCCGGGTGCGCCTGGAGGAGACGGTGGTCGCCTTGCGGTGGGTGTACTCGAATCCGGCTGCACTGGGCTCGTTGAGCATGGCGGCGATGCGGAAACCGGCCTGCTGGAAGGCCTCAAGAGTCAGAAGACGCTGCGCCCCGTAGGCGTGGGCGGGCACGGCGACCACCACGCGGGCGCGGGTGATATCGATGCCCCGATCAGCGAGCTCGGACTTCAGGTGACGGAGGTAGCTGGTGAGAACCTCCAAAACGGAGAAGGTTCTGTCTCCCAGCCGTGCCGGCGTCGAGGCGGTCAACGTGGGGGAGGCCAGGACCCGCTTGAGGCTGCGCAGCAACGGAGCGCCCTGGTGAGCTGCCTGCCTGGCGGCGAAACCGTGAACGAGCGTCCCCTCGTGCAGCGCTGTCAGCGAGGGGATGAAGTCGTGCTCGTCGCCGTGCTCATCGGTGAAGCTGATAATGGGATAGTTCCCCCGGTCAGCACGTGCCACGACGGTACGTGTCGTCCCCAGGTCGATTCCCAGATCGATGTCTGTTGCTGACTCGTGGTCGATCCCCTGGTCGGGGAGGGTGCCGCTGCCGATGCTGTCCAGGCTCTTCGTCGTGTCCGCTGCCATGCAGTGACCCTATCGTGACGGGCCCTTCCTTCCGGGGTAAGCCACCATGTTGAGAAGTACTTGTGGAACGTGACAATTTGCTCAGCGGTTTTGCCCCGAAGGTGGGACGAAAGACCGTGTTGCTGGGGAGCGGGCATGACGCGCTTATGAGACCTGGGGAACCAGTGCGAGCCTCGTATGCGATCGGTTAGGCAGCAGGGGGGTCGGCGGGTAACAATACTGGTGGGTTGCGCTCAAGCGGCCCGGGCCTTCGCGCCC
>ERZ772967.1109-NODE-1109-length-19057-cov-11.146564_pt1 | contig 19057 bp, 21 predicted proteins | sample MGYA00511677_ERZ772967 | MGnify/ENA primary metagenome ERZ772967 (study PRJEB29015, sample SAMEA2737931) | human oral metagenome | biome: human oral; feature: human-associated habitat; material: dental | place: China | collected 2146 ...
TGATGGCCTTCGCATCATGCACACTGCCTGCTGATGGTTTTGAGATCCAGGCGAGCTGTCCGGCCAGGGTGCAGGCCACCTGCAGGTTCACCCCTGTGGTGTGGTGTTTGCCTGAGTACAGCTCGGGGTGCTCGCGCCACGACCAGCAGGGCGCCAGAGTACCGTCGATGATGTACTGGCGGTCCGGGTCAAGGTCCTCCACCTCAGGTATCCACGCTTGAAGGAGTTCGGCAATCAAAGGGGTGTAGACCGCCACCACTCTCGAGATGGTGGCTTGGGAGACCATGTGGATGTCGGCCAGCAATTCCTGGGTGAGGTTGTGTCTGAGCATTAACAAAGTGACTTGGATACAGCGGAACAACCCTAGGACACGGGACCCTGCTGCGGGAAGGTTCCCGGACTGGGAGGTGTGGATCAGTTCGCACAGGTTGAGGATCTGGTTGCGGTCAAGGCTTGTGGTAGTGTTCATGGCAGCGGCTTGTCTTTCATCTGAGGGTTTTCTTTCTACACCTTGAATTATCCCAGATCGGGCAAGCCGCCCTCACATCCCCCTCGGGGTAAAGCGTTAGCTGGGGAAAACCAAAACACCCCTATGAATAAGCCTCAAGGAACCAGAGACCATCGTCAGAAATCTCACGAGGAGCCAGGGAGGACTGGATGAGTACGACGAGGTCTGGATCGTCGTCGACCACGACGGAAAGGACCGGCAGGGCTTCCTCGACGCCTGCCGGAAGGTGCGCGGGACGCGGATGGTCGGCATCGTCTCCACGCCGTGTTTCGAGGTGTGGTTGAACGCCCACTACGAAAGGGTGCAGAAATACCGGGACCAAGAGGATGCCAAGAGGCACTACGCGCGACTGACCGGACTCACCGGGGCGGCGGCCAAGAACCTCCCGAAGGACTTTCCCTACGATGCGTTCCCAGACGCGGCGCGGCGATGCTGCCTGACAGGGGTGACCATTCCCGGGGCGAATGAGCAGGGGCCGAGCCCGTCGACCGCGGTTCCGCGTCTCCTCGAACGGCTCGGACTGCTCACGAACGATCCGGGGGATGGCCGGGAACCCGGGCTGTAACCTGACAACCGGGGAACGACCCCAGGGAGAGGCGACGACGATGAGCAGCACCCAGGACATCGAGCGTTTCCGGGCCCGCATGGCCACGGGGGAGCCGGTGCGGGTCGGCGACGAGATCTTCGCGTTGATCCACGCATTCGCGCAGGACGCCCTGCGGGTGTGTGCGGAGATCAACGGGAGCTACCACGAACCCGCCGAGCTGCGCAGGCTGTTCTCCCGGCTCATCGGGGCCGACGTGCCCGACGATTTCACGCTGTTCCCACCCTTCACCACCGACTGTGGAAAGAACATCCGGGTGGGCAGGGGAGTGTTCATCAACTCGGGATGCCGGTTCCAGGACCAGGGAGGAATCCGCATCGGCGACAGGTGCCTGATCGGCCACAACGTCGTCATCGCCACCCTCAACCACGACCTTGCCCCGGAGCGGCGCGCCGACCTCCACCCCGCCCCCGTGACCCTGGGGGAGAAGGTGTGGATCGGCTCAAACGCCACCGTCCTGGCGGGCGTCGGAATCGGCGACGCGGCGGTGGTCGCCGCGGGGGCCGTGGTCACGCGCGACGTGCCGCCCCGCACCGTCGTCGGAGGCGTCCCCGCGAAGGTCATCCGGACCATCGAAACCTGAGAGCGGGTCGCAGGAGACCGTGCGGACTTGGGCTGTTGCCCGGGCCGCGCAATGGGGTGAGGATGGTCCTCATGGATCTCTTCTCCCCCTGTGACCTCGGCCCCTACCGATTGCGCAACCGGCTCGTCATGGCGCCGATGACCCGGCTCCGCTGCGGCCGGGACGGCGTCCCCGGCGACATGGTCGCCGAGTACTACGCGCAGCGCGCATCGATGGGGCTGATCGTGACGGAGGGTGCGTTCCCCGACCTTGCTGCGCGTACCTGGCTGGGGCAACCGGGCATCGAGACAACCGGGCAGGCGGCGGGGTGGCGGAAGGTGGCCGACGCGGTGCACGCGCGCGACGGCATCATCGTCATGCAGATCATGCACGCCGGACGGCTCAGCCACCCGACGATCAACGGAACCGGTCGAGTGGTCTCGGCCAGCGACACGACGGCCCCCGGATACACGCACAACCTGTCGGGGCGCGTCGACTACGTCCCGGCCGAACCCCTCACCGGACCCGAGATCGAACGGATCATCGAGTCCTGGGCGCGGGCAGCCCGCAACGCCGTCGACGCCGGAATGGACGGCGTCCAGATCCACGGCGCCAACGGCTACCTGATCCACCAGTTCCTCGCGTTCAACACCAACATGCGCGACGACGAATGGGGTGGTGACCCGCATCGGAGGGCGCGCCTGGCCGTCGAGGTGACGCGGGCCGTCGCCGCCGAGATCGGCGGGCAACGCACCTCCATCCGGTTGTCGCCCGAGCACAACATCCAGGGCATCGAGGAAACCGACCCCGCCGACGTCGAGGCCACCTACCAACACCTCGCCCGGGAAATCGCCCCGCTGGGGTTGGGTTTCGTCGACATCCTCCACAGCGAACCCGACAGCGAACTGGTGCAGGGGATCCGCCGCACCATCGGCGCCCCGCTGGTGGTGAACCGGGGTTTCGGGAGCGTGACGGACCGGGAGGAGGCGGCCGGTCTCGTCGCCGACGGCGTGGCCGAGGCGGTGGGGGTGGGCAGACCCGCGCTGGCCAACCCGGACCTGGTGGAGCGCTGGCGTACCGGCGCCCCGGAGAACGCTCCGATCCAGGAGACCATCTACGGCGGCGGGGCCAGCGGATACACCGACTACCCGACCCTCCAGGGCCGGGAGACTTCACCCTGAGGTTGGTTGAGTCGGTCTGCGCCTGCTGCGAGTGGGGCGTGCTGAAACCACGGTGAGGATGTCCGCGGGTGCGGTCGGCTTGATGTTCAAGAAGACCGCGGCCGCGTTCCTCATCGGTGGCGCATGAAGGTGTTGAACAGCTGGGTGGCGAGGTCGGTCCCCTCCAGATCCCGCAGGAGATCGGCGTGCGGGAAGTCGATGTCCTTGGGCTGGCCCCGGTAGTGGGTGATGGTGTCCTCCGAGTCGAAATAGGAGCGTTCGCGGATGACTCCCTCGTAGAGGAACGACAACCAGTCCTGCTGGATCGTGGTGATGCCGAAGTTGTTCTCGTCGTTGATCGGGACGTTCATCCTGTCGAGGTTGTCGAAGAACATTGCGACCTCCGCGCCGTGGAAGGCCCCGCGCAACCCGCGGTAGAGCTGCGGGATGTACTCGAAGCGGTACCCGTAGATGTCGGTGAAGCGCGAGAACCGGTCCATCAGGTTGAGGGCGGGGCCGTGGAACATCACCAGCTCCATCATCTTGATCTGGAGGTCGGCGACGTCGTCCGCCTCCGGGCGCAGGGCCTCCGCGATCTCTCCCGCCCGGGGACCGAACATCTTCTCGACGGCGGACGGGAACTTGGACTTGCTGGTTGCGATGCCCAAGCGCTTGTACCGCATGGGAACTTCGAGCATTGACAGCTCGTCGGAGGCGGAACCGATGATGACGGGGATGCGTGGGAAATAACCCTCCTCCAGCGATTCGAGCGGGTCTCCCAAGAAGAATGATTTATCCACGGTGGTGGACAGGAAGGTCTGTGGAGCCTTGAGCTTGAGAATCTTCTCCGGGGGTAAGGAAAGCAGTTCGGAATAACTAGCGAGGCGATTGTTGGAGAGGAAATCCTGAAATGCTTCGCGTTCCTTTTCCGGGACCAGAGGAATGGGCGTGATGCTCTGCCCGCTGCACAGGATCAGGCGGTGAAAGAGATCCCGGTTGTAGGGGTTGAGGATTTGGTGCAGGGCGTAAAATGCGCCGCCGCAGTGTCCCATCAGGGTGATGTTGTCCGGGTCTCCTCCGAGTTCCGAAATGTGGGTTCGGATCCAGCGCAGGGCCATCTGCTGGTCGAGGAGGGCGCGGTCACAGCTGATCCGGTCCCCGTCGACCACGTGGAGATGCCCGAACAGCCCGATCCGGTAGGTGATCGTGACCACGACGACGTCCTGTTCGGCGAGGTGGGCGCCGTCGTAAATGGGGGTCGTGCCGGACCCGCAGTCGCCGCCGTGCAGGAAGACGAGCACCGGTTTCTGGGTCTCCAGCTCAGAGGTCCAGACGTTGACCCGCAGGGAGTCCTCGCCCTGGACATCCTCCCGGGGATGCCACTCCCGTCGAAGCTGGAAGTTCTTCAGGAAGAAATTCATGAACGTGGAGGGCATGCGTTGAGGGAAGCAGTGTCCTTTTCCTGAATTGACGACCTGCCCCTTGACGGGGGAGATGGGTTCGGGATCCTGGAATCGCTCTGCCCGGGCGTAGGGAATTCCCAGGAAGCGTTGAATGGGTTTTCCGCTTCTGGATACCCCAACCCCCTCCGAGGTCACCCTGCCGAACGTCGTCTCGAATATCATTGTGCCCTCCGGGGCGTTGCGTGGTTGCTCGTGGTTCGTGTTTCAGGCGGCAGCCAGACCGGTCCAGCCGTTCAGGCGGAACTCTCGGGTTCTGTTCATGTATTTTCGGGCCTCCTCGCGGGAAAGGTCGTGTTCAACCGCTTTGCGCAACGCTTCGACGCCCGAGGCCGCGACGGTGCGGAGGAAGAGCTCGTCCGCAGGAGAATCGTCGAGTCCGGGGAAAAGACGGTAGGTCGCCTCCTCGACGGCGATCAACCGTTCAGGATAGTCCTCGTACTTCGTCCCGGCCGCGTGGCGGAAGACCAACCGGAATGCGTCGATGTGGTCGTAGACGAAGGCGAGAACGGCGTCGGTGCAGTCGGTCGAACGGTCGTGGGCTTCGAAGGCGTTGGCTCCCGGTGACTCGTGGAGGGTGACCCACAGCTCGAACAGCTGCTCGGCGGGTTCGTGCACGAGCGCGTCGAAGAGCAGCTCCTTGCTGGGGAAATAGTGGTAGATCGCGCCCGTGGTGGCGTTCGCGACGTCCGCGATGCGCCGTACGCTGGCTTCCTGGAAACCGTGAGCCCGGAACTCCTCCGAGGCGGCCTCCAGGATGCGTTGTCTCGTCAGTACCGAGCTGCGACTCACGACCCCTCCGCGCAGTTGTGACGACATGTTCAGTAACGACGTTATCTCCTGTGGGTCGCGGGGTCAATCGGTGGAGGAGATCCGGGCCTCGTGTTCCTCGCGCAATCGGATCAGCTCCTTCTGGCCATCCTCGGAGAGTTCTTTGAACCAGCCCATGAGATGACGGTCGTTGCGGGGAATGCCGGCCTTGATCGCTCTCCGGTACCAGGCGGGCAGCAGGAAACGTGGGAACCAGAAGAGCATCCCCAGCAGCGCGATGGCTCCGGTGGGGAAGAAGACCAGGCCGATCAGCCCTTTCGCCCACATGGGAAGCGAATCCGCGACGCCCAGACAGATCAGACAGATCCCCGTGTACGGCAGGGCCAGGATTCCTGAGGCCCTTCCTTTGTAGGTCGTGACGAAATCCGGGATCCGCGCATTCCGCATGCGCATCCCTCCCCAGAACGCCAGGATTCCGAGGAAGCTCAGGAAGAGACCCAAGAACACGGGGGAGGTGGTGCCGTGCTGTGCGGAATCAAGCAGGATCATGAGCCGGAACCCTCCTGGGCGAGTCGCATCGAGGCCTCCATGAGAAGCTCCCAGAAGGGCCGTCGTGGGTTGCTGGTCACGCTGATCTCGTTCGCATCCGCCCGGTTCCTCAGGATCGCGGCCCCGCGGTGTGGAGTTATAGCCCAGGTGAGCGCCGGCTCTCCGTCCGGACCGAGCAGCGACATCGGAACCCAGCGCTGCGTGGAGAACGCGACGGCATCCCTCCAGGTCGTGGCGCCGGGTGGGATGTCGGCGAGCAGCTTGGCCAGCAGCTCGTGTCGTGTCACGGTGTAGCGGAAACGCATGTCCCAGGCGGGATGGAATCCGATCAACTCCAGCAGAACCCGGGGAATCCACTCCGTGGGGCAGAAACCGAAGGCGCTCCTGTCGGAAGTGGTGTACGGGCAGATGAAGGACAGGACGGCCAGGGCGCTCGGGCCGTCGATCCAGAAGGTCAGCAGCCTCGGCGAAGAGCCCTTCACCTGCAATGTCATGCGCCGTCCGTTCCGTAGGTGCCGAGCCACCCGCGCCCCCAGCTCCGTGACCACACCGCCCCAGCCCACCAACCCAGCCCGCGCCAGCTTCCAGCCGGTGTAGGTCAGCATTGCGTTTTTCGCAGAGCGGCTGAGCAAGGCCAGGCTGTCGAAGGCCTTGAAGGCTTTCTCCGGGAGTTCGACGACCTCGGTGGAGAGGCAGGAATGGCCGGTGTGATGTCGGCGGGTTCGGTCCGCCAAGGGGAATGGGGTATGACCGGCCGGAGTCCGGGTGGTTCGAGGATCTCCAGGTTCTCCCGGGGTGCGTCGTCGCGCCGCTCCGCCCACTCGTCGCAGAGGAGCGCGTCGGCGGTCAGCGCCTTGCGGGGAATCCCGCGTTCCTTGCGTGGCAGGGGTCGCAGGCTGTCCAGGATCGTCTCGTGAACACCGCCGCGACGCCAGGCGCGCCAGGGCACGGTCACGGTCAGTTCCGCCAGTGCCTTCCCGGTCACCAGCAGGTCGCGGATCGTTAACAGACCAAGCGATTCGGCGTCACCCCCGGCAACGTCCGGCGCGGAGAACGCCCACAACCGGCGGCGCTCCCTGATGTCCGAATTGGCTTTCCTGTCGGGAATCGCTTCCACGTGGAGGACGGTTTTCTCCCGGGAGATCTCCCGGAGGTTCTCCCACGATGCCTGCGCCAGGGAGGACCGGGCGGGACGTTTCACCCGCCACTCCCGCAGCACGACGTTCGGGGTGAAGCCCGCGACCGACTCGTCCGAGGTGGCGGTGACCAGCCCGTCGTTCGCCTCCGCCGTCCAGGTGGCGGGCACGTCGAAGGCGAAGCAGGTGCCGGTCAGGGTGGGGTTCATGACGCTTCGGTTCCTGGGGTTTCGTTCGGCGCGGCCTCGTGTTCTCGTCGGAGTAGGACCAGCTGTTTCTGGGTTTCCTTGGGGAGTGCCTTGAATTTTCCCATGAGGTGGGGGTCGTGTCGTGGGACCCCAGCTTTTAGGGCCCGTCGGTACCAGGCGGGGGTGAGGAATCTGGGGAACCTGATCAAGAAACTCGAAAGCCAGATCGGCATTGATGTCACCCAGATCAATCCAAGAATTTGCCCCAGTATTCTGGGCGGCTGCGGGGCGAGTGTGAATACCGCCATGGCGATCACTGCGGCGCCTCCAAAAGGTAGCCCCAACGCGGTTGAGGTTCCGCCTCGATAAGATGTAACAAAATCTGGTGTTGCTTTGTATCTCTGATGCAGCCCGAGTGACAACGCAGGAATTCCTATGCACAACAGAAAGATGGCTGTGATCAAAGATCCTTGAGTTGATGTTTCCAGCCCGATCATCCGAACATTCCCTTTGCGAAATTCCAAGCTGCTTCAGCCCCGTCTCTGATGGTCTCGTCATCGTCAGGTTCAATTGCCTGGTTCATCTTCATCTGGGGCACGTCGATGTCATGGATGTGGGGCGGTCGAGGGTTTCATGGGTGTTGTTTCTCAGCAAGTCTCGTGGAGGTCTCCAGAAGCAGTTCCCAGAAAGGTTTATTCGGATCACTGGTAACGGTGATCTCGCTCGCGTCCCCGTGGTCTTTCAGGATCGCCACGCCACGGTGTGGGGTCATCACCCACGCGAGCTTCGGTTCTTTGTCCGGGCCGAGCAGGGATACGGGAACCCAGCGCTGCTCGGAGAAAGCGATGGCATCCTTGCCGGTTGCGGCCCTGGGGGGAACGTTGGAGAGCAGTTTCGCAAGGAATTCATTTCGCGTCAGGGTGTAGCTGAAGTTCATGTCCCACGAGGGTTGGAAACTGATCAGGCTGAGCAGGAGCTGGGGGATTCTCTTTGCGGGACAGAAGGCGAGGGCGCGGGTACCGAGAGCGACGAAGGACATGACCACCAAGGCGTCCAGGCCGTGGATCCAGAAGGTCAGCAACAGTTGTGGGGCCGAGTCGACCAGCAACGCCATGTGCCGCCCATTCCTCAGGTGCCGGATCAACCGTTCTCCCTGCGCGGTGGCGATGCCCTTCCGATCGATCAGCCCGGCCCTCACCAGTTCCCGGCCGGCAGAGGACCACCGGGCACTTTTCTTGAGACATCCGAGCAGCGCCAGATCGGAGAAGGCCTTGAACGCTTTCTCCGAGAGTTTCGCAATCTCCTCGGAGAGGCCGGGCTTGAACGGATTCGAAGGGAGGGGCTCTTCCTGTCCAGGGACGGATGTCGTGGTCTCCGGCAGGCCCAGGCTCTCCCGTGTGGCGTGGTCGCGGCGGGTGGCCCATTCGTCGATGACCGTCTGCTCGTCGGTGTCCATCACCTTGCTGGGATCCCTGTTGTCTCCGCGTAGCAGGGCGCCGAGCCGGTTGCGGCGGTGAGGCCGGAGGCTGTTCAGGATCGCTTCGTGCACGTCGCCGCGACGCCAGGTCGTCAGCGGTACGGTCACGGTAAGTTCTGCCAGCGCCTCCTCCGTCACCAGCAGGTCACGGATCGTCAGCAGGCTCAGCAGGTCCCCGCTCGCACCGGGGGTCTCCCGTGTGGAGAAGGCCCACAGCCGGCGGCGCTCCCCGATGTTCGAGGGGGCGTTCTCATCGGGGATCGCCTCCACGTGCAGGATGGTGTGCTGTTTCGCGAGTTTCCGGAAACTGCGTTGCGACGCCAACGCGAGGAGGCCTCGGTAGGAGTGTTTCACCTGCCACTCCCGCAGCAGGGCGTTCGGGGTGAAACCCGTGAGTGACTCGTTCGACGCCGCACCCACCTCGCCGTCATCGCCACGCGCCTCCGGTGCCCAGCCGGCGGGGACTTCGAAGGTGAAGCGGGAACCGGTCAACTCCATCCCCACACGGTAGCTCCGATCGACGGGCATGATGCGGAAACCCGCGAAACAGCCGACGGCCCCGCTCATGGAAGCCCCGTGGGGTCCGGGCTCTCGGCCGATGGGCTAGGTGTGGATGGTGGGTTACCGCCACGCTTGTGAATAAATCCCACGACGCCGGGGCGCGACGAACCGGATTCCGAGCGGCATCATCGCGTTCTGGCCGTGTGCTCTTTGTATAGTTGTATGAGCGCTTTCTGGGTTTCGATGTCGAGTGCTTTGAATTTACCCATGACGTAGGGATCGTTGCGCGGTATCCCGGCTTTCAGGGCCCTGCGGTACCATCTCGGGGTCAGGGACTTTGGAAAACGAATGAAGAATCCCGACAAACCAATCACCAAGGAGAGGAATAATGGTATCGCAACGATTTGGCTCACCCAGGCTGGTATTTGTGACACCATGTTCACCCGGGCTGGTATTTGTGACCCAATTATTGATACGCCGCCCCCTAGCATGAACACACCTCCGAATGGGAGGGTGAGGGATACGGATGTCCAACCATTGTAGTCGCTCACGAAGTAGGGGATAGGGCCATACCGCAATCGCAGACCAAGAAATATGCTCCAGACCCCGACGGCAAAGAAGAGGGTACCGCCGAAGATGGCTCCAGGATGGGGCATTGCCAAGGGGGTCATCCGAAGATTCCCTTGCTGAAATTCCAGATTCCTTCTCCGACATCACCTGCAAGATTTCCAAGGTTTTCCCGTCGTCGATGGGGAGCATCATGCGGCGTCGGCGCCGAATACCTTCTTGGCATGCTCGTGGTCGCTGCTGGTTCCGATGGCAGCGTCGTCGTGGATTGAATGGGGAATGGTGATGGTGCTCTTGGTCTTGTCTGGAGCATCATCGTTTTCTGGTTCTCCGTTTCGTTCTGGCCGTGTGCTCTTTGTATAGTTGTATGAGCGCTTTCTGGGTTTCGATATCGAGTGCTTTGAATTTACCCATGACGTAGGGATCGTTGCGTGGTATCCCGGCTTTCAAGGCCCGGCGGCGCCACCTCGGAGTCAGGGACTTTGGGAAGCGAATGATGATTGCGGACAGGAATATTACCATCGAGGGAAAGGTTGGTATGGAAATGACTTGGATCACCCAAGTTGGCAGTAGCGGTGCGAAGGGTACTATGCTGCCTCCCAGCATGAATATACCCCCGAAGGGTAGGCCGAGGGGCATGGACGTCCAGCCATTGTAGTCACTCACGAAATAGGGGATGGAGCCATACCTCAGTCGCAATCCGGCGATTAGTCCCCAAGCTCCGAAAACGAATAGAAAGATGGACACATAGATAAAACCGATTTCAAATCTTTCTGGTGGGTTCATCCGAAGAGTCCTTTGATGCCGTTGAAGATTCCTTCGCCGACGGGGAACATCGTGACGGCGCCAATCCCTGAGTCTACGGTGAAGCCGACGGCGGTTCCACCCACGGGCAGGACCGAACCGATGGCGACGCCAGCAAGTGCTGCTGCACCTACTTGTGATCCTGTGTGGACGCTGGCTTTTTCGCCTGCTTTCAAGGAGCGTTCTCCGTCTGAGAGGCCCGGTTGCTGCTCCTTCAGAGCCGCATCGGCTTTCTGGTACTCGCTGTTGAAGGTCATGGCGACACCGGCAGCGAAGAACCCGCGTCTCAGGACGCGTCCGGCCGTTGTGCCCCCGGATGTGGTGGCCCCCGTCTTCTCCACGCCGGCGCCGAACACCTTCTTGGTCGTCTCCATGGTCACCGTCGGTCCCGACGGTACCGTCGTCGGTTTGGGTGGGTCGAGGAATGTCTCTCTGAAGATCGTTGCGAACCTCTGCCAGTAGTTCCCCGGGGGACGCGGCCCCTTGAGACTCCAGGATGTCGACGATGTGGTCTTGGGGGGTAAGGGGATACGGATGGACCCCTTGATCTTCCCCAGCCACGATGGCAGCCATTTGCGGTTCGCGAGCCACTGCATGACCTTGGTGTCCCCAATATTTGTCCAGAGCCTCAGGGCCCGCGAGACCCTCAGCTTCATGAACTCCCTCGACTGCGCGATCGACGTCCCAAGATTCGGCACCTGCCCCAGAGCAGCCCCGTTTATGTCCGGCGCATTGGGGTCCGAGTAGTCACCCTCACTGTTGATTCCTGCCAGATGCGTGGTGCAGTCTTTTATCTTCTGACGGTACTCCTCGACGAGTGTATTAATGCTCTGCTGGAGTTGCTCGCCCTCCGCCATCTGCTGCGCATGCTCGGCCTTATCCACGGGGCATCCTTTGAGGTTAAACGCCTCGGCGTCAGCGATGAGCTGTTTTCTCCGCGGCTCCAGCTCTTGAAGGGCACTCGCGAACCCTCCCATTGCCGACGCCACCAACGCGGTTGCCCCTGCGGCGGATTCCGCGTTCCGCAGTGTGGGATCGAGAGCACAGAGCAGCTGTTGTTGTTCGGGTGCCTCGTAGTTTTCGGGCAGGCCTTCCCAAGCCCCCTTGGCCTCGGCCACGGCATCATAGAAGGACTCTCCCTGCTTGATGAGACCTTCGGCCTCTGAATCGATCGGAGCGGCATCCGGCCAATCCAACAGGGCGTCATATGTCACGGTCATCGTTCAAAACCATCCGTGATTCGCACTTCACCCACGTTTTTCGCGCTGGCCTGGCTCCGATTGGCCATGATCTCATCGCCCTCCTGGATGGCCGCCACCGCTCCACTTCCTCCTGCGACCGCTTTTGTGATCCTCTGCTCCGCCGTGGTCATGTTCTGGGTCGAACCCGATTGTAGGCTCCCTGCAACGCCGACGTGATCTGGGTGGCCTCGCCCTTGGCGCACAGGGCGCCCAGCTGATCGACGCCACTGCGGATGCTTGAATGGGCCGACTGCGCCGGCGAGACGCTCGATTCCGCCTTGGTGAAAATCGAATAGCAGGTTTCGGCGTTCACTTTGTAATGGGTCACGGTTCCTCTTCTTCCGCGAGGTTCAGCAGGGCCCTCGTGAGCACCTGCCAGAACGGTTCTGCCGGGTTTCTGCTCACGACCACCCTGTCCGCATCCGTGCCCTCCATGAGCAGGGCGACCCTCCGGGGTCGGGCCATCGCCCAGGCGACCTCCGGCGCATCCTTGTCGTCGTCCGGTCCGATGAGCGACACCGCCACCCAGCGCCGCCGTGTGAACTCGGTGGCATCCCCGTCGGGCACGGTCCCGGGTGGTACGCCGGTCTGTAGTTTCGCGATGAACTCGGCCTGGCTGCAGGTGATCTCGAAAGTCATGTCCCAGCTGGGCTGGAGTTCGAGCCACATGAACACGAGACGAGGAATGTCATCCGTCAGGCAGTGGACGATCCGGTGAGTGATCCTCCCGGTGGCCGCATCGGTGAGATGGGAGATGGCAAGAACCGTCATGTCGCTGACCCAGAGGGTCAACAACTGGGGCGGTGAGCTGTTCGCCGCGACCGCCATGTGCCGACCGTCACGCAGATGGGCGGCCACCCACTCGCCTGTTTCCGTGAGCGCACCGGGATCGTCGATCAGTCCCGTACGGCGCAGTTCCCGGCCAGCCGCCGAGAACTTCGAGGTCCTCCTGGAGCGCCCGAGCACGGTCAGGTCGTCGAGAGCCTTGAACGCCCCCTCCGACAGTGTGGCGATCTCCCCGGCCAGCGCCGGAACGGGATCCGGCTGGACGTCCAATTTCTCCCGGGGAACGCCGTCACGGTTGCTGGCCCAGTCGTCGAGATCGACCGCGAAGACGTCCGAGTCGGTGTGGGGGACCCGGCGGGCCCTGGGCGGCAGGGGACGGAGGCTGTTCAGGATGGATTCGTACACGCTGCCGCGATGCCAGGTCATCAGCGGTACGGTCGCGGTCACCTCGGCGATCACGTCGCCCACCACGAGGAGGTCCTGGATCATCACCAGGCACAGAGCGTTCCCGTGCGCCTCCGGGATCTTCAGCGTCGAGAACGCCCACAGCCGACGGCGTTCCGCCGGCCCCGGCGCGGCATTGGCGTCGGGGAGCGCCTCCACGTGGAAGAAAAAAGAACCAGGGATCTGGGTCGACAACACTGCGAGATTGGCCTGCGACGCGGCTGCCAGGGAGGTGAGCTCCGGGCGCGTCAACCGTGACTCCCGCAGCACGACGTTCGGGGTGAAGCCCGCGAACGATTCATCCGAGGCGGCGATGACCACCCCGTCGTTCGTCTCCATCCTCCAAGCAGGGGGTACGTCGAGGGCAAAGCAGCAACCGGTCAACTTCATCGGGGACTCCTCATTGTCTGGCCGTTGCCCACACAAGCTAGACCCGTTTCCCGGGTGGTGCGAGGAAACCGGAGAAACTAGGGTCCCGGGACGGGTTTCTTGCCTGAAACCGCTTGAGCTGATCGGCAAATGTCAGCCAAGCGCTGTGCTCCTCGAACCGTTCGGAGTCGCTCCTGCGTGTCCAGCAGCACACGTGCACATCTGTTGACCTGTGGGGTCTTTGGTTCGGCTAGAGTCCCATCATGAAGGTCTTCGTGAGTTGGGCGCATCATGGAGAGGACTGGAGCGCCACGCAGGCCGATCAGTGGGCTACGACGGTGGAGCTCTTCGCGAAGCAGGTTGACGACGTGGACGGCCTTGACGTTGAACTTGATCGCTGGCATGCAAACGATCGCGACATGGACTGGCGCCGGTGGGGCCTGGAGCAGGTGCGGTCCAGCGACTATGTGCTCATCGCGATGAACACGCCTTGGGAGCAACGGTGGCGCGGCACGAATTCGCCCACCCAGGGCAGCGGGGCCGCTGCCGAGGCAGACGCACTGCGAGGCGTGTTCGAACGCGACCAAGGGGAGTTTCAACGCAAAGTGAGGATCGTCATGCTGCCGGGCGCGCACGGCCGTGACATCCCCGAGGACCTTTTTCGGCTCAAAAGAATCACCATCACCGACCTGTCCGCCGATGGAATCCAGCCCTTGGCTGACGACCTCAAGGAGCGTTCCACCCGCCCCGGAGGACCTGCTGGTGTCGACACCCCCAATCCGCTGGTGCTCGGACCGGACAGCCTCATGTTGCTGCGCTACCGCGACTTGGTCCGTCCCACAATCACGAGCCACCGTGCTGTTCTTGAGAGCGCCGGCCACGTGTGGTGGGGATGGTGGAAGAAGTTCCACGAGAATCCGCAGTTGGAGCTCTGGGAGTCGCTGCGCCGAAATCTGGCAAGCCCTCCGTGTCGCGTCGCCCTTTTCGACTCTGGGTCGGCTACCGGCGAGGTGCGGCGCGCGACCGTCACTGAGGTCCTCGTGCCTCGCCTCGATGAGTTCGATGACTGCCACCCCTTCTCTCCCGATCCCGCCGAATGGCCGCTCGTGCCCGCCTACTATCGGCCCGACGAGTACAACCCGTCGCAGTCCTGCGCGTGGGTGAAGCTAAGCGCCATCGAGACGCGTCCGGTGCCCTTTCTCGGGCGTTTCGAGTTCGTCTCCCAAGACCTGGCCCTCAACGGTCATGTCATCAAGGATCCAGAGCAGCTGACCAAACAGGACCAGTCACTGTGGCATATCCGCCCGACGAGGCGGCCATGATCATCGGCGCCCAGCCGCGGGTCAGCTTGGTGGTCTTCGACTTCGATGAGACCCTCTACGACTGGATCGGGCATTTCGTCCCTGCTCTGGAGGCGATGACGGAGACCGCTGCGCCGATCCTGGGGGTGGGGGTTGCGACCCTTCGGGAAGAGCTTCGTGAGGTGCATCGCCGCTACCAGAACACCGAGCATCCCTTCGCCCTGCTTGAGACCGCTACGGCCCAGGCTCGGTTCGGGCACCTCGAGAGGGCCGAGCAGCGCGACGCGCTCGCTCCGGCGTTCGAGGCCTTCGACCGCGTCCGCGTTGATCGTCTCCGCCTGTATGACGACGCGGTGGTGACCATGGCACGGCTGCGCAAGGCGGGTATTCCCAAAGTCGGTTTCACCGCTGCCACGTCCGTAAACATCGCCAAGCGCATCAAGCTGTTGGGTCTTGAGGACAGCTTCGAGCGCGTCTATGCCGCGCCGTTCACCGGGCAGCCATATCCAGGCCGGTCGGATCCCGGGACCAACCGCCCCGGCATCGTCGAGCTGTCAAAGCCGAAGCCCCATCCCGATGCGGTCGTACGTATTGCCTCCGACTTCGGAGTGCCCCTTGGACGTGCCCTTTTTGTCGGTGACAGCTTCTCCCACGACATCGTTCCTGCGCTGGAATGCGGCGCCCAGGTGGCATGGGTGCGACGGGGGGATGACGCATCGGTGCGAGCCTGGTTGCCCAGCCTGCTGCAAGTGACTCATCGCGAGGCCGACGAGCCGAAGGTTCTCTCCCAAAATGCGGGTGACGTTCCCATCGTCGGTGAGTTAACTCAGCTGTGGGAACACTTCTCGTTTGCCGCCTGACGGCTGCCGGATGGTTTCGGCCCAGGCCACTCCTTCGCCGCGGCCCAAGTCAACCAACTTCGCACACCGGGCCCGTGGCGTCCCGGACCACCAGTGACGGGGACGTCGAGGCCCAGCTCGGCGGCCGCGTCCGGCACACCCAGCGCGGCCTGGCCGTTGTGGGCGAAGTCGCGCGACAAGGCGCAGGGCATCCTGCAGGCGCACCCGGATCTGGTCGGTTTCTTCGGCACCGACGACGACTCGACGATCGCCATCGCCGACGAGGTGGCCGCGAAGAACCTGCAGACGAAGGTGGTCGGCGTCGACTCCTCGCCCGACGTCATTTCCCTGCTGGAACAGGGCAGGATCAGCGGTGTCGTGGTGCAGAACCCCTACGGCATGGGCAAGAAGACCGTCGAGCTGATCGTCGCCGCGTCGAAGGGTGAGAACCCTGCGGAGAAGAACGTGGTCTCCGAATCGGTGTGGGTGACCACCGAGAACCTCAACGACCCGGACGTCCAGCAGATCGTCAACTGACCGATACCCGGCGTGGTGAGGGGCGGTCCCGATCGGGACCGCCCCTTTCGGCATCCGACCTGCGAATCTGTAGCGTTTGAACCTGCGAATCTGTAGCATTTGAGCGGTGGAATACTCGGAAAGGGTGATTGACAAGGAGCTGGATGAGCTGCTGCCTGAGCTGCCCGCCATCGCTCTGGACGGCCCGAAAGGGGTGGGCAAGACCGAGACCTGTCGACGACGTGCCGGCAGCGTCGTGGCCCTGGACCGCGACCGGGACCGGGAGGTCTTCGTGGCGGATCCCGAGCGCATCACGAGAATCACCCCGCCCGTGCTCGTCGACGAATGGCAACTCGCTCCGAGTTCCTGGGACGTCGTGCGGAGAGCCGTCGATGACGGCGCCCCTGCTGGCTCCTTCCTGCTGACCGGCAGCAGCACCCCGCTGGCAAAGGGTCCCGGACACAGCGGGGCGGGACGCATTGTGTCGCTGCGCATGCGCCCCATGTCCTTCCCGGAACGAAACCTGGAAAATCCCACGGTTGGCCTGGGAGAGCTCCTCGGGGGAGGCGCCCGGATAGCGGGGGAGTCCGGGCGGGGACTGGCCGACTACGCGGAGGAGATCACCCGCTCGGGGTTGCCGGGAATCCGTGGCCTGGGGGAACGGGCCAGGCGTCTTCAACTCGACGGGTATCTGGCCCGCATCACACGCCGGCTCCTGGACGGTGACGGTGAGGGCGTGGCTCCCCGAGGCGAATCGCTGGGGAACTGGCTGCGGGCCTACGCAGCCGCAACCTCGACCACTGCGGCCTTCGAGGCCATCCGGGACGCGGCCACCCCGGGGGATGCCGATACCATGGCCCGCACCACCGCCATCCGGTACCGCGGCTGGCTGGATGCGCTGCGGCTGCTCGATCCGGTGCCTGCCTGGCGGGCTCCCGGTTCCGTTCTGCGTCGCCTGTCCGCCGGACCCAAACACCACCTGGCGGATCCGGCACTCGCGGCGCGAGCCCTCGACGTGGACGTGGACCTGCTCCTCGACGGACAGGGCCGGGTGATCTCCGGGCACGGGACCCTCCTCGGAGCTTTGTTCGAATCCCTGGTGACGTTGACGGTGCGGGTACTGGCCCAGGGCCTGGAGGCGCGCGTCTGGCACCTGCGGACACACCGGGGAGAACACGAGATCGACCTGCTGGTCGAGGGCCGTGGCGGTGCGCTGGTGGGGGTCGAGGTGAAACTGTCGGCATCGGTCACGGATCGGGATGTCAAACACCTCCTCTGGCTCCGCGACCAGCTCGGTGACAAGGTCAAGGACCTCGTCGTCGTGAGTACCGGCCCGACGGCCTACCGTCGCGGGGACGGGGTGGCGGTGGTTCCCCTGGCGCTGCTGGGGCCGTGACGCCGGGGCCGGGGTTCCGTCCGGTCAGCGGACGAAGATGGGGGCATCGGGCGTCGAGCGCTGTTCGTCGTAGGCGTAGCCGTTCTCGGCGAAGTCGGGGAGTTTTGCCGCGGAGCGGACCCGGTTGCGGACCAGCCAGCCGGCCATGGTGCCGCGGGCGCGTTTGGCGTGGAAACTGACCACGCGGGCGGTGCCGTTCCGGTCCCGGTCCTCGAAACGCGGGGTGATGATCCGCGCATCGAGGCGGTCGGCGTCGACGGCGGCGAAGTACTCCTGCGACGCCAGGTTGACCAGCACCTTCGCACCCGGGGAGGCGGCCAGGTCCTCGCGCAGCAGGTCGGTGATGCGCCCGCCCCACCAGTCGCGGAGGTTGCGGCCGCGGTCGGTGGCCAGGCGGGTGCCCATCTCCAGGCGGTGCGGCTGGATCAGATCGAGGGGACGCAGCAGCCCGTAGAGCCCGGACAGGATCCGCAGGCTCTTCTGCGCCTCGGTGAGGTCGCGGGCATCGAAGTCGCGGGCGCGCAGCCCCTGGTAGACGTCGCCATTGAAGGCCAGCACCGCCGGGCGCGAGTCGTCGGGGGTGTGCGGGGTGGTGAACTCGCGGTAGCGCGTCGCGTTGAGATGGGCCAGGTCCTCGGAGATGCGCATCAGTTTCGCGATGTCGCCGGGCGATTTGGTGCGCATGATCTCGATCAGCCCCTCGGTCTCGTCGATCAACCGCGGTTCGGTGTGCCCGGTGACGGTGACCGGCGAGTCGAAGTCGAGTGACTTGGCGGGGGAGAGAACGCTCAGCATGCCCTCATTGTCACCCATCCCTCCCCGCTCCTCCCCGGTTTGCTGGCCTTGTTCCTGTTTTGCTGGCCTTGTTCATGTTTGCCTGCGCTGTGAGGCCAGCGAACATGAACAAGGCCAGCAAACCGGCATTAGGGCCAGCGAACCGGGGGTAAGGCCAGCAAAACAGGGGGAGGGGTGAGGTGCGGGGAGCAGCGGGCGAGGGGACTGGATGAGAGCATTCTCAACACTATGAGAAAGCTCTCACGTCAGCCTCATCCCTTGCTTCTTTTCGGTTGCGATGCTCTTCCCAGTCCCGGGAAACGGGACTGGAGAGAAAGGCAACGATCATGGCGGAAACCTACCGGGTGCTGCTGTACAGCCATGACTCCCAAGGCCTGGGGCATGTGCGACGCAACCTGGCCATCGCTCACAACCTGGCCCGGCGTCTGCCGGGAGCCATCGACGCCGACGTCGCGGGGCTCCTGGTCACCGGGCTGGCTCCCGCATCACGCTTCCCCCTGCCCGAGGGTTTCGACTGGGTCACCATCCCGGGCGTCTCCAAGGGCCGCGACGGCTACCGGCCGCGCAGCCTGTCCGGCGCCACCGGCGACCTGATCAAACTTCGTTCCCGGCTGCTGCAGGCCGCCCTGCTCGGTTTCAAACCCGACCTGGTCATCATCGACCGCCACATCTACGGCGTCTGGTCCGAGCTGCGGGAACCCCTCATGTGGCTGCGAGAGCAACACCCAACCGTGCGGGTGGTCCTCGGGCTGCGCGAGGTCCTCGACGACCCCCGCGTCGCCGCCGCGGAATGGGAACGCCTCGGCGACCCCGACCGGCTGCGCGACCTCGTCGACGAGGTGTGGGTCTACGGCGACCCCGCCGTCCACGACCCCGTCGCCACGGGCGAGGCCCCGCCCGCCCTGGCCGACCGCATCCGCTTCACCGGCTACCTCGCCAACGACCGCCGCGTCAGCGACCACGGCGAACCGATCGAGCCCAAACCGTTCGTGCTCACCACCGCGGGCGGCGGATCCGACGGCCACGAACTGCTGCGCGCCGCCGTCGCCATGCGGGCCCCGGCCGGGTACGAGAACATCGTCG
>ERZ772967.1110-NODE-1110-length-19046-cov-7.287663_pt1 | contig 19046 bp, 17 predicted proteins | sample MGYA00511677_ERZ772967 | MGnify/ENA primary metagenome ERZ772967 (study PRJEB29015, sample SAMEA2737931) | human oral metagenome | biome: human oral; feature: human-associated habitat; material: dental | place: China | collected 2146 ...
TGGCCGCAAACTCGGCCGCAGCGGCCTGGGCTGCGGCTGCATCTTCCTTCTCTTTCTTCTTGCGACGGAAAAAACCGAACATGTCGTGCGTCCTGTATGAGTCTGCTGCAGTGTGGGTTGCTGCAATTCTAGAGCCTGTCCGCCTCCGCCAGCCTGCCGGATATCGGCACCCAGGGACAAAGCGGGCCCAGGGGGCAGAGCCGGTAAACTAACGGCTTCCTTCCGAGTACCCCTCCATGTCCTCCCGCATTCGCATCATCGGCGGCCAATGGAAGCGCCGCCTGCTGCCCGTGCCCGACTCGCCGGGCCTGCGGCCCACCCCCGACCGCGTGCGCGAGACCCTGTTCAACTGGCTGGGCCAGGACCTTTCCGGCTGGCATTGCCTGGACCTCTTCGCCGGCTCCGGTGCCCTGGGCTTCGAGGCCGCCTCGCGCGGGGCCGCCCGCGTGCTGATGGTCGAACAGAACCCCGCCATCGCCCGTGGCCTGAACGCCAGCGTCCAGCAGCTTGGGGCAGGGGGCTGCATCGAAGTCATCCGCGCCGACGCCGCCCGCTGGCTTGACCAGCGGCCGCCCATGCTGCAGGATTTGATCCTGCTGGACCCCCCCTTCCGGGCCGGCTGGCTGCCGCGCATCCTGCCGGCCGTCCTGCCCTGGCTGGCGCCCCACGGCCTCGTCTACGTCGAAGCCGATCACGCCATCACCGACGACTGGCTGGCCCAGCAGGGCTGCAACAGCCTGGCCGTCATCCGCGCCGGCAAGGCCGGACAGGTCCATTATCAGCTGCTTACCTCCGAACCATGTCCCTCGTCGTCTACCCCGGAACCTTCGACCCGCTGACCCTGGGCCACCAGGACGTCGTGAACCGCGTCGCCGCCCATCACGAATCCGTCGTCGTCGCCATCTCCGACAGCCGCTCCAACACCCTGTTCACCATGGCCGAGCGCGTCGACATGGCCAAGGCCATCCTGGTGGGGCTGCCCAACGTGCGCGTCATGTCCTTCTCCGGGCTTGTCACCGACTTTGCCCGCGACATCGGCGCCAGCCTCATCGTGCGCGGCCTGCGTGACGCCAGCGACTTCGACTACGAGCGCCGCATGGCCAGCCTCAACCGCATCCTGCAGCCCACCATCGACACCCACTTCATCATCCCCGACGACCGCTACCAGTCCATCACCGGAACCCTGGTGCGGGAAATCGCCATGATGGGCGGCGACGTGCGCGCCTTCGTCAATCCCGTGGTGCTAGCCGCCCTGCAGGAAAAATACCTCAAGCGCCAGCAGGAACCGCGCAAGGAGAGCCGCTGACATGGCCCTCATCATCACCGACGAGTGCATCAACTGCGACTGCTGCGAACCCGAATGCCCCAACGAAGCCATCTCCATGGGGCCCGAGTACTACATCATCGACCCCAACCGCTGCACCGAATGCGTCGGCCACTTCGATGAACCCCAGTGCGCCCAGATCTGCCCCGTCGAGTGCATCCCCATCAACTTCGACCTCAACGAGAGCCGCGAACAGCTCCACGCCAAATACCTGCGCCTGCAGGAAGAAAAAGAGGCGCTCAAAGGCACCGTCCTGACCGGCGCCGATGGCCAGCCCGGACGGATGTCTGCCGACAACCCGGTCAGCGGTTGATCAGCGTGCTCTTGCCAAACAGGCTCTCCACCAGATCCACCACCAGCTCTGCCGTCTGATTGCGGATATCCAGCGCCGGATTCAGCTCCACGATATCCAGCGACGCCAGCCGGCCCGTGTCCGCAATCATCTCCATGCACAGCTGCGCCTCGCGGTACGTCGGCCCGCCGCGCACCGCCGTTCCCGTCCCCGGCGCAATCTCCGGATCCAGAAAATCCACATCGAAGCTCACGTGCAGATGCGTGTCCGCATCCACATCGGCCAGCGCCCGGTGCATCACCTCGCGCATCCCCAGCTCATCGATCGCACGCATGTCGAACGCCCGCAGCCCCAGCTGACGGATCATCCGCTTCTCGTGATCATCCACCGACCGCAGCCCCACCTGACAGAAATGCTCCGCTGACAGCGCCGGCGTCTGCCCCGAAAGCCCGATCAGCGGCTGCGGCCCCAGACCCAGCAGATTGGCCACCGGAATCCCGTGAATATTGCCACTGGGAGAAATATCCGGCGTATTGCAGTCCGAATGCGCATCCAGCCACAGCACCCGCAGCTTGCGCCCCGACGCGCGGCAATGCCGCGCCACCGCACTGAGCGAACCCGCCGCCAGATGATGATCACCGCCCAGCATGATCGGCGTGCGCCCTTCCTGCAGCTGCGCCAGCACCGCATCGTGCACCGCCTGCGTCCAGAAAACCGCCTCCGGCAGATTGCGCAGCCCCGCCGCCTTCGGATCACGCCCGCCGCGCGGATTCACCGGCCCCGCCAGATTGCCCGTATCCACCACATCCACCCCCAGCGCCCGCAGCGCTGCTGGCAGCTGCGCTACCCGCAACGCATCCGGCCCCATCGCCGCCCCCAGACGGCTGGCCCCCACATCCGTGGGTGCGCCGATGAGCGAAACCCGGTAGGTGGTTTGAGGGGTGAGGGAAGAGTCGGTGGTGGGGTTGAAGGGCGTGGACATGAGGCCTTCCTAGGGTTCAGAGACGGAAGGGAACATAGCACGGATGGGGCGTAAGCGTTCCGGTTGGGCGGCTTGTGGGCGACAAGCGTTCTGATGGGAACGTCTATCCTCACTTGATGGAAGAAGCTGGGATGTAGCTGCAGGCCGTGGATTCATTAGCCTGCCCCTGCTGTTTCTTGCTTGCCAGCAATGGCTTGCGCAGTTCGTTCAGATTCATTGCCCTTGGGCTATGACTCGTTGAAAAGCAACAGTACTGGATGCCGTTCATGGCGTTCCTGACAACGGAGTGGGTATATTGTTTCAAGCCGAGATCCAGAAGTTAATATTCGTGCTTTGGAGACAACGCATGCAGGATATAGCACCGTCCGACCTCAAGACCATCCTGCATTCAAAACGAGCCAACATCTATTACCTGGAGCATTGCCGGGTGCTAGTGAATGGCGGCCGGGTGGAGTATGTCACTGACGCCGGAAAGCGTTCACTTTACTGGAACATCCCCATTGCAAACACGACGAGCCTGCTGTTGGGTACTGGCACGTCCATCACGCAAGCGGCCATGAGGGAGCTGGCCAAGGCTGGGGTATTGGTAGGGTTCTGTGGGGGAGGCGGTACGCCCCTTTTCAGTGCGAACGAAGTCGACATCGAGGTAGCGTGGTTCAGTCCTCAAAGCGAGTACAGACCCACCGAGTACCTTCAGGCGTGGGTGAAGTTCTGGTTCGACGACGAACTTCGACTGATGGCTGCCAAGCGCCTGCAGAAAGAGCGCATGCTTCGACTCAGGAAAGCGTGGCAACAACGGGCTTTGAAAGAGGCTGGATTCTCGATAGATGACGCCGATCTTGAATCTTTGATTGAAAGTACCCTGAAACGGATTGCTCTAGCAGAAGACAGCGTCACCTTACTGACAGAAGAGGCCCGACTTACAAAAGCCCTTTTCAAGAAGGCAGTGGATACGGTCGGATATGGTGAATTTACCCGTGCAAAGCGTGGAAGTGGGACAGACCCCGCCAATCGATTCCTGGATCATGGGAACTACCTGGCCTATGGCCTGGGAGCAACGGCCACCTGGGTTTTGGGATTGCCCCACGGATTGGCCATTCTGCACGGAAAGACAAGGCGTGGTGGTCTGGTATTTGATGCAGCAGACCTTATCAAAGACGCGTGCATCTTGCCCCAGGCATTCCTGTCTGCCATGCGTGGTGATGATGAACAGCAGTTTCGGCGAAATTGCATAGAGGCGCTGACCCGTGATGAATCATTGGACTTCATGATCGATACCCTCAAGGATATTGCGGTGAGCACGGCTCATGAGGCATCAGGGCGTTCAGGTCAAGAGGAGGCTAGATGAACGTTCTCTTTGTCTCACAGTGCAGCAAACGAGCACTGACGGAAACACGCCGAATTCTTGATCAGTTTGCTGAGCGGAAGGGGGATCGGACATGGCAGACAGCCATGACCCAGGCTGGTCTGGATACGCTAAGAAAGTTGCTGCGAAAGACCGCCAGAAAGAATACGGCAGTTGCTTGCCACTGGATTCGCGGAAGGGATCATAGTGAACTGTTGTGGATTGTTGGGGATGGCCGGGCCTTCAATGCAGAGGGTGCTGTTCCAACGAACAGCACTTCGACGGATATCCTGCGAAAGGGCGATGAGAGCACCTGGCATAGTCTTCCTGGCATGACCGCTCTGACGGCGTTAGCTGCTCTGACGCATGATCTTGGAAAATCTACGCAAGCTTTCCAGAACCGACTTCATAACACGGAATGTCTTGGCAAGAATCATTATCGCCATGAATGGGTGTCGGTTCGGCTATTTCAGGCATTTGTCGGAAACGATGACGATGAAGGCTGGTTGAGACGGTTGGAGGAAAGCGCAAACAAGGATGTTGATCCGGCTGACTTCGAGAAGACATGGTTGGATCATGCCAGTGGAAGGCTGTTTCGAGATGAACTGGATGATAAGAAACAAGAAGCGCCAAAGCTTCCTTTCGGCAACCTACCGCCGTTGGCGAGAGCGGTTGCATGGTTGATCCTGACACACCACCGACTTCCATGTTTGCCTGTAAGAAATGCAAGATCAGATGGGGGCGATCATCCTGCGGTGGCGTCAGCGGTGCGTTGGAAGTACTTTGGATCGAAGCCTTCTTTCGTCAATCACAATGATCTTGACGGTGCTCTGAAGAGAATCAATCCCGATTGGAACGAGCCAAGAGAATTGGTGTCATTGAATGAGGTCGAGCCATACTGGACATTTCCGCATGGACTCCCAGTACGTAGCCAAGCGTGGCGAAAGCAGGCGGCGCGCTATGCCAAGAGACTTAGAAGTACGCCCTCTGCGCTGACTGAAACGATAGCGTGGTGTGATGATCCCTTTGTAATGAACGTATCTCGCCTGGGGCTCATGTTGGCGGATCACTTCTACTCCAGTCTTGGATTCGACAGGAAATTGTCTGACCCCGTGGAGGAGCGCCGGCCGTTCCTGACTTCAGAGGCAAAGTTGTGGGCCAACACAACGCTGAAAGAAAGTAAAAGAGTCGTCAATCAGACACTGGAAGAGCACTTGCTGGGTGTGACCGCACAAGCGACGCTGGCCATGCGTGCGCTGCCCTCGTTGGTCCGAAGTTTGCCTACCCTGAAGAATCACCGTGGACTGAAGAAACGTACCGAAGCTCGCCAGTATCAATGGCAGGACAAGGCAGCAGATCTGGCGGCCAGTGTGAGGCAGCGTGCCTGTACGCAGGGTGCCTTCATCGTCAACATGGCTTCTACAGGATGCGGAAAGACGCTTGGCAATGCCCGCATCATGAACGCTCTGTCTGACCCAAACCTGGGTATGCGTTGCTCGTTTGCCATTGGGCTGCGTACGCTTACATTGCAGACGGGTCGCAGCTTTCAGCATGACCTGGGCTTGAGCGACGATGAGCTGGCCATCATGGTAGGGGGAAGTGCCAGTCGTGAGCTGTTCGAGTACTGGGAGCAGAAGGCAGAGGAAGGAGGGTCTGCTTCCGTTCAGGCTCTTCTTGATGAAGGGGGACATGTACTGTATGAGGGGAATGATGAACACCCATTGCTGAGCCGCCTTGGGGCAGACTCAAAATCCCGCTCACTATTGATGGCGCCCTTGGTGGCGTGTACTGTCGACCATTTGATGCCCGCCACTGAGAGCCTGAAAGGGGGGCGTCAGATTGTCCCGATGCTCCGGCTGATGAGCAGTGATTTGGTGCTGGACGAGCCTGATGATTTCGATATGGCAGATCTGCCAGCTCTGACACGCCTTGTACACTGGGCTGGTCTATTGGGAAGTCGAGTACTGCTCTCCTCTGCCACGATGCCACCTGCCTTGGTCAAGGGGCTGTTCCTGGCATACCAGGCTGGGCGCAAAGTCTGGCAGCGTCATCGTGGCGAGAGGCCATCGGAACCCGTTCGTGTATGTTGTGTGTGGGTGGATGAGTTTCATCAGGAGGCGCACGATTGTGTGGAGTACCCCTCAACCAGAGTCCAGGGGGCGTCAGGTGATATTGCGCAAAGCGGGGTGTCGACGGGGACATCAGATAGTACTTTTGGAACCTGTCATGAGGCCTTTGTCACTAGACGTGTCAAAGAGCTTGGGAAGGTGGAGGTTCGCAGGATCGCTTCAGTGTCCAGACTGCCAGAAGCGTGGGGAGCACTTGATAAAACAGAGCTGTATCGGCAGTTTGCCGATCATCTCTTGGATCAGGCGTGGTCGTTGCACCTGAAGCCGAAGAATCATGTCACGGATACGGAAACGGGAAAGTGCCTCAGTTTTGGGCTAATCAGGATGGCCAACATTGGCCCGTTGGTTGAGGTCGCTCAGCACCTGTACAGAAAGTCTGACTTTCATGAAGACGTACAGGTACTCCTTCGTGTATATCACTCGCAGTTTCCGCTACTGGCCAGGTCTGCTCTGGAGCAAAGGCTGGATGCCGTCCTGAAAAGAAGCTCACGTGACGAGGTGGATCCCGTTCTGAAGAACCCGCTCGTTCGTGAGGCGTTGTCTGCCAGTCGCAAGAAGCATCATCTCTTCATCGTTCTGGGAAGCCCTGTGACGGAAGTGGGGCGGGACCACGACTATGACTGGGCCGTAGTAGAGCCCTCGTCCGTGCGATCCCTGGTTCAGCTGGCCGGACGAGTTCGGAGGCACCGTCAGGGGAGGGTAGACGAACCAAACATCGTTGTTCTTGACCAGAACATCAGGGCAATCCTGCAGAGTAAAATCCCAAGTAAAGCTGCCTACTGCAAACCAGGCTTTGAGATGGATGACAAGCCTGCCGAGAAGCCACGCTTTCCGTTTCATTTCAGCAGTCACCACGTTTCGGATCTTCTGGGAGGTAATGCTGCTGAAGGAGATGGATGGAGCGTTGATTCGGGTCCGAGAATCATGCCAAGTGGCAAGGGGCTGACCCCAAGAAAGAACATGGCAGACATGGAGCATGCGCGGATGCACGATGCCATGCTGCCACGAGCTTCGGATAAGCGGACAATCACTCCTGTATCAAGGGCGGCAAGTCTCTTCTGGTCAACGGGCACGGACGGATGGTATACAGGTGTGCTTCCCCAGTTTCAGCGCTTCCGTGATGATACCTTGGGGAAAGTGGACATGGTCATGCTGCCGGAAGACGATGAAGAAGCGTTGGTGCTTCATCGGATCCAGAAAGGCGCCATGAAGTGGCAAAGCCTGTATGTCAGAGAGGAAGCAAGAAGGTTGCACCGCATCCAGAGACTGGGTGAAAACGGTGCTGTGCTACCTTGGCTTGCAGTGGACCTGTTGGCAGAAGTGTTGTCCTACGCCAAAGAGATCGATGTTCCGCTGCGACAGGCAGCCGAGCGAGTCGCCACCGTATCACTTCCAAAACAGGATGAAAGTTGGTCTTTCCATGAACTGCTTGGCTTCTCTCGAATGGACTGAGGTGTGATAGACAAATTGGTCTGTAAGAGGCAACGAAACTGAGTGAAAGACGGTTGTGCTACTCCTTGGAGACAGATATTCTCAAGAAAAAGGTGGGTTTATGGGCAAAAGAAATCTTAAAGCTATTGTACGGTTGCCTGGCTCTTATCGTGAGGCGATTGATCAATTTATTTGGAAAAACAAACACAAGGGGAAAAAGGAGGGGGAAGGTGAGGATCTTGAGAAATTGTATGTTTTAAATGATCTGGATAATTTCCGCGAAGTGAGAAATGAAGATCGTTCCGACTGGTTTAGTTATGTTGAGCGATACGCGAATCAGGTCAAGGCTGTTACTCACTCGGTGAAACCCGTGCATCCAGATGCAAAAGGTACGACGCTACAAATCAATCCCTTTGACTTGCCAGAACTGGATGACGTGGGGAGCCATGTGCTGCGTTCGGGGTATGAGTTGGATGCAGTGGGAAACGCCCCTGCCCTGAAGATCTACAGCTTTCTTAAACTGGAGGTTGATGGGAAAAGCTTGCTATCGGCTCTTGAAAGTGGGGATGAAAGTGCTTTACGCGCATTGGACGATGACCCCCGCTTAGCTGAGAGTCTCCGGGACAAGCTTTTGTGCATTCGTTCTTCTGAGAAGAAGGCATATGAGTCTCATACCTTGGCCAAGCAACTGTACTGGCTGAGAGGGGTTGATCCTGTGAAGGACTGTGATTATTGCCTGATCGCTCCGCTTTACCCTGCTGCTCTCGTGCATGTCATGTATAAGCAGATCAATAATGATAGGTTTGGGGAGGTTGCGAAGCGGGCGAGGGAGGCTCGCAAGAGTCGGCGCTGGCATGGTGAAGAGGATCGTCGTTATGAAGGGCTGGCCAATCAGGAGATGGGAGGGAGTCATCCAAATAATATTAGCTATTTGAACCAAGAGCGAATGGGTGGAAATTATTTGTTGTCATGTTCTCCTCCTGAATGGTCATCCAGAGGGGGTATGCCCGTAGGGAGAAGTACAGTATTTGGGTCTTACTTTGGTCGTAGGCCTGGGGTGAGTTTGGTCGTCAGGAGACTTCGCGACTTTCTTAAGTCCGATCCGCCAAATAATAGGGAAACAGATCAGCGCAGAGAACGATATCTGGAATGCCTCATCGATGAGTTGCTGATGATGGCGGCAGAGCTTCAGCAAGAGTCGATTGCGGGGTGGTCCTGCGATGAGGAGCGTTTTGGCCAGTTGGTCGAGGCGGAGAAGTTATGGCTTGATCCTCACCGTGCAGAAGTGCCGGAACAGGAGGGGTTTGCGTTGGCCAGGTTGACCCATGATTGGCCGACGGAGGTAGGAAGGAGGTTTGGTAACTGGCTGAATGCTCAGTTACGAGACTCCTTGCCCGTCGGTGACATTGAAAGCAAGGAATGGGCACGTATGCTTCTTTCCGACGATGAGTTTCGTCGTCATGTAAGAAGGTTAGGTAGCGATGTCAGGAAAGTGCGTGCGAGAGAAGACTTGGAAACGTTGCCGGAAGGCAAGGAGGTGTCATGATTGAGGACCGGCCGTCAGCCATTCTGGTCTTGCCGCATCTTGTTGTTCAGAATGCGAACGCCGTAGCCAGTCCCATGACGCATGGATTCCCGTCTGTTACCGCATTCATGGGTTTCATGTGGGCGCTGGAACGAAAGCTGAATGAATGCGGCATCCCTCTGCATTTCCATGGGGTTGGATTTGTCTGCCATCATAGCCAGGAGCACGCATCCGGAAAGTACGAGAAGACGTTCCATCTGACTAGAAATCCATTGAAAAGCAACGGAAAAAGTGCATCCATTGTCCCTAACGGGCGCATGCACCTGGAAGTGACGATAGTATTTTCTGCATCTGAGCGTCTTGCCCCTGGGCAGACAAGAAGACTGACGCAGGGTAATACGTCTGAGCTTGAGGGGTGGGCCCGTGAAGTTGCAGCGGTCGTCCAAACAATGCGACTAGCAGGTGGTAGCGTCATGCCAAGCCAGACCAGGTCCGACAAGTCGAACAGCCCGTGGTTGGAGGTTCTTCCTGATGACGACGGTGAGTGTGAGCGTCGGTTTCGAACCTGGCGCAGGCGCTGGTTGCCTGGCTTCGTACTCGTGGGACGTGACGACCTTTTGCAGCAACGCATGAAGGAGCTGCGAGATCAGGGGGGAAGCCCAACCTTGCTGGACGCCTGGTTGCATGCATCCAGGTTCAATTACCGCCCTCTATGTGACGAGGCGGAGGGACGCAAGCTTGGAGACGGCATGGTGAAGTGGGGGGATCCTTATCGAGAGAAGGGAAGTGGTTGGATAGTTCCAATTCCTGTCGGCTATGCTGCACTGACTGAAGAGCAGGCGGCAGGGAGCGTGAAGAATGCGAGAGACTCAACTGTCCCATTCCGTTTTGTAGAGTCCATCCATTCTCTGGGAGAGTGGATTGGTCCGCACCATCTTGAGAGGCTGGAAGATATGTTGTGGTTCTCTGAAGTCGATGAGGAGAAGGGTACTTATCGGTGTCGCAGTGGCTATGTGATGTCGGGAATCATGACAGATATGGTTGATGGTCCATCAATGTATGATGAATTTTACGAGTGTGACTGAAATGGAGCACGCTCAGTCAAGATCAGAGATCATCATTTTTTCAAAATAGGTATTTTCATCATGTCGAATGAACTCAAGACTGCTTCGGTTCTGGCCTTTGAACGCAAGCTGGATCCTTCCGATGGGGTCATGTATGCGGGGCGCTGGGAGGATATTGATACACCTGGGGCGTGGGAGGCTGTCCAGGTGAGGGAGAAGTCGGTTCGTGGCACTATCTCCAATAGACTCAAGACCAAAAACCAGGATCCCGCCAAGCTTGACAAGCAGATTGAGAGTCCAAACCCGCAGAAAGTTGATGTTGCCTCCTTGCCTCATCAAGCGGACACACTGAAACTGTGCTTCACGCTCAAGGTATTGGGAGGAGTTGGAATACCGTCTGCTTGCAATAATATGGACTACCAACGGAAGCTTCTTGAGAAGGTTGGAGAGTACGAATCTTCTGTGGGGTATGGTGCTCTTGCATGTCGCTACGCAGCTAATATTGCAAATGGACGTTTCCTGTGGCGAAACCGAATAGGGGCCGAGTGCATTCAGGTTCGCGTCAGCGCTCAGGGGGTGGATGGAAATACTCGGTCCTGGGTATTTGATTCGCTCAGGATGGACCTGAGATCTTTCAAGAATTTGGACGAGAAAGTCAACGAGCTTGGGCAGCTGATCCATGATGGTTTTCGAGGGAAGGCTCATGTGCTGCTGAGCGTGGAGGCCTTTGCCAAGGTTGGTTCTGGCCAGGAGGTCTTCCCTTCGCAAGAACTTATCCTTGACAAAAGCAAGGACAAAAGCAAGACGTTGTATGTGATTGAGCACTCAGGGGGACGTGTCGCTGCCATGCACTCCCAGAAGATTGGAAATGCGTTGCGTACCATCGATGATTGGTATGAGGGCGCCGAGGATCTTGGGCCCATTCCTGTCGAGCCCTATGGGTCTGTCACTACGCAAGGTAAGGCGTATCGGCAACCTAAAAATAAAATGGACTTCTACAGCCTTCTGGATGGCTGGGTCTTGAAGGACAAGGTTCCCGGGGTTGAGCAGAAGCATTTTGTGATCGCAACCATCATTCGGGGCGGTGTCTTTGGTGATAGTGAGAAATGACGTAGAGCGCCGATATGATCAGTCATTTCATCGATCTTAAAGTTCGTCCTGACCCGGAGTTTAGTCAAACGCACTTAGTGTCTGCATTGTATTCCAAGCTACATCGTCAGCTGGTGAGTATGAGGTCGGACAACATCGCTGTAGGATTCCCTGGGTATTCACTGAGACCAAGAGGGCTCGGAGATACAGTACGCCTTCTGGGGGCAAAAGACCCGCTGGAAGCGTTAATGGAATCAGGCTGGGTCATGGGAATGGAAAGCATGGTCAATATAGCGTCCATCAGTACTGTTCCTCCTGGGGCTGCGCATCGTTGCTTGAAACGTCGTCAGTTCAAAACCAACGGCGAGCGTCTTCGTAGACGTTTCAAGAGAAGACATGACGTCACAGACGAGGAAGTGGAGCGCCTCTTGCCGGATAAGCTAGTTCTGGTGGATTTGCCTTATGTCCGCTTGCGAAGCACCAGCACTGGACAAGCGTTCAGCATGTTCCTGGCGCTGGGCGATCCCCTGACTCAGCCAGTTCCTGGGAGCTTCAATAGCTATGGACTAAGCGCTCAAGCTTCCATCCCCTGGTTCTGACCCTTTTTTCGGGAGGCTTTCATGCCTCCCGAGAAATCAACGACTTACGAGTGTCGTAGAGGTTTGCCTCAACAAGGCATGAGGAGGGTAATTTCTTTAACAATCAATGACTTGAATCGTTTATCATCTAGTGACCTGCCGTATAGGCAGCTCAGAAATGTTGCTCCCACGTCTCGCGCCACCCTTGCAGGTGACCTGCCGTATAGGCAGCTCAGAAATGGATCGGTGTCGATCTGTTTGGCGATGTTGTGTGACCTGCCGTATAGGCAGCTCAGAAACTTCCCTTCCAAACTTACTACGTACCGCCAAGGTGACCTGCCGTATAGGCAGCTCAGAAATGATGCGTTGTCGCCCAGGATGGCGGTCAATGGTGACCTGCCGTATAGGCAGCTCAGAAAGGGTCGCGCATATCCAGATGCTGGCGTTTCTTGTGACCTGCCGTATAGGCAGCTCAGAAAGCTACGAGGATGGCGGAGGCGACGATGAAGTCGTGACCTGCCGTATAGGCAGCTCAGAAAATATCGCACCACTCCTGCACCTGCTCGGGGAAGTGACCTGCCGTATAGGCAGCTCAGAAATGGCCAGTTTGCTCACGGCTGGTTCAGTTTCGTGTGACCTGCCGTATAGGCAGCTCAGAAAGGTGGGCAGGGGTGGGGGCAGCCGGTGGGCAGGTGACCTGCCGTATAGGCAGCTCAGAAATGATCGACTGAGCGATCAGTAACCGTCCAGGATGTGACCTGCCGTATAGGCAGCTCAGAAAAAGCCACTGGTACCAGCTCAGACCCTGGTTCGGTGACCTGCCGTATAGGCAGCTCAGAAAATTTGCTCTGCGGTACGTTGCGCATCCATCCGGTGACCTGCCGTATAGGCAGCTCAGAAATACAGGTCAGCACCGATCCGCCGACGCTACCGGTGACCTGCCGTATAGGCAGCTCAGAAATGCGGCCGGATGCGCTCAGGCTGTTGCTGTGTGTGACCTGCCGTATAGGCAGCTCAGAAAAGCAGCGTACCAAGGCATCATCAACGTCCATTGTGACCTGCCGTATAGGCAGCTCAGAAATACACCTCTGGCGGAAGTGGTGCCGGGCAGCCGTGACCTGCCGTATAGGCAGCTCAGAAATGACCGGCGTGGCCGTCATCGCTGCGGCCGTTGTGACCTGCCGTATAGGCAGCTCAGAAATGGTCGCGGGCCTAGCGGCGGTCGGGATTGGCGTGACCTGCCGTATAGGCAGCTCAGAAAAGGTCGGACGGTGCACGTCCTGGACGACGTGGGTGACCTGCCGTATAGGCAGCTCAGAAAGAGTTTCCCCGGCCGCCTGCCTCAATCGCCGGGTGACCTGCCGTATAGGCAGCTCAGAAAAGCGCGGCCGGCACGTCAACGCTACAGGTGCCGTGACCTGCCGTATAGGCAGCTCAGAAACGCACGCAAACCTCCGGTTTGCATAAGTGCGCCGTGACCTGCCGTATAGGCAGCTCAGAAATGATCGTGCCCGACAACGCCCCCGAGTGGGCGGTGACCTGCCGTATAGGCAGCTCAGAAAGTGCCACGCTGGGCCTCGCCGCCCCATGCGACGTGACCTGCCGTATAGGCAGCTCAGAAATGGAGCGCCGACGCGCTGCGCGCCGAGGCATAGTGACCTGCCGTATAGGCAGCTCAGAAAATTGAGAAGGTCCGCGAGTGGTACGCCGAGGGGTGACCTGCCGTATAGGCAGCTCAGAAAGAGCACAGCCGCAGCGACGACGGCCACGCCGGGTGACCTGCCGTATAGGCAGCTCAGAAATCGAACCACCGTCATAGCGCTGGGGGCAGCGGGTGACCTGCCGTATAGGCAGCTCAGAAATGATCGCTGAAATGCTTCTGCAGCCTATCGACGTGACCTGCCGTATAGGCAGCTCAGAAAAGCAGGTTCGGCCCCTGAGTGATCAGGTAGATGTGACCTGCCGTATAGGCAGCTCAGAAAAATCAGGGTCCGGACGTTGCGGTCCAGCAGGTGTGACCTGCCGTATAGGCAGCTCAGAAAATCGGACACTGGCGGCGCAGGGCCTTGATCGTGTGACCTGCCGTATAGGCAGCTCAGAAAATACCGAGATCATGCTGCCGCCCGATGCTCCGGTGACCTGCCGTATAGGCAGCTCAGAAACGCGATAATGCCCATCGCGTCGAAAACGCCGGGTGACCTGCCGTATAGGCAGCTCAGAAATCCCAGGTCCCAGGTCGCCCGGACCGTTGGGCGGTGACCTGCCGTATAGGCAGCTCAGAAATGGCGGAGCCGGCGCGGCGTCTCATTGACGACGTGACCTGCCGTATAGGCAGCTCAGAAATGTGACCCGTCGGCCCGGCGTGCCTGGCACGTGTGACCTGCCGTATAGGCAGCTCAGAAATGCGCTGCCGGTCAGTGCGCCGACCCTGCCGCGTGACCTGCCGTATAGGCAGCTCAGAAAGTGTCCTGTTCGGCTTGTGCCATCAGGTCGTTGTGACCTGCCGTATAGGCAGCTCAGAAACAGAGCAGATGCCGATCGCGCGCCCACTCGGGGTGACCTGCCGTATAGGCAGCTCAGAAATGGCTGCAAAGGGCCGGGCTGGCCAGCCGGGTGTGACCTGCCGTATAGGCAGCTCAGAAATGCTGACGGGTTCGCACGTGCGGGCCACTGTCGTGACCTGCCGTATAGGCAGCTCAGAAATGCGCGACGTTGGGATGCTCGGCCGCTGGTGGGTGACCTGCCGTATAGGCAGCTCAGAAATGATGCCGCGTCCTCTGAAACCACCAATGACGGTGACCTGCCGTATAGGCAGCTCAGAAAGCCACCCCAACACAGCCGCGGCGATGACGGCCGTGACCTGCCGTATAGGCAGCTCAGAAAAAACACTGCGTGGCTGATCTCCCCCCGGTTACGTGACCTGCCGTATAGGCAGCTCAGAAATGGATCGATGCAACGGACCGCCAGCCGAGCACATGACCTGCCGTATAGGCAGCTCAGAAACGCAGCACCGTGGTAAAGAGCACCAGCCGGCCGTGACCTGCCGTATAGGCAGCTCAGAAAATGCGGCAGTAGCGCTTAGTACACAGTACGGCGTGACCTGCCGTATAGGCAGCTCAGAAATGGACGCCGCCAGGTCGTCAATCAACGGGCTGGTGACCTGCCGTATAGGCAGCTCAGAAAACGTGGCCCGACGCGGTGCCCGACGGAGCGCTGTGACCTGCCGTATAGGCAGCTCAGAAATGGTCGGACGGTCCACGTGCTCGACGACGTGGGTGACCTGCCGTATAGGCAGCTCAGAAAGCAGTCGCAGTGCGACCGGCGGAGCGGCTGATGTGACCTGCCGTATAGGCAGCTCAGAAAAAGGCCATCGAGGGCGAGCGCCGCCTGTTCGTGTGACCTGCCGTATAGGCAGCTCAGAAAACCGGGGCCATGACGCCCCTCTACCGGCGTGAGTGACCTGCCGTATAGGCAGCTCAGAAAGAGTGGCTGGCCGCGCAGCCCGGCGTGACGGTGTGACCTGCCGTATAGGCAGCTCAGAAAAACGCCAGCACGCCCATCACGTCCGGCGTGAGGTGACCTGCCGTATAGGCAGCTCAGAAAACTGCGCGCAGGATGGCGCACGCCAGGTGGCTGTGACCTGCCGTATAGGCAGCTCAGAAACTCACGGTCTGCGAGTTCCTGCGCGAAATCGAGTGACCTGCCGTGTAGGCAGCTCAGAAATGGCAGCGTCCAGGTCGACGGACACGGCCGCAGTGACCTGCCGTGTAGGCAGCTCAGAAATTCGACCCCCCGGGGCACCCCTACGGGGTTCCGTGACCTGCCGTGTAGGCTGCTCAGAAAGCCTGGATGGCTGGCAAATCGGGCTCCATGTCGTGACCTGCCGTGTAGGCAGCTCAGAAAAGAAAAGCGTTTGCTGTACACGCGACTTCTTGGTGGCCTGCCGTATAGGTAGCTCAGAAAAGGTCCAAGAGGAGTTGTCGCCAGCAATGTAGGTGACACGCCGCATAGGCAGCATATAGAGTCGCCTTAGCTAATGAACAGCTCAGACCCACCCTACCTCACCCCCTCAAACCTCAAATAAAACTCCCGCACACTCAGATTCTCCGGCGTGGGTTCGCCGCTGATGCTGGTCAGGTAGTCGGCGGCGTAGCGGCGGGTGGCGGCGTCGAAGCTGCCATTCAGGGGCACGGGGTAGCCCTGGCGGCGCAGTACGCGCTGCATTTCCATGACCTTGTCGGTGATGGTCAGTGCGGGGCCCCGGTTGTGGGCAGGGGCGGTTTCATCGGTTTTGTCCTGCGGCTTGCGTGTTGCGCGCGCTGGGAGCTGGCTGTCCTCCGGGCTCTCTGACTGCCAGAGTCCCTTGATCCATTTGCCGGTCGTGGACAGGTCCGGCAGGGCTTCCTTGGCGCTGTCGACCCAGTGCTGGCCGTGCTGGCGTGCTGCGTCCAGGGTGGGTTGCAGTTTCTGGTGGGTGCCGGTCACCCAGGTGGGGAGGTGCTGTTTGGCCTGGTTGGCCAGTATCTGGGTGGGTGACAGGCTGGCCAGGTAGCTGGCGCCCAGGTGGTAGAGGCCCAGCGCCACAGCAGCGGTGATTGCCAGCCCCATGATGAAGCGCCGGGGGCGTTTGCTTCGGAAGCGCCGCTGGGCCAGGTTGGCCCGTGCAGGGACGGTGTGGGTGGAGGGGCTGACCTGGCCCGGGCGCGGAAACAGTTGGTTGCCTAGTTGTTCTTCCATCTGGCACCAGGGGCAGGAGGTGGATTCGCGGGGGTAGTGGTGGCGACGATCTGCGCGGCAGCGGCGCAGGTTTTTCTCGAAGTGTTCCAGCGCCGTCACCCACTGTAGGGCGTCGGGGCGTGGGGTGTTGCCTTGGGCGGTGAAGGAGCGGGCAAACAGGTCGGCCAGTGTGCCTGAAAATTCCGTCAGGGCGGGCAGGCCGGGTGGGGGCTGCATGCCGGTGGGGCGTTCCGGGATGTGCGGGTAGAGGCGTCTTTGGATGCGCTCGCCCATAGGTGGGGCTTCGCCGGCATCGGGGACGCCGTCGAAGGGATGGCGCCCCATCATCAGCACCTGGAAGAGGATGACGGCCAGGCCGAAGGCGTCGTGCTGCTGGGTGCGCACCACGCCGTGAAAGGACTGGCCCTGCAGTTCGGGTGGGGTGTAGTCCGGTACACCCACGGCGCACAGGAACTGCTGTCCGCCGTGGCTGAACTGGAAGCTGTCGGCATCCACCAGGGCGACGGTGGCGTCGTCTGCCACCAGCATGCCGGAGGGGTTGATGTCTCCGATGACGCAGCCGGTGTGGTGGATGGAGGCGACTGCACGCGCAATGTTGGTGGCGGTGCGCGCCAGAAAGCGATAGTCGATGTCCGGAAAATGCTGCTTGCGCGCGCCGGGGGCGTACAGGTCATGCAAGGGGCGACGGTCGCGCACGGCCTTCATCAGAAAACCGGCGAAGGCGCCGTCCTGGGTGTGCACCACGTCCACGGGAAAGGCCGCAAAGGGTGACTGTTTGGCCAGGCCGGCATCCACCATGGCAGCAATCTTGGTGGCCAGTTGCGGCTTGTCGGGCGTCTTGTAGAGTTTTACCGCGTGGTTGCGTCGGTTGGCGGCAGCGTAGACGCTGCCTTCGCCGCCGCGGCCCAGCCGTTCGCCCAGCTTCAGTCGATGCCCACTGCCCAGACGCAGTTTCAGGCCGTAGGCAGGGTCTTTCTCGTGATCGGCACGGGAGGTCATGGGCGGTGGGGTGTCTCTGGGATGGGTGGTGTTCTGCGCCGGGAAAGAGCATCTGGCAATGTCTCAGGGCCCGAGGGCTTTCAGCAAGGTGGCTTCGTGATGGTATCTATCTTGTTTTGTGGCTTATGTTTTGTGTTGGGAGGATGGTTCAGAGTGCAGCACGGCCATGACCAGCGTCTTGTCATCGTCCGTGCGGCTGTTGACGGCCTCGCTGTTCAGGTAGGCTTTCAGCTGGACAGACAGGGTGTGTGCCTTGCCGGGTTCTTTGGGCAGCGGAGCGGCCATGGTGGAGAAGAACCGTGCAAACGGGGTCTGCGTGGCCATGTCCAGCACCATGCGCTCTATGCCATCGGAAAAAAGCGCCAGTGCATCGATGGGCTGTCGGGTGATGTGCGTGCGCAGTGGCGTGGGCGGTTCGTCGGTGACAAAGCGCGTGGTGGACGCGTATTCACCGTGGTCCGGCCAGGAAAGCGCTTGCCAGGTTCCACCGTCGGCCAGGCGTGCCACGATGCCGCCATCACCAATGTGGGCCACCAGCGTTTCCTGTCCGTTGGAAAGGGCCAGAACCAGTGTGCAGGCAAAGTCGCGTGCAGAAAGCCCGCGTCTTTCTGCGGCCGAACGGATGCGCTGGCGTGCTTCGTCGACCCATGTCCGCACGGTGTCTGCCGAGGGCAGGGCGGATGCGGTCAGGCGGGATTCCTGCAGAGATGATGCGGCGGGCGTTGATTCTTCCGCCAGGTGGCGGCGCGCGGCCTGGCGAATCGTGCGGCAGGTGATGATGGCTCCCTGCCGTCCGTGGCTGGCGCTGCCAGCACCATCACATGCAACGGCCACGAACCATTCTGCGTCGCAGGTCTGGCTGTCGCTTTTGACGGGAACAACGGCGCAGGCCTGGGCATCCTGCAGTGGCAGGTTGTGCTTCAGGTGTGAAGTCCCTGTGCTGGAGGCCGCTATCCAGGACCAGTGTTTCATGGTCATCGGGCTGGCGTGCGGGAGGCTGGGCAATCGGGTGGGTCAGGCGATGCTGCCCCAGCCTTTTGGGCCGGTGGGGTTTTCCAGCGGCACGGCGTCGCCGGGGTTGGAGCGCGAGACGGAACTCAGCGAGCTGGACAGCCAGGCAAACAGCTCACGGAAGGCCAGACCCTTCAGTTTCAGGGGATCGCGCACGGCCAGCTGGCGCAGCTGGTCCATGTCGGCGTCGTCCACGCCCACGGCGTAGAAGGCGAACTCCTTGCGTGCTTCGCCGCTGGCAATGGCCTGCGCAGCCTGCCGCCAGCTGTCGGTGGGAGCGCCGTCGGTGATGAGGAAGATCCACGGACGGTAGTAGGTAATGCCGCTCTGGCGGTACAGTGCCTTGCGCTGGCGCAGTAGCTCAATGCCTTCCTCGATGGCCTGACCCATGGGGGTGAGGCCCTGTGCCTGCAGCTGGGGGGCCTGGAACTGGCTGGCGCTGGTGAAGTCCTGTGCGACCAGCACGGGTCCGAAGGTGACGATGGCCACTTCCACGCGCTTGGCGCTGAGGCTGTCGGACTTCAGCTCTTCCTCGAAGGC
>ERZ772967.1113-NODE-1113-length-18996-cov-3.577530_pt1 | contig 18996 bp, 14 predicted proteins | sample MGYA00511677_ERZ772967 | MGnify/ENA primary metagenome ERZ772967 (study PRJEB29015, sample SAMEA2737931) | human oral metagenome | biome: human oral; feature: human-associated habitat; material: dental | place: China | collected 2146 ...
ATCTCTAAGCTATATATAGAAGAATTTAGCCGTGAGGAACTTAATGATATGGCTCATATTGCTGTGCAGCTGATAGCTTATAAGCGTGAAAAACACTTTGTTCTTAAGCCTGGTGTTGATGTGCAGTTCCGTCTTGATCCTGTAAAGTTTTACAAATTACACACTTTCCAAGATAATGACTTTTTTGAGATGCCGGCGTTGTTGTATGGTATCGTTGTCAATGATATTCCTGTGAAACCACTTGTTGTTGATGCCAAGGCATTGAAACGCGAGATGTATGCTAATAATGCTACTTTGCAGCAAGAAACGGAGCAAGATAGTGTAAAAAGTTATGTTCGTCGCTACGAGAATAGTCAGAAGAAAGGCAATCCTTTTCTGATTAAACATCGCGATAATGGTGATATTGTTGTCATTAATCTGCACGCGGATGCATTACTTGATACTACGGCCGGTATGAGTTCAACCGATATTCTCAATTATCAATTAAAGAAATTTCGTGAAGTACTCGCAGAATATGATGGCAAGAAAGGTCAGAAACTCATTTTTATCCATGGCAAAGGAGAAGGAGTTCTTCGCAGTGCTATTATAAATGCTTTGAAGTATAAATACAAAAAATACACCTATCAAGATGCCTCTTTCCAAGAATATGGTTATGGGGCGACTCAGGTTACAATCAGGTAGATTATGAATTACGGATTTATCAAAGTTGCCAGTGCCATACCTTCTGTGAAGGTGGGCGATGTGAAATACAATACTTTGCAGATTGAAAATCTCATAGTACAGGCTGAAAGTCGTGGAGTTGAGATTATTGTTTTTCCAGAACTGTCTATAACAGGTTATACCTGTCAGGACCTCTTCCGTCAGACCCTTCTGCTTGATGCCACGGATACAGCAGTGATGATGCTTCTTGATTTCTCGCGTAAGCTGAATGTCATTTCCATTGTTGGTGCTCCAATCCTTGTCGGCAATCTGCTTTTGAATTGTGCCTTAGTTATTCAGCAAGGTGAAATCCTCGGCATTATTCCAAAGACTTATCTTCCAAACTATAATGAGTTCTATGAGAAACGATGGTTTGCCTCATCACAGGATTTGCGTCCTACGGAAATTCGGTATGCAGGTCATAAATTACTTGTCTCTGCAGATCCAAAACTCTTTGTTACCTCTCAGGGGGTAAAATTTGGTGTTGAAATTTGTGAAGATGTGTGGGCTCCTATTCCCCCAAGCAATCGCTTGGCGCTTTCGGGGGCAGATATTATCTTTAACCTTTCGGCAACTAATGAACTGATTGGTAAGCACAAATATCTCAAGAGTCTGTTGGCCCAGCAGAGTGCACGGATGATGAGTGGTTATGTTTATAGCAGTTGCGGATTTGGCGAGAGCACTCAAGATGTGGTATATGGAGGCAATGCACTCATTTATGAAAATGGTGTGTTGTTAGCTGAAGGAGAGCGCTTTTCCCTTACTCCTCAGTTAGTAGTGTCGCAGATTGATGTGGAGCGTCTTCGTGTCGAACGTTCTAATAACACAACATTTGTCAATGCCCAGCGCCAGGGGGTAATGAATGGCAGCGAAGTCTGGTGCCACGGCATTGATGTCAAGACCGATTTTTGTTTAGAACGCACCATTGATCCTTGTCCATTTATCCCCCAAGATGACGGATTGACGACTTCCTGTGAGGAGATATTCAATATCCAAGTGCTTGGCTTAGCTAAACGATTAGTGCACACCGGTTGCAAACATGTTGTATTGGGGATTAGCGGCGGACTTGATTCCACACTGGCCTTGTTGGTATGCATCCGTACATTTGATAAGTTGCAGATGGATCGCAAGGGAATCATTGGGGTCACGATGCCTGGCTTTGGAACAACAGATCGCACCTATCAGAATGCAATTCAATTAATGGAAAGCCTGAATATTACAATTCGCGAAATTCCGATAGCCAAGAGTGTCACGCAGCATTTTGAGGATATCGGCCATGATATGACTATTCATGATGTAACTTATGAGAACGGGCAAGCTCGCGAACGAACGCAAATACTGATGGATTTAAGCAATCAGGTCGGTGGTATGGTGATTGGCACAGGCGATCTTTCGGAGCTGGCTTTAGGCTGGGCCACTTATAACGGTGACCATATGAGCATGTATGGAGTCAATGCAAGTGTGCCAAAAACATTGATACAGTATCTCATGCGTTATGTGGCGACAACAATGTCAAGTAGGGTTTCTGATATCCTTATGGATATAATCGACACCCCAATCAGCCCGGAACTGATACCTGCTGATGCGGACAATACTATTTGTCAAAAGACAGAAGACCTTGTAGGCCCCTATGAACTGCATGACTTCTTTCTCTATTATTTCCTGCGTTTCGGTTTTCGGCCACGCAAAATATTCATGTTGGCACAGAAAGCATTTGCAGGTCATTATGATGACGAGGTGATTAAGAAATGGCTGACAACATTCTGTCGTCGTTTTTTCAGTCAGCAGTTCAAGCGTAGTTGTTTGCCTGATGGTCCGAAAGTCGGCAGTGTCAGCCTTAGTCCGCGTGGTGATTGGCGCATGCCGAGCGATGCAACGAGTGCATTGTGGTTAAAGGAATGTGAGGAGCTTTGATGCATGTCAGGTTTTGCATATCATTATCTTGATGTGTAGTTACCCCCCGCGCGCTTTCGGTATTATAAACTAATTAAAATTTTACACAATGAAAAAGTATCTATTACTATTATTGGCTTTTGTATTTCTAACTTCGACAAATTCTATTGCGCAAAAATTTGAATGTATGGATTTTATTTCTAAACAAGCAAAATGGAATGCAATGAAAAAAAGTAGCAATAAGAAATGGGCAAAAGAGGCAATAAAACTATTCCCACTTAATTTGGATGGAGATATTTATTATAAGTATACCGTGTTTAATAATTGCGATATGACTATAAAGGAAATGACGAAAAGAAGTGATGGCTTCTTAAAATCAATTCTTAATTTAGAAAAAGGTGCAGAAATAAAGATAGACACGATTAATAATATTTGCTACGGTGAAGGGAAATGGGCAAATGTGGGGCAGGTCATAGGACTTTATAATGCAACTATTATACATGCTGAATTAAAAATAAGAATAAAGATATATAAAGATTCTCTAACTTTTGAAACAAAAGTACCTCATTATATTTTAGGCGCATTTGATTTATTCAAAAATGGGGCAGAATCAAATTTAATTTCTCCTAAAGATGTGTTCCCAGCAAATCTTAATGGTGATCATAAAGAATCTTATTCACAGGCATTTATTAACTGCAACGCATACTCCTACAATATAATGTCATCCTTTTTATCTTACTTAAATAAACATAATGACGATAAAAACATTGATACTTGGTAATAATCACCCAACAATATAGGTTTTAATTCAGTCACTTCAACATTCTCCCACAGCACCATCATCGGACACGCCCACCTCATCTGATAGTACCTCCCAGACCATCCAAGCGTATCCCCTCTACCCCCTCGTTCTCTCCCGTTTTATCTCTTTTCCCCCATTTACATCTCCAAAACACAGCAAACTATCTGATATTGCGCTATTTAATAAGGTGAAGTTTAGAAAACGGGTGGCATTTAAGGGGGGCTATCGACACTAAAAATATACCTATCTTTGAAAAAGTGGTATCTTCCCCCTTGTATCGCCCCCTCTCAAAACCTACTTTACTAACCCCAGTTATCGAAAAAACTAACCCCACTTTTTAACCCCACCCTTACCCCCAGTACCTAAAATTACTCCAAATTCCACGAAAAAGGGGTGATAAAACCACCCTGATTTTACCACCCTCTCTAACGGTGTTTTAATGCTGTTCTAAGCCTTTTTCTTCCTTAGTCTTTATACGTTGCCCCAGAACCGCCAGAAATGAGCGTAGATTGCTTTATTACAGCCCGTTTCAATAACGGTGCCATTACCCGAAAGTCCTGTGTGAAGCAAGTAATTACGCGTCGCCCCAACCTGTTCCGCTGTGAATACCGTGTAAACCGCCAATATGCTGCTAAAATACCAATCTTTTCGTTGTGTATTTTCTAATCCATGCGTCAAATGTACGTGTATAACCTTTGCCATAATCTTTCTTTCTTACGAATACAAATATACTAAATAATTATTATATAGAATAAAATGGCATATATTTTTTCAAAAAAACTGCAATAAAAAAGAGCAGATAACATATCCACCTGATTTTATCCATCAGCCTCAATACAACTCCTTTATAACCTGATTAAACCTTATTATAAACCTATTCAGCTTCACACGTGCCAAAATTAAATCTGAATTAAATCAAATTAAAGTAAATCAAACGTTTCGTTTTACGGAAGCTTAACTATAAAATAACCATAACTCTTTGTGTATAAATGATTTTCTGTACTTTTTAGTTTCAGTCTAACATGTACGCTTCGAATTGTTCCCTATATAGTTCGGGCTAAAGAAACAAAATAAAAAAAACGTATATCCCATGAAAGATATACGTTTTTTATATTCAAGTATGTCTGTAATCTTACAGCTATTTGACAATACCTTTCTCCAAATATTCAGCCAAATTTGTTCTTACTTTTTCAGCTGCACCTTCAGAAGCAACCTTGGCCATGTCGCTGTCTACCATAAGATTGACTAATTCCTCGAAGCTGGTTTTGCTGGGGTTCCAGCCCAACTCTGCCTTTGCCTTGGTGGGATCACCCCACAAGTTTACTACATCTGTAGGGCGATAGAAGTCGGGACTGACTTCTATCAGCACTTTACCCGTTGCTTTGTCAATGCCTTTTTCGTCCATTCCTTCACCTGTGAACTCTAATTCTATGCCTACACGTTTGAAAGCATAGTAGCAGAAATCGCGTACGCTATGTTGTACTCCTGTTGCTATGACAAAGTCCTCCGGCTTATCATTTTGCAGAATAAGCCACATACACTCTACGTAATCTTTGGCATATCCCCAGTCACGCAATGAACTTAGATTTCCTAAATAGAGTTTCTCTTGCTTACCTTGTTTTATCCGGGCAGCTGCTAATGTAATCTTTCTGGTAACGAAAGTTTCTCCACGGCGTTCACTTTCATGGTTGAACAGGATGCCTGAACAGCAGAACATGTTGTATGCATCACGGTATTCACGTACAATCCAGAAACCATATTGTTTGGCAACAGCGTATGGACTGTAAGGATGGAATGGTGTGTTTTCATTCTGTGGAACTTCTTCTACCTTACCATAAAGTTCTGATGTACTTGCTTGATAGATGCGACAGCTGTCTGTAAGTCCTAATTGGCGCACGGCTTCCAGCACACGTAATACGCCAACTGCATCCACATCAGCAGTGAATTCCGGTGAGTCAAAGCTTACCTGTACATGGCTTTGTGCTGCCAGATTATAAATTTCCGTAGGTTGAACTTTACCGATTACTCCAAGTATACTCATAGAATCTCCTAAGTCTGCATAGTGCAAATGGAAATGGGGGCGGCCTTCAAGGTGGGCGATGCGTTCGCGATAGTCTACTGATGATCGGCGAATTGTGCCATGAACTTCATAACCTTTCTCCAAAAGGAATTCGGCCAAATAGGAACCGTCCTGTCCTGTAATTCCTGTTATAAGTGCTACTTTTCTATTCATTTTGCTTTTATTTTTGCTCAGAAAACTGCTTGATGCGCTGCTCTTCTGAAAGTTTGCAGATTAATAAACGGTTGTCATTCTCGGCAATGATATAGCCATCAAGCCCTTGTATAACAACTTGTTTTTCGTTCATCGTGTGGACAATGCAATTGTGAGAATCATATAAACGAATGTCATTGCCAATCAAGCTGTTTCCATAAAGATCTTTTTTACTTTGTTCAACTAAGCTTCCCCAAGTGCCAAGATCGCTCCAGCCAAAGTTAGCAGGGCATACGAATATCTCTTCAGCTTTCTCCATAATGGCATAGTCTACAGAGATGTTCTCACATTCCGGATAGCATTTATCGATGTTTTCCTGTTCTTCAGGAGTGCCATAAATATGTTCCATGCCTTCAAAGACCTTGGATATTGCAGGCTGATATACTCTGAAAGCATTGACTATTGTACTGACACTCCAGATAAATACACCTGCATTCCAGAAGAAATTGTTCTGTTGAATATACTTCTTTGCTGTTTCAATATCTGGTTTTTCCCGGAAAGAATCTACACGGAAAATCTCTTTGTTGCGTGGAGAGGATACCGATAAATCAGCCTGTATATAGCCGTAGCCCGTCTCCGGACGATTAGGTTTCATACCCAATGTTACGATAGCATCTGTTTCGCCAGTGAATTTCAGGCATGAAGTGATGACACGCTGAAATTCAACGGTGTCAGTAACAATATGGTCGCTGGGCGTTACAACAACATTGGCTTTGGGATTCTTTGATTTAATTCGCCAGCTGACATATGCAATACATGGAGCCGTATTGCGCCGACATGGTTCTAACAAAATATTTTCTGTAGGAACATCCGGCAACTGCTCGCGACAGAGTTCTAAGTATTTTTTATTGGTTACTATCCATATGTTTTCAGGTAAACATATGCCTTGAAAGCGGTCATAGGTCAATTGGAGCAGAGAACGACCAACTCCAAGTACATCAATAAACTGCTTGGGGCATTCTGTTGTACTCATGGGCCAGAAGCGACTGCCTATGCCTCCGGCCATGATAACTATGTGATTTCTTTTATCTGTCATTTTATTCATAATATTATTCTGCCTCAAAATTACATAATTTCTTTAAAATATACAAATGATATTGATTGAAATTAGCTGCGACTTAGACTTGGCATATTGCACATGGCATATTAAACTTCATTTTATGTGCACGTTATCTGCTTTTCTAATCTGCATCAGATTATCGGGTAATCTATGTCATTTTAGAACGCAATCTGCGTCAAATCATGAGACGATTTGACGCAGATTGAAAACTTGTATGCGATAGATTGATTATCAATATGATATATTGCTTTATTCAACAATCTTCACCATGTTGAATGAACTGATTTTATCATCAGGACTGACTTTGGCATTAATACGGAAAAGACTCTTCCCATTCTTTGATGTATCCTCAAATTCCTTTGTCTGAACCGCAGAGAATTTTACCGTATATTCATATTCTCCTTCGCCCACTTCTTTCTTGTCAATGGCATAATCATTATTGATGTGCCAATTCATGTTGGTCATATCGTCTTTCCATATCTTGTCGAGGAAGGTCGCAACGTCATTCTTTGTAGCGTCAGTTTTACCTAAGAAAGAAGTCATAAGAGTCTCACATGTATTTGTCAGTGCTATTTCATCACGTGAGTTTATGCTCTGGAAGAAATGACGGAACAAGCTACTCAACATCTGTTTCTCCTCCGGTTGGATAGTCTTGGCATTCAGACTTTTAATACCGTCTTTAGCCTCGTCCACGTGCTCTCCGTTGGGATGATTCTGCAGATAGGTGTTGTAAGCATCTAATGTGTTGGTTGTTGATACGGTAGCCCAGTCGATAGAGTCAATCTTATGCTCGGCTTCAGCCTTGTGAGGAGAGTCGGGATGGTTGGCAATATAAGCTTCAAGAAGCGATTTTGAATTGCTCACCAAAGCGTTGGTCCAGTCTTTATCGCCCTGCTGTAGCATAAACAGGTGGGCCTGTATGCTGTCGACATGAGCTTTAGGAGCATCGGTGAAAGTGTCAAGATAGGCCTGCAACACGGCTGGATCGGCCGATTTCATGGCGTATTCATATTCACTTTGTTCTTTACTGACCTGTGCATCACGATAGAAATAGAAGATTAGTCCACCGGCAATCAAAGCAATCACAAGACAGATAATAAGTACGTTTTTCGTGCCATTTTTCTTGTTTTCTTCGTTGGAAGATTGCGGGTTGTCGGTCTTCTCTGTGGGTGGGATAGGGGGAGGTGGCGTTGCTGCAGGTTTTATTTTCCCAGCAATTTCCACACCACATTTAGGACAAAATGGAGCCTTGTCACTGACAGGGTTTCCACATTCCGGGCATTTTATTATAGCCATATTGTTCAGTTTGTTATTTGTTATGATTAGTGTTTGAATTTAATTTCACGCAGGCTGTGCTTATCCATAAAGCGACTTTTGTCCACATATCCATTGACGCCATTGATTCTTCCTTTACCGGTGTATTGCCATATGGTGTAGTCGCGATCATCTGCCAATACGGGTATGCGTTGCGTATATTGTGCAATCATCAGCTTGTAATCGTCAATTTTTCCTAATAGATAGTTGTTGTAGAAGTTGACAAAGGTGTAGAGTAACGGCTTCTGGTTATAAGCTTTCTCGACCATATGAAGGAACTTGAACAGAGAATCGCAGAATTCTTCAGTGCCAAGTCCGCTCTTCGTCTCAATATCTATCATAGGAATTAGATCCTGTTCGCTTGGACGACACTGTGTCATGAAATTGAGTAATTGTTTGTTGAGATCGGTTTTGGGGCGGAAGAAATGGTATGAACCCACCTTCAGCCCGTATTTATGAGCCAGTTCGATATTGCTTTCGTATTTATGGTCAATGCGGTCACCGCCCTCGGTTGCTTTCAAATAGACATAAGCCATCTTTGAATTGTCTCCCACAGTCTCCCAGAAAACATCTCCTTGATAATGGCTTAAATCAATTCCATGTACGTGGGTGCATGTGTCTTCACACTGAATGTAGTTTTGAGCATTCATGACCATGGATGTGAAAAAAGTAAAGAAGGCTATTGAATATAATTTTTTTAATCTCATATTTGCAAAATTACAGCAAAAGCCTATAATGACAAAATAAATTAATTATATTTTGCTTATTCTTCAATCTCAGAGAGACTGCGTGAGAAGTTCAACAGAAAATTACTGGTTGTTTCAAGAGGGGCATAATCCATATAGCGCATACTACGTCGCAGGTTTCGCCGTAATAGCTTCTGATTGTTATGTACAAAGACACTGTTCCCTTGTCTGAAGTGCCATTCTTCTGTGTCTTGTTCAATGTTGCAGATAGAGCGAAGCGTCAGTTTTATAGCCTTTCTCTCTATTTGTTTTACGAATGGTAGTTCTTCTTTGTCAAAGCCGAATAGGGCTATCAGAATATTCCCCTGCAGTTGTGCAAAGCGTGAAATATGCAGTTTGGAAAGCCAACGCTCCAATTTGATAAAGTCAACTTTGTCCCCACGGGAGCGGAGATATTGTCCCAATTGTATGATGCCACGCACAGGAATGCCATGATTCATAGTTGCGTTGACATTGGCAATGATGATGCGGAGCAGATAGACGGTCTCAATAGAGGAGTCTGCAGCTTGTGATTCCGCTTTTTGAATTTTCTTCAATCTCTTGTTCAGCAGCGGATTTGATAATGTCACTTCTCCCGCTGGCATGTCGGCAATATTCTTCATTAATGCCATAAGCTTCTTCATTTTGAACCTTGACATGGGTTCCTGTTCTTCCTTGGTTTGGAAGTTATCAATCCTGAGTTTTGTAAAGAGATTGCGTTGAATGATATTCATAGTGTGGTGACCTGTTATTTAAGAAAATCTCTTGGGGTATCGTAACATGATTGACATGAAGGCAGCAAAGCCTATTGCCATGGGATAATAAAGATAAGGAAGAATTTGGATAGGGCTTACTCCTGACAGACCGGCTGCCAACAACATCTGCACACCATAGGGGATAAGACCTTGAACGCAGCAGGAGAAAGTATCCAAAATACTGGCAGCTTTTCGATTGTCTACGCCATATCTATCACCTATTTTCTTGGCAATGGAGCCTACGGTCAATATGGCAACTGTATTGTTTGCGGTGCAGATATTGACAAAGGAGACAAGAGTCGCTATGGCAAGTTCTGCACCACGCTTTCCATTTACCTTATTGGTAATCTTGCTGATGATGTAATCAATGCCGCCATTCTCGCGGATAATTTCAAGCATACCGCCAGCCATCATCGCTATAATGACGAGTTCACCCATGCCTAATACACCGTCGCCCATTGCAGCAAACCATCCATATATGCTGTAAGTACCGGTGGCTATGCCAATGATTCCACAAAGAAAGAGCCCTAAGGTCAATACAGCCATGACGTTCATTCCGGCAATTGCTGCTATCAGAACAAGGAGATAGGGGAGTATCTTGACGTATTCTACGGGTGGCACTGTTGCCGGTATGCTGACATTGGCTCCTAAAAAGAAATAGATAACAAGGATAATCAGGGCTGCAGGAGCTACAATCATTGAGTTTACATGAAACTTATCTTTCATCAAACAGCCTTGTGTCTGCGTTGCAACAACTGTAGTGTCGGAGATAAATGACAGATTATCGCCGAAATATGCGCCTCCGACAATCACTGCAGTCATCATAGCTACATTGAAATCTGTTGAGTGCGCCACGCCCGCAGCTATTGGAACAAGTGCAACAACGGTGCCGACACTCGTGCCGATAGATATGGAAATAAAGCAAGCTGCAAGAAAAAGGCCGGGCAAGAGCATTGTACTTGGCAGGTAATTCAGTGTGAAATTGACGGTAGCATCAATGGCTCCCATGCTTTTAGCCGATGCAGCAAAGGCACCGGCTAATACATAAATCCAGAGCATGAGCATAAGGTTACTGGCACCGGCACCACGACTGAAGGTGTCAATCCTTTTCTTTATTGGCAGTCCTCCCGATATAATGATGGCATAGATGCTTGACAACATGAAGGCAACAGAGAGAGAAAGATTTGGTTCGTTCTTCTCTTTGTCAACCGAATAGATTGTAAACATCAGGATGAATACAATCAATACAAATAGTGGCGATAGTGCCAGAAGTCCTTTTTTCGTGCTCAATTTTAATTGTTATAATGTTACACCATTCTTGAATATGGCAATTTCTCTGTATCCATTCATCTCGTTTTTCACTTTCTCTCCATTTGCAGTAGCGATAACCTTGTCTATGAAATCATTTCGAAGAGTCAGCATGTCGACACCTTCCACAAGTTTTCCCGCATTAAAGTCAATCCAGTTCTGCTTTAATTTGAAGAGTTGTGAGTTGGTGCTTATTTTCATTGTGGGCACGAAAGTGCCGAATGGAGTGCCACGCCCTGTTGTGAATAAAACCATTTGGCATCCCGAAGCAGCCAATGCTGTGGATGCAACCAAGTCATTTCCTGGTGCAGAAAGCAGGTTGAGACCATTAGTTTTCAAACGTTCTGCATACTCAAGTACACCGCTGACTGGTGCATGTCCGCATTTCTGTGTACAGCCTAAAGCCTTATCTTCAAGTGTTGATATGCCACCAGCCTTGTTTCCCGGGGAAGGGTTTTCACCTACAGGCTCACCATGACTGAGGAAATATTCTTTGAAATTATTAATCAGATGAACCGTTTTTTGAAATAAATCAGCTGTCTGACAACGGTTCATGAGAATAGTTTCTGCTCCAAACATTTCTGGGACTTCGGTGAGAATAGTTGTTCCTCCCTGTGCTATCAACCAGTCAGAGAACTCTCCTACGAGTGGGTTTGCTGTTATTCCGCTGAAGCCGTCACTGCCACCGCACTTCAAACCGATGCGGAGTTTGCTGACAGGGACCTCTTCGCGTTTGTCTTGGGCTGCTGTTTTATATAGCTTTCTCAAGATTTTCATGCCTTCTTCTATTTCATCTCCCTCCACACGTTGGGTCACAAGAAGCCGTATTCGTTCTCGGTCATAATCCCCCAACATCTTCATAAAGTCCTCGGGCTGATTGTTTTCACATCCCAATGACAGCACTAAAATAGCTCCGGCATTAGGATGTAGGCAGATATCGCGAAGCACTTTACGTGTGTTTTCGTGGTCGTCTCCTAATTGTGAACAGCCGTAATTATGGTGCCAGGCATGTATGGCATCAACACCTTTGAGCTGAGTTTCCTGTTCAAGTTGACGGGCAAGGCGTTCTGCAATGCCATTTACACAGCCCACAGTCGGTACAATCCATATTTCATTTCGAATGCCAACCTCACCGTTCTTACGCATAAATCCTTTGAAAGATCTGTCTTCCTGTTCTATAGAAAGTGGCTTTATCGCAGGATGATATTCATATTCCAGCGTACCGGAAAGGTTCGTCTGTATATTGTTCTCATTCACCCATTCACCGGCTTTCAAATTCTCTTTGGCACGACCAATAGGATATCCGTATTTGATGATAGGTTTATCTTTGGGCGTATCACATAGAAGGATTTTGTGACCGGCAGGAGTATTCCTAAGTGCTTGAACAGCATGATTGCCGATTTTGATTTCTTCGCCCGCATTTATTGGTCGCAGACAGACAACAACCGTGTCGTTTTTGTTGATTTGTAAATAAGCAGTTTGTTTCATGTAGATTGTTATTAATGAGTTTGTTTTATAGTTGTGTACGTCTGTAAAAATCTATGTTTTCTTTCATAATCAACTCTATGGGCATATAGTTTACAGGCTGAATCTTTTTCTTGAGTACAATAATCCTAAACAGGGCATCAATACAAGAGTAGCCTTGCATGTAGGCATGTTGGGCTATTAGAAACGAAATGTTTCCTTTGCGCAGGCTCTCTGCATTTCTGGCCACCATGTCATATCCCATAATCTGGATGTCATTGCGTTGGGTTTGCAAAAGGAATTCGCCAACAAGATATGCTTTGGAATTAAATGTTATGCAATGGTGTGTGTGTGGATGCTGTGTGAAATAATCTTCCAAGATAGCTGAATGTTCTTCTTTACTACTATCGAGTGGGAGGTTGACTTCTGTAATTTTGACTTTTGGAAAAAACTTTTTCATGTAGTTACGGAAACCAACTTCACGGTTAGCCTGCTGCGTACTGGTAACATGTCCGTTTTTAATTTGCTTCATCAACATGATTTCCTGTTGATCGAAAGCCTTCATCATAAGTACTTTTGCTGCGAAATATCCACTGCTGAAGGAGTCTTGCCCATAGAATGAAAGAGGTTCGAGCTCTGGCATGTAAGAGTCCAGCATGATGAAGGGAATATTGTTTTCGTGTAGGGAAGTTGTAAAATCACGTGTGATTTCAAGTTCTGCTGGAACAACAACCACACCGTCCGGATGTTGGTTAAGGCATTCTTCGCTTTTCGCCCTGAACGAATCATCATTGAAACGCTCGTAATAAATAATCTTCACGTCAATGTGGAAGTCGCGTCTGTACTCCATAGCCTTAGTTGCACCTTCCTCAATTTCTTCCCAATATGTTTCCTCTTTATGATTCGGAATGAAAAGATAGAATGTATAAGATTTGTTATACGCGAGGGCACTTGCATACATATTAGGCTGATAGTTCATTTCTTCAAGGGCCTTTTCAACCTTTTCCCGGGCGGGCGCAGATACGTTGGGACGATCGTGAAGCACACGGTCTACGGTACCGACCGATACTCCTGCTCTTTCAGCAATGTCTTTTATTCTGATTTTTTCAGTCATAGTTTTATTTTGTTTTGAAAGATGAATAGTTCACTTATCATAGAAATTATATAATGCAAAGAACCACTTTTTTTCTTTGCAAATATAATAATTAAAGTTGAATTGTGCGAACACACAGCAAGATTTTTCTTGAGAAAGTTTGCTTGTTTTGAGTAGATATTAATAAAAAAGTGTATAGATTCATATCTATTTCAATAACATCCTAAAAGAAAGACTTTTCTTCTTATTTTATTCATTTGTATAGAGTTTTATTGTTCCTGTCATACTATGACTCAAGTATACCTATTTACGCAAAAACCTCTAATGAGATACGTATGTGATATGGTCAATTTCGTTTGAACCCAAAAGCGCAATTTTAATAGTTTCAAACCGGTAAATCTTTTTTGGATAGAAGGGATAAGTTGAATGGCTTTTCCATAGATGACGAAACCCATACAAGACCTAAAGGCCGTTGATGATACAGAACTGTACAAAAAGTTATTATGGGTGTTTGCATGTGTTCAGACTATAAATAAGGAGTCTGTTGTCACTCTTTTATAATATTCAAAGAGATAATTATAGCTTAAAAGAAGAAAGTTTTGTATCTTTGCAATCAACTTAAGAATATAAACCACGTATGAAATACATTGTTATAAAGACCTATGGATACAGAAACAATCTTAAAGTTTAAAAAGGTTTTAGAGTACTTTGTTGCACATTTAAGTTATATGCAGTCTGGTAAATCTCAGGATATTCCCGGATATGCTCAATATATTAAACCTTATGAGGATAAGGGAAACTTTGTACAGACAGGACAGGGGTATAACGGCGAGGCCATTCAGAACCAGATAAAAGACTGGGATATGATAGATGGTGAAAAATTGTGTATTAATGTTCAGCCTAATTATGGTTCTTACAAGTCAAAAAAATGCTACTTGAACTGGATACGAACTGGTATTAATATTTTTGCCCAATGGAGTGACGATCAGATCAACGAGGTTAGTATAGGTTTTTCATACTGGTGGAAGAGGCCTATAGACTTTAAGGTTGTTAAGCGTGAATCGCTTGACAGGCTTGGTTTGTATGACAATAGTGACCAGCTAAACAGCGAACTCATTAACTTCTTCGACTATTTTATGAATGAAATAAAGGAGTTTCACCGAGGGACAAGCGAATACTATAAAGCAGTTTCTGAGTATTACCGTGATCAAGAAAATAAAACAAAGCTTCTAGAGAATAATGACATTATAAACACAATCCTTGCGAATAGAAATGTTATTTTTACAGGTGCTCCCGGTACTGGTAAGACTTATTGGACAAAAGAATTAGCTGCTCAGATTATACTTAATGATAGTTATGATGAAGGAAATCCAGCACAGAAGAGTATAATGGATGAGCAGTATGATTTTGTACAGTTCCATCCTTCTTATGACTATACGGACTTCGTGGAAGGCTTACGTCCTGTAGATGACGGAAAAGGAAACATCTCCTTCAGGCGTGAGGACGGCATTTTTATGGCTTTTTGCAGAAAGGCTTTAAAGGCATATAACGAGGTGGAGGATAAACAAGATGCACCAAAGTATGTCTTTGTCATTGACGAGATTAATCGAGGTGAGCTTTCAAAGATTTTCGGAGAGCTATTCTTTAGTATTGACCCCGGCTACAGAGGAGTAAAAGGAAAGGTCAAGACACAATATCATAACCTGTGGAAGAATTCAGTAGACGAGACACAGAAGAGATTCGGTGACACAGATTTTTTCTATATTCCAGAGAATGTCTATATCATTGGTACGATGAATGATATTGACCGCAGTGTAGAAAGTATGGATTTCGCTATGCGTCGTCGTTTTGCCTTCAAAGAAGTGTCAGTTTCTGACCGTCTTGATATGATTCGCAAGGATAAAATCCTTGGCAAGTCACCTGATGAGATCTTAAGGCGATTGGAAAATCTGAATCTTTGTATCCTCTCTATCCAAGGGCTTTCAAGTGCCTATCAGATCGGTGCAGCTTATTTCTTAAAACTGAAGAACTATCTGAAAGACGATAATTCAATTGCCCCCGAATCTTGGGAGAGCCTGTGGAAAAATCATATTTATGGTTTGTTGTTCGAGTATCTTCGTGGCTTCCCAGATGCACAAGAAAGCCTGCATCTGCTTTATGAGGCTTTTCAACTGAAGAATACATACAGCCAAACGGGTGGTAAGATTATAAAGGTGGATAACAATGGGTAGGATTATTCATCTTACAGATAACAACATAGAGGGTTCCTATATTGATGATGGGGTGCTTGATATTCTGAAGATTGCCAATATCAGAAAACTACGAGACAATCCTGACCTTTTAATTTTCCCCTATTCGCTTGTAGAATCGAACGATGGTATCGGTGATTTATCGATATTGACTACGTCTGATCATCACTATGATAAGGATGGAAAGTGTCTTTCATTAAGGGTACATACAGGAAATTTTATGGGGTTTATCGGGGTGAATGAAACTTCTATTAGTATTCATTCTAGATTTACCCATAAGAAACAACAAGGTGTTACTGATGAAGGAGGAAAAGATTTTTTCCTCTATTATATGCTTCAGAAGATATTATCAATCAATTTGTTAGACCTTAAACACACGACAAATCAGGAAGATAGAGCATTTGATTTTCTGCTGTTTTTGTTTCCTATTTTACTGAAAAAGGCTATGTCACAAGGAATCTATAAGGAATATCAATGCAGATATTATGATGATGCCAAAGTGAAAGGAACTGTTGATATTTCGCGCTTTATCAGAAATGATATCCCTTTCAAAGGGCGTGTTAGCTATAAGTTACGTGAACATACTTATGACAATTCTATTACGCAGCTAATCAGACATACGATAGAGTATATAAAACAGAATTCTATCGGTGCTGAAATTTTAAGAAACGACCAAGAGACGATGGATAATGTTGCCCAAATTGTTATGGTAACGCCAAGCTATGACTGGCATAGCAGAGAGCGTGTCTTAAATGAAAACAGGAGACCAAAAGTTCATCCGTATTTTCTAATCTATCAGATGCTTCAGAAGTTGTGTATAAGAATCCTAAAACATGAGTCGCTCAAATATGGTAAAAGTGAGGATAAAGTATACGGAATATTGTTTGATGGAGCTTGGCTATGGGAAGAATATCTGAATACCGTACTCTCTAAGATAGGGTTCACACATCCGAGAAACAAGGAACGTGAGGGAGGGGTAAGGATATTTTCCAGTCCAACTGATAAGGATAGTTTTGATAATAATGGTAGGCGTATCTATCCTGATTTTTATCGTCAAGATTATATTTTGGATGCTAAGTATAAGCGTCTAAACGGGACTGTAGGCCGTGAGGACCTTTATCAGGTTATTTCTTATATGTATTGTATGGATAAGCCTTATGGTGGTTATGTTTATCCCGATGATTCCGACCAAAAAACGACAAGGTTAAAACTTGCGGGTAAGGGACTTGAATATAAGGGAGATACGGGTGGTATCTTGTCTACTATCCCGTTTAAAATATCTCAAAAAGCAGAGCATTGGAAGGAATTTCTGCAAGCCATAAATCAGTCAGAGAGCATGTTAAAAGATTTATTGAGCCTTTCTCATTAAGGCTACATATGGAAAGGCCATTCAACTTTGTCCCCTTTGGGAAAAGAAGAATTTATCACTTAAAGCATACATAAGTTCGGTTTAAGAAAGTACTTGTGAAAGTTGGTAATCTCGTTAGTTTCTTGTGACTTTATAGTTAAGAAGCTATAAATTACAAAATAACTAAGCGATGACTACCAGGGACAAAGTTACAGAAATATTCTGCATTATCGATGAGTTTGACAGGAAGTTGAATGTTGAACTGAGTAAAAACCTATGTTTACCACCCTATAGCAGTAATGGAGAATATAGCAGGAATCGTAAGAGAAGGCTTTCTGAAAGTGAAATCATGACGATACTCGTGTACTGTCACTTCTGTACATATCGTAATTTCAAGGAGTAATACCAGAACTGTATCCGTAGAAGGCTCTGGCATGAATTTCCTGTAGCCGTTTCCTATAATCGTTTTGTAGAATTCATGCCCCGTATGTTCTTCAATATGATGATATCCATGAAGCTTTATGCTTTCAGCGGGTGTACCGGTATAATGTTCGTTGACAGTATGATGATTCCAGTATGCCACAATGTAAGAAGGTATTTCAACAAGGTATTTTTCGGTTAAGCCAAGAACAGCAAGGGCACCATGGGCTGGTGGTCATAGATTCAAGTTGCACGTGCTCTGCAATGATGCGTGGAAAGTGATAATATTTTGTCTTACAGGAGCAAGGGTAGACAACAAAGATGGTAGAGTATGGACACCGCTCAATATATTATCATGAATTTATGTTCGCCCTTACGATATATTGCTTTTTTGAGAATAATCCCGAGGCCCAGCCTGCCTATATACGGAAGCTCAAGACAGTTAGAACTATTAGCGTATTAAACTTATCCCAAACAGGTGTAACAACAGGTTGTTTTGATGTTATGCGGTATTTTGAGGAGAGGTGGTTTTTCCAATCCTTTTTCCCTACATCTTGTATATCTGACTTTTTTATGCTTCTTTCCCTCGGGTAGATGATTCTCGTTTCGAGTCGATAAAAAATAGGGGCAAAGGCAACAGGTTTAGAGCCAGAATACCACCTAAAGAATGAAGCGTGGAGATAGTTGCCCTAACTGGTTACTCTTGCCCTTGTTTCCCAAAGTGCTCTTAAACTACCTTTGCTGAAGAAAACCGGCCGGTGTGATACGAAAATATAAATCTGAACTTAGAGAGTGACTTCAAAGAGAATAGGATAAGGGGTGGAATATCATCTTCATACTAAGACTACTATGATAACATGGAAATAGGTTATTTTTTTTAACTAAATAACTTTTTAAAAAGAAAACAGAAAAAAAATCGTTTTTTTCTCTGAATAGGGTTATCTTTGCAAGTAAACATTTTATAGTATGAATCAACAGTTGACACTTAATATCGAGTCAGAAACAACTCCTGAAGATATACAGGAGATGATACAACGTACTAATGAGGAAGAGTTGGATTCCTCTCCTTCCGTTATGCCTCCACCTGATATTGTAGCCTTTAATGAGCAGCGTTCTTGTGCTGATATATTCCGTATGTATCAAACAAAACAAATAGAAATAAGTCCTGATTTTCAAAGAGGGGAAGTCTGGGGAAATTCGGCTCAAACACTTTTTATTGACAGCTTAATGAAACAATTGCCCATACCGAGTATGTGCATAAGTCTCGATATATCATCACAAAAGAGAATGGTAATAGATGGATTACAACGAATATCATCAATTATTAAATTTCTTGATACACAAAAAGATTGGAAACTGTCAAAAAATGATGATGTAGATCCAAGGATTTCAAATAAAAAAGTTTCTGAAATTAGGATGAAAAGCCCCAATTTAGTGGAAATTTTAGAAAACGTGACTATCCCTATTACTATCCTTAGATGTGATTATAGTAATCAGGAGCATATGAAATATCTCTTCCAGATCTTTTATAGATTAAACTCTGGAGGAAATAAATTATATAATCAAGAAATAAGAAATTGTATTTTTCAAGGTT
>ERZ772967.1114-NODE-1114-length-18973-cov-3.933502_pt1 | contig 18973 bp, 17 predicted proteins | sample MGYA00511677_ERZ772967 | MGnify/ENA primary metagenome ERZ772967 (study PRJEB29015, sample SAMEA2737931) | human oral metagenome | biome: human oral; feature: human-associated habitat; material: dental | place: China | collected 2146 ...
TGGTGGAAGCAGAAGGAAGAGTTCGAGAGCTTCAACGGACCAATCCTCATGACAACAAACTGCATCGTGCCACCTAAGGATAGCTACAAGGATAGACTTTGGACAACAGGAGCAGCAGGATTCCCGGGCTGCAAGCATATCGACGGTAAGTATGGCGAAACAAAGGACTTCAGCGCAATCATCGAGCAGGCAAAGCAGTGCCCACCTCCAACAGAAATCGAGACAGGAAGCATTGTCGGCGGATTCGCACACGAGCAGGTATTTGCACTGGCAGACAAGGTAGTTGACGCAGTAAAGAGCGGCGCAATCAAGAAGTTCATAGTAATGGGCGGATGTGACGGTAGGATGAAGTCGAGAGACTACTACACGGAGTTTGCAAAGGCACTGGCACCGGACACAGTTATCCTGACAGCAGGCTGTGCAAAGTATAAGTACAACAAGCTAAACCTCGGAGACATCGGAGGAATTCCAAGAGTGCTGGACGCAGGACAGTGTAACGATTCATACTCACTTGCACTAATCGCCCTCAAGCTAAAGGAAGTATTCGAACTGGACGACATCAACGATCTTCCAATCGTATACAACATCGCATGGTATGAGCAGAAAGCTGTAATCGTACTCCTAGCGCTTCTATACCTAGGCGTAAAGAATATCCACCTTGGACCAACACTTCCGGCATTCCTATCACCAAATGTGACAAAGGTTCTCGTAGATAACTTCGGAATCGCGGGGATCGGCACAGTAGAAGAGGACATGGAGCTGTTCTTTGGAAAATAAGATAGATAGTATAAGATAAGTTAGATTGAGTAGATTATATAGGTTACACAGAGTACATAGAGTACGTCAAACTTATAGACACAAAAACAGGAGCTTCACGAGAGAGGCTCCTGTTTTGCTATATAGATATAGAAAATTAAATGAATTTAATATCGTTATATCGTTTGAGCTGGGTTTCCGTTTTGCTTTATAAATGACTTGATTATTACAAAACGACCGGAAGAATAATTCCTAAAAGCGTAGTCATGGAAGAGAAGATGACGCCCAAAATGCATAGCACTAATAAAAATCCGGGAGTATGATTGCGGATTTGAACAGAGTACTTACTTAAATCAACAGGCTTCTTGATGATTGCGTTCATGATAGATGCACCTACTTTATCAAAGGCATTTGCTCTACCATCTAAGGAAATGACATATCTTCCTTTCTTTGCAAAAAAAAAGTACAGTTCCATTCTTCCTTTTTCAAAACCGTTCACCTTGCTACGCATAATACTTAGCGAAAGAGGAATTTCTTCACCTGTCCCTTGATTGATAATCCTAAAGCCTAAGGTTCCAACCGGGGAAACTGAAAAAAGCTTGCCACTAATCCATAAACCGTATTCTCCGTCATCGCTGAGCGTAAAAGACCCCGTATCTCTGCTACAGGACATTTCATACAGTATTTCTGTTTTAGTAAAACGTATGAGGTTCTTAAGGCTTATAATAAATAGAGCTATTCCTAACGGCACCAATAAGAAAAGTAAATATTTCATGGTTACACTCCTCGTTTTATATTAATATGACAAAACATCTATATAAATTTATACCATTTTTCGGGGATATTTTCTACTGCCTGTTTTCTTTGATGTATTAGCATTAGCTTACAGAACATAGTCTCGGAACTTCGGGTTTCTGTGAAAGATTAAAGTGGCTTACTCGCCGTTATTTGCATCGATAAAATTTTTAATCAAAAAGAGATGAATAGATGTTATAATATTTTCAAGATAATATATATTGAAACACAATGAAATTAAAAGTAAAAGATAAGCATAAACGGGAGGAATAAATGGATAGCAATAAGAGACCGGAAAGCATGGAGAGAATCAAGACACCAACGCAGGCACAGGCGTTTATAGACGAGCAGTTAAAAGCCTTGCGCGAACAAATCGGGGACAGAAAAGTGCTCCTCGCACTCTCAGGTGGAGTAGATTCATCAGTAGTGGCAGCGCTCCTCATAAAGGCAGTAGGAAAGCAGCTGGTGTGCGTACACGTAAATCACGGACTCCTCAGAAAAGGCGAGCCGGAGCAGGTAGTACAGGTGTTCCGCGATGAAATGGATGCAAACCTTGTATACGTAGATGCAACCGATAGATTTCTGGACAAACTCGCAGGAGTGGAGGAGCCGGAAGAGAAGAGAAAAATCATCGGAGGCGAATTTATCCGCGTATTCGAAGAAGAAGCACGCAAGCTCTCAGGCATAGACTTCCTAGCACAGGGGACAATATATCCGGACATCCTCGAAAGCGGCAATGTCAAAGCCCACCATAACGTAGGCGGGCTCCCGGAAGACCTCCAGTTCAAACTCGTAGAGCCAATCAAGCTTCTCTTCAAGGACGAAGTAAGAGTAGTCGGAAGAGCGCTTGGCCTCCCATCGGGCATGGTAGATAGACAGCCATTCCCAGGGCCGGGACTAGGCGTACGCTGCACAGGCGCAATCACAAGAGATAGACTCAAAGCAGTAAGAGAGTCAGACGCAATACTCAGAGAAGAATTTGCAAAGAACGGATTCGAAGGCAAAGTATGGCAGTACTTCACAGTCGTACCGGACTTCAAATCCACAGGCATCAAAGAAGGTAAGAGAAGCTTCGAGTGGCCGGTAATCATCAGAGCCGTAAACACAGTAGATGCAATGACAGCAACAGTAGAAAATATCCCATTCGAACTGATGCAACATATCGTAGAAAGAATCACCAGCGAAGTCAAAGGTGTAAACCGCGTGCTGTATGACTTCACCCCAAAACCAACCGGAACAATTGAGTGGGAGTAGCCTCGCTCACGTCGGTCGCGAGGCTACGCCTACCCAGCGAGGCCGAGCGCTGCTCTGCAGTGCAATGGTTGAGCTGTAGGTAGCCCCTCAGCAAGGGTCAGGAGACGAGAACGAGAGAGAACTACCCAGTGAAGACAAGACTTGCGAAGTCTGAACTGTAGGTAGTACCTCCGCAACAGTCAGGAGGCGAAAGCAAGTAAGTTACGAAGCATGAGGCCTTGAGTGACTGCGCATTGAAGCACGAAGTTCGAGTCCCTGAGCTACTGCGAGTGGGAGAATTATGTTTCGGGGAATGGCTTGATTTGTGATTTCATAATAAGATGTAAATTATATAACATGTGAATAAAATACGGTTCGGCTCACTTATGTTTGATGTATCATTTGGCAAAATGAAACTGTATAAATGTTCATATATGTTAGGGAACAAATTGGAAGGAAAGAATAATTATGGGCAATAAGGTTTACTATGGTGAATATTCGTTGGATTATTGGATTCATTTAATTATAAGTAAAAATATAGTATTACCTGAATATCAAAGGAGTTTTACATGGGATGAAAAAAGAAGAAACAATCTAATGAAATCCTTCAAAGACAAAAGATTTGTGCCGCCAGTAACAATTGGGTATTTTGAAAAAGATGGGGAAAAACAAAATCTAATAATAGATGGACAGCAGAGACTAACAAGTCTCTTATTATCTAGATTAGGATATTTCCCTAATAGAGATGCCTATAAAAAATATATAAAAAAAATGGAAAAAGATGTAGGCAACCCAGACAAAAATTTTATTGATGAAAATGATGATTTAGAACAAGCAAAAGAAATTGTAAATGGAAAAAATATTATAAAATGGACATTTAATGAATTACTAGATCCAACAAAGTTTTTATGTATTGAGGAACTAAGTAATAAAATCAAAACAATAGATTTTTTCGATCCTATAGATAATGAGGATGTAAAAATCAATGATAATTTTTTAAAAAATACATATCTTGGTTTTTGCTATTTGGTACCAGATTCAAATGGAAATGAATATCAGAAAAATTATTATTCGTCCGTTTTTAGGAATGTAAATATAGGAGGAATGAATCTTTCTCTTCAAGAGAGCAGGAAAGCATTATATTACCTAGACAACAGTATGGAAGATCTTTTTATGCCTAAGTTTGTAGATAAAATCAATAGTGGCTCAAAGATTGATTTTGTGAGGTATATGGCAATTCTATCGCAATATAAAAAGCAAAATACAATTGATACACTATGCAAAGGATATGGAGGGAAAAAGGACAAAATTGAGGAGTATTATGAGGAATTTATAGACATAATGATTAATAAAAAAGAGAGTGATACTTTTTACTCATACAATCAGTTGTTTGGGGAAAGAGGATATGAAGCAAAATTAGATAAAATAGGTGAAATAATTGAAAATTCAGGGTTATGTACGAAAGATTTTGATTCGATTATTGACTATGATATGTACTATTTTGGATTAATATATATGATTTTATTTGATGAGAAAGAGATTCATTTAGATAGATGGGGAGAAATTGAAGAAAAAATCAATAATCAAATAAAAATTTATAAGGCTCGATACCTTGACAAGGATAAAAAACCGACTGATGAATTTAATGAAGATAGCTATATTAATTGGCACCAAAAAAATCCAGCGGCGTTAATAAATCTTAGAGCACGTGTTGGCAAATCTATTGAGATTTATGAAAACATAATGAGGTAGTTTTTTATGAGTAAGCATGATGATTTTATTTTTCGACCAATAATAAAAGTACTTGAAAACAGTATTGATGCGATATCTTTAGTTGAAGAAGGTATTGAAAGCTATTTATTAAATGACTATATTATGAGTACTATTTTTATTCAAATGACAGGCTTTCAAGAACAGAAATTTAAATGTATTGCGTGGGAATTAGCAACAGAAAATTATAATTTTAGGAGAGATTTCTTGAAAAATTTCTCGAGTGAAGGATTTTCAACATATAAATCTAAGACAGAGCTCTACAAAAAAATAAATGAAAACATTGGGGAATACCAATTTTCCGATCAGGAAAAAGACAGTATAATCGAAAACACTCTAAATCGAATGACTGACTTAATCGAAAATTCGCCTCTCAAAAGTTGGAACGAACCTCAATATAATGACTTCAAAAAAAGCATAAAAAATAATGTGAACAAGAAACATATTGTGACAAGTAAAAGCGTTTTGCTAGAAAGCAGTGTTGTAGATATATATAAAATGCTATACAAAACAAGGAATCGACTGGCACATAATACTACATCGTATCAAAGAAATTTGCCGGAACTTAGTGAACTTAGAGATGCTAAATTTGGATATAATAATTTCTTTGTGTGGTATTACATACTAATAATAATAGATGAGGTAATGATAACCCTATATGAAGAATTTAAGAAAAATATAAAGTTTTCTTTTTGAATGTATAGTGCGTATAATCCCGTGCTGAGCACACAATGTGTGCGAAGCATAATACATCCGATATGCGGGTGCGCAACGAATGTTACACAAAAAATCACCTTCACGTTATAATGTGGTTGTTCAAGCTACATTGTAACGAAAGGAAGGTGACTTTTATGGCGGATAAAACCAATAGTTTGTCACATACAAAATGGATGTGCAAATATCATATAGTATTCTTTATAAAGTATAGACGAAAAATTATATATAATCAATATCGTAAAAGTCTGCAAGATATCATAAGGACTCTGTGCAGATACAAAGGAGTTGAAATAATAGAAGGACATATGATGCATGACCACGTTCATCTTGTGCTAAGCATACCGCCTAAGATTAGTGTATCTAGTTTCATGGGATATCTCAAAGGAAAAAGTGCTTTGATGATGTTCGAGAAGCATGCGAATTTTAAGTATAAATTTGGGAACCGATACTTTTGGGCTGAGGGTTACTATGTAAGTACGGTAGGATTGAACGAAGAGATAATTAGAAAATATGTCAGAGAGCAAGAGAAGCATGATCAAGCGATAGATAAACTCAGTGTGAAAGAGTACGAAGATCCGTTCAAAAGATAGAAAGCACCCTTGAGGTGCAGTCAAAGTGGCAAGGGCAATTTAGCTTGAACAAAGCGAAAGCTAGCGCCTTGAGACGCTAGCCTAGTAACTATTGGGCTTATAGCCCTAGAGCAAACCACCCTTTTGAAGGGTGGTTATGATTACTCAAAATGAAAAGTTTCAGAGTTCAAAGGAAAAGTTTAATTGTATCAAAGACGGTAAGAAACTAGATTCATCGTATAATACAGGGAATAAGGATTTTGTATATGATGATATATTTGTAGATAAAACAGATGGATATGCACATAGCAAGTGGCTATCATTTATGGAAAAAAGGTTATTAATTGCTAAAGAATTACTCTCAAATAGTTGAGCTATTCTTAGTTTATGAACATGTCCGATCATATTTGCACCATAGTAAGGACAAAGCATAGGTTTTCGGACAAGCATGATATCATAGAAAATGGTACAATCGACAGATAATATGTTAGATATTTTTAATATCAGAATTAGTGACATCAAGCATAAGTGTGGTAAAATCAATATTGGGAATGATACATTCCTCCCTTCATAGTTATATATTATGACTGCAAGTCAATCATATCCTATGGAGGGATTTTTTGCACCCACACGATAATTTAGAGTGCCTTTTTGTTGCTCAAAATAAATATAGCATATTCTTCAATACCTCCGAGAATATGCTATAATACACTAAGAAAATGAATTGTGATTATGTTCAGATAAATATTTAAAATATATCAAAACATTATGTGCATAATCAATTACTTCAATATGTAACTAATGTATTGGTACAGTTATTAAACAAAACTGTAGTTTAGTTTAAATAAAGAGGAAGATAAAATATGTTTGGCAAATATGATAAAACGACTTTTAGTAAGTTAAATAAACAGCACAATATCTTTGTATTAGTTGGAAATGGTTTCGATATCGCAGCTTTGAATAAATATAATAAAGGTGTTTGGAAAGATAGAACAACAAGTTATACAGATTTCTTTGAATATGTACAATTTTTTGGTTCAAAAAAATCATCGAACATTTTATTTGAAAAAATGAAAGAAGATAAAGAAAAAGAGAATAAAGATTGGAGTAACTTCGAGAATACAATAGATGAGTTGTATAAATCTAAAACCTATAATATAGATGAACTTGAAAAATCAATTGATGAATTGCAATCATATTTTACTCAATATTTAAATACATTAGTGGATGCAAATATATTATTGGAATTAAATAAGGATATTCAGGACAATCATCTTACAGAACAAACATTATCGTATTTTTCAAGAGATCTGCAACCATCAGAATTAGATTTTGCTTCAAAAGTTAATCATTATGATTTGTTTAATTTTGTCTTTGCAAATTTTAATTATACTTCATTACTTGATAACTATTTATTTTTTGATAAGAAACAATTTGATCCACATAAATATAAGAACGTTGATACAAATTTCAGCTTCCATTCAAATTATAAATTTAAGAAAACGGATTCTGAAACAATATATTCTTCATATATATTGTTAGATGTTATACACCCACACGGCATGCAAGATATACCGCGATCTATACTTTTCGGCATTGATTTAGAAGACTATGATGAAGGAGTTTCTAAGGAGAAAAGATTAGTAAAAGCTTATTGGGCACAGTATAGGGTGAAATACGAGTCATATTTAGATGAAGCAAATCTGTTTATTATATATGGAATGTCTTTTGGGAATTCTGATGCATGGTGGATGGATAAGATATTTGAGAATATTCGAGACAGAGATGTAGAATTAATTATTTATAAACATGGAAGTGAGTCTATAGACGATGTAAAGGAAATTTTTATTAATGCTTGTCTAAGAAATAAAAATGAAGATAAGGAAACTAAGAATCGTGTTAGAACACGTATTAAGGTCAAAACATTTTTAGATAATGATACATATTTTTTAGGCTTTAAATATTTATTAAATGAAGAGTGTGAGCTTAACTTGACAATTCAAGAATAAAAAAAAATAAGACTAAATGATATCAGCATAAATAACAGCGATGAGTTAAGATTTAATGGTTTTTGAAAAATCTCGGCATCACATGAAAGTAATAGATCTAACACACACAATTAAAGAAAACATGCCTGTCTACCCGGGCACAGATACACCAAAGCTAATGCCGGCAAATACCTATGAAAAGGATGGTTTCAAGGAAACCCTTATGCAGATGTACACGCATACAGGAACCCACATGGATCCACCGGCACACCTCTACGCAGGAAGAACCACACTAGATCAGTTTCCGCCGGAACAGTTCATCGGAAAGGCACTGGTCATAGACTGCAGAGACTTAAACGAAGGAGAACCAATCACCATGGAGCGCATCCGTATTTACGGATCAAAGGCAGACGAAGCAGACTTCCTGCTCTTCAATCTAGGTTGGGATAAGCGCTGGGGAAAAGAAACATATTTCGGCGACTATGCCTGTATCAATGACGAAGTTCTAGACCATATAATCGCAGGAAACTACAAGGGTATAGGCTTTGATGTAATCGGCTTGGATCCAATCGCAGATGAAAACCTGACACGCCACAAGAAACTATTTAAAGAGACAGAAATAGTCAACATAGAAAATCTCAAAAATCTCAATCAGTGCGGTAGTGATTTATTCTGCTTCAGCTGCTTTCCACTAAAGATAGAGAACTGCGACGGCTCGCCAATCAGAGCAGTCGCTTGGTTCGAGTAGCGAGTAGTAAACTAAGAGAAACGCGCCCAATAACAGCACCGGTAAACAACAATATTTCAAGAGGAAATCCATGATATATATACTAAAAAACAAAAACATGCCTTGGGGAAGTTACGGAGAAATACTATGGCAAGGTATATACTACTTTAACGAAAGAACAAAAATTCATTGCATATCAAGAACAGCTCCTTTTTGTCCAAAGATATATCGAAGCCAGTATGATAGTCAGATGCCAGTTGTTATAGTAAAAGAGGATGTGAAAAATCTAATAGAAAACCATTTTACTGATTTGAACTTTACAGAGATACACAAAGAAAAGATAGTAAAAATAGACTGGCAAGACTGGGATTTATCAGCAGATGAACCTGCGGTATATCCATCGGGAGATATGGATGCGGAGGAATATATCACACGTAGAAAACATGACGAAACCTTATCAAAAGAGATGGGAAAGCTATATGCACTAATTCCGTATAAGGAAGGATATGTCTACTACGACGAGAAAGACGGTAAGGAAAAACTAGTCAAATCAGTCCTGCCATCAAAAGATATCTTCATAGCAAACTCCCTAAAAGATCAGCATATCTATGTTAGTGAGAAAATGAAATCGTTTTTAGAATCAAGCTTTCCGGATGAAATATATTTTAAACCGGCAATACTTGGGGAACCGGATAATTTTGATGATATTGAAGGTACTTTTTTTAGATTAAATATGTTAAAAGAAAAAGCTGACAAGATGTCTAAGGGCGACTGGCAGAAATGGCATAAACTTAAGAGAGAAGCACAGAAGTTGATTGAAGGAATAGATAAGCTAAAGAGTGAGCCGGTAAAGAATAGACGAAAACTCAAGGTCATAACTCTACTAAATCAAGCAAATGAAATATATCCATTAAACTACGAGGAATGGATGTTTGGATTTTGGGAATAACCTCACTATAAGGTTCTTTTATTCTCTAAATTATCTTATGAACATTCAAGAAAAAAAGCACTTCAAGCATTGAATTTGCCTTAAGTGCTTTTTAAATACTTAATATCTATTTTGCTTATAAGAATTTTAACAAAGTACATGGGGTTGACAAAATAAGATTTTTTGTGTATATTGAATAGAGTGAATATTATCAGTTTGTAATTTGAATTGTACTTTGTTAATTAATTAATTGAATATATCCAAATTGGATAACGGGAGGCGTTTAATGAAATATATTTTAAAGATACGTTTGGATAAGCCTGAATTTAAATTGGACTACAGACGTACAATTATCAGCTTCTTCAAGAAGTCAATTTCTGAGTATCAGGGAGGAATGTATTACGATGAAATATATAACTCCGGAGCTGTAAAAAAGTCGTTGGTTTGGTCTATAGGATTTGGCAAAGCAAAGTTCAACAATGATATTATAAAGCTTGTTGATTGTAATTTAGAAATAACATTGAAAATTTCAGATCCTGAAACAGCATTGATTTATTATTCAAGCTTACTGGAAATGAAGGGAAAGGCTTTTCCTTTAGAAAATGGGAATCACATGGAGCTTCAATCTATTAAGATGATTAGGGAATCAAAGATAAACTATGAACTCGTTATATTTAAAGTCCGTTCACCTATTTGCCTAAAAAAACATGCTGATAGAACTAATAGGGATTGGTATGTAAGCATAGGTGATTCAGAATTTGCAATTGAACTTGAGAAAAAGCTTTTAGAAGATTTACCATACATGAAAGATAAGATAAAGGAGTTAAAGTTTAATTTTGACGGGCTTAGAAAGATAGTAATAAGCTCTTATGGGATAAAGATTCCAGTAACAATTGGTGAATTCATCATTCAAGGAAATACTGATATTTTAAACCATATACTAAAAAATGGAATCGGATCAAAGAGAAATTCCGGATTTGGATTAGTCGAAGCAATTGTGCAGAAGGAGGTGATGTAGATGATTACAGTTGTAGAACAGGAATTTAATAATGTATCATATAATCGCTGCCTTGAGTTATCCGATTGGAGATTTTCAGCTTCAGCCGTAGGGCTAATAAGATTTTTTGAACATTGTAGTTTAAAGTGTTATAAGGCCAAACGTAAGTTATACTACAACTTTGAAGATATTGATTTAACACAAAAAGAAGTGCAAGAAAACTATTCGCATTTTGTTGAATTTTGGTTTTCCGAGTTAATGCATCATATATTATTGGCAGAAGTTTATGAAAAACAGAATCTAAGCGATGATGATAAAAAAATAATAAATGAAAAATTCGCAGCAAACTCAATCATGAAAAAAGTTTTTAAGGGAATTAAGTATGGGGATTTAACTCCTGAAGAAATCAAACACCGAATAGCTGAAAATAAGTCGGATATAATTCTCAGCACATTTGTTAATTCAATAAATGGATATAGAAAGTATGCGACAATTTCGTGCTTCAGTAAGGAAAGTCAAGATTGCTGCAGGTTGTTAGGACATTATGTGGATACCGGACGCAAAACAAAATCTTTAGGATTTAATTTTGATAAATCGGCTGCAACATTTACGGATAAAATTGAATTTGATTTTATTCCATTTGCATTTTCAAAGGGACGAGAATCAATATTTGTAAATAATAATACAAATCTTAGCAGATTACTTGAAAGTAACAATAGAGTCAAGGATTATTTCGATAAACTTGTTGATAAAAATGCTTCGTGGAACAATATTTTTTATAATTTCTTAAATAGTAGCAGATTTATAAGACAGGATACGGAAATTATAATGAAGAAAGTGGAGACGGATTGTTACGAAACTGTATTTGTAAGAAAACCGGCAATCGATACATTTATTGAAATCTCGAAAAAAAATTCTGTTGATAATCTAAGTAGTCTGGATATGTTATTAAAAAGACATATTAAAGTCAATGAAAACTATTATTTAAATATTTCGGAGCTGATTACAAAGTCAATACTAAACGGAACACTTCTTGACGATTTGATAGAACGTATTTTTAAAATAGAATCAGTTGATAAAGATGGAATTAGGTATGCATTTGTTATTGGTCAATTAATTCGAATAAACACAGTGGTGTACAAGAATTTTTATAGTTTGGAGGTAGAAATGGATTCGGAAAAGTATTTAAAGGGTGCGTATTTATCGGGAAAAGATGTAACAAAGTATTTTAAAGATATGAATCTGGATAATAAAACGAATAGCTATAGACAAAAGTTGATTAGTTGTATCATAGCAAAGGATTATGATAGATTCATTGAGATAATGCTTCAATTATCATCATATACTCAGAAAAGTTTCGGCTTTATGCATATCTTGATAAAAGATTTTGAAGCAAACAAGAATTTGGCATATGAATTTATAAATTCATTAGGGGATTATAATAAGTCTGTATCCAGCGATAACAACACCACTGAGGAGGGAAAGAAAAATGAAAAATAAAGCACTTACATTAACTATCATCGCAAATATGACATCAAATTATGGTGAAGGACTTGGGAATATAGGAAGTGTTCAAAAAGTTTATAGAAATGGCAAATCATACGCTATACGTTCCAGAGAAAGCATGAAAAATGCAATAATGGTTCAAAGCGGACTTTACGATGATCTCGAAGTGCAAGTTGATAAATCGGTAAATCAAAAAGCAGTTTCCAAAGATATAAATGCAAGTAACAACCGTGCTCTCGAAGGTGGATATATGAACACATCAAATGGCACTAAAATTAGAAAGAGTTCTTTTTATCTTACTGATGCTATTTCGTTTAACTCTTTTGTAAATGAGACGCGTTTTCATAATAACCTGTATTTAGCGCAAACATATGCAAAAAAGACAGGGATTAGTGTTCAGGATAAAGCAAAAGAAGCCGGCCTGATGCCATATCAATATGAATACGACAAGTCATTGAAAAAATATAGCATTACCATTGACTTAGACAGGATCGGAGTTGACGAAAATTATAATGCTGAGGCAAATTCTGAAGAAAAAATCTATAGAGTAAATGCACTACTTGATACAGTTAAGACGCTAACAATGGTTGTAAAGGGAAACTTAGATAATGCTGAGCCGGTGTTCGTTGTCGGTGGAATCGGAGATAGAAAAACTCACTATTTTGATAATGTAGTTCAAATGGAGAATTTGAGATTAAAATTAGGAGATGATTTAAAAAAGAAATTGTCGGAAGGATATAGGCTTGGTCTTCTTGAAGGATATAATTTTGAAAATGAAGATCAAATCAAATCAGAATTAAATCCGATTTCAATCGAGAATTTCTTTGATAATCTATATGAAGAGGTGAGAGCATATTATGAAGGCGCTGCGAATTAAATTGTTGCAAAGCCAAGCTTCATATACGCGCGAAGAAACCGTAAATAATAGGATGACGTATCCTCTGCCACCATATTCTACAATTATCGGAGCCTTACATAATGCTTGCGGTTATACAGAATATCACCCTATGGATATTTCAGTACAGGGGAAATATGGGGCGATGCAGCAAGAAATATATGTTAATCATGCATTGCTAAACAGAACAGAGGATGATCGAGGAATTCTCATATGGCTGAGTAACGCAAATTCTTTAAATACAGGTTATATTACGGTTGCAGAGGCATTGGCAAATAATGCAAGTTTTATGAAGGAAGAACTCATATGTGTAAACAATGAAAATCTTTTCAACTTATACAAGTCACTTAAAGAGAAAAATCACGAATTAAAATCTAAAAGAAGTAAAGAGATAAAACCGCTTGAAGATGCGTGGAAAAATGAGAAAAAAGAACTTAAACGCAGCTTAAAAGAGCTAAAGAAGGATAGTGATGAATATAATAGCATAAATGAAGTGATTACAAATAGGGAGAAAGAATTAAATAAACTTATCAAGAAATTTGAAGAACAAGTATATGATGAATATACAGAACCATACAGTCACTTTAGAACTTTGACAAAAGGTCCGCAAAAACAGGAAGTTCTCTATGAAGTTGAATTGATTATTCATGTATGTGCAGATGAAGAAGTATTGCAAGATATTGTAAATCACAAATATGATTTTGTCTCACTTGGAAGAAGTGAAGACTTTATTGAGTTAGCAGAAATGGAATATTGTGAAGTTGTAAACTCTGTAGATAGTGAATGTGCGCTTTCTAAAGGATATTCCATGTATGTCAATACTGATAGAGTTAGTGAGGAACAATATAATCAATATTTTGAACAAGATAATATACGCAATCAAAGCAAAGTGGATTCAGATGGAACTGTATATTACGTAGCCAAAAGATATGTTAAACAAAATGGCTATCGCAAATTTGATAGAATTCCTTGCCTGTATTCTTCAAGTTTCATTATTGACGAGGAAAGTGAAAATATCCTGTTTGATAAGTCAGGAGGATATTTGGTGGATTTCAATTAGGTGAATGAAATGAGAGTAGATTTAATACCTGAATGCTATAGAAACTTTATGGCAAAACCGGATGAAACACTTTTTGATCACACAAAGTCGTTATTGGAATGTTTGGATGAGTTTAAAATCCACTTAACTGATGATGAATTTGAATTGCTGAGATATTGCTGTATATATCATGATATTGGTAAGATGAACTCGTTTTTTCAAGAAAGGGTTAGTAGTGAGACTAAACTGAAATTCGATTCGACAAAGGAAATAGGGCATAACATATTATCATTCCTTTTTGTGTTTAATAACACTACAGATATTCCGGTAAATAAAGATTATCTAAACCTATTGTTTAACATCATTCTTAATCATCATCATTATGTCAATAATATTTCTGAACTAGATAGAAAAGATAATTTAGGAATCATAAATTATAAGAATACGTTTGGAAATCAAGAATGTCTAACACCGAATAGAAGAAAAAAGAGCACGCTAGAGCAATTATTACACAAGCCGACAATAAGGCAGGCTGTTCTAAAGGGCTTCTTTCATAAATGTGATTATTCAGCAAGTGCTCACAGCAAGGCGGAAATTAAAAATGATGGATTAATAAATCGCCTAAATAGTAAAGGTTATGAATGGAATGATATGCAGAAATTTGCCATGGGTAATTTTGGCAATAATATCATTATTGTAGCCTCAACCGGTATGGGAAAGACAGAAGCCTCTCTTTTATGGCAAGGGGAAGGGAAAGCTTTCTATGTATTACCTGTAAGAACTGCAATAAATGCAATGTATAATCGAATTATAGAAGATTTTTACGCAAATGATTATACAAAACAGGTTGGCTTATTGCATAGTGATACAAAAAACATATACTTAAAAGATGAAGAGGTGGAAAGTATTGATTCTTTCTGGGAGTATTATGAATTAACCAGAAATCGAGCATTACCTTTGACTATATGTACGCCTGATCAGATATTCAGATTTGTCTTTAAATACCCCGGATATGAAGCTGACTTGGCAACATTTAGTTATTCGAGAATAATTATCGACGAGATTCAAGCTTATTCGCCTGAATTGTTAGCTGTTCTTATTTATGGACTTCAACTTATCAATAAAGCCGGTGGCAAATTTGCTATTACAACTGCCACTTTTCCACCAATTATTAGAGAATGGTTGGATTATGAGAAAGATGAAAATGGAAATAGAATAGAAAATAAAATAAATCTTGCTGAACAACAGTTTCTTAAGAAGCAAGTTCGTCACAAGGTAAGGCTTATTGATGATTATATTAATGCTGAAGAAATAGTTGATTTTTACAACAAAAATATAGATCTGCATAATCTTAAAATATTGGTAGTTGTCAATACAGTGACATCCGCGCAGAACTTATACCTGCACCTCTCTAAGCAGATTGGAAAGGAAAATGTAAAATTACTACATTCAAAGTTTACCGTTGAAGATAGAAAAAATTTAGAATATGAAATTATAGAAGATGGTAAGTATGAAAATAATAAACATATAATCTGGATTGCTACGCAGGTTGTAGAAGCAAGCTTAGATTTAGATTTTGATTTTCTCTTTACAGAGTTTGCTGAATTAAGCAGTTTGTTTCAGCGTATGGGTAGATGCAACAGAAAAGGATTAAAATGCATACGTGTACCTAATATTTATGTATATGAAAAGATTGCCGGAGGACTTTTATGTAGAGATAAGGCCGGATATGGAACTGAGAAAAAAGGATTCATATATTATTCACTATATGAATTAGGAAAAGCAGCCTTACATAAATGGAAGTTGCAGACTTCTTCATCTGAAATGAGTGAAGAAGATAAGATATGTATGATAAATGAGTTTTATAACAGAGAAAAGATATGTGAGATTGAGAAAAACAGTTCATATTCATCATATATAAAAGATTATTATGATCGCTATGATAGGCTAACAGAAATATCAGGAATGGATATTCAAGACAGTGAAATGCAAGATAGTTTTAGAACTATTGTATCCATTAATGTAGTGCCATATGATGTGTATATGAATAATTTTGATCTTATTAGTTCAATAGAAAATGAAATATTAGCAAAGAGAGCAGAAATCAGGGAATCAAATGACAAAGCAGCAAGAGAGAAATTGAAGACAGATGTATTAAAATTAAAGGATGAGATAATCAATTTTACATTATCAGTTGAACCTTACAAAGCTGATTTAAAACAATATATATTAGATAAATGGGAAAAAGTTTATATTACAAAAAATAGTTACAGATATAACAGTGAGATTGGACTTCATAAATCAGGTAATGGAAATTGTGAGGCAATGTTTTGGTAGAACAAAAAATTACAGGAATGATGATATATTACTATTTTGTTTGCAAACGTAAGCTATGGTTTTTCTTAAATGGAATATCCATGGAATCAGAAAATGAAAATGTGCAAATTGGTAAAGCCTTAGATGAATTCACATATTCAAATGAGCGAAAACATCTTTCTATAAATGGTGAGATAAATCTTGATTTTGTAAAAAAGTCAGGGGTTATCCATGAAATAAAGAAAAGTAGAAAGATAGAAGAAGCATCTATATGGCAGGTTAAGTATTATTTATACTATATAAAACAAAAAGGTGTGAGTGGAATTTCTGCTAAAATAGATTATCCTCTGCTTAGAAAAACAATGGATATTACACTGACAAGCTCTGACGAATTAAAGCTGAAAGAAGTAATAGCAGATATAAAATCTATACGAGAGAAAAATCAAACTGAAATTAAATCAAAAACAAAAAAATGTGCAAAATGCGCGTACTATGATTTATGTTTTATATAGTGGGAGATGCGTAATATGCGAAATAGTTTATATATTTATCAAAATGGAGAACTCAAACGAAATGATAATACACTTCAATTTGTAAATCCGGATGGGGTGAAGCGTTCAATCCCTATAAATAACGTTTCAGAAATTTACTTGTTTGGTGAAAATATTTTTAATTCTAAGCTTGTAGATTTCTTATCAAGAAATGATGTGTTAGTCCATTTTTTTAATTACTACAGTTATTATTCGGCAAGTTTGATACCGAGAAAATCCAAGGTTTCAGGCAAATTACTTGTAAACCAAGTTATGCATTATTCTGATAATGAAAAAAGACTTAAGCTGGCTAAACAATTTGTATTATCTGCTGCAAATAACATTTACAGGAATTTGAGGTATTATAATGGTAGAGGTAAAAATGTTTCTCAAGAAATGAGAGAAATTCAACTGCTTATAAATAAAATTAATGATTGTAATGCAATACATCAACTTATGGGAATTGAAGGTAATATACATAAAATATATTATAGGACATGGAAAATTATCATTAATCAAGATATTGATTTTGATAAACGTGTAAAAAGACCACCGGACAATATGGTGAATACTTTGATTTCCTTTTTAAACTCTCTTGTATATACAACAGTGTTAAGTGAAATATATAAAACACAACTTGACCCAACAATAAGTTTTCTGCATGAACCCGGAGTAAGTAGATTTTCACTGAGTTTGGATATAGCAGAGGTATTTAAACCGATTATAGCTGACAGATTGATTTTCTCTTTGCTTAATAGAAACCAAATTCAGGATAAGCATTTTACACAGGGTTTGGAATATTTACATTTAGATGAGAACGGATCAAAAATAATACTTTCAGAATATGATAAGAGACTAAAACAAACAATTAATCATAAAGAGTTAAATAAGGAGGTCAGTTATAGATATTTGATAAGGCTTGAATGTTATAAGTTAATAAAACATCTTTATGGAGAGAAAGAGTATGATTCATTTGTAATATGGTGGTAATATGTATGTGATTTTGGTTTACGATATCTCTAAAACTGATAAAGGGCAAAAAAGATGGAATAGGGTATTTAAATTATGCAAACAGTACCTTATTCATATTCAAAATTCAGTTTTTGAAGGAGAAATATCAAAAGCAAATTTATTTAAACTTGAGCACGATATCAATAATGAAATTAATCAAGAAATGGACTCTGTAATCATCTTTAAAAGCAGAAATGAACGTTGGCTTGATAAGGAAATATTAGGGAAAAGTTTAGATGACCCTTTGTTTATATAGTTGTCGACTATTAATATAGTAAAAAACACGTGATATCGACAAACATTGAATTTATAAGTATTGTTGTAAAGTTGTGTAATTATAATTTTACAAATAAAAAAAGAATGTTGCAAAAATGGAAGGTAGACAATAGATATAGTTAAAAGCATTTGTTTTACTGCTTCTTATTTGCAACGTATTCGAATTTAGACAGACTGGAATTTAAAGTAAAAAACGAAATAACTCCTATCTTCTCACCCCATTCATTCGAATTTAGACAGACTGGAATTTAAAGCCTGTTATTTGAGCAAGCACGTCCACAATATTTTCTTATTCGAATTTAGACAGACTGGAATTTAAAGTTTAATCTTTCTGGTGTTACTCAATCTTGAACCCTATTCGAATTTAGACAGACTGGAATTTAAAGACACCTGCAGAGGCAAAGAAGCACCTCAAGAATTTTATTCGAATTTAGACAGACTGGAATTTAAAGACTGTATGTGTCTATCTCTTTTAAGTGTTCTATACAATTCGAATTTAGACAGACTGGAATTTAAAGATACCTCCATCCAGGAATTGGCGGTTCTACTAGTTCATTCGAATTTAGACAGACTGGAATTTAAAGAGTGCTAACTTCCACTTCTGTGCATCGTTGTATCCTAATTCGAATTTAGACAGACTGGAATTTAAAGTCTCTTGATAATATATCAAATACATCCTGATCAGCTGATTCGAATTTAGACAGACTGGAATTTAAAGTGATATTCTCATCAATAACTGCATAGCAACATATATATTCGAATTTAGACAGACTGGAATTTAAAGTCTGTTATACGCATCAGTTGCCGCTTTAATTTCGTATTCGAATTTAGACAGACTGGAATTTAAAGGTCGAAAAAATATGATTAAAGTCAGATGCAGTGTATGATTCGAATTTAGACAGACTGGAATTTAAAGTTGT
>ERZ772967.1115-NODE-1115-length-18962-cov-3.671815_pt1 | contig 18962 bp, 17 predicted proteins | sample MGYA00511677_ERZ772967 | MGnify/ENA primary metagenome ERZ772967 (study PRJEB29015, sample SAMEA2737931) | human oral metagenome | biome: human oral; feature: human-associated habitat; material: dental | place: China | collected 2146 ...
TCTCATACTTTACTCCTTGAAAAGATATTTTTATTTAAAATTTTAGCAAAATTTTTACTCATTAAACTGAAATTTCAATCGACTTTGTTTTTATCTGTAGCAGATAATATTTTTTAGCGCCTCTACCTCCGGTTTTAACGCCTCGCCCTCGGTTTTTTGCGCGGCGCTCTTTTTATTCGCTAAATTTTTGCTAGAGCTTTGCGGCGACGGCTTTTCCCGCGAGTTTAAAGCCTTAACGACATCGCGCGATATTTCGCCCTGCGTTTGCACGGTGGAAATTTCGCCGCTAGCCCCGCCAGTCTTGCCGATCTTGCTGGTGCGGCGGCTTAGCACGCTTTTGACGCTTATCTTTTCGCCTGCGTAAAACACCTCGCAAAGCCCGTCTCGCGCCTCATAATCCGTTACTTTGACGCTGTTCTCTTGAAATTTATAAAATTTCACCCGTTTTGCTCTGCGTAGCTCCCGGGCTCCGCCCCATACGTCGCTCTGCGCGTCAAGATCCGCGAGCACAAATGCGCCGTCTGCCGCCTTATACATATTGCCGAGCCTTATCGGTATGCGTTCGCCGCTCTTTTTGGTAAGCACGAAGCCGATCTTTTCGCCATCTTTTGGGTACGGGCGGAACTGCCCCGAGAAAAACGCCGTGAAAAATGCAACCTCCTTGATCTCGCCGTCGGTGCCTAGGTATCTCGTCCAGCCATCTTCGGGCACGTCGATCTCGGCGACGTCTCGCCCGTCTTTTGCGCCGCATTTTAAGCCCGCGCAGCCGCTAAGCGCTAATGCCGCAAGCGCGGATAAAAATAAGTTTTTCATATCTTCCCTTCAAATAAATTTTGGCTCAGAGCAGGGCGCTCAGGCACGTAATCCGTAGGGCATTATTTTAGGCTTGCGGGATAGCCGCTAAATTTTTCGATCCAGCCGTCCTCGCCGTAGAGCTCGCCGCAAAGCCTGTCCGAGAGCTCGGCTAGATTTTCGCCCGCCTCGTCCGCAAGCCGCCAGCGCTCGCTTTGCTCGAAAAAGCTTAGCGTCTCATGCAGGACGTGATCGGTAAGATGCGCGCAAAGCGTCCTTAGCGCCTCCCTTTGCTGCGGCGAAAACTCTGCTATCGATGCATACAGCCGCTCGCACCGCGCGCCTTTCATCTGCCCGCTCATGACCGCATCCAACCACGCCAGCGACCCGTCTCTGAGCTGCCGCACATACTCTCGCCCGAAACTCTGCAAAACATCCATTTTTCACTCCTTGCGTTTAAATTTTGAAATTTTTGGCGCCTCGCCTAAATTTAGATCGAAATTTACTTCATAAGCCTGTTTAAGCTTTTTGCGTCCTAAATACGGCGCGCCGCATTCAACTTTTATAAAATTCTACTTAGCGAGCGCCGTTTTTTATCGTTTGCGCTGCTATTTTACCGCACCGCAAAATTCGCGCTGCACCTCAAAGCCCAGCGCCGTTTAAATTTTAAAATCCGAAAGCTCGCGACCGAAATTTTAAAATTCAGGGCTTTATGAAATGCGTTTCGGCGCGACGGTATGCGCCACTTGAAACTTTAAATTTTAAAAACTCGCACTTCGCCTCAAAGCCCGCTAGCGGGGCTAAATTTATCAAGCCGACGTTGCCCAGATACGTAAAAATCGCTGTCCGCTCGCCTCAAACGAGCACTCCTGCCAGTCCCAGTCGTTCTCGCCGCCCATTGCGAAATTTCGAGGCTCGTCCGATAGCCCTGCCGCACTCAAAGCAGCCGTTATCCGCTCTTTCATAAAATCATCGGGCTCGCTCGGCGTAAATTTTTCAAATTTTATCTCGTAAAGGGAGGCGAATCCAAAGTCCGCGCGCACGAGCTTGCCGCACTGCTGTGCGAACTCCGCCGCGCTATATTCGTGCTTTGGGGCATAGTACCAAACCTCCAGCTCCTCGATGCTTTCGCCCCTAAATTTTATGGATTTTATCATTCTGACTCCCATTTTGCTAGTTGCGGCGGTTTAAATTTCGTCGCTTAAAATTTCACTTGCGCCCATACGGCATAGGTCTTACGCGTAAGATAAAACCTTCGCCATTTGGCGCGAGTGAGCTGCGCGGTCAAATTTTAAATTTATCCGCCGCGCTTTAAATTTGCACGCCGAAGTCTGCCCGCATCCCCTCTTTACCTTTCGGCGTAAAATAGCAAACGACGTAGCAGAGCATTCGGTCTTTGCAATCGTATTTGGCTTCCAAAGCCTCGATAATGCGCGCAAATTCCTGCGGCGGCTTGTCCGCAAAGGCGCCTCGCAGCTCCTCTGCGGCGATATGTCGCGGGCTAAGGAGCAGATACGCCGCGCCGCCGTCCTCATCCTCGCTGATGGCGCGTAAAATTTCACCGTTCGCGCGAACTCGCCAATGTTCCTTGCCGTCACACTCTCGCAGGCTCAAAAACGTCGTGCCGCCGTCAGCGTCCAAAGCCTTTTCGTTTGGAATTTGAGCGCATAAGGCGCCTTCATTTAAGCTCTCCTCGCTCGCGACCTCGATAAAAACGTCCGTGCCGAGCAGATAGCTGGTCCGCTCAAACTCGCTTTCGTACTCCCGGCCGTCAAATTTAGCGGCAAATTCGCGCACCCGCTCGTCCGCTTCGCAGCCGAACATCATCGCGTCGCTATCTGAAATTTTAACGATATAAGGCTCGTTCATGAGACTTTCCAAATTTTATTGCGGCTCGCATTTTCCGTAAACCCACTCGCGAGTTTCGTTTAGCTTAAACTCGCCGTCCTTTAGAAAATACTGCTTGCTGCTTTTGATCGCGTTTTTGCCCGCGGCTATGTAGTCGCCGATGAAGCCGCGATCCAGGACGTCGTGCGCTAAAATTTCAGGCTCAAAGACGTTTTGCGTCCTTTGCGTCTCGCGCCATTTGCCGCTCTCATCAGGCTCGCGCAGGATGATGGAGATGTTGTTACCCGCTTCGTCGTAGTCGTAGATATACTCGTACTGCTTGCCATCGGAGGCCGTGCGATTTTTTATCACGTTGCCGCGCGCGTCGTAGCTAAACTCGTTTTCAAACACGACCTCCCAGCGCTGCAGCTCCTCGCGCCAAAGCGCGGTTTGCTCGCGTAGAGGCCTGCTCTCCTCGGTCTCCTCGTGCACGTTTTTGTAGTACTCCCTCCACTCGTTTTTTGCGGCGTCCCAGCGCGATCTTAGCTCGCTAAAGCGCCTATACTTAGGCTCGATCTTGCGCAAGATCTTTTCATCGCGCTGCCATGTGTCGTCCTTCCATATAAAATTTATCTCGCTGCGCGTCCCGTCTGCGGCAGTAAAGACCGTATGTTTTGTAAGCGGTACCCATTTGCCGCGCCAAGCGTAGCCTTCGGAGCCTGCATAAACATCGCCGTTGTAATGGTATATCGATTTTTCGTACGGCATCCATTTTTTTGCTTTGGCGCTCCATTCGTAGGTCGCTACGAAATTGTTTCTGTCGTTTTCATCGACAATCCTTTTTGTAAGGTGTGTCGGCGTCCATCTGCCATTTTTTAGCGTGAAATTTTGCAAAATTTCCGTTTTACCCTCGCGCTTTTCGACGGCTTTTTCACCCTCGTATGGCTTGCTGTCCTTTTGCAGGCTGAAATAAATTTTCGAGCCGTCCTTTGCGATCTCCTGCTTGCTTATCGCCGTTTCACGAAATTTGTTTGTATTCGCATCCCAGTCATATTCGACGTTTTCGATCTCGCGCTCGCCGCTTTCGTCAAATTTGCTAAAGCTTTTCGATACGGACGCTCCCTCTTCGCTGCTCTTTTTGTAGATTTTTTCTAGGCGGCGGGTTTTGGCGTCGTAGTTTTGGCTCACTTCATATTCGTAGCGCGGCACGGCGCCGCCTTCTGTTTTATAACTCGTCTTTTGTAGGCAAATTTTATCAGGCGCCGCATGTTTCGTTGCTGTCGCGCTCGCCTCGGTCGCGCCCGCAGGCATCGCGAGCGCTAATGTCGCCGCCAAAATAGAGCCCGTCAAAATTGCCGTCCGCGATCGAAAGGCACCTGCCGAAATAATAGCCCGCAGCTTTAAATTTACCGCCGTAAAGCCGGCCGCACCATCGAGCGAAATTCTAAAAATACCCCTCATAGCCGCTCCTCTTTAAATTTAACCGTGCACCGCGATTTACAAATTTGACCGCCAAAGGACGTTAAATTCGGTGTAGTCAAGCTAAATAAAATCGTCAAATTTACAAACCCTAATTTCACGCGAAAATGAGCCGAATTTTATGCTAACCGCTTAAAATCGGCCGCAGCAAAACAAATCTCTCTAAATTTAAATCCGAGCCGAAAAATAGGTCAGATTTACATTGTAAATCGTTAAAACGTCGTGCGTTAAACCAAATCCCGCAAAATTTACCAAAGAACAAAGTCCGCCACGCAAATTTATCCGTCAAATTCGGCTACGCATCAAGCCAAATTTGACGCCGTCAAGCACACAAAAATCTGCCAAATTTACCTCATCTTTTTATACTCCCACGTCTGCTCCTCTGCTAGCTTAAATTTACCGTCCGCGGCGACAAATCTCTTGTAGCCGGTTACTGCGTATTCGCTAGGCATATCAAAAGACATCAGCGAGCCGCCGTGACCGACGTCGTCAGCTAGGATTTTCGGATCAAAAGTCGCCTCCGAGCGCCCTTTACGCACCCATCTTTTACCGTTTTCATCGCCGGCTAGCTCATAGACGTCGACGCTGACGTTATCGCCGCGCACGTCATAGCTATAGACGAACTTCTCGCTACCGTCTCTCGTGTCGTATCGCTGCGTTAGCAGACGGGCGTTTTTGTCGTAGATATTGCGGCTGGCGTATTCCTGTGCCCACTCTTTGCGCTCTTTATCCCACAAAAATGCCGCTGTCTCGAAGTCCGCGCCATCTACGACCATAACGTCTTTGTAGTTGTTCTCCCATACGCTTTGCTCGGCGTTCCAGATGAGATTTATCGTCACGTCCTTGCCGCTAGAGGCGTCGTAGTCGTGCTTTGACATCTCGGCGTAGCGCCACGCGCCGTTTTCAAATACGCTTCTCACCTGCTCGTATTTGCCCTTCACGTCGCCCGCGACCAGCCCTCTTTCGCGGTTTTGCCATGCGCCGTTTGCATAGTCCCAACTCTCGTAGCCGCGCGCCTGTCCGTCCGCGCCGTAGAGCAGCTGAGTTTTTGATTTCGGTTGCCACCTTTTGCCGTCCCAGACGCTAAAGACGATCAGCTCGTTGTTGCCGTGCGCGTCCTCGACGGTTTTAGTTAGCGTGGCTTTTTGCCATTTGCCTTTTACCAGCTCGTATCTCACGTCCTCGCTAGCATTTTTTAGGCGCTTTGTCACGGTTTTGCTAGCGTTTTGCGGCAGGCCTCGGACAAATGAACTCGACTCTTGCACAAGAACGCCGTTTTTGTAATCGGCTTTGTATTCGGTCGTTTTTAGCCATTTTTTTGCGGCAAAATCATAGCTGAAGGCCTCAAATTTCGTCATCTCGCCGGCTTTATTATAGTAGCTCACCTCTTTATGTTTGCCCTTTAGTCCGTCTGCGAGTTCGGAGCTGCTAACTAGCTCTAAGCGGCGAGCCTTGGCGTCGTAGCTTTGCTTCGTTTCATAGCTGGAGGCCGGCTCATCAAAGGTCTTTTGCACGGTGCTAGCCAGCATGTAGTTATACTCTTTGGCAAACGCCGCCGCGCACAAAAGCGCAAGCGATAAGGCTATCTTTTTCATTATCTCTCCTTTTGATAAATTTAAACGATTATAGCATAAAAAGGACGCCGAATTTTGCAGTTTTTGCGGTTTTAAAAGGCTGATCTTTGATGAATAGTAGGCGAGATTAGCGGCGCTTTAGGGTGACGACATCGGAGACTAGTTTGGCCGGATGCGGGCATAACCGATTTAAACGAAGCGATGGATAAAATTTGCGGCTTGATTTGCTACGATCAGACAGGCGACGAAGTGCACGAGTTTGCTAGCAGGGCCGTTCGTAACGCACTTTAACGGCGATGCAGCGTAGTCTGGCGACGGCATAAGAGATTTACTGCGTATAGCGAGTTAAGCTCATTGCATACGGTTCGTTTCTCGGCGGTTTAAATTTAATCCAGATCGGACGCCGTTTAAATTTAATCCGCGCCGAGCGGACTCAAGCCTCGCGCCGATAAAATTTCATCGCAAATTTGCTAGGCTCTGGCGTCTATTTAAAACGGTGAAATTTTGCAAACGAGCATAAATTTACCTTCGCGCACCTAATCGAATTTAATACAAACTCCACGCGCCGCTTTATAGGTTTTAGCAAACATCAAGCTGCCACCAACGACGTTAAAGTCCGTCTTTTCGTCTAAAGAAATCTGAAAAACAAACCCAAAACCATCGCCGAAGCTCGCTCCGGGCTGGCAAAAGAAGGGGTAACCGCCTAGTTTCGTGCGTCCATAAAACTCCAAGGTGATGTCGTCGTAATATTCAAGCCCCGCCGTCTCCTCAAGACGTAAAATTTCATCTATGACGCCGCATCCGGCTCACCGTCGCCCAGGCTCGCAACGTCGTCCGCGACAAATTTGGGTTGCAAAGGAAATGGCTTTATCCGCGAGCGCGGATTTGCAAGCTTTTTTATGACGAGCTCCTCGTTTTATACTTGCTGATCGTCCGTCTGCATCGCCGACTCGCGGCGACTAAGCGGCTGCGAGTGCAAGGCGCGAAATAAAGAGTCCGTCCGTCTCCTCATCAAATTTGCCGATGAGATCCTGCGAGATAAAGACCGCAAGCAGCTTGACGACGTCAAAGACCTGCGGCACATAAGGAGGCGCCGGGCTAGAGGAAACAGGCGCGCCGTTTTTGTCCGTCGGCAGCTCCTCGTCCGCCACATAGGCGAGCACGCGGCCGATCCGGCACTCGCCGATCGCACCTCGCGGCTTACCCCGCCCGTCTAAAAATAGGCGATCTTGCGCTGCAACTCCTTAATCTTTTCTTGCGGATCCGCTTGCCTTTGCGTCCTTTTGGAGTAAATTTGCCCTGCCTTTGGCCTACTTTTCAGGCTTTATGGAGCATATTTTCGGCGCTTATGACGAATATTTCGGCTAGATTATGTCCGGATTAAATTTTTGCGTTAAATTTATACGAAACGAGCGTGAGTTTCGGTGCAGAGATTTTTAAATTTATCTTTAATCCATTTTCATAAATAATAAAATCTTCAATTTCATTTTTATAACCAGTCCTGCCAAAGCCACTATTTAAAAATGGTACATCGTAAGATACATAGCTCTTTTTTGCGACTTTTGTTAGGTTTTTATTTGCAACAGTTTTTATAAATTCAATTTTATTAAAATCTTCACATCTTATAATCTCCTTGTCATTAATACATTCAATTGAAAATTCAAATTTATTAGAGGCATTGGATAATTCTAATAATCCTATTTTTTGATTTTGAAATTTTACAAGTATTGTTAAAACGAATTTAGTGTCATTTATCCAGCATAGTTCTTTTTTAATGTCTACAATAGTTGAATTTATTGAATAACATAACAATTCTATAGCATGAATGTGAATAGCTAATAATGACGAATCAATAATGTTTTTACAATCCCAAAAAGGAGAATTTGGTTTAGCTGCGTAAGATTTTATTTTGATGAAATTAGTTTGATCAAAATCATTAGTTTTTTGTAATAGTAGTTTATAAAAGTCTGAATATTTGAAATTAAAACCAAAAGAAATAATAGTTTGATATTTTTCAATTAGATTAACCATTTTTTCGTATTGTTTTAATGAATAGAAAGGTGGCTTTTCTACAAAAATAGCTTTATTGTTTTTGCTTGATTTTTCTATATATTCTAAATGAACGTTTGGAGTTGCGCTAACGATTAGCGCATCTATAGATGAGAACAATTCATCATCTGTTTTTGCTATATTTTTAAAATTGTATTTTTTAGCTATGCCTTGAGCTTTTGTAAGATCTCTTGATTTGATAGCAGAGATTTCTATATTACCGTTTTCTAATATTGCTGGTAATAAATTTTCTTGCATTTGATTGCCTAATCCTAATAATCCAAGCTTTAACATTATACTGTCTCCAAATATGAAATTAGAATTTTTACTATATCTTTTAGTATGCGTTTTTTATTTTTTATTGCCTCTTTTGTTCTATTGTTTGATAAATCAAAATCTGTTTTAATAGCTCGTTCGTTAGGCAATCTAACATAATCTGTTGCAAAATGGAGCGACGTAAAAGAAACTTTCTTTGCCTGGCTTTCATTAAAATGTTTAATAGAAAATGCAATCTGAGATATTTCATTGTCTATTGAATTTATGGATAGTTTGTTGGTGATCTGTCTTTGAACATAATCTTCTTCAATTACTGTTGGAACTGAAACGTGGTATCCAGTATCTAGGGTTTTATGATTTTCTAAAAACTTATTTGGTAGATTTAGAATTTTCCCTACAACTTTATCGTGGTAAAGAATTAAAAATTTAGAAGGAGCGAATATTTTCTTATATATATCGTCAGGAGTTCCTAGCGTACCTAATTTTCCTATATAAATTATTTCAGGAGCTCCAAGTCTACATAATCTTGTGGTTATTTTTGCGCTGATGTCACCCCAAAAACTAAACTTTACACCCAAAAGATTGATGATAGAGTTAGTTTTAATATTTTTATAGCGTATAGAAATGTAATAATCATTTTCATGAAGACTTATTTGTTCTAAAAATCTTTTTTTCTTAATTTCTTTTTCAATTTCGTCTATATATCCTAAAATTATCGTTTCATCTTTTTTTATTATTTTAGAGTCAAGACCAGTCCATATTGGCAAAGCAGACTCTGCTAGAGGATATCTAATAATTTTAACCTTTATTGAGACGGTAAAAATATCTAATACATGTTGGAGCATGCTCGCATAATGCATCGTGTAATCGTGTCCACAACCAACTGCTACTACAAAAATTTTTTCACCTTTGTTATTAATACATTTATAAAAAGAAGGTCTTAAAAAATTGAATCTTTTTGATGTTGGATTATTTTGGAAAGGTATTTTTGTTACTTCTGTAAAATTTAGAAAAGTTTGAAGTTCTTCAAAATGTTGAGGTAATATACCATGGACTTCAAAAGTATAATTTTCCAGTAAACATTTTCTAATAGCTGTTTCGGGAAATTTTTGTATACAATATTCATCTATAGAATCAAACATAGTATGATCAAAAGCTTTTGATCTAACCATGTCTTTATGATTATTCTTTATTGGATTTGTATAAAGATATTTTAAGTCTCTGATACTTTCGGTGCCTATTAATTGATAATCTTCTACTGTTGCAATTCGGTGTTGTATTGACGTCAGAAAAGAAAGTACTTTTGCATCATTGCAATTTTTTAATAAGTCATAAGTAGATTTCATTGTTATGATTTTAACTTTCTTATTTTTAAAAATACGCCCTTTAGGGGCGTATTGATTTTAATTAATAATTAATAATTAATGAAAAATGATTTTTTTAAAAAATAGTGCTTTATTGTTATATTAATCATTTTCTTCATTGATTATAAAACTAATATGTTTTTAGAGTTTTGTCAAGAGTATTTCCATCCTCACCTCTCAGCTGCAACACTCTCGCACATAAAAAGAGGCATCAGCTTAAAATTGTTGATTTAGATGTTTTACTTCTCAATTAATTTACCATTATGTAGCTCTAATACTATATCGGCAGCTTGTTCTAGTTTTTTACTGTGTGTCACAATAATCACACATTTATTTTCCTTATGAGCTATATCTTTTAGAAGCTCGATGATATCTGTGGCTGTTTTACTATCTAAATTGCCGGTTGGTTCGTCTGCAAGAATTACTGGTGCTTTAGAGCTTATTGCTCTTGCTATCGCTACACGTTGCGCTTGTCCTCCTGATAACTTTAGAACATTTTTATTCATATGCTCTTTTTTAAGTCCCATTTTGAGTAAAGTCTCATCTGTAGCTTTTTTATCTACTAACTTTAGATTTTCTAAGGGAGTTAGATAATCTATTAAATTGTAATTTTGAAAAACTAAGGAGATATTATTTTTTCTATGGTAAGAATAGCCATTTAATTTAATATCGTAACCATTAAATAGAATTGCTCCATTTGTAGGCTCTTCAAGGCCAGCTAGTAAACTTAAAAGAGTGGACTTACCTGCTCCGGATTGACCAACAATTGCGTAAAACTTGCCTTTTGAAAAGCTATGGCTAATATTATCTAAAGTTTTTTTAGTTGCTTCTGGATATTTATAATTAATATTTTTAAGACTAATAATTGACATATTTCCTCCTAGTTTAGGTTTGTTAATATTTTTCTTGGTGATTTAAACATGATCGGGAGCAAAGAGATAAAGAGCGGGATTAATAGGAAGCCTAGTCCTATTAAGGAAAGTAGAACCATTGTTGAAGTATCTAGTGATGCTATTTTTATAGACCCTATAGTTTCATTATTTGTTAATATTTGGGTTGTTATAACTTTAGAAAAATAGGAGCTGAAAACTAAGCTGACTACTATTGGAATAAAGGATAAAATAAGAAGTTCTATTATAAATTGGCAAAATATTTGAGTTTTTGTAATACCGATGGATAATAAAATTCCTATTTCGTGAATCCGATTTCTAATATGGAATACCAATACTAAAGTTAGAACGGTTATACTGGCTAGACTGGTAAGAACTATGCTAGATAGAATTATTTGCTGAAGGCTTTTTATGTTAGCTAAGAATCCTTGATAACTATTAGAAATTTTAGATATTTCATAATCTTCGTATCTCGGTAGAAGTTTTTTGACTTTATCTTCTAGCTCTTCTTCTACTTGTTTATTCTCTGAAAAAAGATCTAAATTTTCTAAGTTTGGGTTAGCTTCCGATTCCTTTAGCGTTTTAAATGTAGTAATGATCTGATTTTCTGCCATATCGCTATCTAGAATTTTGGGCTTTTCGTTTTGCCCAGTGAAAATACCAACTACTTTTACTTTTATCTTTTTATGATCTTTTTCTATTTCAAAATGATCACCTGATTTTAGGTTGTTTTTAGTTGCGAATTCTTTATGGATCAACACTTCTCTTTTTGAACTATCGTTTGGTAAGGAACCAGAATCCAATTTATATAAATTAGATGTAAATTCATTTAATAGATTGATAGATTTAGCTCCAAGGAAAGTAAGTTTTTCTTCTTGTTTTTGATCTAATGTTAAACCGCTGGTACTATCTGTGACGGTTTTTTGATTAATCGGCGAGACTAATGCGCTAGCTTGGTAATTAGATTTCGTGATTTCTTTTAGATTAATTAATTTTTGAATATCTTTTTCATTTAGATTTTCATGATTCTTATTTTTAATATTAATGCCAAAAGGTACGGTCTTTTCGATACTCTTTTCTAAACTATCTAGGTTAAATTTTATAGATGAGATAAAGAAGAGGAGTAAGAGTGTAATACTAATTATTAAACTAAGTAATAGGTTTTTCTTTGGCCTTCTTTTTATGGATAGCCAGGCTTTAGTAAAAATATTCATTACTTTACCTCGGTTAATAGTTCTTTTGGCGATTTATCGATAATCTTTTTAGATGAGATGGTAGTGGCAATTAGGATGATAATAATTTCTAATCCAATAACACCTAAAATATCTGTTGGCTCAAGAAAGATGTTGATCTTATCTAGATTTTTAGATGAAGTGACAGAATCGGCGTCTGCTCCTAAAGATAATCCTTTTAGGCTAGCTGAGGCAGATTTTTCTGTACTTTTAGCGGCGTTTTGGACGATATTGTTACCAACATTTTGGGCAATTGGCTTAACCATAAAGTAAGAACCAGCTATACCAACGCTTGCTAAGATGATTATTTCGAAAATGTGCTGCAATAAGATGTCTTTTTTAGTTTTACCGATAGATAATAGAATTCCGGTTTCGTGCTTTCTTTCATTAATCCAAAGATAAAGAATTAAGGCGATAATGGTAATTCCAAAGAAAAAACTTGCAAGTAACATTCCATCTATTAGGCTGTAAATATTTTTAACAGTAGCTGTTACGTTAGTAAGATTTTGACTGTTCTTTGTAAGTTCATATTTTTTCCAGTCTAAAGGTAACTTTTTAAGATCTTCAATAGTTTTATCTATATCTTTGTCTGTAAAGAAAGTTGCGTCTTGATAAATTTCATTAGCTTTTGTTGTTTTGTTTAATTTTCGGACACTTGTAAGATCTGCAAAGAATAGGTTTTCAAATAACTCCATCTGGTAACTAGCAGTTTTTGGATTTTTACCATTAAATAGTCCAACTATTTCAAGTTCTGCCTCTTCAGTTGATTTATAGCGATTATCTGAATCATAAGGGTTAGCTTTAAGTTTAATTTTACTTCCTAGTTTCAAATTATTCTTTTTAGCAAAATCTTCATGAACTAAAATTTTATTTTGATCTTTCTCATCAATATGGCGTCCGGCAGTTAGCTTTACGGCATTAGATCTAAATTTGTTTTCTAGTTCAGATTTATTAACACCTAAGATTGTTGTAGCGTTACCGAATTTCTTATCTTTTTCTTTATCGTAGCCTGATTTTCCATTCGACAGTGGGACCAATTTAGTGTTTATAAAATCGACAGTAGAATTCATCCTTTTAACGTAATCGCTAATGTCTTTTGATTCTACGATCTGATCGATCATGGAACTTGATACAGTTCCTGATCCACGATCTGTTCCTGGATTGGTTCTTTGATTATTACCTAATGTAAAACCAAGTCTTAAAGCTTTGCTAATGTTTTTGGCTTCAAGATCTGTAGATTTTTTAATAACCAAGCTACTAAGCAAGGTTAAAGATAATATGAATAAGATTGTTAAAATGATAAGTGATTTTAGTTTTTTTCTTGTTATATATAACCAAGATCTTTTTAGAAAATTCATATAACTCCTTTCGTATACTATTTAAATTTAGTATTTGAATGTGAATTGAATATGAATTTTTGAAATTTTATTTAATTATTTTGCCTTTATCTTTAAAGAAGATTTTAAAAGATACAATATCTTGGTCGGTACTGAAAGAAAAATCTAAACCTTTGGCATCTAATAGCAATTTGGTGATATAAAGTCCCATTCCACTTCCTTGATAATCTTTATTTTCTAAATGATAAAAAGGTGTGAAAACTTTTTTAATTTGCTCTTTTTTAAATGGTCTTTCGGCTTGATTCTTAATAGATAATTGATTTTTGTTGCAGATAATCTCTATTTTGCTGTTTCTCTTACTATGTACTACAGCATTAGAGATGATGTTGGACAAAACATGTTTAAGTAATTCAGGGTTTATTTTGTAAGTTACATTTTTTAGCTTAAGAGAAAGAGTAACATTTTTCTTTTTTGCTAGTTGTTCGTAATTTTTAATAATTTCTTTGATTACTGCATCGATACGGACTACTTTTTCATTTTTTAGAGCATTGTCCGTAGTTTTACTAGCTTTAATAATATCTTGAATCATTTGATTTAATTTATCTATCTCTTCTATGGATTTAGTTAGATATAGGTCATGGTTGGTGTAGGGTTCTATTTTAAGTAGCATGCTCTCTAGAATAATTCTTAGGCTAGCAAGTGGTGTTTTTAGCTCATGTGAGGTGGCTTGTAAGAATAAGATTTTCTCTTTTTCTAGATTTAAACTCTTTTGATGCTCTATCTTAAGCGACTTTATATGAAATAACAAAGATTCATATAAATCATTAATGTTATTAGATAAAATATTAATTTCATTGTTAGAATTTGTTTTATATTGAGGTTTAATGCTTAACTCTTTCATTAAACTAGTAGTATTTTTAAGTTTTTTAATTGGACCTGTGATTGATTTGCTATAGAAGAAGGAAAAGAATAAGGCGATTATTAAAGATAGCAGAAAAGTAAAAGGAAGACTTACTAAAGTAATTTGTTTAGCTTCTTCAATGGATCTAACATCCATGAAGATGGTGCCTAAGATTGTTTTATTTTCTTTTGAATTAGCTTTAAAGTTCTTTAAAAGAATGGAATTGTTATCTAAATTTTCTCCAGCAATGTTTATAATGGAAGAATCTATTTTCTTGTCTGATACGATCTTTAATTCCTGATAGCCTTGGTAAGACATTTTTTTACCATCTATTTCTAGAGTAATGTTTAGGTTATTATTTTTGGAAAAAGTATTTGTAAGATCTTTTATTTGATCTAGCTCTTTATTTTCTATTAAAGAAAGATAACTCGTGGTTAAACTATTTAGCTCCGACTCCTTTTGTCTTTGGTAAGCAATTGGCATGAAAAGAAAAATTAAACCATGAGCAATTAGGATCACGATAGTTAAAATAATAGTCTGAGTAATAAAGGTTTTAGGAAAGATCTTTAGGTTCTTCATATGAGTAGCCAATCCCACGAATGGTTTTAATAATATTAACGGGCAATTTCTTGCGAATATTTTTAATATAGGTGTCGATAATACGGTCGAAAGGCATCTCATCTTGATACAAGTAGTCCATAATCTCATTTCTAGTTAGAATGCGATTAGGATTATTAATAAGTAAATTAAGTAGATCTATTTCTTTAGGTTTTAGATCAATCTCTTGGTTATTTACTTTGCTTTTATAGTTTGAAAAATCGATTTCTATATTGTCATAAATCCACTTTTCTACTTTTTGTTGTCTGCGAAGAAGAGCTTTAATATGTTTTTCTAAAATTACTAAAGAGAATGGTTTAGTGATGTAATCGTCTGCTAAGTTGTTGAAGCTAGTAATCTGCGTGTCTTCATCTATTAAGGCAGTTAGCATGATTACTGGTACGTTACTAATCTCCCTAATCTTTTTTAAAAATGCAGTGCCAAGAGTATCAGGTAACATTATGTCTAAAAGAATGATGGATGCTTTATCGATATAAGGTAGAGCTTGATTAGCACTTTTAGCTTTTATTGTCTTATACCCTTTGTTATTTAAAAAATTACAAATACCTTCGCGTATTTGTTCTTCGTCTTCTATTACTAAAACGATTGGTTGCATATTAAAAATAATTTTAGATTAATTCTAGAATTATTTTACATTAATCTAATTTTCTAGCAATTACTATAATGGTGCTTTCAGTAGCATTTAATACTTCGCATAAAACAAAATTTCGCATATCGTTTAGTTCTACGACTTTTATTGTGTCGCCATTTAAAATCATGTTTTTGGTTAGTAATCTTTTTATTTCTACTGGTTGATTTTTCTCTTTTAAAAGCTCTAATTGTTCTTTAGATGCATAAAGTATTGGATAGATGGTATTTGTACTGACATTTATTCCATTTTCTAAAGTGTTGGTATTATTTTCCATTTTTGCTTTTCTCATTGAATTTTGCCAAATGTAAAATAACAAACTAGGAATTAGAATAACTATGTTTAGCAGATAAATAATGGTAAAAACTTTCATCTCTGATTCACTAGCAGACAAGGCTTTAACTTGGGACAAAATGAATAAGATGACAGTAGAAGTACCTGTAATAAAGGCTAATATTTTAGAGACTAAATATTTATCTATTTTCATGTTGATTATGCTTAGATTATAGCTTTTAAAGTGAGTGGAAACCACATAAGGTGATAAAATAATGGATTGATAGTGATTAAAACGGATAAGGAGAGATTTGGTGTGCTAACGAACAAATGTGCTAGCTATCAACTTCAACGAAGAATTTCTCGCCAATCTCTACTACTCTTTTTGTTTGTTTATTGTAAATGTAATATTTAATCCAGTGTCTACCATTATATTGCTCTGTTTCGTGATTGATAAATTCGTTTGAATTTTTATCACCACTAATTCTGCGTGCTTCAAATAGACTGCCTCGAATATCCGGAGAGTTCATATCGTTTAATACTTGCCAGCGAATTCCATATTGATGTTTATCATAAATATTTGCTTGAAATTTAAGACGTTCTCCAATACCTGTAAATTTACGACATTGCTTCGTAATAGCTGTTCCTTTTGCTCGAAGTTCACTGATGCCGACTTTGCGAAGTGTGCCATCGGTCTCAATGCCCCAGCCACGCCGACGAAGTGGTTCAAGTTCAATTGGATAGTCATTGATGTTAGCGGGAAACGAAGTACTGAGTACCGAGCGTAACTTAGGTAAATTAATTTCAGCAAAACCCTCATATAGCATATTTCGGGCGTTAATAAGGAATTTCAGAATGATTTGCTGTTGCATTGCGTCGATTCGGTCTGCTAAATCATCCGAAAGAGGTTCAAGAGTAATGGTCAGCTTATTGTGAGGAACATTAAAAACGTGAATAGCTTCATCAAGGATATTCATGAGGTCGTCGGCATAAGAAAATTTATCTTCATAAAGGTTACATACGAGGGCCGTGATGCAAATTGACGATAAAGTATCAGTAAGTCCTGCCATATCACGCATACGTTTGAGAATGAGGATCATTGCTGGCAGAAATGTATTATCGCTTGCGATAGCGGAAAACCATTTCACTAATTGTTTTGTATCACTTGAAAACCATTCGTTTGTGCTACGACGTGCTGCATAACGGTTCGTTTGAATTGATTTAATGGGTACATAATCGACATGAAAAGCTACTTCGGTATTGTTATCGGTTGAATGAAGAACGCGTTCACAGGATTCACGCTTCTTTTTGTCAAGTTTATCGCTATACTCATCGCTCAACACATTGCGAACGTCTGTAAGCGAGCTAGCTGCATCAGGCCAAGCGGTACGCTCAAGGACGATATCGACATCATATTCTCCGGCAACGCCGTGAGGACTTTGTTGTGCCGTTAGAGGCCGAACGGTTGTACCCATTGCGTATGAACCTTGTGAATAAATCTCTACATCACCTTCGTACTTAGTTGCAAAAAGTGAAAGTGTTTCATCAAGTTTTTGGTCAATACTGTTTGCCTGTGAGCGCGTAAGAACTATATTTGTGAGATATTCTTCGAAAAGTGAGTCATAACGGTTATAGATCATAAACTGTAATTCTCCATATACGAGTAACTAGCCATGAATCACGAAGACGCATCCAACTACGCATTAGAGGATTCATAAGACGACGTGAATCTTTTGCAAATTGTGTTGATAGTTTGTCGATTTGTGCGTGGTTTGGTTTATTTTCTGGTTCTATTTCCGTATTGGGTCCGAATGATTGCTGTTCCCAGGCTTCTTGTATTTGTTGCTCCGTTAGTTCCTTGACAGCTTGAATGTAGAGGGTGTAACGCCCACCGTGCCATTTTGACTCGATTGTTAACAATACTCGGTAATATTCATTTTCTTCTTGAATCTGATGAAACATATCACGAATTTTAATTATATCAGAGGTGTTTTTTGTACGTCTGCGAATTCGATAGCACATTTCTACACGTTTAAATACTGATTTACTAGCTGCTGCGACGAGCTCTCTGTGCTTCGTCGCTTGATCTTGGATATTTTTAATAACAGAGGCGAGAACTGCCGAGCTGAGAAGACTAACAAGTAGTGTTGTAATTATCTCTGAATTATTCATAAACACATTATTTTCCCCCTGTTTTTTATTTATTTGCTCACCCTCACTCGTAAGCTGTTTTTATTTTACCTCTAGATAAGAGGCTTTTGCAATGTCGCGAGAATTATTACTTAATATGCTTATGCTTAGGTCGAGCTATTTATACTCATATATCAAATTTACTTTAAGATCGATAAGATGAAATTATATAAAATGTCTATGTATTTAATATTATTAAAATAAAAAATATAGTATAATTAAAATATATATTATTTGAAGGAATTATTTGAATCAAGGAGGAAGTTATGTTTTGTACTTTAGTTTGCTGTATGGATGGGAGATTTATTCATATTGTGAATAAATATATTAGAAGTAATTACAGATATACTTTTGTAGATACTATTACTGATGCAGGAGCTGTAAACAAAATTGTTAGTGATGAGAATTATTTAAAGAGTATAGAAGATAAGGTTGTTTTAATTTCGGTTAATAAACATAATTCTGATCATATTTTTGTGGCAGGGCATAGCGACTGTGCTGGATGTCCTACTGATGATGAAACGCAAAAAGGGTATATTCGTCAGGCTGCCGAGAAAATGCACAAGGATTTGCCTCATGAGGCTGTTACTGGGCTTTTCGTCTATGAAAATGGAGAAATTGAGGTTTTAGCTGATTATGATATAACTGATAATTAATTGAATTGATAAAAAAGTAGAAAAAATAAAGGAACTGTTGCTAATTGATAGTTCCTCTTTTAATATCATAAATTTATTCCTAAACTAGATATTAATAATAATGTTTTGCATTCAGCATTTTTTCTGCAATCTTATAATTTGGCATATATCGTTCGACATAATTGTAAAAGCCTTTCCCATGATTTGGATATTTTAAATGTGTCAATTCATGTAAAACCACATATTCTATCTCAAAAGGAGTCCTTTTTATAAGCTCCGTATTAAGATTTATATATTTTTTTACATAATTGCATGAACCCCATCTAGTTTTCATCGGCTTTATTGCCACCTTTTCCACATGTTCATCCAATATTTCCAGCCATTTTTCCACAAATTTCAGAAACAATTTTTTGGCATTCTCAAAATACCACTTTTCCATAATTTTTTTCTTTTCATCAACATTTTCAAAAATATTTTCAAAATTCTCTACAAAACTTCTACTTGATTTATTATTTTTTAAAATTAAATTTGCTTCCTTGTAGTTATCATCAGCCAGCAAAAATTTTTCCTGCATATCCAATAACGATTTTACAATTTTCACATAAGTTGAAATATTTTTTCTGTCTTTTTCCTCATTCAATATAAACTTAAATTTTTCAAAATAATAGCTGTTTCCAATTATTTTTATCAAAATATCATTGTAAAACTCATCTTCTTCCTTGTCAATTGTTTCATAATTGTAAATACCAAAATATGGAGCAATAGTATTTTTAAAAATTCTATTTGTAAATCCGTCAATCGTGTAAATCCTAATTTCATCTTTGTTTTTTATCATTTCAAAATATATATCTTGTAAATTTCCCTTCAGTATTTCGCTTTCAGAAAATCCATAAAGTT
>ERZ772967.1116-NODE-1116-length-18946-cov-7.223651_pt1 | contig 18946 bp, 7 predicted proteins | sample MGYA00511677_ERZ772967 | MGnify/ENA primary metagenome ERZ772967 (study PRJEB29015, sample SAMEA2737931) | human oral metagenome | biome: human oral; feature: human-associated habitat; material: dental | place: China | collected 2146 ...
TTACCATAGTGCTTGATTTGGATCTAGAGTAGTTAGCGTTTATGCTTGAAAGCTTAGAATTTGAATACCTTACTATGTTGTTGCTTATGGCATAAGGACGAGAAGGATCGGAGGTTGTTTTAGTTCCGCTTATGCCTATGCCTGCTGCTATGGAGCTTGATTTGCTATCGTAATTATAGCTATCTCGCAAGCTTGCTAGGCTTAGATCGTGTCCTACCTTTAAAGCTAAAGCATTATCCGCTCTAAGGTTTGCTCCTTTTATTAAAGCGTCGTTACTAGCTAAGGCGTATATATTATGTCCTGCATAAACTTTAGCATTATTGTGGCTAAGGCTTTCCTCTTTCATATTGCTTTTAGAGTAATCAAGCCCTGCGCTTCCTCCTCCGCCTCCATACATGGTAGCAGATACTCTTCCGCTTATGGTTTTAGAGCTTTGTTTAGCTTCATAGCTATCTTGCGAAGCATCGATAAAGAGATTATGAGTGTTTAGATATATATCACCCCTGGCATATAAATTTGAGCCTTTGATATTTATAGCGGTATCTTTATTGCTATCGGTTAAAATTTTAATATTCTTGCCGCTAAGATTAGAGGCTACGGAGTTACTTGATTTAGAGCTATCTTTGGAAGTGGTTCCACTAAGCTCTGCGGAGGCGCCTACGCTAAAGCCCCAGGTAACCCAGCTAGAGGATGCGGCAGATCCTTGGGAGATGAGGGCGGCGGTTTTAGAGGCTACATTAGCGGTAGCTAGAGCGATATTTGATAGATAGTATTTCTCCTCGTCCTTTACGTCCTCTATAATGTTTTGCAGATCTTCAATATCGGAGTAGTCTATGCCTACCTCTTTAGCCTTATAGCGGTTTTTTAACTCGACAAGCTTGTCCTGCAGAGCATTTTTCTGATCCTTATACTCCTTATATTGCTTTTTGGTCTGATTGAGCTGTTTTATCGCTTCTTGCAAGGCGATAGCCGCAGGAGCAATCTGGGCGTATTCGTTTTGAACGGTAAGGGAGAGGGAAGATTCCAGATGCTTAGAGTTAGATGAGGAGCTTGCGGTATCGGTGGAATTTATTATATTGATATTTCCATCTTTAGATATTAAGTTAAGATCCTCTTCGGCCTTTAGGTTTGAGCCTATAACGTTTAGGCTATTATCCCCTCTAAGAGTTATATTTTTAGCTTCCATATTAGAAGAGACGGCCTTGGTGCCGTATAGGTTCATATTGGATTTATCGTATGAGGCATCGGCTAGTTTTACTTTGATACTGGTATCCTTCTTAAGCTCATCTAAGGACTTAGGCTTCATCTGGCTTAGGATATCTTTTACTTTAGCAACAGATACAGAGGTGCTTTTTTGCAAGCTTTGTTCGCTATATTCGTTAGCGGCAGCGGATATCGTTAGGTTTTTGGCGTCTATATTTATATCTCCGCCCGCTTTCATATTTGAAGTTATAAAAGCTGTAGGAGAGTTTAAGCTTATATCGCCCGCAGCTTTGATATCGGATAGTTTCGATATGCCTTCTTTTACCTGTTTGCTATTATAATCCGACCTATATATCTCAGTAAAGGTCTTGCCGCCTATCTTTTCTACTCCTATAGCAGCTATAGCATTTTCCGGAGCTATGATAGATGCTGCTACCAAACCGGAATATGTTAGAACCGATATAGGGTTGAATCTTCTTCTTTTATGGACGCTTATCTCCTCTTTATACTCCTTGGCCGCTAGGATATTTATGGAATTTCCCGCGCCTAAGTTTAGATTGCGTCCGCTTGAAATATCCGCAGATATTAGACTTAGATCGTTCTTTGCTTTTAAGTTTATATCGCCCGTTTCGCTCAATAGGGAGGAGCTTTGTAAATTTTGCTTATAAAGCGAGTGCATATCCATACTAGCTTTTAATCCGCCCAAAGAGGATTTGGAGCTATTTTTATAGCTTAAGAAGTTATAGCTTAGAGGCGATATATTTATATTGTTTCCCGCCTGCATATCTATGGCTTCTTTAGCTTTTAACGCAGAGCCTGCTATATTAATATCGGCTTCTTGCGAGCTAAGCATTATATTTTTAGCCCTTATGCTAGTAGGTACTACGCTTTGATTTAAAGCTTTAGTAGTAGTGCTTTTTTTAGACGCAAAGCCCTTCTCTTTAAATTCGCTCTCGTAGTAGGCGCTATCGACATCCCCACTTAGATTTATGGAGTTCTTAGCTTGCAGCAAAGCATCACCGCTGCGCGCATTAATATCCGCTCCGCTTATGGCTATACCATCCGCTTTTATTAAGATATTATCTTTGGCGTTAAGCATGGAGCTTGTATTCTTGACGATATCCTCTTTATAGTATCCGCCCTTGCTTTTAAAATTATAGCTTAGCTTCTTCTCCACGCTATTTATGTTTACGTCCTTTGCGGCGTTTAGGATTAAATTTGCAGCCGAGTCTATGCTCGCTCCGCTTACGGTTATATCACGAGCTGCATTTAATGCTACGCTACCCTCGGTAGATTTTATATTTGAGATAGTGCCTATATAGGTGCTGCTTTGATCGCCGTAGGCTCTATTTAGGTTTATCTCTTTACTTAGAGTTTTATGTACTATATCTCTGCCCGCGTTTAAGTTTACGCTGCGTCCTTGTATCAAAGAGGATGCGTTTATTATATCCTTCTTGGCCGATATGCTTAGGGCGTTCGCGGCGATGATGGAGGCGGAGTTTAAATTTGATACGCTGCCCGCTTTGAGGCTCATATTAGAGCCCGCGTAGATTATCCCTTCGTTTCTAAGATCGCCGTTTACGCTTAAATTTATATTGCCTCCTGCGTATATCAAAGAAGGTACGGAGCTAAGCAGAGTGCCGTCATCTTCCTCCGAAGAGTTCAAGGAGGTCCTTTTTTTATCATAAAGCAAGCTTAGCTTATTGTGCATATATGAAAAATCCGGTATCAGCTCGCTATAAACGTAGAAGGTATTATAAAATTTACTGCTTATAGGCGAAAAGAGATTGTTTATATAGCTGGGCCTAATGATATCTTGCATATCCGCTTCGTTATTAAGGCTAGGCGCAAGATCGTTTTTATTTAGATTTAAAGCGTTAGGATTATTAAGCCCTTTGCCTATTAGGGAGTAATCTATTTTAGAAAAAGCTTCCTTTATAAGAGTAGGAGCGTTACTAGAGTTTATCTGCCCGTGTGAGTTTAAATTTGAAATATCGCCCGCGTAGCCTTTTATATCTTTTTTAGCTCCTATTATGGAGGCAATAGCAGGCTGGGAGTAGTAGATATTCTTTTGGTCGCTATAGCCGCCATGCATTTTGCGCTTTTTGCCTCTCCATCTATACTCGGCCTGGCTCGTTATGCTATGATTTAGACTTAAAGAGCGGTTGTTTAGGCTCTTTACATTTAAGAGCAGATCGTTATAGGCATAAATTACGCTCTTATCGTTATTTAGCTCATCTACGTTAAGATTGCTATCCTCTGCGGAGATTATGTTTGAGCCCATAAATTTACTTAGGCTATCTTCCGTTATATACTCTTTATTGATGCTGTAGCTTATCTGCCTTAATCTCTCCTTCTTATGAGGCTTGCTTCTTCTTATGCCAAAGAGATTGTCTTTTAAGCTTAACGTTATAGCATCATATAGCCTAGTATCCTCCCCTGGAAGCCTGGTATTTTTATATAAGCTTAATACGTATAGATTCATATCCTGCTCGCTAAGCTCCTCCATGATCTTAGCGTTTAACTCGTCCGGGCTAATATTGGGATTTTGCTTAAGGATACGCTCTTTTATCTCGGCTGCATTGACCTTTAAAGGTATGGCTACGCCGCTGCAACCCCAACCATCCCCATTGCAGGTAAAATCTATATTATAGCCGGTGCTTTGAACCCTCTTTACGGGCTCGTTAACCGAGCGGTTGTTTAGCTTTTTAGCACCGATATTAAGAGTGCCCCTTGCATATATCAAAGAGGATGCGTTAGTTATCTCGTCAGCCTTGCCCTCCCCGCCTCTTTCATTAAAAATATTTAAATTTCTTTGAGAGATGATGTTGGATAGCGCTTCGTTGCTAAGAAAGCTCGTATTTATAACTATATCCCCTCCGCTAAGTATATTGGACGCGTCTTGATTGAGGATATTTTTAGCGTTTAAAGCTATGCCGTTTTGTGCATAGATGAGAGCTTTTTTGTTGATTAGGCTTTCAGAGTTTGTTATCAGCTCGCCGCGCGCGATTAAAGAGCCTAAATTTAAAATTTGCTCCTTTGCTTTTAAAGCCAAATTTCCAAGTGCGGCTATGATGCTTTCGTTTTTGATACCCTTTGCGTTTATAATCAGATCTTTATTGGAGATCAGCCTTTGCAAGGCAATAAAATTTCCTTGTAGGTTTAAATATATATCGCCGCTTGCGTAGATCCCTCCGTTATAGCTCAAATCCTCTTTTAGCCCCAGATATAAACTGCCGTCCGAGTTTAGCTTACCTAAAGCGCTTAGACTATCTAAGCTTAAGGCAAGATCTCCTTTGGAGCTTATAAGTCCCTCTTCATTATTAAGAGCACCTTGGTTTATGATTAAATTTCCTCCGCTTAGGATAGAGCCCTTGGAATTATCTATGCTGTCGTAGCCTAAAAGAACGCCTCCTAGGGAGATGATCTTTGAGCTTTCGTTGCGTAGATTGTTGCCGCGCAAGCTTAAGCCCTCTTGCACTATAAAGGTAGAATCCGCGAGGTTATAAAAATTTGGAATTTCGGAATCCAGCGCCCTTAATACCATCAAGCTGTTATCGTTTAAAAGGCTATCTTTTATATCCAAATAGCTTTCGTTTGAAAGTATCGCTCCGCCTATATTTGATATGTGCTCCGCGCTTATTACGCTAAGCTCGTTTTTGGAGGGAGGAATAACTCCTGCTTTGGAAGGGTCTTTGGTATCGTCCAAGCCCAGCCCATTTAGTCTTTCGCTTTTAGCCGCTCCTATTACAGCTCTATCTTTGTTGCTTAGGCTTTTCGCCTCTATCTTTAAGGCAGAGCTTGAGCTTATGGAGCCTTTTATATTATCTAGCCTATCCGCTTTTATCTTTAGAGTATTAGCCTGTATATTTCCTCTGTTTTCTACCGAGGAGGCTTTTATGCCCAGATTGGAGGCTGAAATTTTAGAGCCCTTTTGGTTGGAGATGGTCTTGGAGTTGATTTGAGCCTGTCCGTTAGAACCTAGCTTGCCTTCATTTATCAGATCTCCGTTAGCATCTATCTTTAAAGAGCTGTCCGCTAAGATAGCCCCCTTATTGTTGATGCCCGCTCCATCTTTAGTAGATATTATATTTATCTTGCCCGCATACATTCCTCCTAGGGCTGAGGAGTCTATGGATACGCCCTTAGGATGCGATCCCCCTTCTTGCTCGATTTTCAGATTATCCTGCCTCAATCCGGAGTTTGTATTTTTTAAAGATACCTTACCGTCAGTTGCTACTACGTTGATCTCGTTTGCGTAAATTTTACCCTCCAGCTTTAGGCTATTAGATATTACGTTTAAATAATCTCCGTTATCGTTTAGGCCGTTCGCTCCTATATTTATAGAGCCTTCCTTGCTTATGTTTAGGGATTTAAGATGCCCGTTTTCATAGGTGGGCGTGGCGGTGCTTAACGTAGTGGAGGAGGAATTTATTATGGTAGCGCCGTTTACGTTGATGCCGCTAGGATTGGCGATGATAAGATCGGCTTTTCTGCCCGCTATCTCTATATTACCCTGTAAATTTGAAGGAAGAGGCGAGTTTACCTGATTGATTATAAGCTTGGCTTCACCGCGATTGAGTCTCGGATTTGGCGGTATGTAGCCCGCCGTTTTACTTATGGATCCTGCTTGAGAGTTATTAAATACCGTGCCCTCTTTAGGGGTATTAAATTTAGAGTATTCGTTGATAGAAACCCCTTTGTCGTTAGGAGAGGCGATATCTATTTGAGTGGCGGGAGCATTCGGAGTTTGAGACACCGAAGCTCTATGATTTACGGGAGCGGAGTTATCGGGTATTATCTCGCAATATGAAAAACAAGGAGCTAACAAGCTAAGAAGTAAAAGAGCGGCAAGGCGCTTGCTTACTTGGGTAAAGACGCCGAAATATCCTTTTGTATCAGTAGAAGCGCCAAGTCGCCCCGAGCCATTAAAAATAGAGCTTAAACATAAAATTTGCATACTTATAACCTCCGATTGCGATGGGTTTATATCTTAAATTTCTTGAATACTTTCTTAAAAAAATAGTAAATTTAGGATGTTTTATTTAAAATTTATTTGAATTAGCTTTGGAGTTCGGTCTGGGCGCAGGATTGCTATTTCTCGGCTCTTAGTATGGCGTATCTGCGCTAAAATAGTTAGTAAAATTTACTAAGCATTATATAGTCTTAGTTTATATTAAACGCCGCGGTAAGCGCCGATAAAATTTCGCTAAATTTAAAAGTCGTAGCTTAAAGAGAAATTTAAAGCAGGGCTATCCGTTTTAAAATTTTCCGGTTTACTGATAGGAAAAGCCGCCAAAAGATCATAGCTAAAAGAACCTGAAATATTTCCTCTAAGGCCCACGCCTCCTCCGCTAAGCATTTCGCCCTCTGCGGGATAATCTTTTCCCTTAGAGCTGAGTTTGCCGACATCAAAGGCCAGATAGACGCCGTTGTTTTTAAAATACTTATATTCCAAGGTATTTCTTATATAAAAACCGCTATCTCCAAGCAGGCTCATCTGCCCGTCAAATCCTCTAACGCTATAGTATCCGCCGATATTTAGCCTATCTATAGGGCTAAGATGGGTGCTGGCTCTTCTTGCGTAAAGTTCCAGCTCGTAGCTTAAGGGGATAGCGGAGGATCTAGTTTTAAAATTTAACGCAGCGTTTATCAAATGATATCTAGAGCTTCCGCCGCCGAAGTCTTCATCGGGCGCTCTTAGGGCGTTAAACGCCCCCGTGGATTTTAGGTACGAAAGCATCATCTCTACCGAAGAGTTATCAAAGAATACCTTGGATTTTAGCCCCGCCTCATAGCCGCCTTCACGCTTTCTTTGGTTGCTAAGCTCATAATCTTGTATATAGTTTTTATACTTTTTTTGCCAAATTCTAAAAAACAGGGAATTTTTGGAGTTTTGATTTCTAAAATACACGTAGTTAAGATCCAAATTTCTTCTAACGCTGCTTCCACTATAGGTATAAAGCTCATACGCTCCCGGTACTATTTGATCATAGGTGTATCTGTTCTGCCAAAAGGATAGAGAAAAGTATCCGAAAGGTATACTAAAGCCTGCGTAGTAGTTAGCCGATCTGCCGCTTTTGCTATCATCCCCTAAAGATTTTTTATCTCCTCTTAAAAAATTTCTACCGTAAGAAGCAAATACGCTCTCGTTTAATCCAAGTAAATTTAAGCCGTAAAGCATAGCCGCGCCTTGGTATTTGCCGCTAGATTTGGAGCCCAGATTATCCGCGCTTAGTCTAAACAGCAGAGGCAAGCTTTGCTGTTTAGAGATATTGATATCGGAGTAGCCCTGCTTTGCGGAAGGGCTTAAGCTTATCTCCGCCTCGCTTCTTGAAGCGGCATTGAAATTTTCCATAGCCTGCTCCAGATCTCTTAAGTTTAAAATCTCCCCCCTCTTATCGCCGCCGAATGCGGTAAAGATACTTCTTCCGTTCTTGGCTTCAGAGCCGGGCTCAAGCGATATCTCGCCTATGCGCCCTGGATGCAGAGCCAAAAGAAGGGTACCCGTAGAGATGTTTTGCTGGGGGATGGAAACGGAGGTAGTAATAAAGCCTGCGGATATGATTTTATTGTTATACGCTCTTGCTAGAGCTAAAATTTCATCGCCTCCCAAGCAGTCGCCGCTTTTAAATTTAAGCTCTTTTAGGGTTGAGTTTAAAATTCTTTCAAACCCCAGCGGAACTGAATGATCGGAATTGGAGGTAGGACCAATGGACTTAGCGGGAGTTTTTACTTTCGCGCGCCCCAAGTTTTCATCATTCGGCTTAAAGGTAAGAGCACCCGAGCCGGCACCACCTTTAGGGTTGACGGCTGGAGTTTTTAGATCATCTTCGTTTTTAGATTTGTAGTCCGATTCGTTAAATTTAGAATCCGTGCTACTTTTCTGCTCATCTTGCGCTTCTGCGTTAATAAGTTTGATCTCATAAATTTTAAAGCAAATTCCTGCTTTCTTGGGCTCCGCGGTTACGCTTGAAGCGGGAGACTCTTCGCTGCGTATCGTTATAAAGGGATCCTCTACGCCTTGTCTAATTGATCTTATTCTTTGCTCTTCGGAATTTATGGCGCCAGAAATATCGGCAGGGGTAGCCATAATCGCTTTAGGAGCTAAGCTTAAACCTATAAAGATAGAAGTTAGAATAAGCTTGAGCTTGACGCCGCGGGGTTGCAAAGTGGCTCCTTTAAATTTACTATCGTAGCGATAAGATAATGGTTTTTTATAAAACATCGATTGCGCCTATTTTTTACGATCGGAATATCGCCGCAAAAAACTTTATAGTTTAAGCATGACAAAAGCATCTATTGGCATATATTCGCTTTTATAGACCTTGTCTTCCGCTAGGAGCTATCAAATTAAAATTAGTAATAATACACTAATTTTTTAAATTTTCGGGTAAGGTTTCTTTGGTTTTAGTGCTAATTGAGATTTTAAATTTTATTATGCCCAGAATCTCGATCGTTTTGTAAAAATCCTTCCGCAAAACACAATCTAAAAACGAATGCCTTGTCCCTTCATAATTCCCTATTTTTCAACCCCTCAAAACATACGCAATATCAGATTTTACCATTCTCTATCACCAAGTCTTTTCTATAAGAAACAACGGCATTTCTGAAAAAATAATAGAGCCTCGTGAGAACAACGAATTCTCGGAAAAAGCAACAAAGCTTCCTACCATTTTTTATTCTCCCATTATAATAGGAGCGGTAATCTTTAAATTTACCACAAAATCTATCACAAAGGAGCGGATGTGCATTATGAAAATTTTAAAAGCGAAGCGCAATAAAAAAAGAGCGAACAATGTGTCTAGATGACTTTATCGGGGTTCGTTTTAAAAGCCGGATCGTCTTTCGTCTTAGAAAAAACTTTCATAACCGTTTATCCTTTAAAATTTCATATATTTTCATAGGAGAGATTATAAAAGTTTTCAAAGAGTTTAGAACTAATATACATTTTTAATATATAGTAGTTTCTCTTAAACTACCTGTATAATCTAGCGTTTTTAGTATTTGAAATTTTTTTGAAAAAATTTGAAAAGGCCATAAAACAGGGCCTTTAAAAAAATCAAAAAACTAAAAATAGGGGGGAAATTTGATAGATGGTGTCCCCGACAGGATTCGAACCTGTGGCCTCAAAATTAGGAATTTTGCGCTCTATCCTACTGAGCTACGAGGACAAAATCGGCAATTTAATCGCCAATAATATTCATAACATCGTCTAATTTTTTGTGAAGATCTTTGTCGTTGATGGGCTTTGTCATAAAGTCATAAGCACCCTTATTTAAAGCCTCTCGTTTAGCGGTCTCGTCCGTCGTAAGGACGATGACGGGGATATGAGCTATACTTTCTCTAGCGTGAAGATTATCTAAAAATTCCAGCCCATTCATCACAGGCATTACGATATCTAATAAAATCAAATCAACGGGCTGAACTTCGAGTACGGCAAGGGCGTCCAAGCCGTTTTTGGCTTGGAGTATGGTTTGGAATTTGCCGTATTTTTTTAGCATAACTTCAAGTAGCTTTAAATTTATAGCGTCGTCATCAACCGTTAAAACTTTCAAATCTCTCATTTAAGACCTCATCCTTATATATATTTTTGTGCGAGTTTCTCAAGACCCGACTTGGTGATATTGTAACTAGCGACTTCGCTAAATAGTGGATTTTCATCGTTGTCGTTAGAAAACAGAACTAGCTTGGTCGCAGATGCTTTTCGGCGTAAGCTCTCTAACGCCGCTAAGTCTAGCCCCGCTAGCTTTTTATCAATCAAAACAAGCTTATAGCTGCCCGTAGCCGCCATAGAAATAAGCTGGTCGAAATTGCCCGCAATTTCTACGTCTTTATACTGGTGTTTTAATATGCTGGCAAAAATTTTACTTTCCATAATGTTTGCCTTACATATAAGTATATCTTTTGTCGGCACGCGCGCACCCTTAGCTTTCACTACGTCATCGGAAACTATGCTTTTTTTAGGAACTAGCTTCATTATCGTCTTTGGCACTTTGACAGTTTTAATGACCGTCTTAGGTACCTGGCGTTTGACAAGCTTTTTAACCAGCTTCTTTGTAGTTCCACCGGCAGGCGCTGCATCAGATCGTTTATCACCGATAAAATTATCTAGCATTTGGGCTAAGATATCCTTTTTGATCGGCTTGGTGCAGTATTCGTCAAGCCCTGCTGCCATAAATTTCTCTCTATCGCCCTTTAGCGCATTGGCAGTAACAGCCACGATCGGGATGTGGCGGAGATTATTCTCGTGCTCGTATTGTTTGATCTGCTTTGTAGATTCGATACCGTCCATAACAGGCATCGAAATATCCATAAATATGAGATCATAGTCGTTATTGGCTTTTCTGGCTTCCAGCGCCAAAAGTCCGTTTTCGACTATCGTCAAATTCATATTAAAGCTATTTAACGTATGCTTCATAAGCTTTTGATTGATCTCATTATCCTCCGCAATAAGGATTTTGGCGTTATATTTTCTATTGACCAAAGGTACATTTTCATCGGCAGGATTTCGCTCTACCGGCACTTCAACCTCTTCTTCGACTTCGACATCCTCTTCGACCATAATGGTTTCTTCCTGTTGCTCGTCTTCGTATACGGTAACGGGCACCTCGACCATCTCCTCTTCCTCAGGCTGCGGGATAACTACCGGTTCGACTTTTACGCTAACAGGCTCGATCTCAGGCTCTTCGACATGGTCGTTTTGAGTAGCAGGCTCCACCTTCGGAATATCTACAGGCTCTGGCTCAATATTCGGCTCTTCGGCAGGAATATTTTGAGCCGCTGGTTCTACTACTGGCGTTATCGATTCAAACTCGATATTTGAAGGCTCCTGTTTAACCTCTTCAAGTTTTGGCTTGATAGGTTTTAGTTCAGGCTCAATTGCTACCGGCTCTGGCTCAACAGCGATAGGTTCTGGTTCAATTATCTTTTTAGTTGGAATTTCAGGTTCTGAAAGTTTAACATTTGAAATTTCATCTTCATGAGCAGAAACACTTGAAGTATCAGGCTTCGAAGCTTTAGCGATAGGAATTTCAGACTCGGTTTTAACGGCTACAGGAATTTCTTCTTCTACGCTTGGAATTTCAACCTTTTTGGCAGGCTCTTGCACCTTGGCGCTCGGTTTGATATCCGAAAGATCGATATCTATATCAGGAATTTCAATCTCAGCCTTAGGCGTCTCAACCTTAGCCTTTGGAATTTCTACTTTTGCAGGCTCAGCCTTTACTTCTTCTTCCTCTTTTTTAATCTTAGGAAGCTCTATTTCGATATCAGAAAGATCGATGCTAGGAGTTTCGGCTTTAGGAGCCTGGGTCTGCGTCGCATGTGTTTTGAGCCCCACAAAATCATCAGGAATTTCCAAAGATATAGGCTCATCGATATCGGTCTGGGCATCCTTTGTGCTTGAAGGCTCTACCTTTGGCTTTTCTGCGTGCGGGATTACTATTTCAGGAACATCAATATCGATCTTTGGCGATTCAGGCTCTGTCTTTTCAATCTTAATATCACTCATAGGCTCGATATCTATAGGCTTAATGACCGGCTCTTCTGCTTTAGGAGCTTCTTTTTTGAGCTCTTGAGCAATACTAGGCTTACTAACAGCCTCCTCTTTATGCACAGAATGAGCCTCGGCATCATGCGTACGCCTTCTGCTTTGCAAGATAGCGCGTAGCTCGTCTGCCGACGAAGTAGTAGCATGTCGTAATTCATCAAGCTTGTTGATAATAGGTCTTTCTTTTACTACCGGCTCTTCCATAATCATTTCATCAGCGACGATAGGCTTTTCTACCTCAGCATCCAGCTTAATCTCATGCGTCTGTGGAGCAAAATCCGATCTGCTTAGAGCAATTCCGGATTTTGAAATTTTATCTAGCGTCTTAACGAATTTAGTTAAGTTAAAAGGCTCTGTGAGGGTAAAAATTTTGGAATTTGAAATACTAATACTTTGAAGCTCTTTTGGCTTAAGAGTTAAGATCGTAGGCATACTCAATATATCGCTAACCTCGCCGTAATTCTTAAATCTAGTGATAAGGGCGTCATATTTGTTATTATTTTGCGCTGAGCGGAACTGCGCGTTCGTATTAAATATCGAAATTTTACCACCTAGCTTGCTGATATAATTTTTAACGATATCATTATACATCGTATCGGCGCTATCAGCTAAAAGCGCGAAATTTAATCCTTTGATGCTTTCAAATACTGCGTCCGCATCAGTCTTTTGAGTCTCTTTAAAAGCAAGGGTGAAGTAAAATCTAGTACCCTTTCCTACGGTAGATTTGACCTGAAGCTTACCGCCCATCATCGCTACGTATTTAGACGAAATCGTAAGTCCAAGACCTGTTCCACCATATTTGCGTGTGATCGTAGAGTCGGCCTGAGAGAAGGCGTTAAATACATTTGCGAGCTTATCTTCAGAAATTCCTATACCGGTATCTTCTACGCTAAACGTTACGATCGCCTCTCCTGGAGCTTTGCTAGGCTCCCTTAAAATTTCAACTACGATAGTGCCGTGCTCAGGCGTAAATTTGACAGCATTTGACATGAGGTTGATAAGAACCTCTTTGATCTTCGTGATGTCTCCGTATAGGTGGTGCACGAGTGTAGGATCGATGTAGAGCAGGATGTCGATATTCTTTTCGGCAGCCTTGGCGACGTAAATTTCAACTGCACTTTCGAAATCTTGGATAGGATTAAATAAGATATCCTCAAGCTCGACCTTATTGCTCTCGATCTTAGAGACATCCAAAATGTTATTAATGATCGTTAGAAGGTTTTCGGACGATTTTTCGATGGTATCAACGTAATCGCGCTTCTCCTCATCCAAATCGGTATTTTTAAGAAGCTCCGTAAAGCCGATGATGCCGTTAAGCGGCGTCCTGATCTCATGCGACATATTAGCTAAAAAGATCGATTTTGCCTTGTTGGCATCCTCCGCAGCACCCTTTTGATACGCAATCAGATCGAGCGCGTCCTCGATAAGCGAATACGCCTTGTTAACACCCTCACTAGTCCTAACGTCGATATGCTCGTGCTGATTCGTCAAATCGCCGATTCGGCTAAGCACGTTGCCGAGGTCGGTAACGTTCTGTCTTAAACGTCTTGTGATACCCAAGGCAAAAACGACCAAAATAGCCGCTAAAACCCATATACCAAGAGCGATAAATAGGTTTCTTAGCCTTTGCGCTAGGTAAGTATCGGCATGCGTCGCAAGCTCAGCATTGATCTTTTCAGAAATTTCGCTTAACTTTTTATATTTAAGTGTAGTAGAGGCAAACCACTCTTGAAAAGGTACGCTATAATGTCCCTCGTCCGCTTCTTGCTGCAATGTGGCTGAAATTTTAGCAGTTTCTCTTAATGCGTTTTGAAATTCCTCTCCGTCTAGAATTTTTAAAATTGCAGCTCTAGCATCAGATTCCGGCAAGAAGTAGTAATTAGGGAGCGAACTAGATAGGTTGAAGCTAGCCCAAGTCCTTAGCTGCGCCTGATTCATCGCCTTGCTACCGATAATGTATTCGATAATATAGTCACGCTCCGATGCGGTGGCATCCATCGCCTCATAAGTATTAAGCAACGAAACCGTCCAAACGGTAATATTTGAGCTTACAAGACCCTCTCTTAGCACTCGTTGGATTGTTTTTACATCATCGTCGAATTTTTGAAAATATGAGCTGAAAAGCTCACCGAAGCTTTTGCTTTGAGCATCGACATCCCTTCTTACCTGCGGAAGTTTGTCTAATAAACCGTCTATATCGGTCTCGGCAGCCAAAAGCTCGTCATTACCGGTGCCGTAAGCGAAAATATCAAAAATAGTCTTTTTTACGACATTTTCACTGGTATTTTTGCTTTCTTTATACTTTGCAAGCGCATCGTCGGTTTTTTTGCGTTGACCCGATAGAAGGGTTCCCATACCGGGGTTTCCCTCGCTACCCAAAAACGCCGAAGTGATACCGCGCTCTTTATCTACCTGCTCTACTAACGCCGCGAGATTGCTATTTTTAGCAATTTGCTGCTGCAAAATTCCCACTCTGGCGTAATCCTGCAAAGAGATAAACAAGAAATATGATGCAAACGCGAAAATCAAAAGTAACGGGATACCGCTAACAAGTCTCAAAGCACTTGTAGTATTTAAATTCATACAAAATCCTTCAAAGCGCAGCTTACGCGACGTTAAATTTTATTCAACCGGAGAAACGAAGTCGCTTCCGTCACGCTAGGCGGAGACGATTTAGCCGTCCTGCAAAGTTAATGGGTGATTTTACTAAACAAATCTTTAAATATAGCTTTTTGCGTTAGGTTTTCGTTAATGATTGTTTAAAATTTTTTCGGCGGTTTGGATATTCGTAAGCGATCTGATCTCATCGAAGCTCGCCGCATAAATGCTCTCAAAATCGCCGTAAAAGTCCAAAAGCTTCTTCAGACTTCCTTTGCTAACGCCCAAGCTTAGCAGCTTTGAGCTTTGCAGATCGAGTTTGCGTTTGCTCTTTTGGTGAAACGAGATCGCAAAGCGGTGCGCTTCATCGCGCAGGCGCTGAAAAAACTGCAATTTTTTATCATCCGTCGGCAGCGAAAAAATTCCACTTTTCGTGCAAATTTTATCTTTCGCAGCTCCCTTTGCGCGGTGAGCTTTAGCGTCGATCTTTTCTTTAGAGATAGCGATTATATCGACGTTTGCTCCGACGCTGCAGATTATTTCCTCCGCCAAGTTTAGCAGAGCCGTCCCGCCGTCGATGAGCCACAGATCGGGCGCGGCGAGCTCGTCAAATTTAAGCGCGCGGCTGGTTAAGTACTCGCGCATCTGATCGTAGTCGTTATTTGAGCTAAGGTGCTTGTGGCGGTAGTTTTGCTTGTTAAACTCGCCGTCTTGAAAGCTTATCATAGCCCCCACGGCCGCGGCGCCGAACATATGCGAATTGTCGAAAACTTCGATATTTACCGGCAAATTCGTAAGATCAAAATAATCCTTCAGCTCCTGCAAAAATGCGTAATCGTGCGTTTTTAGATGCTTTTTGATATTGATCTCGCAGTTTTGATATGCAATCTCGCAAATTTTACGCTTCTCGCCGATTTTCGGCGCGTAAATTTTAAAGGCTCTTTCGTGCCGCTTGGATAAAATTTCGCATACCAGATCCGCATCGTCAAACTCGTCGTAAACGTAAATTTTAGCGCACGCCACGGGAGCCGCGGCCGGGAAGGCGCTTAAGATCATCTGCTTGTAGGCGTTTGCGATATCATCGGCGCTTGGGGCTTTGCAGTTAATTATATGCGAGCTTGAGGCTGAAATTTTACCCTCGCGTATGCTAAAATGCACGGCGCAGACGAGCCCGTCGCGTGCGGCAATCGCAAAGACCTCGAAATCATCGAGCTTTGCCAGATCGACCTCAACCTTTACGTTCATCTGTTTTAAAATTTCGATCTTATCGCGGATCTGCGCGGCTTCCTCGAAATTTTCGCTCTGCGCGAGCCGCGCCATCCGATCCTGAAGCTGCGGCACCATCTTTTGCGGATTTTTCAGAGCCGCAAGCGCGCTTTGCACGATACGAGCGTAATCCTGCTTTGAAATTTTATCCTCGCACGGAGCGGCGCAGCGCCCGATCTGGTGGAACAAACAGGCCTTTTTGCCCTTGACGCAATTTTTCTTCTGCACGAGCGGAAACTGCATATAAAGCGTCTGTAAAATTTCCTTCGCGCCGTGAAAATAGGGACCGAAGTATCTGATGTTTCTGCCCTTTACGATCTTTCGCGTGATCTCAAAGCGCGGGAAATCGTCGTCTAAATTTACGTAGATATATGGATAGGTCTTATCGTCGCGCAGCAGGATGTTGTATTTGGGCTTAAGCTGCTTGATGAAGGAATTTTCTAGTATCAGCGCGTCGCTCTCGCTGGGCGTTACGATGTATTCTAAATGCGCCGCCTCGCTTATCATCTTGGCGATGCGCGCACTTAAGCGCGGGCTCGGAGCAAGAGCGGGCGTGAAAGAAAAGTAGCTTTTGACGCGATTTTTTAAAATTTTTGCCTTGCCGACGTATAGCAGCTTGCCCGCGGCGTCGAAGTACTGATACACGCCGGGGCTAGCAGGCAGGCTCTTAATCTCCTCTATTAGCAAGGATCAACCCTCTTATCTCTTCAAAAATTTTATAAATTTGCGGATCTTGAATTTTGTTTTCAAACTCCCCCTTTGCGCGCTCTGAAGATAAAATTTTGCCGCCAGGACGCAAATGAGCTTTATAAATTTGCGCCCTTCTTCTGCTCATCACTCTATCTGCGACGAAAAATTTTATATCGCGCACGCCGCAAAGTTCCGTTGTCTCTCTAGCGGCTACGAAGCGCTTTAATACGTCTTTTATTAAATTTATATTACTATCGCGTTTTAGTTCGCAAAGCCCAGCCGGGTGTTTCGCGGCTATCATCAAAATGCCATCTTTGACGTAGATGAAAGCGATCAGCCTTTGCCAACTAAGCGGCAAAATCGCTAAAAACTCGCCTCTTTCTCGCATCTTGGCATATAAAGGATCTTTTCTGATATGAGCGATTATTTCTCTTGCATTTTCCATAGACGGATTTTAGCATTTTTTATCTTAGTTTTGCTTAGCGGCTGCGGATACAAAGCACCGCCTTTTTACTCGGACGCAGATGAGCAAACCGCGAACGCAGAGGCATCCGCCGCGGATGGCAACAAAACAAACGACACGAAAGGCGGCGTTAGAATTTTACGCGATAAATAGCCTACTTTTAGCTTTGCTTTGTTATACTTTTAAAAATTTTTACAAAGGAATTTCATGCAAACGGCAGACATTTTAGTGCTGGACTTCGGCTCTCAATACACCCAGCTGATCGCTAGGCGCTTGCGCGAACAAGGCGTTTACACCGAGCTGATCGCATACGACGCACCGATCGATAAGATAAAAGCAAAAAACCCCAAAGGTCTTATTTTAAGCGGCGGACCCGCTAGCGTTTACGCCAAAGACGCGTATTTTTGCGACGATAGAATTTTTGAGCTTGGAATTCCGATTTTAGGTATCTGCTACGGCATGCAGCTCATCGCGCATAAATTTGGCGCCAGCGTCGTGCCTGCGGGCAAAAAAGAGTATGGCAAAGCCTCTTTGAAACTGCTTCGCGCCAGCAGGCTATTTGGCGGCGTGGAGGATAACTCTACTGTCTGGATGAGCCACTCGGACAAGGTCGAGAGCCTGCCGGAGGGCTTTGAGGTAATGGCAAGCTCGGATGAGAGTGAGTGGTGCGTATTTGGTGACGAGACCCGTAAAATTTACGCGCTACAATTTCACCCCGAGGTCTGCCACAGCGAGTTCGGCGATAGAATTTTAAAAAATTTCGCTAAAGAGATCTGCGGAATAACCAGCACTTGGAATATGGGCAGCTTCGCCAAAGAGCAGATGATCAAAATAAAAGAGCGCGTAGGCAGCGCCAAAGTGCTTTGCGCGGTAAGCGGCGGCGTGGATAGCTCGGTCGTAGCGGCGCTTTTGGCGCATGCGGTGCCGCAGAGCCTAATAGCGGTTTTCGTCGATAACGGACTGCTACGCACTGGCGAGCGTAAGGCGGTAGAGGAGATGTTTAGGCTCAAACTAGGCGTGAGCTTAGACGTAGTCGATGCTAGCGAGCTGTTTTTAAGCAGGCTGAAAGGGGTGGTCGATCCGGAGCAAAAACGCAAAATCATCGGCGCGACCTTCATCGAGGTTTTCAGCAAAGAAGCGGCAAAATACAAAAACGTAAAATTTCTAGCCCAGGGTACGCTCTATACCGACATCATCGAAAGCTCCGTCGCAGGCTCGAGCAAAACGATCAAAAGCCATCACAACGTAGGCGGCCTGCCTAAGGATATGAAATTTGAACTGATCGAGCCTCTGCGCGAAATTTTTAAAGACGAGGTGCGCCAGCTGGGGCTTGAGCTAGGTCTTTCGCGCGAAGTCGTTTTCCGCCATCCATTCCCTGGCCCGGGTCTTGCGATCCGCATAATGGGCGAGGTAAATACGCCGAGCCTCGAGCTGCTGCGCAAAGCCGACGTGATCCTACGCGACGAGCTAAAATCAAGCGGCTGGTATAACAAAACGTGGCAGGCATTTTGCGTGCTGCTAAACGTGCACTCCGTGGGCGTCATGGGCGATAACCGCACCTACGAAAACGCCGTGTGCATACGCGTAGTGGACGCCAGCGACGGTATGACAGCTAGCTTCTCGCGCCTGCCGTACGACCTACTAGAAAACGTCTCTCGCCGCATCATAAACGAAGTAGACGGCATCAACCGCGTAGTTTACGACATCTCGAGCAAACCGCCTGCAACGATAGAGTGGGAATAAAATTTTTAAATTTGGGGAATCAGTTTATGAATGTTGTTGATTTATTTTCTGGAGCCGGCGGCTTAACATTTGGTTTTTATTATAAAAAAGACGGGAATAAATTTGTAATAAACGATGAATTTAACTTTTTGTTCGCAAATGAATACAATAAGTATGCCGCAACAGCATTTAGGCTAAATTTCCCAAATATAAAATTATTAGAATGCGATATTCAGGCAATTGACGAGAAGAAAATCAAAGACAGTAAGATTGATGTAAGTTGCGTAGATATTGTTATAGGCGGTCCACCTTGCCAGTCTTATAGTACTGTAGGAAAAAGACAATACGATAAGAGAGCGGTTATGTATAAGGAATATTGTAGGTTACTTAGTATTTTAAGGCCTAAGATGTTTATTTTTGAAAATGTAAAAGGCTTGCTTACCATGAAAAAC
>ERZ772967.1117-NODE-1117-length-18933-cov-13.442420_pt1 | contig 18933 bp, 19 predicted proteins | sample MGYA00511677_ERZ772967 | MGnify/ENA primary metagenome ERZ772967 (study PRJEB29015, sample SAMEA2737931) | human oral metagenome | biome: human oral; feature: human-associated habitat; material: dental | place: China | collected 2146 ...
TGCGCTCCATCCTGGGGCGCTACCTGGAGCACTCGCGCGTCTACGCCTTCTGCAATGACGGGAGCACCGAGCTGTTCATCGGGTCGGCCGACCTCATGCATCGCAACCTGGATCGGCGCGTGGAGGAGCTGGTACGCATCACCGACCCGGCGATGGTCGATGAGCTGGAGTGGCTGGTGACCCATGCCGCTTCCGACGCCGTCTCCTCCTGGTGGCTCGAGCCCGACGGCACGTGGGTCCGGCACGCCTACGGTCCCGATGGGGAGAAGCTGGAGGACATCCAGACCACTCTCATGGCCCGGGCGCGCTCGCGCGTCAAGGGCCGCCACTGAAACGCCCCTGAGGAGTGCAGGCCCATGTCATCATCATCGCGTGCCAAGCACGTGGTGCGCGCCGCCGGCGCGCTCGTGTGGAGGGAGCGCCGCGGCCGCCTCGAAGTGCTCCTGGTGCACCGCCCCCGGTACGACGACTGGTCGTTCCCCAAGGGGAAGGTGGAGCCGGGGGAGTCGGTGCGCACCTGCGCGGTGCGGGAGGTCGCCGAGGAAACCGGTGCTCGTATCGCGCTCGGCCAGCCGTTGGAGACCATCCGCTACAAGCTCTCGGACGGACGGCGCAAGCGCGTCCACTACTGGGCCGCGCGCGAGCTTGACGACGACGAACCGGGCGCCCGCGCCCGTGCGGCGGTGGCCCCGGCGTCGGCCCGCGAGATAGACGACGTGACGTGGGTGCGCGTCAAGAAGGCCCGGGGCATGCTCACGCACGCGGTGGACCGCGACCTACTGGGCAGCCTGGTGGACCTGTGGGAGGACGGCAAGCTCGATACCTGGACCTTCGTGCTGGTGCGGCACGCCCGCGCCGTCAAGCGGTCGGTGTGGAATCGCCCCAAGACGCGCGACAAGGAGACCAACGAGGCCACTCGCCCGCTCACTGATGATCAGGGCGAGGTGCGTGCCCGGGCGCTCGTGCCGGTGCTGGCCGCCTACGGCGTGGGGCGGGTCGTGTCCAGCCCGTGGAGGCGCTGCGTGGACACGGTGGCGCCCTATGCGAGGGCGGCCGGGATCGACGTCGTGGCGGAGCCCGCTCTGACGGAGCTGGCGCACGCCGATTCCCGCAAGGCGGCGCGCAAGGTCGTCTCCGATGTCCTGCGTCATCGGGATGTGCCGGTGGCCCTGTGCACTCACCGGCCGGTGCTGCCCTCTGTCATGGAGGTGATCTCCCGGTACGCGCCGGGCAAGTTGCTGCGCTCAGTGCCGGACCGGGACCCGTGGCTCAAGACGGGGGAGATCATGGTGGTGCACCTGGCGCGCCGACCGCGCGGCCGGATTCGGGCCGTGGCGATTGAGAAGCAGCGCCCGGTCCTGTCAGAGGGCCGCTGAGGCGTCGAGGTCCGCGTCCCGGCATCAACAAGGCCGCCTCCTTCGTCGAGATCGGTCCGGTTCCGCGTCGAGATCGGTCGCAGTCCGCATCGAGATCGGTCCGCTTCCGCCTCGAAATCGGTCCACTTCCGCGCCGAGATCGGTCCGAGGCGCGCACCGGGCACTGCTCAGGACGGGGCCTGGCCGACTGGGCCCTGGTGGCAGACCGCTTCGATGTTGTGCCCGTCGGGGTCCAGGACGAAGGCGCCGTAGTAGCCGGGATGGTAGTGAGGGCGCTCACCGGGCGCGCCGTTGTCGGTTCCTCCCGCTGCCAGGGCGGCCTCATGGAAGGCATCCACCTGCTCGGTGGAGTCCGCACTCAGGGCGAGGTGGACGGTGGTGGGATTCTGACTTGGGACCAGCCAGAGATCTGGACCGGCGCCCTGGGGCTTGGCCACCCCCATGCCGCACACGTCTCCGAACACCATGAGGACGGTATACCCCAGCGGTTCCAGGGCCTGTTCGTAGAAGGCTCGAGAGGCCGCAGGATCATGGACAGCAAGCGATGCGTGATCAATCATGCTCGGCAATCTAAGGCTTGACACCGTGCGAAGGTCCAGCGCTTCGTGTCGGCTACCCGTTAAGCCCCGTTAAGCGTCGTGCCGGGAGTCGGGCGCGGTTGCTGCGGAACAGGACGCAGCGCGCCCCGCTCCGCGCCGGTTGCGCCGACGGCGCCGACTGCGCTGGCTGGGTCCGGGCTCAGTGATCCATCGGGCTCAGTGATCCATGCGCCGTCGGCTCACCAAGACGCGCCCTGCCGCCGGATCTCGAACGGCGTGCGCAGCGCCGTCACCGGATTCTCCTCGCACAGGCTCTGCGGCAGGACTCCGCGCAGTCCGGTGAGGAAGCCCTCGCCATCGGCGACATCCGCGGGCGTCGCCCGTTCCACATGAACCCCGGCAGCCTCTATCGCCGTCTCGCGCCTGTACTGCGCCGAAAGCGCGGCGTCGGCGTCCTGCAAGTACTTGATCTCGCCGTCGATCTCGTAGGCGAGCATCGCCGCCCGCCAGCCGAGATCGGCGTAGAAGACGCCGGCCTCAGTGCGCACGGGCATCTGGGGCTGCGGCGCCGCGATCCCGTCGATCAGGCACAGTCTGCGCGCCTCGGTCTCCCACACCGATTGGCTCCACGGCGTCGCGGCCATGACGACGGCACGGGCCCGCCGCACGCCCCGCTCGTGCGGCCGGGCGTCAAGCCGCTTGAGGAGCGCTCGGCGGAACCGCGCGGCCTCGGCGTCGATTTCGGGGCGATGATCCCAGGGGCGGTCGCCGGCCCCGGCCGCGATCGCGAACAGCGAGTCGACGACGGCGAGCGCACGGTTGGGCGGCAGGAACCGGGCGCAGTCCTCGGCTGTGCGCTCCAACGAGGTCACGCGCAGCCCATCGAGCTCGACGATGTCGGAGCCGGCCAGCTCGTAGCGATGCCGGATGAATGGGCGGGACCCCAGCGCCCGACGGCGGTCGCGCGGCCCGAGCGCGCGCGAGGCCGGCCGATTGGGCGGGCGCCTCCGAGAAGCGCGTCTGAGACCGGCGGCGTTCCAGCCCACGATGAGGTGAACCGCCGCCGGCTCGTAGAGCGCGCGCCCACCGTGGAGGAGCGCGGCGGTCTCGAGGGCGACGACGCCGTCGAGCCTTTCAGTGCGGACGACGCGCAGGAGGACTTCGCGGATGGTGCGGTGGGTGGTGAAGTCGGGTGCGTCGGGGCTGGCCGGTATGTAGGTGCTGCGGCGCACTCGTCGGATCTCGCCGATGGCCAGGCGGCTCTCGATCTCGCGCGGATTGCGCTGATCTTGGGGGATTCGCGGGGTGGGACACGTCTTCGGGCTCATGCACCGACAGTGCCCGATGACGCAGCAATTCGCCAGGTGGCGGCAAGCGCCTGTGGATAACTGCGGTGCCCGGCAGGGCCGCAACCGGTTATCCACAGGTCTGTGCTGCGGGAGGTGCCGATCTCGGTGCGGAGTACGACCGATTTCGAGCCGGAGAGCGACCGATCTCGGCGCGGAGTACGACCGATCTCGAGCCGGAGAGCGACCGATCTCGGCGATCAGCCGGCGATAAAGCTGCCCATGAGGCGCGCGATCGTGTACACCGGTGCGCCCAGCGCCAGGATCGGCACGATCGCGCTGGCTACCGCGGCGCGCCCGCCCGGCACCCAGCGGTGCGTCCACAGCACTCGGTTGGAGGACGCCATGAGCACACCGGCGACGAAGCCGACGATCACGCACGCGGCCGCCGACTGGAGCTCCTGCTGAAGCCCGACATGGCTCGGCCCGAAGAATCCCGCCGCCGCCAGGATGCCTCCCGCCACCCCGGCCACGAGCGCGGGAACCGTCAGGGTCAGTGCCTCCAGAACGGTGGCTCGCACCTCGAGCACCGTCAGCAGCGCCCCCGAGAACAGCGCCAGCGCGCAGGGGACGATGACCGCCGGATCGGCCAGTCCCGGGGCCAGGGCGCACCAGGCCGCACCCGAGACCGTGATGAGGCCTCCCGCGACTGTGGCGGACAGATTCTCCACGAGATCCTGACGGCCGTCGTGACGGGCCATCTGGGCGACGAACGCCGCCAGCACGCTGAAGGCCATCACCACGCCCGCGGATCCGTAATCTCCGCGCAGGGCGACGACGACGGCCGCGGCCAGACCCGTCAGGGCGACGACGCTGGTGGCGCCCTGGTCATGCTCGGAGCGGACGAGGGCGGGCCAGCCCTGCGCGGTCAGCGGCACGAGCAGGCAGATGACGATGAGCCGCACCCATCCCGGCAGCGCCGCGGACACGGCCAGCAGTATGGGCACGATGCCGGCCATGGCCAGACGCGTCCAGGCCGGATCGACCAGTCCGGGCTCGATCGGATGGTGACCGCCGCGTCGAGTGCCGTACGCGCCGGGCTCGGCCATCGCCCCGGAGGACGGCGCGGCGACCGGGGAAATCGGGGAGTCGATGGAGCCCTGGGCGTTCTCCTGGTGGTTCACAGAGGCATCGTCCCACACCTGAAACGGGCGCATGTGGTTCACTGACACCCGGAACCTCACCGGAGCGCGGAAGGAGTCCGGAGCATGCGCGTCATCATGTTCACCCATGAGGGTGAGGTTGCCAACGTTCTCCCATCTGCCTGCTTCCTTGATGCCCACGTGGAGTGCCATCCCCCCACGCCCGCCTTCTACAGCGCGATCGATGACGCCGACGTCGTCATGATCGATGGCCGCGGGGATCTCATGCGAGCGCGGGCACTGTGCCAGCTGCTGTCCGGTCCGATGGACTGCCCGCCGATCATCCTGGTGATGGAGGAGGGCGGGGCCGCGGTCGTTCAGCCGGACTGGGGCGCCTCCGACTTCGTCATGGCCGGTGCGACGCCGGCCGAGCTCTCTGCGCGCCTGCGGCTGCTGCGCACTCGGGCGATCGCCCCGGAGCCCCTCGGCGATGACCAGATCGAGGTCGGCGACCTGGTCATCGACGCGACCGCCTACACCGCACGCATACGCGGCACGATCATCGACCTGACGTACAAGGAGTTCGAGCTGTTGAAGTATCTCGCGCTCAATCAGGGGCGGGTGCTGACCCGCGAGGTGCTTCTGGACGAGGTGTGGGGCGAGGACTACATCGGCGGCTCGCGCACGGTCGATGTCCATATCCGCCGTCTGCGCGCCAAGCTCGGCACCGAGCACGACCATTTGATCGGCACGGTCCGCAACGTGGGCTACCGTCTCGACGCTCCCGACGAGGAGTAGGCGCCGGGGCGGGATCCGGAGCGCCCGTTCGGTCGGCGGCTTCCCAGGAGGGACGCCCCGGCGGATTGCGCGCTCAGCGGACGGCCGGGAGCCGGGCCGGTCGTGGCTGCGCCGTCGTGGACCGCATGCCCGGGAGCCGCGCAGTCGGGGGCGAGTCGGGGCGTCGGCGCAGTGGCGGCTCGACTGCTCGGCGGTTGCGGGGCCGACTTCCGGCGGACTGCGACGCGCCTGTACTGTGGGGGCGGCGTCGGGCCGTGACGGGCCCCGGGCTCCACCTCAAGCCGCCGCGAGCGGCATTCGCGCCGACTGGCGCTCTCCGGCCCGACGTCTTTTCTCCTCCCCGCCACCTCCCGCCGGTGCGGGTCCTTCTACCGTGTGGTCGCTGTCGTGCTGCACTGTGCGGACGGACCGATTTCGAGCCGGAAGTGGACCGATCTCGATGCGGAACTCGACCGATCTCGGCGCGGAGTCGGCGTTGTACCCTGCGGGCATGGCTTTCACGCTTCCCGATGACCTCGCGCCCGAGATCTACCCGCTGGCCTGGCTGGTGGGAACCTGGCGCGGCTACGGCATCCTCACCTACGGCGAGACGGTGCCCGAGCAGGCCGTGCTCCAGGAGATCACCTTCGATCACGACGGCGGCCCCTACCTGCGCCAGACCACCACCATCTGGACCGTGGACGCCACCCGCTCCGCCGACCTCGACTTCGAGATGCCCGGCCTTGAGGGCGCATCGCGCCTGACGCCGGCTCAGGTCTGGTCCACCGAGACCACGTACTGGCGACCGGTCGGGCAGGAGGCCCCGGAGCCCGACGGTGCGGATGCTGCCGACGGCGCGGACGCCGGTAAGGGCGCGGCCCCCAGCACTCCGGTGACTCGGCTCGAGCTCGTCTCCGCCGATCCGGCCGGGCACGTCGCCGTATGGGAGGGCTGGATTCAGGGGCCTCGCGCCCAGGTCGGCACCCAGGCCGTGGGCCGCACCCGCACCGCTGCCGATCTCACCGAGATGACTCGCATGTTCGGGCTCGTCAGCGGCGATCTCATGTGGACCCAGGACATGGCGGCCTTCGGAGTCGAGGAGCCGCGGACTTACGCCTCGGGCAGGCTCGGCCGGGTCAATGACCCCGATGACCCCGATGACCCCGCCAACGCCCCCGGTGCCGCGCTGCGCGCCGCCATCGCCGCCGACGAGGCCGGCAAGAGTGCGGCCGGATCGGACGCCGAGGCCGCCGGCAGTCCCGAGAATCCTGACGGCCCAGCCGACGCCGAGACCGACGGGACCGCCTGATGCGACGCTCCCCGCTGCTGGACCGGGCCGGTGCCGTTCCCAATGCCGTCGGCGACCCCGACGAGCTCGTCCCCGCCCACTACGGCGACCCCTTGCGGGAGCAGCGTCTTCTGGAGTCCGCGGCCGCGGTGACCGTTCTGGCCCGCGATGTCGTCGCCGTGACCGGTGCGGACCGGCTCTCCTGGCTCACGACCCTGTCCAGCCAGGTGCTCACGGATCTGACGCCGGGCGACGGCGGCGTGGAGACGCTCGTCCTGGACGCCAAGGGGCGCATCGTCCATGCGCTCGCCGCCCTGGACGACGCCGAGACGCTCTGGCTCGTCACCGAGGCGGGGCGCGGCCCCGCACTGGTCGAGTTCCTCGAGCGCATGCGCTTCATGCTGCGCGTCGAGGTGAGCGTGCGCGACGACGTCGCCGTGGTGGCGGCCCTGGGGGAGGGGCTGGAGCGTCTGGAGACGGCGATCTCGGCGGTCGCTGATGACGCTGACGACGCTGAAGACTCTGACGACTCTGAGGGCTCGGCGAGCTCGGCGTTTCCGACCGTCTGCCTGGGCGTGTGGCGGGACCCGTGGCCCGGTGTCGTCGAGGGCGGCACCAGTTACGACGTCGGGCTCACCCGCGCCCACCCCGGCTCGAATTACCGGGCCGGGCTCGCGCTCGTCGTCGAGGATGCGCTCGGCGCCGTCGTCGATGCCTTCCTGGCGGTCGCGCCGGAGCGCGGGCTGGCGGGATCGTCGGCGTGGGAGGCGCTGCGGGTCGAGGCGGGGCGTCCCCGGTGGGCCCGCGAGGCCGATGAGCGCGCCATCCCGCATGAGCTCGACTGGCTGCGCACCGCCGTCCATCTGACCAAGGGCTGCTACCCGGGGCAGGAGACGGTTGCGAGGACTCTCAATCTGGGCAAGCCTCCGCGCCGTCTGGCCATTCTTCAGCTCGATGGGCTCGCCGGCGCGCTGCCCGAGCCCGGCGCCGTCGTGAGACTGGGGGAGCGCGCCGCAGGGGTTGCGACCTCGGTGGTCCGGCACCATGACTTGGGGCCGATGGCTCTCGCCCTGCTGCGTCGGGGTGTGCCCGCGGATGCGGCGCTTGCCGTGGAGGTCGCTGAAAGTACTGAAGGTGCTGAAAATACGGAAAGTGACGGGCCCGCGGTGCTCACGCGTGTGGACGCCGCCCAGGAAGTACTCGTCTCACCGGAGGGCAGGGCGCAGGCCAGTCCTGCTGAGCGCCCGGGGGCGGGGCTGCGCAAGAGTCTGCTGCACTGAGTCGCCACTGAGCTGCGAACGAGCTGCCACTGAGCCGCGCCACTGACCGCCCGCTGATGACCGACTCCCCGGCATCCCCGCTGTTCTCGAGTTTCTTTTCATGTTCTCCAAGGCCTTCTTCACTGCGGTCCGCTGCACGACCGGTAGGGTGGGCATGTGACCGCTCTTCTCCTGACCGATTATTACCTGGACCTCGCAGTGGCGGGGATCTGGTATCTGACTTGGATCGTTGCCATCGTTCTGGGCGTTTGGGCTCTCATCGACACCGGGCTGCGTCCGAGCCAGAACTTCATCGCAGCGGACAAGCGCACCAAGGGCTTCTGGCTCGGTGTCAATGCCGTCGGAGTGATGGTGGTCGCGCTCATGGGGGTGAGCTCGATGTTCGGACTGCTCGGCGTGATTGCCAACGCCGTCTATCTGGCGGATGTTCGCCCGACCCTCAACTACTACCAGCCCGTGCATGTGCGCACGCGCATCCGCCGGCGCGGCCAGGGAGGTTCGGGCTTTCAGGGACGCGGCGGCTGGCGGCGCTGATGCGCGCTGTTCTTCAGCGGGTCAACCGCGCTGCTGTCCATGTGGATGGCGAGGATGGGCCGGTGACCGTCGGGGAGATCGCCCGTCCCGGGCTGCTTGCGCTCGTGGGCGCCACCCACGACGACGGTCCCGCCCAGGTCGCCACGATCGCCCGCAAGATCGCCGAGTTGCGCCTGTTCGACGGCCCCGGCGATGACGGCGGCGCCCCCGGCCGCGAGGTCTCGGTGAGCGATCTCGGGGCGCCGGTGCTCGTCGTCTCCCAGTTCACGCTCTACGCCGACGTGCGCAAGGGGCGCCGGCCGTCCTGGAACGCCGCCGCGCCGGGGCCCGTGGCCGAACCGCTGGTCGATGCCGTCGTCGAGGCGCTGCGCGGTCGCGGCCTGGAGGTGGCCACTGGGAACTTCGGAGCCCATATGAGGATCTCCATGGAGGCCGACGGTCCGGTGACGATTGTGGTGGAGGCGTGAGGCGTGGGGTGTGTCAGCGGTGAGGAGGCCGACGGTTGGGTGCTGAGGCCGACGGTCGCTACCGCTTACTACGCTCCTTTCCCTCTTCCTACGCTCCTTCTCCTCGTGCAGTAAGGGGGAAAGGAGCGTAGTAAGCGTTGAGGAAGACGCGTTGACCTCGATAACCACATAGCGCTACGCTACGTAGCGTATTAAGGAGATCGGAGGTGATGCCGTGTGCGGCCGGCTGGGAGGAGGGGCGATTCCGCGCGCGCCCGCGCTCCCGTGGGGTGGCTGCTCCTTGCGGTGGGCTGCGGTGCCGTGCACACGGCCTTCTCCGCGATCTGGGCGACGGGCAGTGATCTTCTGCTCGTGACGGTGGGAGATGTTGCTGATCGGGTGGCTGCCATGGGGGAGTGGCGGCGGATGCTTCTGCTTGGCGGCATCGCCCTGATCAAAGGCGGGGTGACGCTCGGTCTTGTGCTCGATTCCCGCGGTCTGCTCGGCAGGAGGCGCGTCCGCGACCTGGTTCGCAGCGGTGAATTCGTGGTGGGTGTCGGACTCCTCGCCTATGGGCTGGTGACGATGGCGGTCAGCGGTTATGGGCTTGTCGTGGCGCTTGGGGCCTCCGAGCCGGAACCGGCGGCGGTGGCGGCCTCGTGGGGGCATCTGCTGATCTGGGATCCGCTCTTCGCGCTCTGGGGAATGGGAACCGCTGCTTACGTCGTGAGAGCGTCACGGCGTCCATCGGGTCTTAGGCGCCCTGTGTGACCAGAAGAAGAAGGTGGTCGGTGAGCTGCTCGATAATGTGATTCTTGTCGGTCTCGTTGAGTACGTGGATCTGGAAGTAGGGGACGCCCAGAAGGGTGGCATGGAACTCATTGATGTCAACGGCGTTAGAGGTAATCAGGCTGAGGGTGGAGGCGATGTCCTGCTGGGCCTTCTTGACGAAAAGACTGTTCATGGTGGACCGCAGTCCTTCATTTCCCTGCATGTCCGCCAGTAAGCCGGGAATAATGGCGAGGCCGGATGGTGAGGAGATCATCTCGACGGCGTTCTCCGCGAGCTCCCTGAGGCCGTCCCGCATGTTGTCAGAATTGTTGTCCTTATTTTTTCTTCCGCTCGGGAGGTGAATCATGAGTTCGAAGACCATCTCGGCCTTGGAGCTCCAGCGCCGGTAGATGGTGGTCTTCGCGACCCCCGATTCCCGTGCGACGCTCTCGATGGTCAGGGCGGCGTAGCCCTGCCGGGCCAGGAGGTGGTTGACGGCTGTGGTGAGTTTGGCGTCTGTTCGGGCGCGTCGTGAGGCATGGCGGTCGCCGGGGCCCGTCGTCTGGCTGTCCATGACTGTATATGGCTCCTATGACTCCGCTCGGTGGGTGAATGGAAGATCATTCTAGCGTACGACAATAATGAAGAGGTGTCGGATATGCCTCTGGTTCTTGTTGAAGGAGAAGAATGCTATGAGCGTGATGAAAGCTGTTAGATTCGATGAATACGGGGACTCCTCGGTGCTTCAGGTCCGCGATGCTCCTGTCGTGCCGCCCGGCCCTGGTCAGGTGTGCGTCGAAACCGCTTATGCGGGAATCAATCCGGGGGAGATCATTATTCGGGAGGGGGTCATGCATGATTTCTTCCCGGGGAATTTTCCCGATGAGGGGCAGGGGAGTGATTTTTCCGGCACCGTGGTCGAAGTCGGTGAAGGGGTGAACGACGTCAAGGCGGGGGATGCGGTCATCGGCATGAGCGACGAGCGCAGCGCTCAGGCGGAGTATGTCACCATCGCCCAGGAGCGCCTCGTGCCCATGCCCGAAGGGCTCGATCCTGCTGTCGCCGCCTGCCTGTACGTCGCCGGGACCACGGCGTGGGCCGCCGTCGGTGCGGTTGCTCCCCAATCGGGCGAGACCGTGGCGGTCTCCGCCGCTGCGGGCGGCGTCGGACTCCTGGCTGCGCAGTTGGCCCGGCGCGCTGGAGCCGACGTCATCGGCATTGCCAGTGCCTCCAGCGCACGGGTCTTGAGCGACATCGGGGTCCGTCCGGTCGAGTACGGCGACGGGCTGGTCGAGCGCCTGCGCGCTGCGGCGCCCAGTGGTATCGACGCCTTCATCGACTGCTACGGCAGCGGATACGTCGAGGCGGCGCTCGAGCTCGGTGTGAGCACGAAGAGGATCAACACGATCATCGACTTCGAGGCGGTGCAGCTTCACGGCGTCCAGATGGCCGGCATGGCGGTCATCAAGGACCCTGCGCCTGTGGTCTCGCGGATCGCCGAGCTCCTCGCCTCCGGGGAGATCGTCCTGCCCATCCGCGCCGTCTACCCGTTGAGCGAGGTCCGCTCGGCCTACGAGGATCTTGCCACTAGACACGGCGTGGGCAAGATCGCTCTGCGCACGGGGCGGCATGCCGTGGTTCCGACGGCTTAGTACGCTCCTTTCCCCCTTTCCGTACGAGGAAAAGGGGCGTAACAAGGGGGAAAGAAGCGTACTAAGCGCTGGGGCGGCGGGTCAGGCCGCCTCGGTGAGGCTCGCTGCTCCGGCCTGCCCGGCCAGCCCGGCCAGCCCGGCCAGCTCAGCCAGTTCGCCGTCGTCGGCATTGCCACCGGTGCAGATGACGGCGCAGGGGCCGCCGGGCGCGGAACCGCGTGCGGAATCGGCCATGAGGCCGGCCAGGCTCGCGGCGCCGGCCCCTTCGGCCAAGGTATGGGCGTGGGTGCTCATGAGTCCTACAGCGCGCAGGATCTCGTCGTCGCCCACCAGAATGAAGTCGTCCAGGCTCCGGCGCAGAATCGACTGCGTCAGTGCGAAGCTCGCCCCCACCGCGAGACCCGCAACCCGCGTGCGACTGGGGTCGCTCGTCGGCTTTCCGGTTCGCCAGGCACGGTGCGCGGCGGGTGCGGCGCTGGACTGCACCCCGACGATCCGGCAGTCGGGGGCCAGCGCGTCGCGCACCAGGCAGGCCCCTGCCGCCCCGGATCCGGAGCCGACCGGCACGTAGACGGTTCCCAGATCACGATGTCGGCGGAAGAGCTCCAAGTACACGGTGGCGTGCCCGAGGATGATCGCCGGCTCGTCGCCCGGCGACACCAGTCGCATCCCCTCCGCAGCGGCCAGGCGGCCGGCATGGGCGAGGGAGTCGCACATGGTCTCGCCCTCAACGATCACCCGGGCGCCCAGGGCGCGAACCGCGGAGATCTTGCGGGCCGGGGCGCTCGTCGGTACGACGACGGTCACCGGCGCGCCCCGGCGGGCTCCCGCCCAGGCCAGGGACTGGGCGTGGTTGCCAGTGGAGGCGGTGACCACGCCGCGGCTCCGCTCCTCCTCGCTGAGAGTCGCCATGAGCGCCACCCCGCCGCGCACCTTGAAGGCGCCGGTCGGCTGGACGTTCTCATGCTTGACGACGACGTCGACTCCAGCCGCCATGGTGAGGAGGGGGTATGACCAGGCGGGCGTTTCGGGCAGCACCGCGGACAGGGCGTCATGAGTGCGCACCACGGCGTCGAAGTCGAGGCTGGGCGGGGCGGGATTCGGGTCGCCGGTGTTGGGAGCCTGGTGGGTGTTGGGAGTCCGCCGGTGGGTGTTGGGAGCCTGGCGGCAGTTGAGCGCCGGGGTGGTCCCGGCGGGTTCAGCGGGTGCGGTAGGCGCAGTCGGCATAGTAGGCGCAGTGGGCGTAGCGGGCACAGTCATGTCATTCATGATCGGTGCCATCGGCATATCGGTCCAATGAATGTTTTGTCGAATATCTATCGATCTGGAGCATAATATGCGGCGTGATCGATGTGCATCAGCTCCGCGCTCTTGTGGAGCTCTCCCGCCTGGGAACCGTCTCGGCCGTCGCCGAGTCCCTGGGCTACAGTCAGTCCACCGTCTCCCATCAGCTGGCCGCGCTATCGCGGACAACTGGCGCCGTCCTGCTCACCCGGGCGGGGCGCGGGGTCCGTCTCACCGAGGAGGGGCGGGCGCTGGCCGACCGCGGTCAGGAGGTTCTCGACATGCTGGAGCGGACCGAGCGCGAGGCGATCGCCATGGCGCATGCCGAGACCGGGCGCATTCGTCTGGCCGCCTTTCCGTCGGCGGTGGCCGCCCTCGTCCCGGGAGTACTCGATGTCGTCTCCCGCCAGTATCCGGGCCTGGAGGTCGAACTGGTCGATGCCGAACCGCCCGAGGCGCTGGACGCCCTGCGACGCGGGCGGGTCGATGCGGCCCTGTCCTTCTCTTACATCGACGACGACGCCGGCCCGGAGCTCCGGACGGTCCGCCTCCTCGACGACGTCCTCTACCTCGTGACCCATCGCGGCGGCATCAAGAACATCGCCGATGGTGCGCAGTGCCGCTGGGTCACCGGTTGCGCGCGCTGCCATGAGGAGCTGATCGCTGTGGGGAGGGTCAACGGATTCAGCCCCGAGACCGCCTACGCCAGCGATGACTATGTGGCCGTTCAGGCTCTGGTTGCTGCCGGCGTGGGTGCGGCGCTCCTGCCCGGAATGGCGCTGTGCGCCTATCGTCATCCGGCGGTGGAGGTGCGTCCGCTGGCCCAGGAGCACCGTCGGGTCGAGATCGTCACCCGGAGTGAGCGGCCGCGCCCCGCCGTCATTGATGTGATCGTCGAGGCCTGCCGCACGGCTGCGCGGCATACGGACATCTCCCGGCCCGCCCTGAGGATTGCCGGGGCCGGCGCCTGACCGGTTCCCGACTGGCCTCCGACGAGATTGACGCAGGAGCCCTGCCACACCCAGCCCCTCGCGCCAAGCCTCGCCGAGATCGGTCGCAACCCGTGTCGAGATCGGTCCGGTTCCGGCTCGAGATCGGTCGCAACCCGTGTCGAGATCGGTCCGGTTCCGGCTCGAGATCGGTTCGGTTTTGTGTTGGGGTTGTGGTGTGTGAGGGCATCTGGGGCGGGTGCGTGTGTGGGGTGTGGTGGTTTCCGGTGGTGTGGTTTTTGGGGTTGGGGGTCGTGTGAGGTGGGTTGGATGGCCGTGGGGTGGCTCTGCCGGTGTCCTCGTGGCTTCCGTGTGCCGGATGGTGGGTGTTGCACACTCGTGTGCATTCGGCGTTGGTGGGAGCAGCGGAATCGTGCGGAACAGCAAAGTCAGTAGCGGGCGCGGTCCTGTTCCCATGTGCGTAGACCCCCTAGGTGCACATGGGAGCAAGACCGCCGCGCGCGATGATCGCTGGAAAATTCTGTTATTCCAACAAGAACCAGCCTCGCCCTACAGAGGCCCCAGCCTCCCATGTGCAACATCGAAGACGACCGACGCCCGCCAGGTACACCCGCCACGTCCCGCATTGAGATCGGTCCGGTTCCGGTTCGAGATCGGTCCGGCTCAGCCTGGCCGGCCCGACGTCGAGGCACGCACGACGAGCTCGAGGGCGAAAGCCGCATGCCGCACCTCGGAACCATCAGCACACAGCAGACCTGCGGAACCGGACCGATCTCGGCACGGGTTACGACCGATTTCGAGGCGGAAGTGGACCGATCTCGGGGCGGGTTACGACCGATCTCGGCGAAGGGGGAGGCTAGGCGGGCCGAAGAAAAGTAGGGAAGCGACAGGCGTCCACCGATCGGTGGACACCGCCGTCGCTCGGCCGGTTGTCGCAGGTATCGTACCTCGTTCATAAAATTGAGACCCGTGGCACATTCTCCTGCGATCCAGATCAACAACCTCACTAAGTCCTACGGGGACAAGCACGTCTTGACCGGCTTGAACCTCGATGTTCCCACCGGCACCGTTCTGGCTCTCCTGGGCCCCAATGGTGCAGGCAAGACCACCACCGTCGAGATTCTTCAGGGTCTGCGACGGCCCGGCTCCGGCACCGTCTCCGTCCTGGGGCAGGACCCCCAGAGCGGCTCGCGCGCCTGGCGGGCGCGTATAGGCGTCGTCTCCCAGTCGTCGAAAGACATGGAGAAGCTCACCGTCACCGAGGCCATCACCCATGTCGCCCGCTTCTACTCCTCACCCGCCGACGTCGCGGCCACCATCGAGCAGGTCGGCCTGAGCGACGATGCCCGCACCCGGCTCTCGCGCCTGTCCGGGGGCCGGCGCCGGCGGCTCGACGTCGGGGTGGCGATCGTCGGCCGTCCCGCCCTCCTCTTTCTGGACGAGCCCACCACGGGATTCGACCCGGAGGCGCGTCGCGAGTTCTGGGACCTGGTGAAGAATCTGCGCTCCGACGGCACGACCGTGCTGCTGACCACTCACTACCTCGACGAGGCCGCTCACCTGGCCGACGACGTCGCCATCGTCCTGGGCGGCAAGATCGTCACCCGCGGCACCCCCGAGGACCTCACGCGGCAGGCCGGCAATGAGCGCACCGTGAGCTGGATCGAGGGTGGCGTCAGGCGCTCCGAGCAGGCTGCCGCTCCGACCGCCGTCGTGCGCGACCTCATCAACCGCCTGGCCGGCCCCGACGGCGAGGTCCCCGGCCTGGAGGTGACCAACCCCTCGCTCGAGGACTTCTACCTCAACCTCGTCTCCCGCCACCACGCCGCCTGAGTGCGGCCACCGGACCCCGCCCCTCACTGGACTCGAAGGACTCCCTCATGACGACCGCCAATCCCACCTCTCCGACTGCGCCGGCCGGCGCCAAGCATCCCGTCTCCACGCATCGCTCCCAGGCGCCCGGTTCCAGTCTCGCCGCTGTTGCCGCTCTGACCCGGTCGAGCCTGATCTCCTTCGTGCGCGAGCCGGTCGCCTTCATCATGACCATCTTCTACCCGCTGCTCATGCTGATCATCTTCGCCTCCGTCTTCAGCAACGACATCGTTCCCGGCGTCAGCTATGCCGACTACATGCTGCCGGCCATGATCAGCACCGGAACCATCATGAGCTGCCTGCTGACCCTGGCCATCGGGGTGGCCAGTGAGCGGGAGAGCGGTGAGCTCAAGCGCCTGGCCGTCCTGCCGGTCCCCACCTGGGCGTATGTGGCGAGCAAGTGCGTCTACAACACCATCCTCGCCGTGGTCAGCGCCGTTCTCCTCCTGCTCGTCGGCCACTTCGCCCTGGGCGCCTCACTGCCGGCCGATGGTCGCGCCTGGGGGCTGTTCGTGGGCGGACTCGTTCTCACGGTCGCCGTCTACACCCCGTTGGGGCTGGCCGCGGGGCGCCTGTCGCCTTCTCCAGGTGCCGCTTCTGGCGCGCTGCTGCCGGCGGTTATGGTCTTCCAGTTCGTCTCCGGCCTCCTCCTGCCCCTGTCCATGCTGCCGTCCTGGATGGTCCACGGCTTCTCGGTCTTCCCGGTGCGCTGGTCGGCGGGGCTCATGCGACAGGCATTCCTCCCCGACTTCTTCGCCTCCACTGAGCCGACCGGCACGTGGGAGACCGGCAAGGCGCTGGCCGTCATCGCCGCCTGGATCGTGGGCGGGGTTGTGGTGGCCTTCATCGTCTCCCGCCGCGATACGGTGGATCGGTGACTGACGACGCGGAGGTCCCCTCCCGCTCTTACCCGCGCGAGGAGACCTTCGCCGCCTTCGTGGCCCGTGGGGTCCGCGGCTCCCGGCCTCCCCGCGGCGTGCATCCGCCTCTTGATAAGAGCGGTCTGCCCGGATGGGCCTGGCGTCTTATTGCCTGGGCGCTTGCTGTCGTCACCCTGGTGCTGATAGCTCATAACGGCTGGACCGCTCTCCTGCTCTTCCTCGTCGTCCCACTGCTATGGCTGGTTCATCCCAGGTTCTGGGTGGCGACGACGGTGCAGCTCATCTTCGGCTTGGGCGTCGGTGCCGCCGCCTTTGCCAAGGGCGATAGGTCTTGGTGGGTGAGCGCCATGGTGGAGACTCTCGTATCTCTTTTCGGCGGGACCTGGCTGACCTGGGTCCAGGCGGCCCGTGTCGATGTCGTCAGGGTGCTTGCGGACAAGGAGAAGGTGCTCACGGCGCTGGCTCACACCCAGGGCGAGCTCGCCGCCGCTGAGCGTGCCGCCGGAATCGCGGCCGAGCACGAGCGCTGGTCCCGCGAGGTCCACGACACTCTGGCGCAGGGGTTCATCTCTGTCATCACCCTTGCGCAGGCTGCTCGTGGCGAGCTGGACAGCGGTGAGATCGGAATGGTCATTCGCCGTCTGGATCAGCTGGAGGCGGTTGGCCGTGACAATCTCGCCGAGTCCCGTGCGCTCGTTGCCGGTGAGGGTCCCAGTGCTCTCAAGGACGGAGATCTCGCCCAGGCGCTGCGGCGCCTCGTGAGCGTCCAGCGCGAGCGCGGACTGAACACTGGTCTTGAGCTGGATCTGCCGGTGGGCTTGTCCTCGGCTGTGCAGGTCGCGATTCTGCGCACTGCCCAGGAGGGACTGAGCAATGTGACCCGTCATGCTCATGCCGAACGTGTGGAGGTTATTGTGGGAGTGGAGAGCACGGGCCTGGGTCGGGAGCTCGTCGTCACCGTGGCCGACGACGGCGTCGGCACCGGGGGTCGTCCAGAGGGAAAGGGGCTGACCGGGATGCGCTCGCGGGTGGAGGCCCTTGGCGGAACGCTGACGGTCGATCCGCTCCACTCGCCGGACGAGCGCAGGCGTGTCGGAACCGTGATCGAAGCCAGAATGCCCCTGTGAGCACAGCCGTTCTTTCGTCTAGTTCTTCGACAGGCCCGGGCGCGCGCCGGGTCCGCCTTCTGGTGGTCGATGATCACCCGGTGGTGCGGTCCGGAATCGTCGGCATGTTCTCCTCCGAGGCGGATCTCGCCGTCGTCGGGGAGGCTGCCGACGGCGACCAGGCCGTCGAGCTCGTCGCCGAACTCGCCCCCGATGTCGTGCTCATGGATCTGCGCATGCCCGGCGTCGACGGCGTGGAGGCCATCCGCCGTATTTCGGCTGGGGCGGGCACGGCGCATGGTGCTGCTGGGGCGGGCACGGCGCATGGTGCTGTTGGGGCGGGCACGGCGCATGGTGCTGTTGGGGCGGGCACGGCCGCTCATGCTCCTGCTCCCCGTATCGTGGTTCTCACCACCTACGACACCGACGGTGACATTCTGCGTGCCGTTGAGGCCGGCGCCATCGGCTACCTGTTGAAGGACTCTGCGCGCGAGGACATTCTCGCGGCCGTGCGGGCCGCCGCCGTCGGGCGCAGTGCGTTGAGTCCGACCGTCACGACGCGTCTGCTGGGGGCTGCGCGCGGCGCGGGCCAGAGCGCTGCCGGCGCTCCCAGAGGCGCCCGCGTTCCGGTGAGCCTGTCGCCGCGTGAGCGGGAGGTGCTGGCGGCGGTGTCGCGGGGGCTGTCCAATAGTCAGATCGGAGTCGAGCTGTATATCACCGAGGCGACCGTCAAGACGCACTTGCTGCGCGCCTATGCCAAGCTCGGCGTCGACTCGCGCGCGGCGGCGGTTACTGAGGCCTTGCGTCGTGGTCTGCTGGAGCTGGAGTAGCCAGTGGCCAGGCCTTTGGCGCAGCGTCCTGGTCCTGACGGGCCTTGACGGGCCTTGACGGGACTTGATGGTCCTGACGGCCCTGACGTCGAGATCGGTCGTACTCCGCCTCGAGATCGGTCCACTTCCGCGTCGAGATCGGTCGAAGCCCGCATCGAGATCGGTTCGGGGCGGGGCGCGCCTCTTTCTTCTCGGGTTCTCGGAACTTCTCGATTTCGAGGTATCTCGGCTTGCGCGGTCCGCAGATCTGAATGTTGACGTGCCCGAGCGACCATCCGTCGGGGTGCATGGGCGGCTTTGAAGGTGCCCGTTTCGATGGGACTGCAGGAGGCCGGCAGCTTCAGGCGCTGAACGGACAATACTGACAATGTTGCACATTCGTCCGCGATCTGTGCCGATAGAAACCTTGGAATCACGCGAAAAGAGATTCTGGTGAGTGCGGTTGTCCTTACTCCCATGTGTACAGACCCCCTCAGTGCACATGGGAATGTGATGACTGGTATTGACGCGTCTTGAGAATCCCTGGAATCTAAGCGAAAAACGGCTGTCGCTTTTTGAGGGGATCTTCCTCCCGTGTGCAGCCCCGTCTGAGCCGTCTGAGTCGGTCGACCGATCCGAAGGGTGAACGAGATGCGCTCCTCACGTTGACGGCGGCTGGCCGTAAGAACGGTTCTCTCTGACTCTCGTGTTCTCGTCTTCGGATTCCTGTCCTCGGAAAGATCGGGACGAGGGCGGAACGCACTGTCGATGTGTGGTGGTGCTGGGCGCCTTTCGTGCTCTCAGACCTTGAGGCGGCACTTCGAGTCGCCTTCTCTGAGCGTCCTGAACTCGGTGTGGAGTGCGACCGATTTCGATGCGGAACTCGACCGATCTCGACGCGGAAGTGGACCGATCTCGCGGCGGAGTGCGACCGATCTCG
>ERZ772967.1121-NODE-1121-length-18895-cov-3.833015_pt1 | contig 18895 bp, 17 predicted proteins | sample MGYA00511677_ERZ772967 | MGnify/ENA primary metagenome ERZ772967 (study PRJEB29015, sample SAMEA2737931) | human oral metagenome | biome: human oral; feature: human-associated habitat; material: dental | place: China | collected 2146 ...
CGCGAGCTGGGTTCAGAACGTCGTGAGACAGTTCGGTTTATATCCGGTATGGACGATAGGAAACTTGAGAGGATCTACCCCTAGTACGAGAGGACCGGGGCGGACGCACCTCTGGTGTATCGATTGTGGCCACCTGCTGCATTGTCGAGTAGCTATGTGCGGACTAGATAAGCGCTGAAAGCATATTAAGCGCGAAACTAACCTCAAGATAAGGTTTCCCTATGAGGACACAGAAAGACTATCTGTTTGATAGGCGCAAGGTGGAAGTGTAGCAATACATGGAGCTAAAGCGTACTAATAGTCCCATTGCCTTTTTATGTCCTTGTCTGCTAGCGTTTATGCTTGCATAACGCTCGCGGATAAGGTAGACTTGACTAGTAATTGGTGCTTTTCAACAAGTGCCGGTCAATTAACAATTCTCAATTCCGTGCAGAAAACTGGACATCGAAGAAAGGGGTTTGGCCCACCACGCGAGTATATGTGGAACCAAGCGCTTTAAACCCCCTCCTTCGGTGCCCATGGCGAGGAGGAAACACCTGTTCTCATCCCGAACACAGAAGTTAAGCTCCCCAGCGGCGATTATACTGCTTTTAGTGGGAAACTAGCACGGTGCCGAATTATATAAGAGCCATCCGAATAGGGTGGCTTTTATCTTTGGAGATGATTTTTATTAATAGCTTGATCCTTGCCAGTATGATTTGCTGAAATGTGATACTAATATACTTCAGATGATACTTTGGCCGTGCGTTGCTACTTTCATCAACATGCTGGTGTCTTTTGTCGGTGAGACGTAACAGAGGTTGGGAAGTGACGGATTCAACAGTGGTCATAGGTGCGAAGTTTGCTACTTGCTTGCAAAATCCAGAGAGAGAGAGTATTATATGGAGTGTCTAAGTAACAAAAAACAAGGAGAAGCAACATGCCAGTCAAACACGCCGAATCATACCCACGAACGCCAGAAGCTCTTCGCGAATACAATGCGAAGCGTGACCCGGAATACTTGATGGAGCAAGCCAGTCAGAGCTATGAGGGTGGCAAGACAGAAGAAGCGGCACGAACGCTTGGTTACATTGGCTGGACGCTAGAAGGGCTTGAGGCACTGAAGTTAGCAGAAGAAGTCGAGCAGGAATAGCGTTATTTTAATTGAAATGAGCACAAACCAGCCTATCACAGAGATGAGGCTGGTTTTTTGCTGTACAAATTGCTAAAGTAGGTGCATTTTCTATAAAATTCAGAACGTTTTTCGTACAAATGTACCATTCTATTGTATAATCGCTAGAGAGGGGTGCTTGCTCTGCGATTTGGAGTTGCTTGGGCGAGTGGAGTGCCGCCGCGGGTGGGTAATTCGTATCTTGATAGCAATGCAGTGACGATGTGATAACCATAACCAAAAGGAGTGTTCTTATGACAGAACAACGACCACCGTCAATCAACTACCGCTATGGTGAGCCACCAATTCATTCGGCGGGCGATCTATTGTATTACGACAAGAAGATCACTCGGCAGCAAAGAACATTTGCTGTGCCGGCTGGTAGTAACCCATATGGCCAAGAGGCGCTTGTTACTGGCCCAGATGGAATGCAAATTGATATAGAGCGAGAAGCCCGACTGTTGCCACAAGATGGCAGTGATGTGCTCTACACGCTCTACGCACCAGAGACTGGAGCGGCGCTGACGATTAGCCATGAGCGCGGTATTGGCTTGCTTTACCCCTGTACTTCAGATGAGAATGGCCAGCCAGTTGCTCAGAGGATGGTGAGCAATGCGATAAAAACCCATATAGTTGATATGACTCATCTGCCCGATGCACAGTTTATTACGCTTGGAGAGCCGTATATCTCTCTCGCAGACCCACAGCACCACCATGCTGCGCTGAGCATTGTGCCAGAGAAAGTAGGTGTCTTTGGTGTTGGTACGGAAGGAGGTGTTGGGAGTAAGATGGGTATGATTCAAGATGATGCGTCACCTGGTGCGAAGAACGTCATGAATGTACTATACCCACAACTTGTAAAAGGGCATGAGGCCCTCCAACAGCGCCATAGCGGCGAACGACCGCACCCTCGAAATGGTATTGGTCGTCGAGCAGTCCAAAGCGGCGGGTATAGTTGGTTCTAAACCCCAACAAATAGCAAAGCGTTTTCAATATCAAAAATAACCCTGTATGCGCAGGGTTGTTTTTCATTCTCGAATCTCGCAGCAAACGAGAATTGTTGTGGTGGACCTTGGTGGAAACGACCCAAACCAAAGCTAATACTTAGTATATAGCATAGGCGCCTTAAATGCAATACCAATAATGCAATCTGAAAATGCTCATGTAAACGTTGACAAAACATATACAGTATGCTATATTTAAATCATGATACATATCATATATGGTATGTAGCGAGGATTTGCCGGCCTATACCGGCAACGTACCTCTGGTAAATATATAAATAAGGAGTAACCCTATGGCGGGAACAAAAGCTGGCGGCCTGAAGGCTGCGCAAAAAAACATCTCTAAAGACCCTAACTTCTACGCCAAGATTGGCGCCAAGGGCGGTAAGAATGGCCGCACCGGCGGCTTTGCGGCCAACCCACAACTCGCTCGTGTGGCTGGTGCTAAGGGCGGCCGGATCTCTCGCCGCACCAAAAAGGCCGATGATACTGCTACAGCTGCTCCACAAGCGGATGTTGCGCTTGCTGCCTAAGAGCACGCGTGAGCCTTATACAACAACACCTCCCATGTATGCGGGAGGTGTTTTGATGCGATAGGTCTAGTGTGTGAGGTTCGAAGCTTTTTGTGGTTTGGGGTGGTCTGCTGTGGAGCTGCTCTGCCTGCTGGTGTGGAGCGATGATTAGGAGGGTATTTTTTGGAATGGGGAGAATTATTGCGATAATCAAGCTTGAGACGAAACTATCGTGTTTTTTACAACATAGCGTCGGAGCTGGCAGGTAGTGGCGCTGTTGGCGCGCCAGTGGGTGAAGCAGGCGAGGCAGGTGTATGTGCCGTCGCTGCGCTGCAAGCCAGTTGCGCTGCAGCGTGGGCATTGCGAGCGGGCGTGGAGCCAGTCGCGGTAGGTGTCGAGCGCAGATTCGATGAGCTCGTCGTCGACCGTCACTTGCCAGCCAGCTCCAACTCGGCAGCCGGCATTCCACGCTGCGCGCTCCATTGCAACGAGCTGCACATCGCGCGCATAGCCGCAGTGCCCAAGGAGCGCATGGCCATACTCGTGGAGGAGGTAGGCAGTGGCCTGGGCATCGTGCGGATCGTAATAAACCGTGCGGCTTGGGTAGTGCCAATGAAAATGGCTGCTTGAGCGAAAAGAAAGTGGCGCAAGGCCCGACGCATGGGCATGCTGAGTGAGGTGAGGGATGAGCTGATCGAGTGGCATACGTGGTGGCGATATAGACACGTTTATTGGCATGCGAATCAGCGAGCGAAACAATGATTACTTCGCATGATTTGACAGAGGTAGAGATTATGATTTGTTCGTGTATTGTACGTGTCATGATTAGTGTAGCACAGCACGCTCGCGATGCCTAGTAGGCGGTGCGAAGTATCGATGTGTGGTGGGCTCCAGAGAGAGGCAAGGTGAGATGCATAATTATATAGCGTGTGCGTTGCGTTTTGCGATCGATTACGGTATAATAGAAAGAGTAACGTAAACGAAGGTTTGGCAATGAAGCAGCAAGGATCAATTATCGGATACGTCGTCGTCGGGACAGTGCTAACACTCGCACTGGTTGGCGGGGTCTTAATCGTCAAAAATAGCCACAACAGCAGCGCCCAGCAAGTGGCAAGCACTACCACCACTGACGCTAAGAAAAAGGAATCAACCCAGAGCAATAAGAGCGCTAACGACAAGCTAGTCGATAGCCTCAACAGTAAATCAACAGAGACCAGCAAGAGCAAAGAGACGAAAGAAACTCAGTCGCAAGATAAGAAAAATACTACATCAACTGCAACCAATGGTGCAACCAGCGGCACATCGAGCACCACTACACAAAGCCAAAGCCAATCAACTCAGTCTCAAAGCTCAAGTACGCCTACCACAACGCCATCGACTAGCTCCAGTATTCCTTCGCAAACTCAATCTACCCAGCAGGTGAGCGCCTTGCCGCAAACTGGCCCGGCCGAGAGCCTGGCAGCCGTTGTGGCGGTGAGTAGCCTAGCTGGCGTAGCACTAGCTTATCGCAAGTCGCGCACACCCGCGCTGTAAAGTATACAACATATCCATTGTTTCGTTGACAACGCTATGCCTACCCCTGTGTGATGCAGGGGTAATTGCTTTGGGGGAGGATAATATACCTGTTGTGATTATGGCATCGTTGTGCATATAACTGCATGATCGTTTGTGCTATGTATAGTGTGGGTGAGAGGAGCAGGCCGGGGCAAACAGCCTGGTATTCCTGGGCTGCTGAGCCGAAGCCTTTAAACCTTATGTATGATCTGGGGATACAACAGCAAACCTATCGCACAAGAGAATATCTAGAGGCTAGCGGCTGTGGGGTGGGCAAGGTCTGTTATTTACCGAGCTAGAGTGCTTTTGGTGCGATGAGTGTGCTGTGCGGGCTATTGATTACTCATAGAGGTGAGACTGAGGAGCTCCAGGTTTTGACGCTTGCAGCGACTTTGTGTATAATACAGAGGAATGGTGCGTCGCGATATGGCGACGTGTCTCATAATATAATTAATAAGAGGAGTCTGTACCAAGACTTATGGCAACACAAGCCTTAACAATGGATGATTTGCTCGCTGGCGACGGCGTCAAGCAACTAGTAACCGGCGAGGTCGTAACTGGCCGCGTATTATCGGTGCGCAAACGAGATGTATTAGTAGACCTAGGCCCACAGGGGGTTGGCTATGTGCCACGGCGCGAGATTGGCCCGGCTAAGACGCTAGCAGTTGGTGATGAAGTAACAGCCAGTGTGGTAGATAGCGAGCTCGAGAATGGCTATAGCCTATTGAGCCTGCGCAAAGCAGCCAAGGATCGTGGCTGGGAAGAAGCGATGGCCAAGCTGGATGCCGGCGAGATCATCGAGGTGGCGCCATACGACGCTAACCGCGGTGGTATGCTGGTTGAGTACGAAGGTGTGCGGGGCTTTTTGCCGGTGTCGCAACTATCGGCCGAGCACTACCCACGGGTGGGCGGTGCTGATAAGGATGAGATCTTGGCACGGCTCAACACGCTGGTGGGGCAGACGCTCAAGGTGCGTATCCTCGACTGCGATCGCAAAGCTAACAAACTGATCTTTAGCGAGAAGGAAGCTATTAAGGACGGCCTGGCTGCCCACTTTGAGAAGCTCAAGGTTGGCGACACCGTCAAGGGTGTGGTGACTGGCGTGGTGGACTTTGGTGTCTTTGTGAATGTCGAAGGGATTGAGGGGCTTATCCATATCTCAGAGATTAGCTGGGAGCGCGTCAACAACCCAGCCGACTACGTGAAGGTGGGCCAGAGCGTTGAGGCGAAGATTATCAGCATCGACAAAGATCGCCTAAGCTTGAGTATGAAGCAGCTCACCAAGGATCCGTGGCTTGATGAGGTGGATCAATTCACCAAGGGTCAGACCATTGAGGGCACAGTCACGCGCATTACCCCATATGGTGCCTTTGTCCAGATTAGCCCAGCAGTTGAAGCGCTGGTGCATGTGAGCGAGCTGGGCAGCGGCGGTGCCGACCCAGAGAAGGTCTTTACCCTCAATGAGCGCAAGAGTTTTGTCATTCTTGACATCGACAAAGATGCGCACAAAGTGAGCTTGAGTCTCGCCGACAAGAAAAAATAACCAGTAAATTACAAAAGATGACCGGCTTCGACCGGCAGAAAGGAGTGTGTGTATGAGTCAGTCTGAAAAAGTGTTGGTCATTGCCGATTCGATCACCGTTGGTGAGCTGGCCCAAACCCTGAATCTGCCGGTCACGAAGCTGATTGGCGAGCTCTTCAAGAATGGCTTTACGGTAACGATCAATCAGCGGATTGATTTTGAGATTGCTGAGATTATTGTGGAGGAACTGGGTCTAGCAGTGACGCTGCAGCGCAAAGCCGCCGAGCAGCATACTGTGCAGCATCTGCATAAACCGTCAAGCAATGCCGTGCCACGCCCGCCAATTGTAGCGGTAATGGGGCACGTCGACCACGGCAAGACAACGCTGCTCGATACCATCCTCGAGATGAAGACGGTTGCTGGTGAGGCTGGTGGTATTACCCAGCACATTAGTGCCTATCAAGCCCAAAAGGGTGGTCGTACGATGACGTTGCTTGATACCCCTGGCCATGAGGCCTTTGCGGCGTTGCGCCAGCACGGTGCCGCACTGACCGATGTGGTGGTGATTGTTGTGGCAGCCGATGATGGTGTTAAGCCACAGACGGTAGAGGCAATCCGCTTTGCACGCGATGCCAATGCCAAGATTATCGTTGCTATCAACAAGATTGACAAAGACACCGCCAACCCTGATATGGTCAAAGCGCAGCTTGCGAGCGAGCATCACCTCAACCCTGAGGAGTGGGGTGGCGATACCATTATGGTACCAATTAGCGCTAAGACTGGCCAGAATATCGATAAGTTGCTCGATACCATCCTGCTTGTGGCCGACATGGAAGAGCTCCGCGCCGATACGGATGTGCCGGCTGAGGGGCTCGTTATTGAGGCACATATGGAGAAGGGTCGTGGCTCGGTAGTGAACTTGCTTATCGAGCAGGGCCGCTTGGCACCAGGGCATTTCCTCGTGGCAGGGCAGGCCTATGGCAAGGTGCGTACTTTGCTCGATTACACTGGTACGCCTATCAAGGCAGCCACGCCTGCTACACCAGTGACGGTAACAGGTTTTAAGGAATTGCCGCAGTTTGGCGATATCTTCACGGTGGTCAAAAACGAGAAAGAAGCTCGCCTAGCTGTGCAGAAGGCTAAGCTCGACCAAGCACGTAATGCCGCCACCACCAATGTGACTGGTGCTGACTTGCTCAAGCTTATGACGCAGAAACACGATGCTCAGGAATTCGACGTCATCGTCAAGGCCGATGTACAGGGGTCACTTACCTCGGTGATGGATAGCTTGCGCCTAGTGGAGACGGGCGGGGCGATCACGCTGCGGATCATTGGCCATGGCGTGGGCAATATTACCGAAAGTGATGTGCGCCTGGCTGGTAGTAGCAATGCAATTATCTACGGCTTTAACGTCGACCTGCCACCAGCCGTCAAGCGCCTGGCAATGCGCGATAAGGTAACGGTGCGCCGCTACCAAGTGATCTACGAGCTGCTCGACGATGCACGCAGCAGCATGGAAGCACTGCTCGCACCAGAGGTGGTGGAGACGGAGATTGGCCAGCTGGAGATTAAGGGCGTCTTCCGGACGATGCGCGATGCGGTTATCGCCGGTGGGCAAGTAACGAAGGGCAAGGTGACAGCAGGGCTATTGGCCCGTGTGATGCGCGGCGAGGAGCAAATTGCCGAAGTCACAGTAGCCAGCGTGCAGCGCCAGCAGCAAGAAGCCAAGGAAGTCTTTGAGGGTGAGCTCTGTGGCCTTAACCTCACGACCAGCAAGAAGCTCCAGCTCGAGATTGGCGACACCCTCGAGTTCTTCACCCGAGAGCTGGTGAAGCGCACGCTGCAGTAGCTGCGGTAATAGGCTTGGCGGTGGTGCTTCATCGTATAGAATCGCATTATAATTGAGTGGTAACTCTGCTCTTGCCGATTTTGCTAGTGGTATACAAAACTCGCCGTGGTGATGGCGAGTTTTTGGGATTGGGGTGCTTCGCTTATTGACACATTACCTCTGTTGTGGTAGGATGTGGGCAGAATATATAAGGAAAGAAATTAGGACGGGTAGTATGGCACAGAAATATGAGTATCGTGTATCGCTCGCAGAAGATGCTAAGCTGCAACTTGAGTTGCCAAGTGGCGACACACTTCCTGTTGAAAGAACTAAAAAACCAGCAAAAAAAGATCAACATACCATGCGTGACAGTGTTATACTGTTGCCGATCGATGAGACGATCAAAAATATGACGCATGGAACATTTGAGTATTCACAGTCATCGAAGCAAGAAGCAAGTCCTTCTCGACTGAATATTTTAAGTGATCGGATAGTCGAGTCTCTAGACAGACGGAGAAGAGAGATAAAAGGGTCACAAATAATAGAGCAATATTATATTAAAAAAGGTAAACTCCCTTATGCTGATAAGTACGCAAAAGCTCGAAGGCGCAAACAGGCTATCAATCGTTTTGCAGCCTCTGTAGCAGCACCAGTCTTTGCTTTTGACATGGCAACAAAGATTCCTCGACCAATAGATCCGAGAAAGCTGGAAGAAGAACAGAAATACCATACCCTCACTCTTTCTGAGGCTGTAATACCAGAAACAAAAGATCTTGCAGTGGAGATGCCAAATACCATACTTACTACAGTAGGTAATAAGCAGGAGCCATCTCCTGCTCTACCGGTGGTAGAAAGCTCCACGCGAAATGAAGCCGAACCTCAGCAAAACCAAACCCCAACTCCTGAGCAAACCCCACCAGCTGAGCAAGAGCAACGTACTGGTGAGGACGCAGCCATTGCTCGCGTGCAAGCAGAGGTCGTGGCGCTGACTGACGAGAAGGTTCAAGAAATCAACGCAGCCGAGTCGGCGACGGATGCGGTATTTGCCAAGGGTATGGCAGACATTGCGGTGCAGAGCAGGATTGCGCATGAGGCGATCTTGCCATATTCGGCGGAGGGGATTGCTCAGCTGGAGACGATGCGCAGCGATGCACTTGCTACCCTGCAGCAGGCCCTCAACGCGCGCAACCAAGGCGCACGGCCTGCCGCTACTCCAAGCCAAGAACTAGCCCCAAGCGGAGCTCAGGCAGAGCTTGCTCCCGCACCAGTTTCGACGAGTGAGCAAGCGCCACAACCAACCGGCTTCGAAGCGCAGGTGAGTGAGCTGACAGACCGCACTGCCCAGGAGATTATGGCGAGCCACTCGACTATGGACGCGATCCGCATGAAGGGCGAGGCGGCAAGCGCAGTGCTGAGCATGACGGCGCGTGAGCTGATGCAGCCACACCTCTCGCACGAAGGTGCAGCGCAGCTCAAAGACACGCGCGACCGGGCACTCGCAGCACTCCAAGCAGCACTTGACGTGCGGCTGGAGTCGCCAGACTCTCACCAAGCCACCTCTGTAGCGACAGAGGGCCAGCCTCTCGCAGAAGCAGCACAAGCCCCCGAAGCAACCACGGCAGAGCCAGCGCACGAGGAAGCTGATGGCAGTGTTGAGGAGAACCGCACGGCTGCTATTGGAGCGACTGAAGAAGTAGAAGAGAAGAAAAAAGACCGATTGATACGTCGGGCACAGACTGCTTGGCACATGGCCCGAAAAGCAATACGGGCTGTGGAAGATTGGTTTAGCCAGAAAGTGCCAGATCCAAAACCAACACCAAATCGCCCCCTCAAAGACCATTCTTTTACCAAAGCGTCTAATGGCGAAGCGCAAGAACAACCAGCAGCAGTCGATACCGAGGCCCAAGCTACTCAGCCACACGCGCCATCACAAGAGAGGTCAGTTGCTAATACAGGAGATCCCTTTGCGCTTGCAGAGGCAGCAGGGGTTCTTAGGGGGAATAGCGACCCTGGTGAGCCAGTCGTGACGAGCTACGATGAAGCTACTCATCGTGGTGAAGGCGAGCCAGAAGCTAAGCTAGCTGAGGTTATCAATTTCCCAGCTGGTGCAGAGCAGCCTCCCGCTGACGATGAAGCACCCACCGAAGAACTCGAAACTGTCGCCGAGGCAATCGACACGCAAGAGGATGCTCCGCTTTCGCGCGATGAAATGCGCCAGATGGAGCAAACGGCAAGAAGCAAGATACAGCTTGGTGAGTATGACTTGTGGGCAGAGATGAGAAAGGCTGATCTCAATGGTGTAGAGGTAGATATTGACGGGCTCATCAAAAACACCCGCACAGCGATACAACAAAATGTGCGAGGCTGGCTCCAAGAAGAAGGCCGGCAGCACCAAGCAAGCGGTCTATACCTGAGCACGTTAGAGGCACGAACGATGGAAAGTGCGGATAGTGCCCTTGAGTCGATCAAACAGGCGTATATCAAAGCCAAGCAAGCACGAGAGAGCCGACAGGATAGCGCAGCCTAGCGGTAGAAAATCATGAGTGCAGCACCCTTCCCAATAGATGACGACAACCCCTTCTCATCTCTCATCACCCAACACGACCTCGATCGCCTTGGGATTACAACGCGCGACTCGGCAGCGCTGCTGCAGGAGGTGAATAACACGCTCTATGAGCGGGTGGGGCTAGAGGTTATTGGCCGCTTGTCGGATAATGACCTCGATGAGCTGGTGCGCCGCCAGGAAACGGACGATAGTGCAGCGCTATTTGCCTGGCTGTCGCAGCGGGTTGCGCACCTCGACGAGATCCTGAGCGACGAGCGCACACTCATCCTTGGCGACCTAGCCAAGAAGGCTGATGAGCTGAGCGATGCAGCGTGAGTACGGTGTGAGGATTGCAATCGCATTGCTGCGAATGTACCAATTGATAACCACGCAAAGCATCTCAATACCATTCTCGCGATGAATGGCAAGCGCCCAACCTCGGCGATGCGCTGTGTTGTACATACCATTCTCTTTGGTGGGTGTATCTGGCAGTCATGCCCAGGTGAGCGAGATAGCCGCATCATCAGCTACCCCACCTGGCCGGCTGTCGAGCGCACGATAGCCTAGATTGCTCAGGACGAGGGCATAACAGAGGTTAATCACACCACTGAGGGACATTACACCACATTTTACCATTTTTATTGTATGAGAGGTGGATTGTTTGGTATACTAGGGGCAGGAGGAATTGAAAAAAAATGTTTCAATTAGACGATGCTTTTTTGCAAAAAATCGGTATAGCAGACTGGCCACCAGAGGTACAGCAGCGCTTTGTCGACAACTTTCGCCAGGTGCTAGAGCTGCGCGTTGGCACGGTGCTGAGCGATGGCTTGAGTGAGATGCAGCTGAATGAGTTTGAGTCGTTTATGAACCAAGACGCTGCGGTCATTACAGCGTGGATCGACGAGCACGAGCCTGACTACGAAAATGATAGAATATACCAGAGCCAGCGCGAAGCCTACGAGAAAGCGGCAGAGCAGCGTGGTGTGGAGGTAGACCAGCTGGCACTCTTTGCGGAGTATGCGCAGCTTAAGTGGCTTACCCACAACCGCCCAGACTACACAACTGTCGTGCGTGAGACCTTTGAAGGCCTCGTGGATCTCGCCAAGGCAGACCCGCAGAAGTTTCTTACTCAAGAGGGCCTTGCTAGCATCTTCCAGAGTAGCGATGCGGCAGACGGCAATACACCAGACGAGCTTGAGGGAGGCCACCCCGACCCTGATGTAGCGCTTGCTGCGTAGTGATGGTGATCAAGTGAAAACACGTATGACCCCTGTGGATGCAGGGGCTTTGTGTTTGATTAGCTTCTTTGATTGGCGCCACAATATCTCACTGTCGCACAAGAAAATATCTGGAGGCCAGCGGCTGAGCAAGCGGAAAAGGCTGCTTCTATGATCTGGCCGGAATATTTTCGGTGCGATGGCAAGGCATTGTGTTGGCTGCGGGCTAAACTTGCTTTACATTCTCCTTGAGCGCCAAGAGGGGTAGATCCTAAGATGATTGTGATACGCGCACGAGATGAAGTGTGGGGAGGGTGAGCTAACGCAAAGAGAGTATAAGACCTTGAGGGTTGAAAGCTTGGTGATTCGAGGCTACTATCTACACCATTCACACCCGATACCCGCGCAAAAATGCTGCGGCGCTGAGTTCTTTGCCGCTGGGAGCGATGAGCTGGTCGATGACGAGATAGGTGCCGTCGCTGCAGCGCGGATCAAGTGTGGTGACAGGCGCCGGCGCGGTGTGCGCTTGAGTAATGATATATTGCCGCTCCCCCAGCTGGAGGCGAGCGCGTGGGTAGTGATGGTAGGCGCGCACCATTGCTTCGGCCGCTGCGGCAGTGTGCTGAGCGGGGTTGATAATGCCGCTGGCTTTGGTGAGGAGCTGGCAGTAACTTGCGTTGGACTCATCTTGTGGTGTGGGCTGGAGGCTACCACTCACGATGCGTGGCAGGAGTTGCACTAGTGCCTTGCTGCCAAGCTGGCCTAGTGTGCTGTAGAGCTCGAGCTGCTGCTCATCACCGCGCAGGGGGTGGGTGAGCTGCGCATAGACCGGCCCAGCGTCCATCGCGGCGCTGAGCTGCATAATACTGATGCCGGTGGTGGTATCGCAATTGGTAATGGCACTTTCAATCGGTGAAGGGCCGCGATAGCGCGGCAAGAGTGATGGGTGGAGATTGATAATCCCTGGGGAAAAACAGTCGATCACCACTTGGGGGATGATCTTGCCAAAGCTCACCAGTACGCCAACAGGCTGGCCGAGCGCTTGGATATCGGGGACAATATCGCGCAGTTTGGTGGGCTGTAACACTGGAATGTCGTGTGTTAGAGCAAGCTGTTTGACTGCTGGTTGACACAGTTGCTTGCCGCGCCCACGCCGGCTGTCTGGCTTAGTGATAACCAACCGGATGGGGAAGCCGTGTTTTAGTAGCTGCGCGAGGCTGATAGCGCTGAAGTCTTCAGTCCCAAAGAATACGATTGGTCTTGATATGCTCGTCATAATCAACTGGTTGGAGCTCGCCCTTCTCATCGAGCTGATAAAATGCGCTGGTATCATCGCGGATGTGGTCGATAAACACGATGCCATTACAGTGGTCAATCTCGTGTTGCAGCACTCGCGCTAAGAAGCCGTCGGCTTTGAGGCGGATAGTGTTGCCATTGATATCAAGCGCCTTGACCCGGACGCGGCTGTAGCGTGGCACCTTGCCATAAATCCGGCCCGACACGCTCAGGCAGCCCTCATAGTCACTGATTAGCTCGCCCTCATATTTGACGATCTCTGGGTTGATGAGGGGGATGAAGCTGCGGTTGTCTTTGTCGTCGAAGTCTTCGCGCACAATAACGACTCGCTCTAGCTGATCGATCTGCACCGCCGCCAGCGCTGCACTGATCTCGTGTGGACGGGAATTCTCCCAGTCGATGCTGGCGCTGGTCATGTCGGCCACCAGCTGGCGCGTCTCGTCGGTAATAACATGCACCCGCTGCGACTTCTGGCGCAAGTGCGGGTTGGGTAGGGTGATAATAGCGTCTTTTTTCATTGGCTTTATTATAGCAGATGGTGGATGGGGTGGGCGAGTGGATGATTGCTCGGTAGATCAGTCATGTCATCAGACAAGAGAATATCTGGAGGCCAGCGGCTGAGCAAGCGGATGGTCTCTGTACATATTCTGGCCGGAACATTTTCGGTATGATGATATGACTGAGATACTGCGAAGAATATTTAACCGAAATACTACTACTATCTACCAGTCTATCGTATATTCCACCAGAATGAAGTAGAGATGAGCTGCTATCACTAAGAAAGAGGGTTTCTTGCGCCTCTATCATAGTAGCGACTGTGGGTCGATATCTACCTGCCAATGCTTGGCCGGCACGTCGGCAATAACAGCGAGGAGGTCGCGGCGTTGGGTGGCTTTGATGATGAGCTGCCAGCGGTAGGTGTTGCGCAGCCGCTCGTGGAAGGCGGGCGTGGGGCCAAGGATGCTGACTGCGGGGTGGTGCTGGCGAATCTGCTGAGCGAGTGCTTGGCTATTGCGGATGGCGGCTGCCTCCGTCTTGTATACGCAAGTGAGCTTAAGCAGGTGGACGAAGGGCGGGAACTGCCCACGGCGGCGCTCGGCCAAGGCTTGGTGATAAAACGCGGTATAATCCTGAGCCAGGCCAGCCTGAATCACCGGGTGCTGCGGCTGATACGCTTGCACCACCACTGTAGTGGCGTGAGCAGAGCGCCCCACTCGTCCCACCACTTGAGCAAGCAGCTCGAAGATGCGCTCGTTGGTGGTGTAATCGGGCAAGGCCAGGCCAGCGTCGGCCTGCACCACCCCAACAGTGCGCAGCTGCGGCAGGTCGAGCCCCTTGGCCACCACCTGCGTGCCGATGATGATATTAGCTGTGCCATCATAGAGGGCTTGGTATTGCTGCTCGAGGCTGTTTGTGCCGCTGCTGTCGCCATCGAAGCGAACAATACGCGCCTGGGGCCAGCGCGCTGCTACCTCTGCCTCGATGAGTTTCGTCCCAATCCCACGGTGGACGATATCGGTGCTGTGGCAGGTGGGGCACATCGTTGGTACTGTGGTGTGGTAGCCACAGATATGACACTGCAGCTGGTGACGGTCGGCGTGGAGGGTGAGCGGCACAAAGCAGCGTGGGCACTCGGCTGCCCAGCCGCAGTTGGTGCAGAGCGATACATTGGCGCTGCCACGGCGATTGTGAAAGAGAAGAACCTGCTGACCCGCTGCAAGTGTGGTATCAATGGCGGCAATGAGCTGATTCGACAAAAAGCGATGCTGGGTGAGGTTGCTCCGCTGGGTGAGGTCGACCAGCTGAATGGTGGGAGCGGTGGCCTCAGGCCGAGCTTTGCTCGGTAGGGTAGCGATCGGCCGCTGGGCATTTTGTGCCAAATAATACTCGCTGACCAGTGGCGTGGCCGACCCTTGCACTACGGTCGCACCATGCTGTTGAGCTAGTACACTCGCGGCCCGCAGCGCCGAGTAGCGGGGGGATTTGTCTTGCTTGTAGCTGGCCTCGTGGGCTTCGTCGATGATGATATACCCCAGATGCTGCAGCGGCAAGAAGAGGGCAGAACGTGGGCCAATTGCCACTCGAGGCTGTGTACTTGTCAGAGCAGCTAGCCAGGCACGGTGGCGCTCGGCCTCTGTCTGGCGTGAGTGAGTGAGGATGATATCGGCAAAGTGTTGCCGGAATTCCGCTACCAGCTGGGGCGTGAGGGCGATCTCTGGCACGAGGACAATCACCGACCGGCCTGCAGCCAAAGCGTGGCGTGCAAGCTCGATATACACTGCTGTTTTGCCGCTACCTGTCACACCGTGAAGTAGTACTGTGCCAGGGCTGGCTTGGCGAATGGTGTGGACGGCCTCTTCTTGCTGTAGATTGAGTGAGAAGGGGGGTGTGCGGCGCTGTGGTGGTGGGCTGGCAGGGCGGCGCGGTGTGCGGCGCTGCTTGGCAATACCAGCCGGTAGCACCGTCTGTAGCACGGTGGCGAGGTGTGTGGCATAATAACCGCTCAGCCACTGGCTCGTCGCTAATAGGGGAGCAGGCAGCGGTGGCAGCGGCACGACGGCATCAAGCGGCTTGGTCGTGTACGTCGGCTTTCTGGCGCGCGTCATGATGATGCCTACCACCTGCTGCGCGCCAACGCTCACTTGCACCACCTGGCCCAGTGGTAGTGCTTCTGGCCAGTGGTAGGTGAAGCTCTTGCTGGTAGCGCGGATAATCTTGAGCGGCGCAACTTCGTAATAGTGCATAGGGCTTATTATACCCGACAGGAGGCAGCTGTGCAGAGGGGATCGCCTCTGCATGTGCTGCTTTGGCTAGGTGGCGTATAAAAACGTGCACATCAATCTTGCCCGCCCTGCCCAAAGCTGGTATGATAAAAAGCAGACACGTGTGTCGTGTGGATGGTTGATGAGTCGCAGTTGCGAGAGACGAAACGCACAATCAATTGGTGGGTGGTCTTGCCAAATTACCATCAAAAAGTGTAGAATAAAAAGCAACAGTTGAGTAGAGGTAACGGAAGCGAGAATTCGCTAAGGGAAGCATGTTAGAAACGTTTATTACATCACGGGTGCGGCGCAAAATCATTGTGGTCTATGCTAAGTATCCGGAGTTCCACACCCATGTCCGCGGCTTGGCGAAGTTGATCAAAGAAGACCCAGGCAATATCCAGCGCGAGCTCAAGAATCTCGAGAAAGCTGGTTTTTTGATGGCCGAGAAACAGGGTAATACCAAGATGTATTATACGAATAAACAATACATCTTCTTCAAAGAGCTGCAGAGCATGGTGATCAAATCATCGCAGCAGCAAAAGGGTCAACAAGCGGCGGATACTGTGCAGCTCTGATGAGTTTGTTTGCACAGATATTAGCGGCGCGGGGCTTGCATGGAGCAGCCGCTGAGGAGTTTTTACACCCCGATTATGACGCGAAGCCCGATCCATTCTTGCTCTCCCAGATGCAGACGGCGGTGGATCGCTTGGTGCAGGCGCACCAGCAGCGCGAAACAATTGTGATTTATGGCGATTATGATATCGACGGCCTCAGTGCGACGGCACTGCTGCTTGATGCCTTTGCGAGCTTTGGCTTTGCCGCAGTAGAAGCCTTTATTCCTAATCGCTTCGTAGAGGGTTATGGCATGACCATAGGTGCGGTGGATAAGGTGGCGGCGATGGGGGCGCAGCTCATCGTCACGGTGGACTGCGGCAGCCTTTGTCATGAGGAAATTGCCTATGCGAAGGAGCGCTACGGCATCGACACAGTAGTGACCGACCACCACAACATTGCACCAACTCGCCCACCCGCCATCGCCACGGTTAATCCGAAATATGACGACCACCACTACCCCTTCCGTGACCTCTGTGGGGCAGGCGTAGCTTTCAAGCTTGTCCAGGCGCTGCAGACGGTGCTGCCGGGCTTGCCAGCTGGCTACGAGAAGTGGCTGCTGGACTTAGTAGCGCTGGGTACCGTGTGCGACATAGTATCGCTACAGAGTGAGAACCGCGCCAATGTGTACTGGGGGCTCGAGGTGCTGAAGAAGCAGCGCCGCCCTGGCCTCAAGGCACTGCTGGCGGTGACTGGTGTGCAGCCAGCCCAGATTACCGCTCGGACGCTCGGTTTTGGTCTTGGCCCGCGTATGAATGCGGCAGGGCGATTGGCATCGGCTGAGTATGCCCTCGACATGCTGCGAGCGCGCGATGGTTTAGCGGCGCTTGAGGCGGCTCAGCAATTGGATCGCTTCAATACCGAGCGCAAAGCCATCCAGCAGGCCATCTACGATGAAGCTTGCCAGCAGGCCGAGCGCTATGCCGCCGACCCTGTCCTGGTCGTGAGCCAGCAGGGGTGGAACCATGGCGTGATTGGGATTGTGGCATCCAAGCTGGTAGAGGCGTATCACAAGCCAGTCTTCATCATTGGTGAGCGAGGTGAGACGGCAACGGGCAGTGCACGCAGCTTTGGCGATTTTTCGGCTGAGCGGGCAGTGCGCGCTGCCGATGATGTCATTCTACGTGGCGGTGGTCATGCGGCAGCGGCTGGTGTGACGCTCGAGACGCGGCAGATCACCGCCTTTCGCCAGCGAGTGAACGACTACTACCGCTCGCTCCATCTCTCCGACCAAACGCACTACCTCTTGCCGCAGGCTGATGTGGTGATTGATGATCTATCAGAGGTAACAGAGCAGCTGGTGGCCGATATTGCCCGTCTTGAGCCGTTTGGCAATGGTAACCCAGAGCCTGTTTTGCAGCTGCGCCGCGGCACCGTCTCGCAGGTGCGCCACATGGGCAGCGATGGGCAGCACATTAAACTCACCGTGCAGGATGGGCAAGGCACAGCGCTGCAACTATTGGCCTTCAACGCGCCACCAAACTTCGTGCGCCAGCCGGGCGATGTTATTTCGGCTTGGTTTCAACCAACTATCAACGACTGGCGTGGCATGCGCAGTGTAGAGGGGCGGTTGCTCTATGTAGAGCCGGTGGATGAGTAGTGTCGCATAGCTGATAGTGCTCGATACCACGGATTTATAAAGCCAAAGATTTTAATTATTCTAAAGCACACTCTCGTTTGAGGGTGTTTTTGCTTAAGCAGTGTCTAGCTCTCATACTGTCTTCCATTTCAGTATAGGGCAACTACACCTTACTATCGCAGCCAATCCATCATACAAGAAAATATCTGGAGGCCAGCGACTATAGGGATGGCTAAGCTCTGTGATTCATCTGGCCGGAACATTTTCGGTGTGATGGATTGGCTGCGATAGCGAAGAGAAGGAATTCAAAACCCAGAGGTAGCATAATTTGCAATAAAACCTCTCCCATTGCATAACTATATTGACAAATCGAGAGAGAGAGAGCAATATGGGTTCTTATCAATCATAACGATAGGAACACCACTCATGCACGAGCACACCACAGCATCGACACACGATGCCAAATCAGCTATACTACCACCAGAATTAACCCAGGAGACCGACGCAGTGCCACCCCTCTACCTCGATACCAGCACGCTCGACTTTAGCGCCATTACCGACACTTACACCAAAATTGCCGACCCAGCCAAAGCGGTGCGGCCGGAGTTTGCTACCGAGCGGCAGGCTCTCACCACCAGCTTCCAGCGGGCCGATGGCCAGCAGTATGTGGAGACGGAGAACATTGCCGAGGTAGGCGATGCCATTATCACTGGGCCAGAAGGCGAGCGCTATAGCATTGCGGCAGCGGATTTTGCTGCCCTGTACGAGCCGCTGCGTGGTGAGGATGGTGCGGTGGTGCCCGGCGCGTATCTGCCCAAGAATCAGATCAAGGCCATGCCCAACCCAACTGGCCGTGAGATCGTCATTGATGCGCCGTGGGGCGGCCAGCAGCACGGCGAAGCAGATTGCTGGCTGGTGGAGAGCCAGGTCAATGGCAGCCGCTACATCATCGAGGCAGCTGCCTTTGCTCAGACATATCGGCTGAGTGAGATGTAGAGAAGGTGCGCTCATTTATCGCTAGGTGAGCCTATTATTAACAGGGGCCAATAGCGATTGACTCCTTTGCCTTGTGTAGCTTTTGTTTTTAGTAATAACCGCTTGGTGGAGTTTGGCGCCGTGGGTCGTATAAATCAATATCTGAATGGTAGCGGCGCTCAAGATCCTCCATACTCTCCCATGTACCAGAGGCCTCAAGCATAAGGGTGATGTCCCAGGTGAACATCGAAAGCGTCACTCGCACCCCATCATCAAGGTACCACTCAATGTGTGCCATATCATCATCACGCTCGATCTCCGTTCCCTCACCAAACT
>ERZ772967.1123-NODE-1123-length-18886-cov-10.675588_pt1 | contig 18886 bp, 10 predicted proteins | sample MGYA00511677_ERZ772967 | MGnify/ENA primary metagenome ERZ772967 (study PRJEB29015, sample SAMEA2737931) | human oral metagenome | biome: human oral; feature: human-associated habitat; material: dental | place: China | collected 2146 ...
CTTATTTACGTGTGTTTCGTATTATCTATCGTTTCATTTCTGCATTATCGGATAAGAACAAAAAAATCTAATCAGCAGATAATTACGATTTTTTATCGTCTATGCATTAGGCTTTACAGAAGTTTCAAATTATAAATTATGTGTTGATTTTTGATTCTTATTTTGTGGTGGCGGTCTATAGCGCTTGTATTTTAAGATAAAGTATGTTGATATTGGTATCGTTTTATCTGCCAATGTAGCATATCAATTGAATATTTTATATCCCGTTATATTATCTTGTCATGAAAAATCATTGCAAACGTTTACATTCCATGCCTTATCTTATACCAAAAGAGCGATGAGAGGCATCTGTTTTATACTCTTGTTGAAACTTTGTGTCTTTTGCTTCCTGCTTTTCCTCTATATTTTCTGTCTCAGCTACTTGAGGCTTAGTCGGCGCCAGTTCCAACTGTATTTTTCTGTCCAATGCCGCTAACTCGGATTTAAGACTTTTAAGCTCATCTTCCTTCTTCCACACCTTGTTTACAATCATCCTTAGCTGCGGTATTTCCTTTTCCAATACTTTGTTTTTATCTTCATACTGTTTGATGATACCGGGAATCCGCTCCAAGGCATTTAGGAAATTCCCCGCTGCCGCTTTGGCATCCGCCATTGCGATATGCCCGTTGTTATACCTGTATTTGTAGTTCCCCTCGATGACAAACTTGTTTTCGGAAAATGGCAGTCCGTCTCTGAAAGTCTGCTCCGTTACCACTTTAATGGGAAAGCCATACAGTTCCCCGATGGTTTTATAAGCCCCGCCGGTCTTGACATTTTGTGCAATCTCCTGCAATCGTTTGCCGATGCTCTTTTCATCCGCCGATGAAAAATCATCGAGCTTGACGGCATTTAGTCTATTATCGTCCTTGTCCGTTATCGCCCGCGAGGCAAATGCCTCGAAATCGGCAGACATATTGGTGATATAGATCCTGTTGTTCTCCAACTCGGATTCTTTAGAAGCCAGCAGGCTGTCCGACTCGGCTTTTGCCTTATTGAAAGATTTCCGCTCACTCTCCAACGCCGTTATCTTCTTTTCGAGCTTCGCCTTTTCCAGCAGGTCGGTATTTCCGGAAAGAATCGCCATGTATTCCGAAAAGTTCATGCCCGACTTCTCGTCCATGCTCCCCTCGTCGATGGTACGCGCACCCATCGCTCCGCTTTTGAGCTGCGAGATAAAGGTCTGCTTGCAATGCAGCAAGTTGAACTTGTAGCTGTCGAGTGACTTTTCCACCGCATAGATAATCACATCGACCTTATTGTCGGCATAGAGCCGCGCTATCTCATTGCCCTTTCTCACCGCCCGTCCGTCGCGCTGGGCAAGGTCGGACGGTCGCCACGGCGTATCGAGATGATGCACCGCCACGGCGCGCTGCTGGGCATTCACACCCGTACCGAGCATGGACGTGGATCCGAAGAGCACACGCACCCGCCCATCATTCATCGCCTCGATGACTGCTTTCTTGCTCTTTTCATTCTTGAACTCCTGTATAAAACGTATCTCATGGGCAGGGATGCCGTAGTCCTCCACGAGCTTGCGCTTGATTTCGCTGTAAACGCTCCATTGCCCGGGCTGATAGGTGCCCAAATCAGAGAAAACGAACTGCGTACCCTTCTGTGCATCGTACCTTTGGTAATACTCGGCAATCATCCGGGCGCAGTGGGACGCCTTGTTGTCGGGATGGTCGCCATAGGCGGGATCGATCATGCGCATATCGAGCGCCATTTTTCTGGCGTAGTCTGTTGCGATGAGCATCTTTGCCTTCTCTTCCGTTTCCGATAACCTTTCGCGTCCCAGTATCGTGGCATCGCCCGACTTGGCAAACTCCATGAGTTTCCCAATGAAAACCTCTTGGTCGGGCGTAGGCGGGATGTTGTGCAGTATCTCGTGCTTGTCGGGACGGACAACGCCCACGTCCTCCGCCGTGCGGTAGTCGGTGATCTCGTTGTAGAACGCCGCCAACTCCGGCACCTTGATGAAATACCGGAAACGCTCTTTCTGAATGATGTTGTTCGTCACGGAGAACTCGAAGTCGGTGGTCTTCTTCGCAAAAATGGCCGCCCACGCGTCGAAGCATCGGATGTCCTGCCGTTCGAGCTCCTTGGGACGCAGATACTTGAAGAGCAGATAGAGTTCTGTGAGCGAGTTGGAGATGGTCGTACCCGAAAGGAACGTCGCCCCCAAGTCCTTGCCCGACCGCTCCTGTATGGTGCGAATGGCAAAGAGCATATTGAGTGCACGCTGTGAGCCGTCGGGATTGCCCAAACCCGACACTCGGTCGTGTCGGGTGTTGAACATCAAGTTTTTGTATTGATGGCTTTCGTCCACAAAAAGGTGGTCAATCCCCATCATCTTAAAGTCCACCGCATCGTCCTTACGCTCTGCTATGCTGTCTCGGATCTCCTTTAACTTAGCATCAAGCGTCTGCTTACGTTTCTCCAATCCTTTGAGCATGGCCACGGAGATGTCTTTTCCCTGCTTACGAAGCACTTCGAGGTTTTCCTCCACAGAGTCCATCTCCTTCTGCAAGATAGCCTCCTGTATTTCCAAGGCTTGCGGTATCATGCCGAACTGCTCGTGTGTCAAGATGATGCAATCCCAGTCGTTGTTCTTGATGTCATTAAAGATACGTTGGCGGTTCTGTTTGGTAAAGTCATTCTTGCCGGGATAGAGGAGGCGGGCATTGGGATAAGCCTTACGAAAGGTATCGGCAATATCGAATACATTCGCCTTTAGTCCGATAATCATCGGCTTATTGGCTAAACCTAACCGCTTCATCTCATAGGCTGCCGTACACATGATAAGTGTCTTGCCGGCTCCCACCTCGTGATCGCAGATACCGCCTCCGTTGGTCTTCAGCATCCAAACGGCATCTTTCTGACTCTTGTATAGGTCGGCTATGCCTAACCTTTTCAAATCGAGGTCGGGAAAAGTTTGGTGCTCGCCATCGAAGTTGGGACGTACAAAACAATTGAACAGACGATTATACCTATCCGAGAGTTGCTGTTTGAATGTATCGGGCGTGCGTCCGAGCCAATCGACAAAGCCTTGCCGAATCTCTTCAATCTTCGCATTCGCCATCTGTATGGCGTGTCCGTCCCGCACCTTAATCGTCTTGGTCTCTCCTGTTACGGAATCCCTTACCACCTTGCTCTTGTTGATGTCGGGAATGGTGTTGTGCAAGGCATGCTTCAGCAGGTTGATACCATCGTATCAACGGAACTCCCCCCGAACGGCATACTTGTGCCATATATTGGCATTCTTGCGGTCGCAGACAATGGAATATTCATCCATATTGGAGTGATAGGAAACAGCTATCTCTGTCTCGAAGAACTCCGAAGCAAACATGCTGTAGACCTTTGAGGGTATCCACCGCTCCCCGAGGTTGAAATCAAGGTCGGCAAAGGGGATGGGAGTCGGACGAGCTGCCATTAGAGCAGCGAGACTTTGCTTGGCTTCTTCGTGTTCGGGGTGATCTAAAAGCCAAGATGCTAATCGCTCCGCCTTTTCGATTACATTGCCCGAAATGAATTCATCCGCCACTTCATAAGCATCTTCTTCGGGATTGTAGTAAATGCGTCCCTCCAAAGCCGAGATGATGTCACTCTCCTCCATATCGGGCAAAAGAGAACTCATATAGGAGAGCTCCACCGTGCCGTACTTGTTGAGCGACGCTCCGAGTGCCTCCATCGGGTCTGTGGCAGCGGTCGGTTCGGTGGTGGAGAATGCTGTGGGATGGTCAAAGATGTCCGCCTTGATGTAGTTTCCGTTCTCGGAACGTTCCAAGAATAGCATCTCCACTCCCGTGGTATCCATCTTGATGACATCGGTATTCGCTTTCTGATTGAAGTAGCCCCAACGTGCCACATAATCGTCATAAAGACGGTTGAGTTTCTTGCGTTCTTCGGTATCCTCTGCATGGTTGCTTGCTTCGTAATCATGCAGACTATGATAACTCTCCCTTATTTCTATGTAGGCTTTGAGCCGTGAGAGTTGGGCGTACGGCAAGTCCATCGGATTGAAGGTCGCCTGCCGTTTCAAGTTAGACAGATAACCCACCTGTCCGTTTTGAAGGACGATAGAGCCATCTCTCAGGTGAGAATCCGGTAAGGAGAGAAAGGGACGTGGTGAGGCGTCGAACTCCTTTTTAACTTCCGCTATGGGTTGTGGAACTCTCGGCTCCACCTCTTCCATCATATCAAAAAGAGAGGGTTGATTATACCTCGTATCAACCGTTTTCTTATTCCTTCGTGTGCGTCTGCTTCCAACTCTATTAGAGAAAGTCGTCGGAGCGGTTTGAGGTAGAGCTTCGCTTATAGCTTTCTTCGGGCGTTCCTCCTGTTCTTTTATCTCCCGATTGACTCGGATCACTTCCTGATTCCAGAGATTGTATTCATCGGGAGCAAACAGCGGTTCGGTGGGACTGTTATCCGCCCATGCATCCATCACGGGGTGATGGTCGTCGTCGAAGAAGACCATCTGTCCGTCCATTTTGCGTGGAGTTTCTAAATCCGTGCGTATTTCTTGCTCTTCATACTGCAAGTGAAGTGTCAAAGCAGGTACACCTTCCGGAGCCGATTCTGAGAAAAGGGAGGCTTCTCCTTGCTGCTTGGGCTGTTCAGACACCTTTTCTTCAATGGGAGGCACATCCGAATGGGATACCTCTAGAATCTCTTCTACTTGGGCTTCTATTTGAGGTCTTTTCACAACCGCAACTTCGGGAACTTCTGCAACCACCTCTTTAGTATATTGTCCTTGGACTAGCTCTTCCAATTCAGCAATCTCGTGCAGTTTCTTGGGAGTGAAGTACAGGTCTCGTTCGATGCCCAAGCCATGTATTTTGACTTCCTCCATTTCGTCCAAGGAGATATAACCGAGTTCCCACCCATAACCCATAGTCACGGCTCCGAAGCCAAGACGTTCCTTGGGATCATATTCCAAGAGATAAGCGGTGTAAGCTCCTAACGGGAAAAAGTAACGGGCGTATGCAGTCTTATCGCCGATAAGTTGATTTTCTGTCGCGTAGAGTTTGGGAAGCTGCTTTCGGATACTGTCAGGCATCAGGTTATAGGCATTGTCTTCCTTAGGTTCTTCCTGCGCTTCTTTGGACAATCCTGCCGTCACGCCCAACTTACGCAGTTGCTTCTCCGCTTCCTTCTGTCGTTCTTCCTCCGTCATCGGTATGCCCGTCTCGTAGAGCTTGCAGTCGAAATGTTTCCCTACATCTTGCGTGAGTTGTCTGCGAAGACTCTCCACCATATCGTCCATGCTCCCATCAAAGCGGTACTCCCACGCAGGCTTGCCGTAGGGGTCTGTACCCATCGTGCGTTCTGTGGCGATGGTTCTGTGGGCTATGTCTTTCCACTCCCCTTCAAAGAGCGAATTATGATTAAAGGCGATGGAAAAATCGTCCCCTTTGGGAACTGCTATCGTCTCGACAAAAGCCTGCTCCATACTCTCCTCGATTTCCTTTCCCGACTGCTTTTGCAGGACAATGAGGTCGCTGCCCACCTCCGTGCCTGCATTCTCGCTGAACATACCCGATGGCAGGCGGATAGCGGAGATAAGTCGGCTGTTCTGCATCAGATAACGGCGGATGGCTTCGTTCTTGGGACTGTCCAATACGCCCTGCGAGGTAATGAAAGCGAGTAGTCCGCCCTCCTTGATACAATCCAAGCCTTTTACGAAGAAATAGTTATGGATGGCTCGTGTGGATTCCCGTTTGAGAATTTCCTTGCCCTTGCTGTACTCATGGTCATAGACCATAAAATCGCCAAAGGGGATGTTGCTGGTTACAAGGTCATACTTGTCTTTCTCCTCCAATGGAGCAATGGCTTCAAAGGGTTCTTGCCGAACCGTTATATTGCCTTTGCCGTAAGGATGCAGGGCTTGAGAGATGCGTGCCGTAAGGAGATCCTTTTCCATGGCATCGACCACACCGCTCTTTTTGGCAAAGGTTTCGGCAAAAGCCCCCATACCTGTCGATGGGTCTAAGCATCGACGTATGGGTACATCTATAGAAGTGAGTGCATCGGCAATAGCCGAGACGATACGGGTATCGGTATAAAAAGAGGTCAGCACACTTGCCTTGATGCTCTCCCAATACCGCTTGGCGGTATTGGCATCGACGGCTTCACGATAGATAAGTTGCTTGAGCCTTTGGGTAGGTTCAAACAGAGGCTGCTCCGACTTTCTCCAATAGCGGATGTCGTCAGGATTGTCCGTGCGGTTCAATACACACTTCAGTCCTCCGAAGCCTTGATAGCCACGCAACAGGACTTTTTCCGCTTCGGTGGCTTCTCTGCGCTCCTTTTCCAATCGCAAGACCACACGGATGGCTTCCGTATTGGCTGCTAAGACTGCTCTTTTGTTGTATGCCATAGGTAAAAATGGTCTCTTTCTTTGATGTAATGGGGAATTGGGATGACAAAGAATGCACCTTGGAATGTTTCACAAACAGTCCCGTGATGGTGATTGGTTCTTCACGGGAGGAAAGAATATTACACAGCCGTGTATGTTTTCTTCTTCCCGTGAAGTATTTACGGTGCTTGGTTATAAATGTTGTCTTTTTCCGGGCTTGCGTTTCTCTGACTCTCCAAAGTCAAATGTGGTAGTATAGTCCTCTCGGAGTACCAAGCGGGCATTGAACTTCTTACCGGCTTTGCTTGTCAAATTTTTAAGCATCGGTGTTTGTCCTTGTGTGATGAGGTCTCGTAGATTCTCCTCTGAGAGGAAGGTGCCACATACGGAGCGAAAGATGTGAAAGTCGCACCCCTCACTCCTGCTCTTTGCCACCTTGGCATAGATCCCGACACTGTCATTGCCACACTTGGGGCAACGATAAGTCGGGTAACGGCTACTGTCTATCGCCGGAACAAGTGAGAGGAGTTCTTGGCATATCTGCTCGGTATAGGTACGAATACCTTCGGCAAAGGCTTGGCTGCTTACAGTCCCGGCTTCGATGGCTGCAAGAGACAATTCCCATGCTCCGGTCATCTCGGCATTGGCAATCCTTTTCTCCTTGACAATCTCATAGACTGCCAAACCTTTTTCTGTGGGGATGATGGCTTTCTTCTCCCTTTGTATGTAATCGCGGAGTAGCAGCGTTTCGATGATATTGGCACGAGTAGCAGGCGTACCGATACCGCACTCTGCCATTGCCTTCTTGCTTTCTACATCTTCAACCTCTTTCCCGGTGTTTTCCATAGCAGAGAGCAGGGTCGCTTCGGTGTAGAGTGCTTTGGGCTTGGTCTTGTGTTGCGTTACTTCTGAAGAACGAATAGGCAACCTGTCTCCCTCTGTAAGATTGGGCAGTACATTAAGTAGAAATTCGTCTTCATCGCTTCCATCATTGGTTTGAGAAGTCCCGGATACGCCCTTCCAACCAAGAGAAATTGGTCGGCAAGCCTTCCATGCGAACTCAATGCCGGCTCCCGAAAATGTTATCGACATGCGTTCTTCCTCGGAATCGGGAGAGAATGCTTCTGCAAAGCGAGTAACGACCATATTGTAGATAGTGATTTCATCAGCAGTCAAGCCGGATGCCATCTCTCCTGTAGGGATAATGGCGTGATGATCGGTTATCTTGGCGTTGTCTACGGAGTGGCGATTCAATGGCGAAGCGATGGATCGGTCTAATCGCGAGAGCAGTGCCGGTACTTGCTCAAAGAGGTCGTCGCTGATATAGCGACTGCCGGTGCGGGGATAGGTGGTAATCTTCTTTTCGTAGAGTAACTGAGCTATCGAGAGTGTTTTCTCTGCCGAAAAACCGTGCTTTTTGTTTGCCTCCTTTTGCAGGGTGGTGAGGTCGTACAAGAGTGGTGGCGGTGTAGCCGTTACCTTTCTTGCGACCGATTGCACCGTAAGCGAGCCGTTTCCTCCAAGCAAAGCGAGGGCGGAATAGGCCGCAGCTTCTGTATCGTATTGGTTAAGGCTCACGGCTTTGAGAGTGTTTCCCTCCTGTTCCAAGAGTGCAGACAGTTTCCAATAAGGAACAGAAGTGAAGTTCTTATGCTCCAAATATCTGTGACAGACCATCGCAAGCGTTGGGGTCTGTACACGCCCCAAAGAATATCCACCCCTGCGGGCGATGGACAAAGCACGGCTGGCATTGATGCCCACGAGCCAATCGGCTTCTGCTCTCGCTTGGGCAGCGTGATACAGAGAATCGTAAGCCGAACCATTTTTGAGGTTGGAAAGTCCCTCACGAATAGCCTTATCCGTGAGTGAGGAGATCCACAATCTGTCAAAAGGCTTTTGGCAATTCAAGTATTGATGAATCCAACGGAAAATCAGCTCACCCTCTCGTCCGGCATCGGTGGCAACGATGATACGCTCAGCCCTATCGAAGCAGGAGTCTATCACATTGAGTTGTTTGAGAGCAGTCGGATCGGATATATACTCCTTCTCCTTGCGAATTTGGCGGACAATAAGCTGAAAGGGGTTGGGACGAATGGGCAGATCTTTGGCGTTATAGGCAGCGAAACCGTATGCTTCGGGCATGGCGAGCGTAATGAGGTGCCCCATCGCCCAAGTAACGAGATAACCGTTACCTTCCAGATATCCGTTCTGCTTACCGGTTGCCCCGACAATGCGGGCAATATCTTGGGCGACCGAGGGTTTCTCGGCGATAATACAAGTTGTCATAGTTGGTAATAGAATTAAAGGTTACATTTTGCGTCCACGGGTCTTCTTCTGTTTATTCTCGTCCTGTTTCTGTTGTTGGGCAGCTGTGGGCTGTGTTTGTCCGGTCTTCAGCGGCTCTTGCACGTGCTTGGTGGCTTCGTTGGTCTTACCGTGGTTATTGACCGCTACTTGTGTCTTGTGTTCCTCCGCCACGGCTTCCACCTTGCCTCTCTTCTGATTCTTGTCGGGATTGTAGTGGAAGAAACGGAGGCGGTTCTGCTCCTTGTCTATACGGACGTAGGCATTGAAAGAGTTCCCCTCCTTATCGACCATGTTCTTCAAATAGAGTATGCGGCCACTGCCCAAGGCTTCACGCTGCTTCTCCGAAAGTTCCAACCCACAAAGTTTATGAGGTACTCCCTGTCGCTGTGTCTGCTGTTGGCGTTCCTTGAATCCTTGGCTATTGTCGAAGATAAACTCAATACCTTTCTTCTCGGCATTGACCTGAAGCGTAGCATCGAAACTTTTACCATTCTTGGAAGTCATGCCCTCTACTTTCACGGCTTTACCCTCTACAAGGTCTTTGTAATGCCGGTCTGAGAGCGTAACACCCTTGATCTCCTTGGGGATATTCACTCGGTCGGCACGCAGGGCGATCAATTCGTTGGTCTGCGGGTCAATGGAAACATAGGCGGAGAAAGGATCTCCGTTCTTGGGTGTTACCTCAATGGTTTTACCGAGGTTGCCTGTGGAAAGAAGCTGCTCCTTCTCTTCGGGCGAGAACTTATAGCCCATATAGGGGAAGTCGAGCTGGGGCTCTTTGCGAATCGGATGGATAGCCAAGCCGATATTACCCTCCCCATCTGTGCGAAACGCCAAGCGGGCATCGGTGTAGATGGTGGTATTACCGACAGGTACGGCAATCGTGATGAGATTGCTCTTCTGCCAGTTGAGCATTTTGTCCAGTTCTCCGCTCTGCTCCAACTGTTCACGGGAAAGCCCGAGGCTGTCGAGCATATTCCGATCCACTTTCTCGGGGTTAATGGCGGTAGTGTTCTTCTGTCGGGGCAGATAGTCCTCAAAGGGGACACCCATCTTTGCCAGTTGCTCTTGCGTTTCGGGCTTCTCCCGGCTTTGAAGCATCGTGCGGAGATTGTCCACGCCTTGCTCCACGTTGTTGGACAAGACCTTGTACAGCCCGAAATGGGTCGGATTGTTGAACTGCTTGAGGAAGTTGGTCATGAAGTTCTTCAGCAGTCCGTCCTTATTGTTAAACTTCAAAAAAGCTGCCTGATTGGCGGCTAAGGCTTCAGTCGTTTTAAGGTTTCCCTTGTCGTCGATACCCGAAACCACGGAGAGCTTTCCCGCTTCTTTCTCGTTCTGCACCTCTGTGCGGTCCTCCAAGACCAGTACATAGTTGTCATTGTTGTTCGATTCCATAATTCTTTGTTTTTAAGATGAATAAATCATTATCGAACACCAAATATATAAGCAACAATCTTGCTTATAAAGACGTAGGGAAATCACGGGAATAAACGGGATGAAAAAGAAATTCTGTCCAAAATTTGGTGGTTAAAGTTTTTATTCGTACATTAGCCCTCGGGAATAAGAACTCAAAAGAAATAACGCTATGCAAAGATTTAGAGCCTTGGTATCTGTTCTTTTGGCATTTTCAGTTTATCCTGTATTTAGTCAAAGAACTATCTTTTTGAACGATGGGAAGATTATTGATCAGGCATTGCCGTCGTCTACAGTTCCTACAAGAGACGTAGATGTAAAAGCAAATGGTGTCATAGTAACCTATCTCTTTAACTCGGCTGCCATACTGAATGATGATTTGTGTGATAATGCCTTTTTGTGGAAAATAGAAGGTTTTGGGTATGAAGAAGAGCTAGGGAAACCTTCCGTACTATTTCGTATTGACCGAATAGCTGTACCATTTGGTTCGCAAGCAAAGGTGGAAGTCATAGAAACTTCCTATAAAGATTTTTCCATTGAGTTAGCCCCTGCTCGCCTTCCTTTAACTGATAGGAGAAATGAAACATACTCAAAAAATGATGTAACGCCGATTAAACCTTCTTTGGGTTTCTACCCAAAGAAGGTTGTGGAACCGTGCGAAACTCAAATATATCGAAACAATGAAATACTTGGAGTTAAAGTGTCTCCAATACAATATGATGCTAAACATAAAACTGTACGAGCGTACTCGAAAATAAAGTATCGGGTTTCTTTTTTACCCAATACATCTGTATCAACTAGAGATCAACGTACTTCTCACAACCTCCTCACTGCGGAAGATCACTTTTTATCGAATACAACGCTAAATGAGACTTCTAGTACAACTTCTTTAAACCTCCTCCCTGAACATCCTTGGTATAGTAGGTATGCAATACCTATTCATCATGATTATCTAATCATATCAACTCCTAAATATTCTAAAGCGGTAGAAATTTTTGCGAGATGGAAAAGAATTTTGGGATTTAAGGTCCATGTGTCTTTGAGGGATGATTGGACAAGTTCAAGAGTCTTGACGACCATCAAGAATACTTATCGTCGTAATAAACACCTTTATTACTTGTTGATTATTGGAGATCAGGAGGATGTTCCTGCAAATGTCTCTAAACTTAAGGGACGACATGTAACAGACTTATTCTACGGGTGTATGGATGGGGCGAATGATTATACCCCCGACATTCGAAGAGGTCGTATACCAGTAAACACCTCTGAAGAAGCCATAACAGTTGTAAACAAGATAATTCAGTATGAGTCATCTCCATGTGAATCCCCCTCTTTTTACAAAAATGGTCTCAATTGTGCTTATTTTCAAGACGAAAACAAAGATGGTTATGCTGATCGAAGGTTTGCACAAACTGCTGAAGAGGTCAGAAACTATCTAACGACTTTCATCGGTAAAAATATTCAAAGGGCATACATTGCTAGAAGCGATGTTAATCCTAAAAATTGGAACAAGGGCTACTATTCCGAAGGGGCTCCTTTGCCAAGGGAGCTTCGAAAGCCTTATTTTAAATGGGATGCGAATAAAACAAACATAACCTCTGCTATTAATGATGGTGTATTTTATGTTTTGCATCGCGATCATGGGGATGTTTCTTTTTGGGGAGATCCAGCATACAGTCAAAATGACATTTATTCCCTTTCGAATGGAAATAAGCTCCCTATAGTTTTTAGTATCAATTGTCTCACAGGAAAGTTTGATCAAGGAACTTGCTTTGCAGAAACTTTTCTTAGAAAATCACATGGAGGATGTGTTGGTATATTTGCTGCAACTGAAGTGAGTTATTCCGGATACAACGATGTTCTATCAGGAGGTCTTTTTGATGCAATATGGCCTTCTCCTGGATTAAGAATTACTTTACCAACAAGTACTTCAACAGGAGAAAAAACTCCATTTCCATCGTATCGGCTCGGACAGATTTTAGACCAAGGTCTTGCTCGTATGGTCGAAATCTATGGACACAATGCTGATTTTACTCATTATACTCAGGAGTTGTTTCACTGCTTTGGCGATCCTAGTATGCGTATATACACTAAAGTTCCAACTCCATTTAGGGAAGTTGAAGTTCAAAGAGAGGGAAATAGAATACGAGTTTTTTCTGATGATTATGCGGAAATGTCCTTTTATGATCCCACAGACAACACAGTATCAGCGTATAAAGGGAGGTTTATATCTATTGAAACAAAAAAAGCACAGGAACTCGTCGTATGTGTCTCCAAACATAATAAGATTCCCCATATAGACTATGGGAATGCGATCTTCATTCAAAATGAGGTAATTAGAGGCAGTAAAACGTATGATGGAGGGGTAGTGAGAATCGGAACAAACGTTACAATGGCTAAACCATATGGTGATGTTACGTTTGAGAGTGGGACAATTGTTATAAAAGGGAGTAGAATAGAAATACATCCTAACACCACTATTAAGAAAGAATCTCAAGTAACACTAATAGCAAAATAAATAATCTATTATGAAGCTTATGACAAAAAAAACATTCCTAATTCTGGTGCTACTTTGTTCACTAGTGAGCACTACAAAGCACATTCAAGCTCAGATTGTTTATGAGCCTGAGACTCTTAGCATCAATGGGGCTCCTAAACATGATTTTTTAGGATTGACTGTCGACAAGTATCTTGGCTTGTATTGGACATGCAAACACGGGAATTTCTTTCAACTAGATATTTCTCCTGCTGCTCCTCGAATTGCTGGACACTTGGATCGTATAGTCTTCTATAACACCAAAACCTCTACTTTTAATAGCATAGAGGTATCCAACGTGTACACCCATTCTGATAAAAGAGCCAAAAGAAATATTACTCCTATAACAGGAGCTCTTAATACTGTTCAGGCTCTTAATCCTGTAAGTTTTCAGTGGAAAGAAAGGATTGCTACAAGAGGATCTTCCTCTGCTGAGGAAGATGAATCCTCGTCTGATGCAGATCGAATCCAATTGGGATTTATCGCTCAAGATGTAGAAGAAATTCTACCTGATGCAGTTTTAACAGATGAAGAAGGACACAAGCTGATCAACTATAATGCTATAATTCCCCTTCTTGTTAGATCTGTACAAGAATTGAAAACTCAAGTTGATGAACAAAAAGACTTGATAGAAACTCTTTCCCAGAGAGATCCCTTAAGGTTGAGCAATTCGAATAGGATTAATAAGCTATTAAATTGCGTGCCAAATCCATCTAATGGGATTGTTGAGGTAACATATACTCTAAGTGAAGGATATGGGGATGCTTATATTCTTGTTTCTGATTTAAGTGGAAACAAGGAAACTGAAATAAGAAGTCTTTCTTCGGGGAAAAACAAGCTACAAACAGATTTATCTACTCTGAGTAAAGGGATACATCTAATCACTCTTGTAGTAGATGATGGTCCTATGAATTCTTTACGCTTAGTTTTGAACTAGATAAACGTAGGGTGCTATAAATCTAAGTTGATTTATGCAATTTGAGTTTTTTTTGGATAGTGCTTACTTTGTTGTAAGTAGGCACTATTCTGTGGTGTCGGCTTATAGTTGAACATTAAAATATTCAGGACTCGTTGCGAATGCTCAAAAAAAGTCAAGTCTTTAAGAACAAAAGTAAATGCAAAAAAGACACACAGATAGAAAGAGGTATTTTGATGAATTGGCAACTACGTCAAATGATTTCTATGTTAGATATGTAAAAAAATACATGTCTATCACCTCTGCTACGAAGATTTTAGAAATAGGATGCGGAGAGGGGGGGAATTTACTACCGTTTGCGAAATTAGGCGCAAAAGTTGTCGGAATAGATCTCTCAAAGGATAGAATTGAGCAAGCTCGCATTTACTTCGCCGAAACAAGTCAAAAAGGAGAGTTTTGCGACGCGGATTTTCTCAATATGCCATCTCAAAGAGATGATTTGTTTGATATAGTATTGGTGCATGATGTTATAGAGCATATTGAGCCGAGTATCAAGAGAGCTTTTATTTCTCGAATTAAGATGTTTATCAAAGATGATGGGATTATTTTTTTTCGATTCCCTGCTTGGTTGATGCCATTCGGAGGACACCAACAAATTTGTAAAAGCAAGTTTCTTTCGAAAATTCCATTTATACATCTACTCCCCCCAAAAAAATATAGATGGCTTCTCTATGCTTTCGGTGAAAATAAATCTTGTGTTGAAGAACTTCTGAGTATAAAACGTTCGAAGATGACAATAGAAAAGTTCGAATCTTTATGTCAAGAGCTCGAATATCAAGTTTTAAATCGAACACTTTGGTTTATAAACCCGCATTACAAAGTGAAGTTCAATATCCCTGCAATTAAGTTAAATAGTCTGTGTGGGCATGTCCCCTATTTGAGAGATATCTTCTCTACATCTTGCTTTTATATCATAACTCCACAAAAAACATGATAAAAACATTCTTACTTACATTAATCTTTTTATTGGATAAAAACTCTTGATAATAAAAATATTTCACAAACGCGCTCATTGTATTGCAAATCTATTGCTTAAGTTTGGGTCTGTTTTGATGCGTTCCGTCTCAGAATCCACAAGAGAGAGCACCTCTTGTTTGATACGTTTGTAGTTGGCTTCGATGGTCTCTTTGAGATTGTCGGAGCCATCTTCGTTTTGAAAGGAGGCAATCTCAGGGATTGGTTGGTAGGCTTTCATCTCGGCAGAGACTTTGGCACTATCCACCACTATTTCCGCATGAAAAATCTTTTGATCGATGCGTTCATCGAAGTTATCGGATACGGCACCGACAAACATTCCTTGTGTGAGGTTGCTGATCTTCGATGCGGGGATAAGGCTATCCATCTGCGTGGAGATGGAAGTGGATTTGTCGTTTCGGTTGATGGTCATGGATTGGCGTTGTTGTAAGACCTTGCCGAAACGTTCGGAGAGTGTCTTGGCAGTCTCTCCCACGACTTGTCCGGAAAAGACATTCCCCACTGTGTTCTGTATTACCTTACTTTCCTTGTCCCCATAATCCCTCGTTAATTGGCTAAAATCTTGAAAGCCCAAACATACTGCCACCTTGTTGCTTCGGGCTGTAGCGATAAGGTTATCAAGTCCACGAAAGTAGATAGTCGGCAACTCGTCGATAATCACAGAGGATTTGAGTTGCTTCTTCTTATTGATGAGCTTTACGATGCGACTGTTGTAAAGACCAAGAGCTGCCGAGTAGATGTTTTGTCGGTCGGGGTTATTGCCTACAACCAACACCTTCGGCTCATTGGGATTATTGATGTCGAGTGAGAAATCATCGCCTGTCATCACCCAATAAAGAGCTGGCGAAATCATACGTGAAAGCGGTATCTTGGCACTGGCAATTTGCCCTTGTAACTGGTCTTGTGCGCCGCCCTCCCAAGCGTCCATAAAGGGGGATAAGTAGTTGGCAAGCTCATCGTAAGAAGTGAGTATCGGGAATATCTGTGCGTAGGGTCGGTTTAGGAACTCTATGGCGTGAGGAAAGGTGCAATACTTTCCGTCTTCATAGATTTTGAGGAACCAGATAATGGCTGCGAGCAAGATAATTGGTGATTCAACGAAGAAATCCCCTTGCTTCTGTATCCACGTCCTATTCAGATTCAGCATAATGGTAAGGGAAGACTCATACGCGTCGGATATGTCTGTCATAAAGGCGGGATTGATGGGATTGCAGCGATGCGACTTTCTCGGATCGTCGAAGTTGATTACATAGAACTGCGGCTTTACCTTGTAAGTATCCAAATGATGGAGCAGGTGATTGTAGGCAATCTCTGAAAGGTCAGGGAACTTGTAGTCGTAGATATACATGGCAAAGCCTTTTTCTATCTGCTGCTTGATATAGTTGTTTACGATAGCATACGACTTACCTGAACCCGGTGTACCCAGCACCATCGAGGCACGAAAGGGATTGACCACGTTAATCCAACCTTTGTTCCACTTCTTTTTGTAGTAGAACCGTGTAGGCAGATTGACAGAATACTCATTCTGCATCAGCCTTGTCTTCTGCATAAAACTCTCGTTTTCCGTGTTGAATACATCATCCATCAGGTTGTTCTTCAGTAGTCGGCTCATCCATACGCCCCCCATCAAGAGACAGATATACCCCACAGATAATGTGAAGATATAGAGAGAAGCTGCCCCCACCTTTCCAATGGGCAACACCAATAGCCACCAGTTGAGAAAGAAAAAAACGAAGCCGGAGAAAAGCACCGTCCCAATCTTTGGCCACGTGATTTTCTCTTCCTTCACCCCTTTCGTCCCCAAACAGGAAAGGGCGAGGAATACCACGCAAAAGAGTTTTGTCCATAGTATGGAGGAGAACAAACCCGTTGTACGTCGGAAATTCATCAGTATTTTATTGATGATACCGAGCGTGAAGTGCCATTCTTGGAATGCCTCGTAACAGAACCAATAACAGTTGGCAAGTAGGAATATCACGGAAATCCCCCGCATAAAATCCATTATCTTGCTCAATGCCCTTAAATCATCTTCTTGTGCCATAATCGTATTGTTGTTTAATCGTTGTTTGGATACAGTTGTTTATCGTTTACTTCGTCTGAGTTTAACCTTATTCGCTCTTCGGAGCTTGCGTTGCCAAGCCGCCTCTTTCCAATCATCGTAGCCCGTGGATGTAAAAATCCACCTACCAACTCTTCTATGAGTTCATCGACGATATTGTCGCTTTCCTCTGTGTTCGGCTGCATCGGCAAGGCAACATTGGATTGCTCGGAACGGAGAGACGGATTGCCATACAGTGTTTCATCCAAGAATGGGTTGTTCGTTGGATTGGAGAAATAGGTGTTGAATACATTGGCGGAGTATCCCTTGCCCAATCGGGAGCCATTGAGGGCAACGCCCGCTTCATCATCAACGAATGTGATTCCATAGATACGTCCAAAGTCGTTCTTGCGTATCAGCACCCGTAAGCCTTGATCAGCCAATCTATCGCATAGTTTCTCCTTTGTCTGTGGAGAACTCCGCATCACCTCCAAAACCCTACCCCTTAGAGAAGGTATCAGCGGTTTGAGTTCTTGCTTGGACTTCTGCATTCGGTTCTGCACAGCGGTATAACCCATACCACGGCCGATGTCCGAGGCATTGATGGGTGTGCTTACCTTGTTGCCCTTGTCATCAGTTGGCACATAGACCAGTCCATCGTACTTCTTCCCCCGAAACTCTGTCTTCACTTCTTCAACCGCAAGATTGTATTTCCTCAGAATGGCATTCAGTTCCCCTAAGGAGCAGAAGCGATAATGCTCCAGAACAGAACGAGCTATAGATGCCACCTGCTCCTTAATATTGCCTTTTGCCATATCCAGCTTTGAGATCTCTTGTAGCGACTTGTCTGTAACCTTTGTGCTGGGAAGTAGATTGTACTTCTTCTCCAACGCATCCGTAATCCTTTTGCTCCTCCTGCCCTCGAATTTGTCGTTTATCTTCCTCCCCTTGCTGTCTACCCGAAGCGACACGATATGTATATGCTCACGGGCGATATCGTTATGTTTGAATACGATGTAGGGTTGTTTCCCGTAGCCGAGTGCCTCCATATATTCCTTGGCTATCTGCGTAAGAAGTTCATCAGAGAGTTTCTCGTCCGGGTGCGGATTAAGTGAGCAGTGAAAGACCATCTTCTTCGTTCGGCATTTCTCCGGTATGAGTGCCTGCATATCGCCAAGTACCTTATCCATTCGGTAAGTACCATCAAAGGCTTTCCGCAAGTCATTGACACATAGGACGGATGCCTCGTTATGCTCCACCTTTTTGAAGTTGTAGCCCAACGCTCCTCCAAGATTCTCCGTCGCAGAAATCTTCGCTATCATAATTCTTTATCGGCTGTCAAATTGCTCGGTTAGTTGTATCGCTTTCTGCTGTAGCGTAATGATTTGAGCTGACAAATTCTCCAACTTTTCAAGCAGTACCTGTGCAGTTTTTACGCTGTGATAGCTGTTGATGGCACGTACGGTCTGATTGTAGAGCACACCAATTTTATGGATTTGTGCCATGAGTTCAGAGAGTTTCCGATAGTATTCCACGGCGGATTTATCCACCGTGATGACCTTGAAATGCTCCCCGAGAATGCGACCACGCACGAAATCCGACTTGGTTTCCGCACCTGATTTATGGAACAAGTCGATCGCTCGTTGCTGGTCTTTGGGGTTGGGAAGACGGGTATCCCATCTGTCCCATCGTTCTATCTTTCCATTCATAGTTTTTATCCTTATCTAATTACGACTTTGGAGTAATTCTCACCCTTTCGGGGCAAGGGTCTTTGTCGGCAGAAACGGAGTTTGTCGGACAAAGACACACCTTGCCGGTATCAAGAGTTGATGCGATTGAAGCATCCACCTTTTTAAGGTGTCCGCTTCGGGGAGTTCAGATCCACGTTTCCTATCTGCCTGCAAAGTTACGGATGAAATGTAACCTGCTCATTATAAGCGATATTCCCCATTCTTTCCTCTATTTCCCGATACTTCCCTAAGGGTTGTTGAGGACTGATTTACTGATTTAATTTGTGACGGATTCAAGTCAAAACCGACTGATCAATTGACTTATTTTTTGACTGAAATAAGTTGCTTGAAGAGTAAATCGGAGGATTGGTCAAAAGGGTAGAAAGCAAGAGAGTCCATCACTCAAAGAGTAAGTAAGTCGGCCGGTCAAAAAGTCGGTTGGACAGTAGCTCGGAGAGCCAATCAATCGGTCAAGACTGACTGATTGACCTCGTAAAACAAAGTTTATAAC
>ERZ772967.1124-NODE-1124-length-18839-cov-3.821603_pt1 | contig 18839 bp, 20 predicted proteins | sample MGYA00511677_ERZ772967 | MGnify/ENA primary metagenome ERZ772967 (study PRJEB29015, sample SAMEA2737931) | human oral metagenome | biome: human oral; feature: human-associated habitat; material: dental | place: China | collected 2146 ...
AAAACGACAAGCTTTCTTCCACGAGACAAATACTGCCGGGCAGATGCTCTGACCGTGCCGCAAAAGATGATGCTTCTTGATACAGAAACGTCATGGCTACGCTCTTTGGCACTGCCGTCTGTTACTTTAGAAAGTGACTTCAGTCATTCGCCGCGCTTTTTCAAGGCTTTATTCTAGAATAGAAAGGAAATTACCATGCCAAATAAGGAATCTCTATCAAAGCTCATCGCCTGCCGCAATCTCTTAGACGCTCCTGAACTCGCTCTTTTAGAGGAAGCTCTGAATGGAAGACATCAAGGTGCGTGCGTTTCTGCACTCATCAACCGAGCAGAGACGGTCGGGCTGTCCGGCAATGTGCTTCGCGCTGTCATACTTTACCATCTCGTCCACGATAAAAACATTGTCAATACGATCATCGAGCGTGAGAATGGCAAGATTGGCAAAAGCCTGAAGGAAATTTTCCTGCATGATATGCAGTGTCTTTTCCCTTATCTAAATGGAGAAGAACGGGACTTCCTTTCCGTCCCGTTTCTTAAGAACTACCAGCCGACAAATCCACTTTCCACAGAGGCATCTTCCTATCTTGCTAAAAAATTAGAGAACGCTGCCACGCCAGAAGATTATGAACATGCCTTGCTGTCTTACTATGAGAAATACGGCTATGGTGACATTGCTTCCTATGCAGCCTTTTGCTGGGACGATGCCAATAAGACGCTTGTCGGCATTCCTCACTTTACGGCAATGAATTTTGACGACCTCATCGGCTACGAGCATCAAAAAGAACAGCTTTTAGAAAATACGGCAGCATTCGTCGCGCATAAGCCTGCCAATAACGTGCTGCTCGTCGGCTCACGCGGCACGGGCAAATCTTCCGGCGTCAAAGCACTTGCCGTTCGCTATTATGAAAAGGGACTGCGTCTTCTCCAGCTCAAGAAGACGCAGCTGAAGAATCTTCCCTCTATCATGGAGATACTTCGCGACTTTGCCAGCAAGCGCTTTATCATCTTTCTCGACGACCTCTCCTTTGAAGAATCCGATGCAGAATACAAGTATCTGAAATCTGCCATCGAAGGCGGCGTTTCAACGCGCCCGGAAAACGTCTTGATCTATGCAACGTCCAATCGTCGCCACCTCATCCGTGAAAACTGGAGCGATCGCCCCGAAGGACAAGATGCGGTTCATCTCGACGACAGCATTAATGAGACGATATCGCTTTCCGATCGCTTTGGTCTCGTCATCCATTACTACGCACCGGATCAGAACGAATACCTTGCCATCATCGACCATAAGCTGAAGAAGGTGGGAATCAACCTTTCACCTGAAGAACTTCGTATTGCAGGCGTCCGTTGGGAGATGACACACAGCGGAAGAAGCGGAAGAACAGCCGAGCAATTTGTCGCCTACTTCTTAGGTCAGAAAAAATAAGTGACGATTGTCTAATATCATACACCTAAAACAGAAGGATTGCACCAAATGCGTGCAATCCTTCTGTTTGCTGTTTTAAGCAAAGAGCGATATGGCTTTATGCACTGTCTCGATGGTTAGCGGAAGCCTTGGACCTATCTCACCATCTAAGTCACTTTCTAGTGTCTCTGGAGAGGAAATAATAAAGTGCTTTGCCTGAATATGTACGACATAATCTTTGTCAGAAATCGGCTTTCCCGCTAAAAGATTCGCCGTTACGGTCATCAACTTCGGAATGCTGCATTTTTTAACGGCGAGAAAGTCTAGCTTGCCATCGCTGACCGAAACATCTCGTGCAATATTCTTCATGCTGCCTACGACAGCACTATTGGACACGACAAAGATAAACGTATCCAACGTATATTCTATGCCATCTGCGATAACGTTGAGCAAAAAGGAATGAAATTTCGGAATTTCACCGATGCCTTTGAGATAATACGCCATCTTTCCCATGGCATTCTTCAGCCGCGCATCGACCTCATGTGCGATCGATGTCATAGAGCCAGCGCTTGCGACGTTGATAAAGTACGTTTTTCCCACGCGCCCAAGATCGATTCTGCGCGTCGTGCCAGCGGCAATTCGGTCAAAATACCGCTCCATATCCTCGTTGATATGGAGGTATGTCGCAAAATCATTCGAAGTACCGCTCCCAACGATGGCGAGCGGCAAATTCAAATCGTGGTGCATCATCAAGTTGACCATTTCGTGCACAGTGCCATCGCCGCCGGCAGCAACGAGCCCTTCCGGCTGAATTTCACGGACGAATTCTATAAAATCCTGATTGCCATCTTTTTGCGTGCGATACGGAATCAAGATCATATTGCGCTTCTGAAAGGCGTCGATCATCCAGTCGAGTTTCTTTTTGAAAGCCGCATGACCAGAGACAGGGTTATAAAAAAGTATAAACTCTCTCACTGTGCTCCATCCTTAAATACACTAACACGACGAAGGAGACGGATACCGATACGCCCGATCATCGGTATCCGTACCAAATCCTCTTCTAAGAGGCCGCCGGACAAAAGCATCGCCGCAACATAGACAATGCAACCGATGAAAACAGCGCCCAAGGTGGAAAGTGCGCCGACCTGCCACCATAGAAATGTGTAATGGTAGAATGCCCATACAAAGCCCGCCATGATAGCGGCAGAAAAAACGGTTTTCAGCAGCTGTCCTATCTCGATGCGGTAGCCGATGAATTTGTGAATGAAATAGAGATTGATAAAGGCTGCAACCCCCATATCTGCAGCAGTCGCCCATGCAGCCCCCATGATGCCGAGGAAGGGCAGTGCCGTAAGCTCCCAGTTGAGGATGACTTTTGCAATCGCTGCCAAAATCATGTTCACCATCGGGATCGTCGGGTGTCCCAGTCCCTGCAGGATACCTGTCGATACCTGATGAAGGCCGAGGAGCACAATGCTGACAGCAGAGATCATCACGGCAGGACCTGCATTCGGCGCATTGTAGATAAGCGACGCAATCGGGGTAGCAAGAACAAAGACAATAACGAACGCAGGAAAGCAGACAAAATTTGAAATGCGGACGGAAGCCGCTGTCTGATTAAAGACGCGCTTGCTGTTCTTCAACGCCCTTGCTTCTGAAATTGCCGGAACAATGCTCATCGCCATGGATGCCGTGATGATGCAGGCAAGATTGACCAGAGGCACTGCCATCCCCGTTAGATAACCAAAAAGCTCTGTCGCTTCACTGACACTGTAACCAGCAACCTCAAGGCGCTGCGGCACGATCATGAGATCAAGATTTGACACGACAGGCAGCATGATACTTGCAGCAGAAACAGGAAGTGACAGCATGAAGATGCGGCGAATGATCTTCCACAGCGATTCGCTCTTGTCTGGTGCGAGCGGTTGGATATCTTTTCCATAATCCCGCACAATATCGCGATTTAACTTGATATGGAAGTAGATCAATACGACAAGTCCTGTGACAGCACCGGCAAGCGCACCCAGAGACGCACCTGCCGCTGCATAGTCAATCCCCCACGGAAGAAGTAAGCTGGCAAGGAGAATCATCGTAACGACGCGGAAAAGCTGCTCGACAATCTGCGAAACCGCTGTCGGGGTCATGCGCTGCCAGCCTTGGAGATACCCACGCGAACTGGCAAGAAATGTCACAAAGAAAACGGTCGGTGCCAGCACTATCATCGACATATAGGCGCGCGAATCACGAATGATATGATAATCGACCAACCAACCTGCGGCAAAATACGTCAGGACGGAAAAGAACAGCCCTGTAAAAAACATCAGGCGCATCGAAATTCGAAAGACGCGCTTTGCTCCGAAGATATCCTTTATCGCAACGCGTTCAGCGGTGATAATAGATATCGCAACCGGAACGCCTGCCTGCGAAACAGTCATGGCAAAAAAATAAATAGGAAAAGCCATCTGATAAAGACCGATGCCTTCGCCGCCCAAGATGCGTGAAACAAAGATCCAGTTGAGTGATCCGATGACTTTGACCACAAACCCTGCCACCGTTAAGATGAAGGTTCCCTTTAAAAAGGATTCTCCCTTGCTCGACTTCTGTTCCGCCAGTTCTTGCTCGCTAATGAAAATCACCACCTAATGCAGTTGTAATGCCAAATCTATCAGAAAATTTATTTCTGCATGTATCGAGACCCGGCACATCCGTCGCCGTCACGCCTCTTTTCTATCAAAGGGAACGTGCCCCAGGATAATATCTGGATTATTGTCCGTAATCCATCCAAGCGCCCATTCGTTGCTGACGAGAAGGACGGGATTTTCTTCGCGATCGTACACAAACATACCGCGATCCGTTCCTTTCAGCGACTCCGGCGTGACATTTCTTCCATCCTCAAATGCCAGCCAACGTGCGACTTCAAATGGCTGCATGACCATTTCGATATCGACATTGTACTCATTTTTCAGGCGATACTCGAGCACTTCAAACTGCAAAGTGCCGACTGTGCCGACAATGTAAGAATCAAGCCCTGCGCCTGCTTGACGGAACAGCTGAATAGCACCCTCTTGCGTCAGCTGTTCGATGCCCTTGACAAATTGCTTTCGCTTCATCGTATCCTTTGCTTGGACACGAGCGAATTTCTCCGGCGGAAAGACCGGGAAATCCGCAAACTTAAACTTTTTCGAGGGCTCGCATATCGTGTCGCCAATACCAAAGATGCCGGGGTCAAACAGACCGACAATGTCCCCAGGGTATGCCGTATCAATGATCTGTCTGTCCTGCGCAAGGAACTGCTGCGGCTGTGCAAGCTTGATAACCTTGGCGCTTCGCTCATGCCAAACATTCATATTTCGCTCGAACTTACCCGAACAGATACGGATAAACGCAAGACGATCGCGATGCGCCGGATTCATGTTTGCCTGAATCTTAAAGACAAAGGCAGAGAATTTATCATCGTTCGGCTCAATAAGTCCCACCGATGAGTTTCTCGGCGCAGGCGTCGGCGCGAGTTTGATATAGCCTTCAAGAAAATCCTGTACGCCGAAGTTCGTCATTGCCGAACCAAAATACATAGGGGTCAGTTCGCCCGCGGCTATTTTTTCCAGGTCAAAAGATTCGCCCGCTTCGTCGAGAAGTTCGAGATCATCTTTAAGTGCCGCATGCGTCTCCTGCCCGATGCGTGCAATGAGAGCAGGATCATCCAGCGTATAGGTATCTGCAACACGAGCCGTCTGTCCATGGGACGTATCCTCTGTGAAAAGGTTGATTTTCTTTTCCTGCCGGTCATAAACGCCGAGATATTGTCCATCCGTACCAATCGGCCAGTTCATCGGATAAGAACGTATGCCAAGAACGGTTTCAATCTCATCCATCAAATCAATCGGCAGCTTGCCATAGTGATCGAGCTTGTTGACAAATGTAAAGATGGGAATACCCCGCTGCTTGCAGACCTTGAACAATTTCTTTGTCTGCGCCTCGACGCCCTTTGCAACGTCGATGACCATAACGGCGCTGTCCACTGCCATCAGCGTGCGGTAAGTATCTTCCGAAAAATCCTGATGCCCCGGCGTATCGAGGATATTGATGCGACAGTCCTCGTAATCAAACTGCAGGACAGAACTCGTAACAGAGATGCCGCGCTGCTTTTCGATCTCCATCCAGTCGGAAACAGCATGGCGCTGTGTCTTACGGGACTTAATAGAGCCCGCAAGATGAATGGCTCCGCCATAAAGCAATAACTTTTCCGTAAGCGTCGTCTTTCCAGCATCCGGATGAGATATGATAGCAAACGTCCGGCGCTTTTTTATTTCTTTATCGAGTTCTTCTGTCAAAACTGACAAATTGGATCCTCCTAAACAGCCAGATCATCGAATGGCTTTCCATTCATTGCACGTTCGACAAGCACATTGCCTTCGTAGCGAAGCTTCAGCGTAAAGACATCTTCTGTCTTTTCCAGAAGTCGGAAAAAGATACGATCACCCTCCCAAAGCGGAAGAGCATAGACCATTTCTTTCTTCACCCATGCCAAAACACCTTCATCGCACTGCCCAATTTCGCCGTGAAAGGAAGACGAAGTATAGAGGAACATGTACTCTGTCTGACATGTATCGGACATGAAGGTAATAATACCGCGAAGCTTATAGGCATCAAGTATGAGGTTCGTCTCTTCCCTTACCTCGCGAAGAAGACATTCTTCCGGCGATTCATCCTTTTCAAAATGTCCGCCGACACCCACCCATTTATCATGATTGATGTCGTGTTTCTTTTTTATGCGGTGCATCATGAGATAACAGCCATCTTTTTCTAGATAACACAGCGTCGTCAGGTTGCTTTTCTTCATCACTGAAGCTCCAATCCTACAGGGCAATGGTCGCTGCCAAAGATCTCATTGTGGATCGTCGCATCGACGATACTTTCTTTCAGACGCTTGGATGTCACAAAATAATCAATGCGCCAGCCGGCATTTGTATCGCGTGCCTTGCGAAGGTACGACCACCAAGTATAGATGCCTGCCTTATCCGGATAAAGGGTGCGGTAGGTATCTATGAATCCGCTTGTAAGAAGCTCGGTAAACTTGCCGCGTTCCTCGTCCGTAAAACCGGCATTTTTATGATTTGTCTTCGGGTTCTTAAGATCGATCTCCTGATGTGCAACATTCAAATCGCCGCAGACAATGACAGGCTTTTTGCTGTCAAGTTCCAAGAGATAGGCACGAAATGCATCTTCCCATTCCATACGGTAAGCCAAGCGCTCAAGCCCTCGTTTAGAATTCGGCGTATAAACCGTTACAAAGTAGTAATCGTCAAATTCCAGCGTGATGACGCGCCCTTCATGATCGTGCTCTTCTATGCCGATACCATAGGTGACATATACGGGCTCCCGGCGTGAAAAGACCACGGTACCCGAATAGCCTTTCCGCTCCGCACTGTTCCAATACTGTTCATAGCCCGGCAGATCAAGAATGGCTTGTCCCGGCTGCATCTTTGTCTCCTGCAAGCCCATGACATCAGCATCAAGAGCAAGAAAGGATTCCATAAAGCCCTTCTTGAGACAGGCGCGCAAGCCATTGACATTCCACGAAATGAATTTCATACAGAGCTCCTATCTCACGGCAGGGTCTTCAGCATGGAAAGAGGCCAGAAGACAAGAACTGCCTTGCCTTTGATGAGGTCATACGGCACAAAGCCGACATCGGCAAAGCGGCTGTCTTCCGAGTTATTGCGATTATCTCCCATAACGAAGACCGTCCCTGCCGGAACGGTGGATTTCGGGTATTCACTGCGTGTCGTCTCAAGGATATAGTCTTCGTTTAAGACTTGGTCGTTGACAAGAACACGCCCTTTGCTGATCTCGATGGTATCGCCCGGTGTCGCGATGACTCGCTTGATAAAGTCGCGACTCTTGTCACGTGGATACTGAAAGACAAGAATCTCATTCTTTTTTGGCGGGCGAATGCTGTAAATAAATTTATTGACAACCAAGCGCTCATGCGATTCCAGCGTCGGCCGCATGGACGGACCATCAACTACATAAAGTTCGACGATAAAGGTTCGAATGATAAGTGCAAGAACAACGGCAACGAGGATAGAGACAACCCAATCCTTGACTTCACCTTTAAATGAGCTCATATGAGCCTCCCTTTTCCTTTTCTTATGCTTACTGTGCAAATATACAAATAGGGACTGCAAAAGCAGTCCCTACCGCACACAGATCAGCGCTTTTCTTTGATACGGGCAGCCTTGCCTGTAAGCTTGCGCAGATAGTAGAGCTTCGCACGACGGACAATACCCTTGCGAACGACGTCGATCTTTTCGATGCGCGGAGAATGCACAGGGAACATACGCTCAACGCCGATGCCGTACGAGATACGGCGAACCGTGAAAGTCTCACGAACACCGGAACCCTGACGTGCAATGACAACGCCTTCGAACATCTGAATGCGTTCGCGCGTGCCTTCGACAATCTTCGCATGCACGCGAACAGTATCTCCCGGTCTGAAATCCGGAATATCCGAACGGAGCTGCTCTCTTTCAAGGAATTCGATAATATTCATTTTTTCCTCCTTAATGTCTGACGTTCGTAGCAAGCTCATGCTGTACCAGAGGACCGCCCATATGCAAGAAATGATACCATAAAGAAAAGGAGATTTCAAGATATTTTTTAGTCAGGCAGCTTGCAGCAAGCTGCCAATGCCTGACATACATCAAATGTCTCTCTCTTCTCTTACCTCACTGCAAAGCTTCTTTCAATACTTCCATATTCTTCCGCATGGCCGTAAGATATGCATCTGCGGCATCCGGCGTTGCTTCGCCTGTCACGACAGGATCCAACTCGTAAATCTTTGCTCCCGTTGCCTCTGCGATGGTCTTTGCTGCCAGCGGTGAATACTGTGGTTCCGTAAACAGTACCTTGACCGGCAGTTTCTTTACTTCAGCAATCGTATCTTCAAGCTCTTTCGGCGTTGGTTCCGTCCCCGGCTCACGCTCAATGACACGGATGATGTTCAGATGAAACTCTTTTGCAAAGTACGGAAATGCTTCATGGAAAGTCACGATATCCTTATGCGGAAGGTTGTCGAGATTTGCGTGCATCTCATCGCGAAGTGCGCTTAACTTCGTGATGTACTCAAGTGCATTCTTCCGATAGGCATCCGCGTGTTTAGGGTCGGCTTCTGCCAACTGAGATGTGATCGCTTTTACTTGGTCGATGTTATAGGTGATGCTGACCCAGACATGGGGATTGTCTTCTCCGTCATCCTTCAGGAATTCAATGTCATCACTCTTGGATGCATCGATAATCTTAAGATTCTTTTGCTGCTCTGCTGCCTTATCCAAAAATCCTTCCATGCCGGCGCCATTGACAATGAAGATATCCGCTGAGCTAAGCGTCTTCATATCTTCCGTCGTCAATTGGTAATCGTGCAAGCATCCCGTCTGCGGTTTTGTCATATTGATGACTTCGACGCCATCGATGCCCTTTGTGATATTCACGGCATCGATATACATCGGATAAAAACTCGTAACAATGCGAAGCGGCTTATCTTTTTCTGCCTGCCCACCGCAGCCTGTAATCACGAAGAGCAACAGTGTCATAAAAAGGATGGTACATTTCTTCAGTTTGCTCATAATTTCCTCCAGCAACATAACTTATTTCTAGAAGCGCCTCGCTTAGAATTCGATAGAGGCTGCACTCTCCAGCGCACTCTTTGCCTCCTCGATGATACGGCAGATAATCGTTGCCGCCGGTTCAATCTTCTTCAATGGGATGAGGCTCTGTCCTGCCTGCATCATGCCGTTTACAACATCGCCATCGACTGCTGCCAGCTTGTTCGTGCCCGTCGCGCGCTTAATAAGCTCTTCCTTTGTTGCTTTTCCCGCAAACTCATCCGCAACAAATTCTTCAGAGAATTTGTTGCGGATGCCACGAACGGCGCCGCCAATGGTAAGCCCCGTGACAATCGAATCTGTATCGACAGCTTCGATCAGCTTCTTCTTCATATTTTCATGAACTGGACACTCCTCCGCAACGAGAAAGCGCGTGCCGATCTGTACACCAGCAGCCCCCATGATGAGAGCCGCGGCAAGACCGCGGCCATCAGCAAATCCGCCTGCCATGATGACGGGAAGACCGACCTCGGGAATGACTTGGGTCATAAGCGGCATCGTTGCAATGGAGCCGATATGACCGCCCGCTTCCTGCCCCTCGACAACGATGGCATCCGCTCCCTTTTCCTCGACGCGTTTCGCCAGCTTGGCATTTGGAACAACGGGAATGACCTTGATGCCTGCGGCATGAAGTTTTTCAAAATACGGAACGGGATTTCCTGCACCTAGCGTGACAAAGGCTGGTTTTTCCTCACAGATAACATCGACGATCTCATCCTTATTGGATGCCATTAACATGACGTTAACGCCGAAAGGCTTATCCGTAAGCGTACGGCAGCGGCAAATCTCATCGCGTGTATATTCTGTCGTACGGCCACCGAGTGAGACGATACCGGCGCCCCCTGCGTTTGAAACAGCCGAAGCAAGTGTAGCATCCGAAATCCATGCCATAGCCCCTTGGATAATCGGATACTTGATGCCTAAAAGTTCTGTAAGACGTGTTGCCATAATAATTCTCCTTTCGAGGTAAAAACCTTTAAATTTCTCCCGCTTCTATAATTGGGAGACAATGGTAAACATATCAGTCGTAGCGCGTAACGTTGAATTTGGGCTCGGGCGCTTTGACGGGAACTGTTTCTTCCTCTGTCTCCTCTGCACTTTCATTCTCTTTGGGATTCTTAGCAGCCGGCTCTGTTTCACCGACAAGAAGGGGCGACATAGGCGATGAATCCCTATCATCATCGTCATCATTCTCTTTATCAAAAGTGACATTGCCGGTTGTAAGAAGCTCATCCAGTTGTTTCGCCGTAAGGGTCTCATGCGCGATGAGACCTTGTGCGATCAATTCAAGTTTGTCACGATTCTCTGTGATAATCGTGCGGCTGGCTTCATAGGCTTCCTCCATCAAGCGGCGAACCTCTTTATCGATCTCGTTCGCCACTTCTTCCGAATATGTGCGCTCGTGGCTGAAGTCACGACCAAGAAAGACCTGATGCTCGCTGCTTTCGCCATAAGCGACGGGACCTAGTGCATCACTCATGCCATACTGCATGATCATGCTGCGTGCAATGCGTGACGCCTGTTGAATATCCTGACTTGCCCCTGTCGAAATCTCCTTTAGGACAATTTCTTCTGCCACGCGTCCGCCCATCGCAACTTTCAAGCGATCGAGAAGTTCCGAGCGCGTAGCATAGTTGCGATCTTCCTTGGGAAGCATCAGCGTATATCCGCCGGCACGTCCGCGCGGAATGATGGTGACCTTATGAACGGGGTCTGCGTGCTTCAGCATCATGCTGACGAGTGTATGACCACTCTCATGATATGCTGTCAGTCGTTTTTCTTCGTCACTCATGACGTGACTTTTTCGTTCCGGTCCCGCCATGACGCCTTCAATGGACTCTTCCAGCTCCGCCATGAAAATCTGTTTTTTATTGCGGCGGGCGGAAAGCAACGCCGCTTCATTGACAAGGTTTGAAAGATCTGCTCCAGTAAATCCCGGTGTGCGCCGTGCGAGAATGTCAAGATCAACATCATCCGCCACAGGCTTTCCCTTCGTATGCACTTTCAAAATGGCAAGGCGCCCACGGACATCGGGTTTGTCTACGATGATCCGGCGGTCGAAGCGTCCGGGGCGAAGCAGCGCAGGGTCAAGAATATCCGGGCGGTTCGTCGCAGCAATAATGATGATGCCTTCATTTGCCGCAAAACCATCCATCTCGACAAGCAGCTGATTCAAGGTTTGTTCGCGTTCATCATGACCGCCGCCCACGCCTGCACCGCGCTGGCGTCCAACGGCATCGATTTCATCAATAAAGACGATACAAGGCGCATTCTTCTTCGCCTGTTCAAAAAGGTCACGGACACGCGATGCGCCGACACCGACAAACATCTCGACAAAGTCCGAACCAGAGATAGAGAAAAACGGAACCCCTGCCTCGCCCGCAACTGCGCGCGCAAGCAGCGTCTTACCCGTGCCCGGCGGGCCAAAGAGCAAAACGCCCTTCGGGATTCTTGCTCCGAGTTCATTGAATTTTTTTGGTTTTTTCAAGAACTCGACGACTTCTTCAAGCTCCTGCTTCGCTTCATCCGCCCCGGCAACATCCTTAAAATTGACTTTGATCTTATCCGCTCCGCTCATGCGTGCACGACTTTTCCCAAGTGTCATAACCTTGCCGCCACCACCCATCTGCGTGCGCTGCATGAAGAAAAACCAAAGGGCAAGCAAAATAACGAAGGGAAAAATCGAAGAAAGCAGCTGCGACCACCAAGACGGCTCCGGTGGGTTCGCAGCGTCAATCTCAATGTCCTTTGCCTTCAGTCTATCGTAAAGACCTGCATCCGCATACGGCTCATCCGGCGTTATCGTGACGAATTCCGTACCGTCTTTGAGCACGCCGCGAATCGTATTTTTTACAAAGGTGACGCGCGACACATCGCCCGCATCTACTTGTGTCAAAAAATTTGTATAACTGACTTCATGTTTTTGCGTACTTCTGGTAGAAAAATAATCACTGATAGAAATCGCCACGAGGATGATGAGGAGATAGACGCCCACATTTCGTAAAAAGCGATTTAATCCGTTCAATCGTTCAGCCTCCTTTAACTATTTTAAGCACAGCTCAAACAAACATTCTGCTTTTCCCATACCTGCTGTCATGCGCTCGCTTTTTATGCATCGATATCACGCATAGACAGCGGGTTTCAAAATCCCAATGTATGGTAAATTTCGATACGCCCCTGCATAATCAAGGCCATAGCCCACGAGAAACTCATCGGGAACTTCTGCCCCCAGATAGTCGATATGCACATCAGCTGTACGGCGAGAGGGCTTTGAAAGAAGGGCACACAGTTTGATGCTCTTCGGCCTGCGCTCGCGAAGGATGCGCATGAGATACTGCATGGTCGTTCCGGAATCAATAATATCCTCAATGAGGATGAGATGCTTTCCCTCGACATCATAGTCAAGATCCTTTAGGAGCTTGACAGAGCCCGACGTACTCGTTTCATTGCCGTAGCTAGAAGCGATCATAAAGTCAAATTGAACGGGAAGCGAAATACTGCGGACGAGATCGGTGTAGAAGACAACGGCTCCTTTCAAAATACCCACACAGAAAACATCTTCGCTGGCATTTTGGTAATCCTCAGAAATCTTCTTTCCCATCGCAGCGACCTTCTCTTGAAGCTCTTCTTGCGTAAAGAGAACGCGCTCGATATCATCATGCATCATGGAAAAATCCTTTCACAAAATATCCATTTAGGCGGTACAATACTGTTATTTTAACTTATCCATATGAAAATGCAAGAAAGGACTGCCATTTTTTACAGAAAAGTGTGTGGAACGCCTAACGTTCGGCACCCAGAGAACTTCACTGCCCAAAGTGAGAAGAGGATAATCCGCTCTTTCTTCGGCAGGAATTTTAGCATCGATAAAGACATCCTTTACCTTCTTTATCCGCCTGGGCTTGTGGCTGATCTCTATATAATCTCCTGCCTGTCTGCTGCGCAAAAAGAAAGGCAGAGAAGCCGCCGCCGCATCTATACAAAAATCCCACGCGGTAAAATCGTCTGCCCGAAAAGGTGTATGACAGATTTTCCGCTGCAGCTGATACTTCCCCCAAAGCGTGACGTCGTTGTCAACAGCAGACACGCCCATATCGATAGTTGTCTCTCCTTCGCGGCATTTCTTTAAAAGAACTAATTTTCCATATGAAAGTCTTGCCGCAAAACCATGCGGCAGATCGATTGTTCCGTTTTGTCCTGCAAGAAAAAAATAACGCAGCTCTTCTACATGTGAAAAGCCAAGATCATCGCAACGGGTCTGCTCTTTCCAAAAGCGGCGCAAAGCGCGGCGCTGCAGCGCTAAATAAAGCATACGGAATTCTTCAAGTGACAGAGCATTTTCTTCTGCCATAAAAACTTTGTCCCAAACACTATCGAGAAGGGATTCTAGAAGTTCAGTCTCTTTTGATGCGATTTCCGAAAGCTCGACAAGCGCCGCAGAAACAGAAGGATTTTCCTTTCGAAGATGTGGAAGGATGACATGGCGCACGCGATTACGCGTCGCGTCATGTGCATCATTGGTTTCGTCTTTTCGGGGTGTAAGCCCAGCTTCCTTACAGTAGCGTTCAATCTCTTTGCGCGTGACACAGAGGAAAGGACGAATGAGCTGTCCCGCTTTAGCCTGCATCGCACATAGTCCATCGGTTCCCGTTCCGCGAATAATCCGCATGAGAACTGTTTCGGCTTGATCGTCCAGATGATGTGCCGTTGCAATAAGAGAAAGCTTCCCCGCTACGCGCTTCAAGAAACGATAGCGAAGCTCTCTTGCTGCAAGTTCGATAGAAATGCCGCAAGTCTTTGCGTACGCTGAAACATCTCCTGCTTCTTGAAAGCAAGGAACACCATGCGCTTTGCAAAAAGCCGCCACAAAAGCAGCATCATCCTTTGATGCCTGACTGCGAATGCCATGGTCAAAATGTGCTGCCGAAAGTTCGATGTCAAGGGGGGCAGCAAGGTGCAGCAAAACGCTTAAAAGTGCAAGCGAGTCCGGTCCTCCAGAGCAAGCGACAATGACATTTGTCCCCTTTGGCATCAGTTCTTGCGCCTTTATGAAGGCTTCTATCTTTTTTACCATCACCGAGAGACTGTTGTTTGATTGATGTTTCATAGAAATACGAAAAGCACCCTTGTTAGAGTGCTTCCCATGACGTCAAGCGCGACGAGATCCGCGCCCACCTCGTTTGGAATCCGTTTTCCTGCGCAGATCTGTCTGACGTTGATCGCTGTCTTTCAAAAAATGTGATAGCTTTTCTTCAAAGGAGCGCGAAAAGCTTCCGCCTCGAGATGAATGGCGTGCACGCATACCGCGTGGCGCTGGTACGTGTGAGGAGGGATTGACAGCGCCGGTTTTCTGCTCCTGCGCCTGCTTGATCGAAAGCGCAATCTTTCCACGTTCGTCCACCGACAGCACCTTCACCTTTACCTTATCCTGCTCGGTGAGAAAATCATGGACATCTTTGACATATTCATCTGCGACTTCTGAAATATGAACAAGCCCGGTTTTATCCTCTGGCAATGCTATAAATGCACCAAAATTTGTAATACCTGTGACAACGCCCTCTACCACGTTACCAATTTCAATCGACAATGAATCTTTCCTCCTAGTTTAATGAGAACTTATCTTGTGGGAAGCTTCTGTATACGAACACATTTCAAGTGACAGGCAACACTATATCACGCTGTCTTATTTACGTCCGCTGTAATAAGGAAGCTCACCTTCACGTGCCATACCAAGCTCTTCACGAGCAATCTTTTCGATGTACTCGGGACGATGCAAATTCTCACGCTCCTGCAGCAATGCTTCATGCTCAGAACGTGCCGCTGCCAGCCTTGCTTCGGCATTTGCCTGCTCTGCTTTTATCTGATGAAGACGCGTCTGCTGCGAGATCAAGCTGAAAGAAAAATATAGAATAAGCCCACAAAGGATAAGGGAAAACCAATGACACTTTTTATGCTTTTTGACAACTTTTCTCACATGAACGCCTCCTTCTATTTCTATTATACTTTTTCATAATAACATAAAAGATTCGTTTTTTGAAGGAAAAAATCTTAAAAGGTAGCATTATTCCTTGTCACAAAAGGAGTGATGCTACTTTTTCCCTTAATTTGCCTACATTTTGTCTACAAAACAGGGTTACGCGTGCTTGTCTACAATACGAGCAAAAAGCAATGCTGTTTCATGTTTCATCTTGTCCGTATCATGGGTGTAGAGATCTTGCGTGATACTTGCATTCGCATGTCCGAGACGAGCGGCGACATCGACGGGCTTAGCACCTTCCTCAATGAGCCGTGTAGCATGGGTATGGCGAAAGCTATGTGTATTCAATCCGTACTTTCTTAAGGTATAGCCTACAGATACATGATAGAAAGGAACGCCATTTTCCTTTATGCAAAGCAGATTGCGCCGTGTCCATCCCTCCGGTGGTATTATCTTTTGAGGCAGTAGGGCAAGATCATGATTTTCGTCTTCGTATGCGAGTTGATACACTTGCCCGAGACACAGCGCATTTTGACTTTGCTCAGCATGCAGCCATTTTAGGAAAGAAAGAATATTGCTGTCAAGGAAAAACTCTCGTTTGCTTGAGAGCGTTTTCGGCGTCGAGAAATATCGTTTGGGTCTAAGCTGACGTATCACGCAAGTACGACCTGTAGAGAGGTCGATATCGTCCCATGTGAGCCCTAGAGCCTCACTGATACGCATCCCTGTGTGATATAGCAATTTAAAAACAGGAAAATAAACTGTATTTGAAAGGGAGGTAAGCTGTGTCTGTGTGATGATATGACGCTCGCAAACTTTGCGCGGGGCAGACTGCGGGACGGATATAGAGAGTGCAGGGTTTGATGCGATGAGCTCGGCAGGGTAAACAGCGTACTTCAAAGCAGTTGAGAGAATTGTCTTCACCGTTTGGAGTGTCCCGTGAGACAAGCCCTTTCTCGCTATTGCACGCATCCAGGCATCTATATCGCGCGGACGCAGTTCCTGTACGATGTAATCGCCAAGATATGGCACGATGCATGAGCGTATCACTGATTTTCGGTTATCGTAGGTTGACATCTTTGTGTTCGGACGAACAATATTTTCAAGCCAAGCAGAGAGGAAGTCTTTCACTTTGATGCGCTCTGACGTGATGCCGATGTTTCCTGTCTTCCAGTCGTTATAGGCGGCAACGCCCGCGTCATAGGCCTCTGTCTTGGTAGCATAACCCCCTTTCTCTTTCATGCGGCGTGGGGACTTTTGGATGTCAAAGCTGTAGGAATAGGTCTTTCCACGTTTGCGGATTCTAATTTTGGACATGATGACACTCCTTCTTGCAGTCGGAGGCCAATCATGGTATGATTAAAAGTAAGCCGCACACTCGCGACTTAAGTCGTGAGTTAGGCGAACAAAACCGTAGGAACTGCGGGGATAGCCTAGGAAATGAGTTTTCGTTAGAGAACTGTCACTAGGAACCCTGCGGCTTTAGTCGTAGGAGGTTCAGAAATATGTTTCTGGCATGATTGGTCTCGTGCTGAAAACTGCCGCTCGGTGCTGGTAACGCCGGGCGGTCTTTTTTTATACAAAAATACCCTCTCCATAGCCCGAAAGGTGGAGAGGGTATATGTACTGCCCTCTCCATAGAGGCTACAGCACATATCTTATTATTATCGAACACATGTATTCTTGTCAAGGTCTGCATACTTTACAAGGGGTGTAGCCCGCATTTCTTGCCTCTTCAGCTTTGCTTCCTGTGAATACTATTTTCTGTTGAGATGGAATCGTTGTAGAGTTCATGCGGTGCAATGTCTTGCCCGCCCGCCCATGCAACGGTATTACCTTCGATGTGAACGGTCTGAAAGAAGTTAGCGTCACGAAGTTTACCGTACCAGTCGCCGTGTAAGTAAGGAGAAACGTCGAAAATTTTTTGCTCGCCAGTCGCAAAGTCTAGTAGAAGTCTATAGTCAGACAAGGGCTTTACAGCGGTTATTTGGGGCTGTAGCATCATGGGGCGGGCGCCTCCTTTTAACGAAGTGGTGGAATTTTGAAGGCTGTCCATCGCTAAGTAGTTTCCAGTTGGCGAAAAGTTCCTCGGCATGTATCTCTATCCATGCAACGACGAGTTTCATTTTCTTGGATGGAAGACTTCCTTCTATCACGGTGCCATCTAAAGCAATAGCAGCTTCGTGATCTTGGTATATGGCGTGTATGTGCGGAGTGTTATGGCGTCCGCCTCTTTCATTGTACATATAGATGATGATGCCAAAAAACATACTTAATGCAGGCATTGATTATATCCCTTCGTCGGCTTAACCTCTTCGTCGCGTCCTTCCTTCCGGGCTTGTGCTAGGATTTCCAGAAAATCCTTTTCCTTCATGCCACCAAAATACAATTGACCTAAGGTGATACTACAGCGGTCAAGTTCCTCGACGCCAGTTGAACGATAGAACCACAAAATGATCCACCACCTTTCTTTCGCTCGTTAAGGCTTACAGCGAATCTCTACGACTTTACCAAGGATCCGAACGGGGGAATTTTTAATCTCTCGATTAGAATAAAAGTGCGGTTCGTATACGGCGGAATTGTTTGCAATAAGGATAATCCCGTCTTTTTGCTTTTTCACGCGTTTAAGCGTGGCCTCTTCGTTGCCGATAAGAACGACGGCGATATCTCCACTATCTACATTTGGTTGCTGGCGGACAATGACGGTGTCCCCTTCTAAAATTCTTGGCTCCATGGAATGTCCACAGACACGCAAGGCAAAACATGCACCACCGGCGGCAAGCTTTTTCGAAATTTCTTCCCAACCGATGACTTCTTCTACTGCTCCAATAGGAGTACCTGCAGCAACACGCCCTAAGATAGGAATGCGGATATTCTTTTCTTTAAAGGGGGAATCTAGTGTAGGAGAAAAAGATAGATCGTTATCGCTAATTCCCATAATATCTAATGGAGAGAGACGCAATATTTTTGATAGGGCAGCAATTCTATCCCTTCTCATATTATTTATCTCTCCAGATTCCCACCTAGATACAGCAGCTTCTGATACTCCTACAAAATCAGCTACTTCTTTTTGAGTAATCCCTAATTCTGAACGCCTATCACGTATAAGTGTACCTACGCTTTTTATATCGCCTGTCAAATCAACCCCCCCTTTTTCTTATTATATCTTATGAATTGTAGCTCACTATGACACTTGCTAGAATCTCCGTCGGAGCTCTACGACTTTCCCAAGGATTCTAACGGGGAGCGTTTGAATTTCTTTGTTAGAATAAAAGGTAGGAGTATAAATGCTGGGATTATGACCGATGAGCGTAATCCCCTGCATCCCTTTTTTTACTTCCTTTACTGTTGCGTCTTCGTTGCCAACAAGAACGACAGCAAGATCTCCGCTGTCTATATCTTCTTGTTGACGAACGATGATAACATCCTTATCTCTCAGGGTTGGCGTCATGGAGTGTCCACGAACAACAAGACCGAAGAAGGTACCCGTACGGAATTGCGGAAGGGATGTGTCTAGTTCTTCATAGTCAATGATATCTTCAATGGCTTCTATTGGTATACCTGCGGCAACACGACCAAGAACTGGAATCCGAATATTCTTTTTTCTGAAAGGGGCAGAGATAGGTTCTTTTTGTCTTTGTGATAAGCAGCGTGGCTCTATGAGTTCAGACTTATTTACTCCAAAGAAATTTGCCATTAGTTCTATTTTATCAATACGAGGATATTTTTCTGCATTAAGCCAATCGGTAACCGTTGAATAGGCAAAGCCTAGTCGATTACAAAGTTCTTTTCTA
>ERZ772967.1127-NODE-1127-length-18834-cov-3.152298_pt1 | contig 18834 bp, 17 predicted proteins | sample MGYA00511677_ERZ772967 | MGnify/ENA primary metagenome ERZ772967 (study PRJEB29015, sample SAMEA2737931) | human oral metagenome | biome: human oral; feature: human-associated habitat; material: dental | place: China | collected 2146 ...
GACAAGGAGTCTTCTGCGCCTGGGGTCGCCTTTCTTTGCTGACTTTCTTTGGCGAAGCAAAGAAAGTCAGCGGGGTGCGCTGCCGCTCAGCGCAACGGCATCAAAAGAAGCCTTGCGGGTGGAGCCAGCGCCGACAGTCAAACAATCCTTTCAATCCTTGTTTTTAGGTTTTTTCGGGTGCCTACCCTGAAGTCCTTTATCCGCGCGGGTTTCTGAACATCTCCCCGACAGGGGAGAATTAGAAAAACGCGAGGGTAGAAGCGTAGTCGTATCTTCAAAAAGAGGTGGCCTGAAGCCCACGTATTTAGGGCTTCTCCGGTGCCCATGCCCTGAAACTCTTTATTTATAAGGGTTCCAGAGGCGCCTACCCGGAGCGCCTTTATCCATGCGGGTTTTGGAAGTGCCTGACGGGAAACGGCCTATCCACGCGGGTTCCAGAAGGGGTGCAGCCCTCGCTTACTCCACCGTCCAGAGCAGGCGCGGCACGCCGTCTGCTTCACCGTAGACGCAGGCCAGTTGCCCAAACGCATGCGCGAGCGCACGTGCCCGCGCGGCGTCGATCCCCAATAGCAGCAGGCCGGGTTCATCCGGCCAATCGCCGTCGTCGGCACAATTGCGCGCGTGGAAGCAATCCTGCCCCAACCGCCAGCCCGCCGCCTGCACGTGCGCCAGCAAACGCTGCTGCCGGCGCGCATTGTCGGCCGGCGTATGGCGCTGCGCTGCCGGATTGCAGGCCGTGACAATCGCCCAGCGGCTGACGCCCCGGTTTTTCAGAAAAGCGGCAAATGCCGTGTGGCGCTGATCGATGCGTAGGTCAAACACGCCGGCGTCTGTGCTGACGCGGTAAGTCGTTGCCCGAAAAGCAGTGTCTTTGGCGTCGTCCTTGGCGGCATCTACGGCGCCCAACGGCGCACTGGACTTAAGCGCTTTCATGATGGCTGCGGAGCGATAGAAGCGATGGGTGGGTGAAGATGGGCGGCGCTTGCGGGCGGCAGCCGTTCATTCACCTGTCGTTGCCTCGGCGTCCAGCCCCGGCAGATCGCCGAGGCGGCGCTGCGCTTCCGGTGCGGAAAGCGCTTCGACGCCGCGCAGCTTGCGCTCAATTTGGCGCGTGCGCACGCCCGCCGATTCGATGCTACGGGTAGCCTGTTCCAGCTTGCGCTGGGTCGCTTCGAGCACTTCGCCGAATTTGCCGAACTCGGTTTTGACAGCGCCCAAGACGGCCCAAACCTCCGACGAGCGTTTTTCGATCGCCAGCGTGCGAAACCCCATTTGCAGACTGTTGAGCAATGCCGTCAGCGTCGTCGGCCCGGCCAGGCTGATGCGGAATTCGCGCTGCAAGGTTTCGGCCAGCCCGGGGCGACGCAGCGCTTCGGCGTACAACCCTTCGGTGGGGAGGTAGAGCAAGGCGAAATCGGTAGTGTGCGGCGGTTCGACATATTTGTCGCGGATTTTGCGCGCCTCCTCGCGCAGGCGGGTTTCCAGCGCCTTGGCCGCCTGTTCGACGGCGGCAACATCGGCACGCTCCTGCGCATCGACCAGGCGCTGATAATCCTCAACCGGAAACTTGGCATCGATAGGCAGCCAAACCGGCGCCGCCTCGCCGCCTGCCGCAGGCGCGCGGCCCGGCAGGCGGATGGCGAACTCGACGCGTTCGCCACTGCCGGGGCGCGTCATCACGTTCTTCTCGAACTGACCGGCCGCCAGCACTTGCTCAAGCAGCGCTTCCAGCTGCACTTCTCCCCAGGCGCCGCGCGTCTTGACGTTGGTCAGCACTTTCTTCAGGTCACCCACACCGGCCGCCAGCGTCTGCATCTCGCCTAGCCCTTTATGCACCTGCTCCAGCCGGTCGCTGACCAGGCGAAAAGATTCGCCCAGGCGCTGTTCGAGCGTTGCGTGCAGTTTTTCATCGACCGTCTTGCGCATGGCTTCTAGCTTGCTGGCGTTATCGGCCTGAATTGCCGCCAGGCGCGTTTCGACCGACTGGCGCAGCTGCTCGAAGCGCTGGTCGTTGCTTTGCGTCAAACGCGATAACTGCTGCGCAAAGGCTTCGAGCTGCCCCCCCTGCAACTGACCCAGCTGGCCGACCTGCGCTGAGAGCGACTGCGCCAGACGCCCCAGCGCCTGCGTTTGCTCCTCGCGGTCGTCGCGCGCCTGCTGCGCCGCTTCCTGCCGGTTCAGCGCCAACTCCTGGCGCAGTTCGCCTTCCAGATGCGCCAGCCCATCCTGCTGAGCGCGGATTTCACGGCTAAGGCGCTCCGTCACCTCACCGCGATTGCGCCAGAGGAGCACGATCTGCAACAGCAGCAGAATCGCCATGCCCGTCAGCAAACCATACACGGCCCATTCCGCCGGATCACTCACCCTGTTTCTCCACGCTTACCGCGCGCATATCCATGCCTTTGCGCCTTTTTTCTACGCATTGCCGCGTATCTCTACGCATTCCCGGAAGTTCCGGAAGAATTCCGGAAGGGCACCATGACCACGGCTCGGCCGCATTCCGCCCATCCGCCCTATCCACCCTCTCTGCCGCCTTGCGTCCGCGTTCATTTCAGTGAGAACTCGACACGGCCATTCCCCGCCGGTTTGTCCTTCTGCTTACCTTCATCAGCCGCTTTTTCCTCACCCTTGTCGGCTTCGTCCGTCTGCCTCTTTTCCTCATCCGCCTTCGTCTCCGCGCCAGTCTCCGGTCGGCCGCCCTCTTCCATCTTCACCGGCAGCAGGAAAATCCGTTCGGCGTCTACGCCGTGCTCAATCAGCCAGTCCCGCACCCGTCTGGCGCGACGTTTGCCCAGATTTTGCAAGTCCTCGTCATCGACCGTGGTGTGGGCCAGCATCAGTTTTTCCATTTCCGCCACCGGCAGAGATTTGGTCAAGCCAATCATATTGCGCGGTTTAGGGAATTTCTCGGCGCGATAAACGCGCTCCAGCAGCGCCGGATATTCTTCAGCGCTGACTTCGACCGATGCAGTCTCTCCTTCGGTATCCTTTTCGCTGTCCTGCTGCTTCAGCGCCTCAACTTTGCGCTCGATACTGGCGCGCTTGACTCCTTCGCGGTCGTTTTCCGGATCGACGACGGCGGTAATTTCCAGCTTGAGGGCAGGACGGTCGGCCAGCGCCTTGGCAAGATTTTCCAGACGCTTTTGCATCGTTTCGCTGATATTCGCGCGCCCCGGATCAAATGCCACCATCGACATCTCTTCGCCGCCGTCAAACAGCGATCCCAGCAGCGCGAAGGGGGACGTCACCGCCTTGGTTAGCAGATTGACAATGACCTTGACGACGAGACCGCCCACACTGAATTCCGGGTCGCTAAGCGTACCGGAAATCGGCAGGTCGAGATCAATTTCGCCCTTGCGGTTTTTCAGCAGTGACACGGCAAGCTTGACCGGCAGGCTGGTCGCGTCGGGACTGTCGGAGCGCGTGTCACCAAAGGTTAGCTGGTCGATGAAAACGCGGTTCTGCGCCTGAAGCTCGTCGTTTTCGATCTTGTAATTGACCGTCAGCGACAGCTTGCCTTTCTCGATGGCGTAACCCGCGTATTTGGCGGCATAGGTGGACAGCGAAGTCAGCTCGACGCCCTTAACCTCGGCCTGCAGGTCGAGATACGGCTTGGCCAGCAGCGGATTGATCTTGGCGCTGATCGTCAGCGGCGCAATGTTGTTGTAGCTGCCGCGCAATTCAAGACTGGCAATCGTTCCCGGCGTGGACGACAGCTGGGTCACATTACCGCCGACTTTTTTCAGATTGGCCGTGTAGTTCGGTTTGACAAAATTATCGGTAAAGCGCACGTTGCCGCCCTGCAAGGTGATTTTGTCGATACGGATGGGCGGCAGCGGGGCGGCATTGGCTGACTTGGCCGGGACGGGGGCGCGGGCCTCGCCTTCCCCTTTATTTTCGACCTTGTTGGCATTCGCCGCCGCATCCGCCTGCGCAGCAGCCACTTCCGGCGATGGAACGGGCGAAGCCGCAACGCCGTCCTGACGGACGATCTGCGTCAGATTCAAGCGTCCTTCCGGGCTGACAATCACGCGCGCAAAGAAGTCGGACAGGGCGATTTCGCCGACAGTGATGGACAAGGGATTGAAATTCACGTCGACCTTGCCGAAGTAGAGCGACTTCCAGCGCAGGAAATCCTGCGAACTTATCTTATCCACGGCACGCAGATTACCCAGCGTCGCCTGCCCAGCAAACTTGCCTTCCAGCGCACTGCCACCGGCTTTGCCGGCCGCTGCCTGCTTGTTTGCCGTTTGCCGCACTTGCAGAGTGCCATCGGCGGTCAGCTGTCCGCGCGTCAGCGCGATATTGAGCTGGCTGTCGAAATACGGCTGCAAGGGCAGCAGATCGAGCGATTTGATGATCACGTTGAGGTCGGCCGCCGAATTGAACGGTTCGACCTTGCCATGCACGACGATCTCGCCCGCACCGTTGAGCCGGAAAAATGTTTTCAGCTCGGAAGGCTCGGCCCCCTTGCTATCCAGATGTTTCAGGTTCAGGTCGAAATCCCCAATCTGCGTCTTGATCGGCGTTCCGCGCGATTCGTCGAGCACGTGCACGAGACCGTTGGTCATATCCAGCTCACCGAGCGACCAGACGAGCGTCTGTGCCGGTGAGGAGGCTTTGCGGGACGCTTCGCTGGATGCCGCCTGACTCGTGCTGTCTGTCGTCGATGCCGTCGCCGGATCGGCATTCGCCGTACCTCCGGCTGCCGCTTCCGCACCGGCCTCACGCGGCGCGGTGGCTGCGACGCCCGCTGGCTGTCCGGTGCCGGAATCCGCGTCAGACGGCGCTTCCGTGCGAGTCTGAGCAGATGCCGCATCCGCCTGCGCCGGTATTTCCGCCGTTTGTGGCGCTGCCGTTGGGGTCTGGCGGGCGGCGGCAGCCTTGCCCTTCATGGCACGTTGCTTGGCCTGGCGCCGCGGCTTCTTCGCCGGCAGTTTTTTCGTGGGTTTCTCTGTCGCCTGCACCGCCTTTTGCGACGGCGTTGACGAGGCGGCCTGCAAGGTTGTCAGATTGAGCCTGCCCTGCGGATCGATACGAACGTTGACTTCGGGCGCATCGAGCGCGATGCGGTCAACGACGAAGTTCTGCGCCAGTACATCCGATTTACCCAGCGCAATATCGAGTTTCTTGAACTTGGCCAGTGCGCCGCCGTCATTTTCCCGAATATCAAAATTCTTCAGTGATGCCGTGCCGGAAACCTGGAGCGAGGCTTTCTGACCATTGTGGAACACGATGCTCAACGCCGTATCCAGCGTCCCCGAAGCCAGCCGCACCGGCGGCTTGACCGGCGAATACACCAGGTAACCCGGCACCTTGACGCCCGACAGATCGAGCACCAGCTCGCTATCCATCGACTCGGTAAACGGTTTGCTCTTGCCCTTGGCCTGTAGGGCCGCGCCATTGACGACGGCGGAAAATGCCGGTTCGACGAAAGTCTGCACGGCATATTCCATGTTCGAGACAAAGGGCAGCGCCAGCGTGATATCGACCGCTTCATGCTTTTCGCCGACGACGCGATCGTCGAATACCAATTTACCGCCGCTGATCTGGATATTGTTCAGCGAAAAATTGAATTTGGAATCCTGTTCTTCTTCCGTCTTTGGTTTATTGGCAAACTCATCGACCAGATCGGAGAAATTGAAGCGGCCGCCTTTCAGCCGCACGATGCGCGCCTGGGGATTGACCAGTTGAATCTCGCTGAACACGATGCCGCCCTTGAGCAATGAGGCGGCGTCGAGATCGGCATGGAAATGATCGAAACCGACAAAAACCTCGTCGCCTTCGCGCTCTTTGATCGACAGCCCGTCGACATCGAGCGTCATGGCAAACGGATTGACGCGGATATCCTCGATCGCCACCGGACGATGCAGTGCCTTGCTTGCCTGGCTAATCGCCACGGATTTGGCGACCGGCGGCAGCACAAAGAAACCCAGCAATGCAAAAACGGCAACCAGAATGACGAGCCAGACGGAATAGCGCAGCAGCCGGCGGGTACGGTACGCGTTGACCAGCGAAGACATTAGGGTTTGCCTGCGGGGTTGCTCATCCATGACGTTCTCTCTGTTTTCAGTACTTATCGGGCGATCGTTCAACAATCCTCCGTTGAGGAATTTATCACAATCGATGCCGTCCTACCCGGCAGGCGCGGAAATATCGACCCGCTAACAGAGGATGAGCCGTATGCGGAAAATGCAGCCGGTCAGGCAACGTCAGACTGCGCGCATTGATCCTTGTCAAAATACCGGAAAGAGGAAGCATTTTTCGCATGATTTCGCATGACGCCCCGGCGCTGCACGAAGCCTCAGTCACTCCGCCACGCCGTCATCCCCACTTAGGATGTATGTCGATATGACGCGCACGATGCCCCTAATGTGCTTTCTCTTTCTTTAACAGCGGTAGCAGCATGACTTCAATGCCTTCATCTTGCAGGTTTTCATACTCTTCCAGGCTGGCTTCGCCGCGGATCGGCCGCTCCGGCGCTTCGAGATAATGGATGCGGCGCGCTTCCTCGGCAAATGCGCTGCCGACGTCTTCCGTGTTGGCGATGATCGAGGAAACCATCTGCCGGAATAGCGACATCATGGTTTCGGGCGTCACCGTCACGCTGCCGGACAGCGGCGTACCGGCTGCGCCGCGAACTGCCGCGTGTCCGGCATCCGCACCTGAATCTTTTCTGGAAAAACGGATGGCTGACGGCACCCGACGAATTTGCGTCGAACCGCAATGAGGACAGGCGATCATGTCCTGCGCAAGCTGCGCCTCAAACACTTCCATGGACTGGAACCAGCCTTCAAACGTATGCCCCAGGCCGCAGGTCAAATCAAATACGATCATTGGCAAATAGCGGCAATCACAAAAAAGAGGAAGACAGAAAACGACTTTGTATGTTCATTAAGAGATTTCTTGGAGATTTTTAAACAACTCATCCTTATTTACAACCTGACTAAGATCAAGATAAGCAGCCTGCGACATCCAAGCATAATCCATGACTTTTTCACATCGACGCTCATGATGTTTTCTCCTGTGCAGAAACCGAAGCGGGTTTGAGGACTTTCAAAATGAATTCTTCCTCATGAAAAGAACGAGGAGATTCACATACCCCAGAATTTCCACGCGCGGCATACAGGCCATTAATAGCTCTTTCCAGCCAGCCGCCGGCATAGGAGATATTGACGTGGCGTGCGAGCACTTCACCGGTCGCCCGAACGTAAACAAGATCTTCGTCACGTAAATAAATATCTTTAAGATTCCCAGGTTTGTATTTATAAGCGTATTCACTCATTGGTGTAATGTCGACCTCGTGCAAGTACGTTCCGTCAGGGCGCAGGCTGAACCGCGTATACTTTCCTCCGAAATCGCCTTCAACAAACTGATATTTTCCTGGCCCAACCAAACTTTTGTATAACCAAAAACTGCTATAGAAACCTCTGACCCCTTCTACAACCCGATAGATGTGCAGCCCGCCTTCCTGCGCGCAAAGCCGTTTGAGTTTGTGGCGGCCATACACCGCATCCGCTGTGGGAATCAACAGGGCAATCACGATCACCAGCGCTTTGCCCCAATAGGGCTTGACTCGTCCAAGAATTTTCCGAACGGCGCGGTAATACAGCCAGGCCAGAAAGAAAATAAGCAGTGCAGCCATTTAAGCGGCCTCTTTGTAAAAGTAAGGATAATTGGCGCTGACACATGAGCCGGAAGCGCCATTAAATTCATAGGTGTCGTTCCCTGCGCCGCCATTCAATGTGTCGGCATCGGTGCCGCCGATGAGCTCATCGTCGCCCAGCCCGCCTTCCGCCGTTGGCTGGAAGATTTTCTCGCCCAGGGTATCCAAATCACCCTCCAGCTTGCCCGGAACACGTTTTGCCTTGTTGGCGTCATCGACAATCTCGCGGATATTATTGATATTGGTCCAGTTGACATAGGCCAGGTTGGAAAGCACGGAGTATTCAAAAAGGCTCTGGATGTTCATTTCAATCTCCTTGTGCAGATTTACGCGCGGGTTTGAGAGTGGCAAGAATTAGCTCTTTATAGCTAACTCTATTCGGATATTCTGGCGTCGCTTCCTCACCACAATGCCAAGGCGAAAAGCCTGAACCCGTTCCGGTCAGGCCGATAAACAGGCTGTCAATGAAAGAGGGATAGATATCAATCCGTATCAGCTCGCCAAGCACTTCCCTTGTCCGTATATTGACGACCATGACGCTCTCCATGGAAAAGTATTTATACAAGACAACCGGGTCTTTATACGTTATTTCATACTCCGACGCATATTGTTTCACCCGGGTTGCGACAGGCTTTCCATCTTCAATGGTATGCCTGGTTATTATCGGGTTGTCTGGAGTACCTCCGCCGCTTTCCACAAACGAAAAACCATATTTTGAGAAATATTCAATATCGTAATCCCACCGAAACCCGTCCGCCTGCGCCGTCTTGTAGACCTTCAGCCCTGCGTGCGCACGACATAACCGGCTGGCTTTGTAACTAATATAGAATATTTCCAGCAATGGCGCGGAAATTAAAAAAACGGCAAGCGCCAGCGGAATCGACCAGCGCAAGAATTTAGGCAGTTTCCGCAAAAGGATAGCAATCAAGAATGAAATAAAAAGCGCCAGCGGGACATAAATAATCACATAGCCCGCCATGCCAACACCGGTCATGTAGAAATGGTCGAACATGTTTCTATTTTCCTTATCTTCAAGTCAGATCATGCATTGAACCGGGGAAAAGTGGCGCTGCAATAGGTTTATTCTCACTTGGCAGTGGATTGAAAATCTGCATAAAGTAATAAAAACGCGGCAATTGCCAGCAACCAAAGCCAGTTTAGGTTTCGACAGTATTGTTTTTTCTGCATTTCCAGAGGCTATCCAATAGCTTTTCACAAAACAGGTAGCTTAAATATCAGTAAATCTAATTAGATTCTTTTTCAGGGCAAAATAACTGTGCCTATATCAGGCAGTTTATAGGAATTTAGATTCTTCGGCTTTCTCGGTGATAGCTTCTTCATTCAAACTTGTTAAATTGACATAAGCGGCAGAAGCCAGTTTGGAATATTCATAGTATTGAATGAAGTTAGACATGGCTTTTCCTTTCCAATAAAAACATTATTACGGCAAAGTTTTTAACTTGGTTTTCTTAGGCTTAAGTGTTTCTTGCCACAAAGATGGCTCTGGTGTTTTTGGACAGCTTAAAACAGGAGGGCCCAATAAACCCAGTATTAATGCTTCATATGTAGGGAGAATACGATATATTGTAATACTCTGAGAAAGAATCTCTCCAGTTTGAATATCTACAACTTGTTCCTCACCTTTTTCCAGTTTCCATCCAATTGTCTCAACTGTACGAAATGGGGTGGGTTGGTAGGCATAGCGCTGATAATATCTTGCTTCCGGTACGTCTCTTAAGGTGACCATGACCCGGTTGCCGGTTCTTTCGAGATGCCTTGCACTGCCGTCAGCCAATATATTTTCATAAAATCGAAAACCTCTTTCTTCAAAATCCGCGACTCGGGTCGGGTCGTATGGAAACTGCTCGCCTTCGGTCACATCTTTTCTTGTCAGGTCTTTTCGGCTGATACCGTATCCTTCCACCTCCACCTGCCGATACACTTTAACGCCGGCATCCTTGCAGGCTTGTGCGAAATGCCAGGAAATCCAGGCTTCTTCCAGCCAGGGAAGCAGAAGGAGAATAACGGCAAGGCTTTTCAGCCCGCGCCATATCCACGGAAATCGTTTTACGAATCGGCGCAGTATGACTGTGATGAGAAAAATCAGGAACGAATAGGTCGCAATTACGATAACGCCTATCGGGGTCAGAATGTAGCCGTCCATTTCGGCTCCTGGTGAGGATTAAGCTTCGATATCGAGTTGCATGCTGTATTCGGTACAGGTGGCGAAGATGCCGCCATCCCGGTAAGCCAAAAAAGCGTCGTGCAGATCCCGGAATATCTCTTCACGGTGATTCTGGACAGCTTCCGGCATCTTGAAATCATAGAGCCTCAGATGCGTCCAGCACGGCGCGTTCCGCGCGCCTTTAAAATCTATCACTTCCCGCTTGAACCAGATGAGATCACCCTTCCAGTAGAAGGTCCAGGTCGAGATGTGGGACAGCTCGTCCCGGCCTACGGCTACTTCGCGCAGATAGATGTCGCGCGCCCGGTCGACGGTCCAGTCTCGCCTGATGGTTCTTCCTGCACCTAATAAGGAATCGTCTATCTTCTCCAGCCCATACTTCTCAACATCCGCTTCCGGAATTCTTTCATTGATAAAGGCCATGGTCTTTTCTCCTGTGCAGAAGCTGAAGCAGGTTTGAGGTTTTGCAGAATAAATGCTTCGCTATCCATGAAGCGACGACGTTTGTACATGCCGGCGTTTCCATAAGCGGCATATCGGGCTGTGTATCAGCCACCAATGGCTTTTCCTGCCCGGCTGCCGGCAGAGTAAATTTTGTCTGTTTCTTCGTTTCCCGGGCGCTGCGGTAAGACAGCCGGGGTAGAAAGCGGATGAAAAATGGCGGCAGAGCCGCAGAAAGCGGCCGCAGGGGGGCGTGTTCGAGCAACGGCATGATCGGCGCGCTGACGCTGCGGCAGGGCGCTCGTGCGGCAGTGTAAGAGCCGGCAGTTTGCCGGTAAAAGGCAAATTGCCGGCTCGGTCAGGAGGCAGGTGCTCTACTGCTTGCAGATGATGATGTGGCCGTCGTCCTGGCGGATGTGGCCGCTCGTTTCCAGGTCTTTCATGACGCGCGTGACCATTTCGCGCGAAGCGCCGACGACCTTTGCCATATCCTGTTTGGTGAGTTTGCGGCGTACCTGGCGTTCGCCGTCGACTTCTTCCGACAGCTCCAGCAGCAGCTTGGCGACGCGGCCGTAGGTGTCCATCAGCGCCAGGCTTTCGATCTTCCAGGTGGCGCGGCGCAGGCGTAGCACCAGGCTGCGCATGATGCTCAGGCAAAGCTCCGGGTTTTCCATCAGGGTGTGGGTGAAATCCTCGCGGGAGATTTCCAGCAGTTCGCAGTTGTCGAAGCCGAGCTCGGTGGCGACGACGTCGGCCGAGCGCGGCTCGCCGTCGATCAGCGCCATTTCGCCGATGCATTCGCCTTCGCCAATGAAGGAAAGAATGACTTCGCGCCCTTCGTTATCGCGGCTCAGAACCTTGACGCTGCCGCGTATGATGATGAACAGGGATTGATCGTCGGAACTATCGCCGCCGTAGACGATCGTTTTATTGCGCGGAAAGCTGCGTCTGACGGCGACACGGGCGAACATCTGCAACTGCGCATCGGTCAATCCTTCAAACAGGGGAATGTTCTGCAAGGCGGCCAGTCGGGCCTGTTCTGACGATAATGCGGGCGCTTTTGCCATAGTGAACCTCCTTGGAATACCCCCGGCGAGCGAGGGTCTGCGTTATTTAATTGGCAACGCGCCCGATTGTACGCCATTCACGCGGCATCGCCCATTGCTTCATTTTTCCGTTCTCCATTTTCCGTTTCCGGCATTCCTCTTTTCCGGCGACGGGCGGCATGGCTGCGGCGATCCGGCTGCGTCAGGGCGAGCGGCGGCCGGAGGCTATTTCGCTATAATCGCGCAACCAGGCAGGCTGTTGTTTGGATTGCGGCTTGTGTTGCCGAATTTTTGCCGCATCCGCTGCTGCCTGCGCCGTAGCATTTGCTGAAATTGCTGAAACTGTCGAAAGGAACAGAACACCATGACCCAAGCCACCCGCCACAACCGTTTGCTCATTCTTGGTTCCGGCCCGGCCGGCTATACCGCCGCCATCTACGCCGCACGCGCCAACCTCAAGCCGGTGCTGATTACCGGCCTTGCACAGGGCGGCCAACTGACGACGACGACGGAAGTCGACAACTGGCCGGGCGAGGCCGACGGCATTCTGGGGCCGGATCTGATGCAGCGCTTCGAGGCGCATGCCAAGCGCTTTGAGGCGGAAATCGTTTTCGACCAGATTCACACCGTTCGGCTGAGCGAAAAACCGTTCGTGCTGATCGGTGATGCCGGTACGTATACCTGCGATGCGTTGATTATTGCCACCGGCGCGTCCGCCCAGTATATGGGCCTGCCCTCGGAAGAGGCTTTTGCGGGCCGCGGCGTTTCCGCCTGCGCCACCTGCGACGGTTTCTTCTACAAGGACAAGCCCGTGGCCGTCATCGGCGGCGGGAACACCGCGGTCGAAGAGGCGCTGTATCTTGCCAACATCGCCAGCCATGTCACGCTCGTCCACCGCCGCGACAAGCTGCGCAGCGAAAAAATCATGCAGGACAAGCTGTTCGAGAAGGAAAAGGCCGGCAAGGTCACGATCAAATGGAACAGCACGCTGGATGAAGTGCTGGGTGATGCCAGCGGCGTGACCGGCATGCGCCTTAAAAATGTGCACAGCGGCGCACTCGAGGATATCCCGCTGGAAGGCGTCTTCATCGCCATCGGCCACAAGCCGAACACCGATATTTTTGCCGGCCAGCTCAAGTTGGACAAAGGATACATCGTCACCCAGGGCGGGCGTCTCGGCAATGCCACGCAGACCAGCGTCCCCGGCGTGTTTGCGGCGGGCGACGTGCAGGATCCGATTTACCGCCAGGCGTGTACTTCTGCCGCCAGCGGCTGCATGGCGGCGCTCGACGCCGAGCGCTATCTCGAACATCTGGCCGGCTGAAAAGCAGGCATCGGGCGGACGGCGGCGATGAAACACGATCCGTTGCAATATCGGTCATGCCGCCTCGCCTGCGCCGGTGGACGCCGGCGCGCCGTATTGCCTGGCTGAATCTACACGAGCCGACCGATGAGCACGTTGCCGACACCGGAAGATGTGGCTGCATTCCAGGCGGCGGTTGGCGATGTCGTCCCGCTAAAAACCGAGCGGCGCGTGCTCCATGAACCTCCCAAGCCGCGCCCGCGCCCGCGTCAGCGTGAGCTGGACGAATCCCAGGCAGTGGCCGAATCCCTGCACGGCCCGCTGGAAATCGATGACCTGCTGGCGATGGGCGAGGCGGAAGCCTACCTGCGCCCCGGGCTGTCGCGCAGCGTTCTGCGTGATCTGCGGCGCGGCCGCTGGGCGATCCAGGACCATATCGACCTGCACGGCATGAACCGTTACCAGGCGCATGAAGAAGTCAGCCTGTTCCTGTCCGCATCGGCGGCCAGCGGCAAACGCTGTCTGCGCATCGTTCATGGCCGGGGGCATGGCTCCCCCGGGCGGCAGGGCGTCCTTCGCTTGCTGGTTAAAAGCTGGCTTGCCCGCAGCCGGCACGTCCTGGCTTTTTGCCATGCCGCCGCCTGCGATGGCGGCGAAGGGGCGCTCTGGGTGCTGCTTCAGGCCGTCCGGCCGCGGCTTCCGCGGCGCTGACGGCCGTTTCTTTCTACCTCTTCCGGCGTGGGCGGATAAAAAACGGTGCGAAAACGCCCGGCGCAAGCAGGGGTGGCTTTGCCTGCGGATACGAAAAAAAACACCAAAAATGCCGGGCAGCCGCCAATGCCCGATGGACAAGGGCTGTAGAGGCGGCCGGGCTGAAACGCCCAAAAGACGCGGGGTCCAGGCCGACGAGTTATTGCGCTCCGCTGACTGGCAGGCTCGTGCCTGACCACATCTCTGGCGCACCGCCGGCCGCGTGGGAGAAGCGCCACCGTCTGAATAATAGCCGCCAGCAGTCGCAGACCCGCCATGCCCCCGTCACAATATCCGCTACCATGCCTGCTCTGAACCCCGCGTAAAACGGGCATCTCCAGGTAGGCTGCCCGCCAGCCCAGTGTTTACGGGCGCTCCAGACCTGCCTATCCGCTAGCCCAGCGTTTACGCGGGTTTCTGGCTTGCCTGCCGGCAAACGCCCGATGGACAAGGGTTCCAGAGGTGGCTGGGCTGAAACGCCCAAAAGACGCGGGGTCCAGGCCGACGAGTCCGACTAGGGCGGGGGAATGTTGCGTGGCTGCTCGCGCTATAGCAGCGTGTCGTGCGCGAGGCCGTCCTGCTTGATCATTTGCCGCAGCTGGTTGAAGGCCACGGTCTGGATTTGCCGGATGCGCTCACGCGTTAATCCCAGTTCGGCGGCGATTTCTTCGCGCGTGCCAATTTCGTAGCCGAGCAGGCCGTAACGCCGCGCCAGCACGTAGCGCTGCCGCTCGGGCAGTTGCTTTACCCAGCCGGTGACGAGCTGTCCGATGCGCTGTTGTTGCATCAGGCTTTCCGCTTCCAGCGTATTGTCGTCGGGCAGGATGTCGGCGATGCTGTGTTCGGGGTCGATTTCCAGCGGCGCATCGAGCGAGGCGATATGTTCGCTAAGGGCGATGGCGCGCCGCACTTCTTCCGCCGGCCGGTCGATCAGATGGGCGATGTTTTCGATGCGGATTTCGCGGCCGCTGGCCAGTTCCAGGTGGCGCATGGCGCGCAGGATCAGGTTGATCTCCTTAATGACGTGGACGGGTAGGCGGATGGGGCGCGACTGGTTCATGATCGCGCGTTCGATGTTCTGGCGAATCCACCAGGTCGCGTAGGTGGAAAAGCGGAAGCCGCGTTCCGGCTCGAATTTTTCGATGGCGTGAATCAGGCCGAGATTGCCTTCCTCGATCAGGTCGGGCAGCGGCAGGCCGCGGTTGAGGTAGTGCTTGGCGATATTGACGACCAGCCGCAGATTGTGTTCGATCATGCGCTGGCGCGCGGCGAAATCCCCCTGCCGGATCTGGAGCGCGCATTCGTATTCTTCCTGTGGCGTAAATAGCGGTTTGGCGCCGATTTCGTTCAGGTAATACAGGGTGATGTCGTTGAGGAGTTCAACTCCCGGTGAATTGCGGGCGTCGTTGGAATCCGCGGAGTCATCGGCATCGCCGGTCTCGCCCGCCCCCTGAGATTCGGCGGGGCGGGGCATATCGGCCAGTTCGGTGGAATCCGAAGTTTCCGTTGTTTCCGTCGCGCACTTTTCGGTGGAGAGTGCGTCCGCTTCGGCCGGCGTTCCCGCGTGCGAAACCGCATGGCGGGTTTTGCGCCGGCTGTTTTTATGCCTGCTGTTCACGGTCAGCGCGCTGGCAGGTATTTCATCGGATCGACCGGCCTGCCCTGGGTACGGATCTCGAAATGCAGCTTCACCCGGTCGGCGTCGGTATTGCCCATTTCCGCAATCTTCTGCCCTTTACTGACCTGCTGGCCTTCCTTGACGAGCAGCTTGCTGTTGTGCGCGTAAACGGAGACGAGATTGTCGGCGTGTTTGATGATGACCATGTTGCCGTAGCCGCGCAGGGCATTGTTGGCGATGATGACCTTGCCGTCCTGCGCCGCAATGACGGGATCGCCGTGCTTGCCGGAAACATCGACGCCCTTGTTGCCGTTGCCAAAGTGACCGAGCACGGCGCCGCTGGCCGGCCAGCTCCAGCTTTGTCCGTGGGCTGCCGTGTCTGCCGCGGAGTCCGCGCCTTGCCTGCCGCCTTCGGCAGATTGTGCGGCGCCCGCCGCAGTGGTTGCCGCTGCGGCCGTGGTTGCGTCCGGCGTCCTTGGCAGGGCCGGCCCTTCAGCCTGCGCCAGCGCTTGTTCGGAGTAGGGTTCCTTGCCGGCTTTCGGTTCGCGTTTGAGGAGGCCGGTGCTGCCGCCCGCATCGCTGCCGGAAAAAACTGCGCCGCCTGCGGCGGAATCCGTGCCTGTGCCGCCCAGCGTGCGCTGTTCGATGCCCTGGTTATCGGTGATCGGCTGCGTTTCGACACCGGTTGCGGCGTCTACCACCGGGGTTTCCGCGCCTTGCGGGCGCAGGCGGATGATGCGGCCGACGGAAAGCTGGTTGGCATTTTCGAGCTGGTTGAGGGCAATCAGCTCGCGGGGATCCATGTTGTGCGCCCGGGCGATGCTATAGAGCGTGTCGCCGCTCTGGACGGTGTAATACGCTTCACCCGCCGGCGTGCCCGTAGCGTATCCGCCGCGCCCTTCGACGGGGGCGGGGACGTTGCTGACGCAGGCGGCCAGTGTCAGCGCGGCCGCAGCGATGAGGGAAAAATGGCAAAGGCGGTGGCAGGCGCGGCGCAGGCCGGCATGTACGGCGTGTGGCATGAGCGGTGCGGGGCTGACGCGAGCGCTGAAGTGGCCGATGTTTTTCATTCGAGTCCTGAGAGTAGCGGAACAAAATTGACGAGGCTGTCCACCCGGATTTCGGCGATATTTTCTGCACGGCGTTCGAAAAGCCGGAGGGTCTGCCGTTCGGTGCCGAACGGTAGCAGTATTCTGCCATTCGGCGCCAGCTGTTGCAAAAGCGCGTGCGGAAGTTCCGATGCGGCGGCGGAAACGATGATGGTGTCGAAGGGCGCGGCCTCCGGCAGCCCTTGCTGCCCGTCGGCGTGCTTGAGGCGGACGCGGAACTGCTGGATTTTGCGCAGGTTGAGTCTGGCGCGCGCGAGCAACGGCGCGATGCGCTCGACGGCGTAGACTTCCGGCGTCAGCTGCGCCAGCACGGCGGCCTGATAGCCGGAACCGGCGCCGATTTCCAGCGTTTTGCCCAGTTCGCGCCCGCGCATCAGAATCTCGATCATCCGCGCGACGATGAAGGGCTGTGAAATGGTCTGGGAAAACCCCAGCGGCAGCGCCGAATCCTCGTAGGCGCGGGAAGCCAGGGCTTCCTCGACAAATAGGTGACGCGGTACGGCGGCGATGGCGGCCAGCACGCGCTCCTCGGCAATGCCATCGGCGCGCAGGCGCTCGATCATGCGTGCCCGCGCGCGCGGCGAAGTCATGCCCAGACCGGACGCGCTCAGGCTCATTGGTCGAGCCATCCCCGCAGCAGCGGCAGTTGCGCTGTATGCGTCAGGTCGATTTGTAAGGGCGTGATTGACACCTGGTGGCTGGCGACGGCGTAAAAATCGGTGCCTTCCTCGGCGTCTTCCGCCTGGCCGGCGGCGCCGACCCAATACACCGTTTCGTTGCGCGGCGTAACGGTGGCGACCATCCCCTCGGCCTTGTGGCGCTTGCCCAGCCGCGTGATGGCGCGGCCTTGCAGCATCTCGTAGGGAATGTCGGGAATATTGACGTTGAGCAGCATCGGCTCGGCGGGGCGGCGAGTGATCAGCGTATCAACCAGTTCGCGCGCTACGCGGCCGGCGGTGTTCAGATGCCCGAACGTCTTGCTGCACAGCGAAATGGCCAGCGAGGGAATGCCGAGCAGAAAGCCCTCGGTCGCCGCGGCGACGGTGCCGGAATAAATCGTATCGTCGCCCATGTTGGCGCCCAGGTTGATGCCGGAAACCACCATATCCGGCAAGGTATCCAGTACGCCGGTGACGGCCAGGTGTACGCAATCGGTGGGCGTGCCATTGACGTGATAAAACCCGTTGCTGCCGCGCCGGAGGGAGAGCGGGCGGTCAAGCGTCAGCGAGTTGCTCGCGCCGCTGTAATCGCGCTCCGGCGCGACGACAACGATCTCCGCCACTTCTGAGAGAACGTGCGCCAGATGTTCGATACCGGGTGAAAAATAACCATCGTCGTTGCTCAACAGAATTCTCATGGCGCGATCAGTATAGGCGTAATCGATGTTGCAATTGTTATGGAAATACGGCAATGAAAACCGGCGCGGCATTTTTTATCGTGGGGCTTGGCCGCGCCGTCGCCGGATGCCTTGTCTGTTCCGGCAATCGCGCGATTATACGGGGATTCGCCAGCACGGGAGAAGGGAAAGGCGTAGAAGAAGTGGAAGGGTGGAAAGAGCGTTGCCGGTAAGCATGCGCTGAAGCCCGCGTGGAATGGGCGTTTCCGGCCGCCTTGCCCGCCAGCCCAGTATTTACGCGGGTTTCCGGCCTGCCTGCCCGCAAACGCCCGATTGACGCGGGCTCCGGCGCCGCCCGGTCTGAAACGCCCAAAAGACGTGGGCTTGCGGCCGGTCGTTCGGCTGGTCACTGCAAGTTTCAGCGCGCGGCCACCAGCGACTACACGCACTCAACGCCCTTGGCGCATTTTCTCCAGCGCCTGCCGTGCTTGGCGTACTGCTTCAGTATTTTCTGCATTTTCTGTCTGCGCAGCTGCTTTTTCCAACCATTCGCGCGCCTTGGCGGAGTCCTGCGCGCCGCCAAGGCCACTGTAATACATCAGGCCAAGGTTGTACTGCGCCCCTGCATGCCCCTGCGCAGCGGCTCTCTCCCACCATTCCCGCGCCTTGGCGGAGTCCTGCGCGATACCTCGGCCAGCGCTATACATCACGCCAATGCTATATTGTGCTTTGACATCCCCCTGCGCTGCCGCCTGCTCGTACCATTTGCGCGCCTTGGCGTAATCCTGCACGACACCTTGGCCAGCGTCATACATCAAGCCAAGGTTGTATTGTGCTTGGGCATACCCCTGCGCAGCGGCTTTTTCATACCATTCGCGCGCTTTGGCGGAGTCCTGCGCGACACTTTGGCCATCGTGATACATCAAGCCAAGGGCGTATTGTGCCTCTGCAACTCCCTGCGCAGCCGATTTCTCCCACCACTCGTGTGCCTTAGCGTCATTCTGCGCAATGCCTTGACCATCGTGATACATCACGCCAAGGTTAAATTGCGCTTGGGCATGTCCCTGAACTGCCGCTTTCTCGAACCAGTCCTGCGCCTTGGCGTCATTCTGTGCAACACCTTGACCACGGCCATACATCAAGCCAAGACTAAATTGTGCATTTTCATCTCCCTGGGCGGCCGATTTTTCCCACCATTGGCGTGCCTTGGCATAATCCTGTGCGACGCCTCGGCCATGTGCATACAGCACACCAAGGTTGTGTTGTGCTTTGGCATATCCCTGCGCGGCGGCTTTTTCATACCATTCGCGCGCTTTGGCGGAGTCCCGTGCGACGCTCTGACCATTGCTATACATCACGCCAAGGTTGTACTGCGCCCCT
>ERZ772967.1132-NODE-1132-length-18803-cov-6.272722_pt1 | contig 18803 bp, 12 predicted proteins | sample MGYA00511677_ERZ772967 | MGnify/ENA primary metagenome ERZ772967 (study PRJEB29015, sample SAMEA2737931) | human oral metagenome | biome: human oral; feature: human-associated habitat; material: dental | place: China | collected 2146 ...
CGGTATTCTCCTTGTTGATGTTCCTCGTCCGGTACCATGCAAAGATCCAGATACCGGCGACGATCACGAGGAATGAAAGAATTGGAATCATTGCTATTCCTCCCATAACAGAAAGAACCCACCCTTAATGTTTCTATAAAGCAACTATTAAGAGGCATAAATATTATCATAAGATAACCAAGTGTTATTATACATATTTCATTTCGCTTGGCAAGACCCAAAGAATAAAAAAAGGGCTATATTACGAGAATTTCATTTTCCCGTAATACAGCCCGAATGCTTCTATTATTTTCCGCGACGACGCAGCTCAACATAGCTCAGGATAAGCTCTGCCGCTGCTTCCAGTGAGAGCTGGCTCGTATTGATGAGGAGATCATAGTTCTCCGGCGCGCCCCACGTCTGCCCCGTGTAGTAGGCATAGTACTGCTTGCGGATCGCATCCTCTGCGTCCAGCTCCTTGAGCGTACGCTCGCCGTAATGCGTCTTGGAACGCTCCTTGCGATACGCCTCATCCGCATAGATGAAGAACGAGAACGCATTTGGATTGTCCTTGAGGATGTAGTCCGCACAGCGACCGAGGAAAACGGCGCTTTCCGTCTCAGCGATCTTGAGGATGGTCTTCGCCTGCTCGATGTACATGCGGTTGTGCTGCGGCATACGGTCATAGGCATAGTCACCCAGATCACCATAGCTCGATCCCGGTGCATTATAGGAACTCTCGATGAGTGCATTGAAATCATCCGCAGTTCCGAGTTTCTCCGCTGCCATGGCGACGATCTTGCGGTCATAGCGACGCACGCCCATCTTTTTGGCGACCAACTCTGCCACCTCACGGCCGCCGCTGCCGTACTGGCGCGTGATCGTAATGAGTGTTTTCTGATCCATCGTGTCTCTCCTTTCAGACCTGCGGACAAAATGCCCGCAGCTTCTTACATCTCGCCGCGTGCCTCGCGTGCGACGAGTTCGCGCATGATCTCGGGATACTTCTTATCCAGCTGATAGAAGTAGAGGACTGCAACGAGGACAGCCCAGACGAAGATCGGTCCCCACATATAGATGCTGACGATCATGTCGATAACCTGCTGGCTCTGCATGATGGAGCCGGAGGACGATGCAACATAACCTGCATAGGAGAGCAGACCCGTGAGAATCGCGCTCGTGAGACCGGAGCCAACCTTCGTGCCGACCGAGCCGCCGGAGAAGATCAGACCTTCCTGACGCACATGCGTCTTCCACTGACCGTACTCCACCGCATCACCGATGAAGCCGAAGATGACGGACTGAACCGGTGCAAAACCGATGCCGCGGATGACACAGCTGAAGACGACCCAGCCGAAATCCGTCGGATTGAGCAGGAAGATGACATGACCGATGAAGCAGAGCAGAACGCCGCCCAGAGACATGTTGCGCTTGCCGAACTTCTTGAGGAGACGCGGGCTGAACACCGCCATGACGAAGATCGTGACGAGTGTCTCCATGAGGTAGAGGCTGCCATAGATCGTATCATCGGCAAAGATGTACTTGCAGTAGTAGGGAAGAATCGTACCCGTAATGGTGAAGATGACGTTCTGCATCATCCAGATCGTCATACCAACCCAGAAGTAGGGGTTGACAGCAAGGCATTTCAGCGCCTTGCCAACGGGGATCTTTGCAACCTTTTCGCGTGCTTCGATGACAACCGTCTCTTTGCAGCGCGAGAAACAGAAGAGCAGCAGTCCGAGTCCGACAACGGCCCAGATGCTCATGACCTGAACCCACGCCATCTGCGTGTCGCCAAAGACCTTGACGAGCGGGAGCGTCGCCGAGACCGAGAGGATACGCCCCCACGGCGAGAGGCACATACGCGTGATCGAGAGCATATCGCGCTCACGCGAGGAGCGCGTCATCATTGCCGACAGCGAGCCGTACGGCAGGTTCAGAGCCGTGTAGCAGACCGTCGTACAGAGGTTGTAGGTAACAAACAGATAGGCGAACTGCATCGCCGACGAGCCTTGTGGTACCGTATAGATAAGTACAATGGAAACGGCGAACGGTATGCTCCCCCAGAGAATCCAAGGGCGCGATTTACCCCATTTGGAATTCGTCTTCTCGACAATGAAGCCCATGATAACATCGGACACACCGTCAAAGCAGCGCGAGAGCAGCATGACCATACCGACCATTGCGGGGTCAATGCCAGCGTAGTCCGTGTAGAAGAACGTCAGAATGCCCATTGCGCCCCATACAACGTTCTGGGCGGTATCGCCCAGACCGTAGGCGACACGGGTCATCCACGGCAGTCTGCTATCCACAGCAGGCGTTGGTGAATTACTCATCACTTTTCCTCCTTACCATCCACAAAAACGAGACATTTGAAATGCTTCGAACCTCCCCGTCCCCCATCACCTCCACACAGGAATAGTTAGATTCTTATAATATTTTTATCACTTCATGTGTATCTATTTTATATTTTTTTGCGTTTTGTATTCTATAAAATCTTGCTTTCCATGACAGAAAGTGAAATCTGAGATGCACCGCAGAACCCTACGTAAAATCTGCATAATCGCAAGTTTTATGAAAAATCTCTGAAATTTTTCTGCTCAGAACTATAATATATTGCTTTTATAGTAAAATAAGAAAACACTTTTTTGTAGTTTATGTATTATTCTGATGATATTGTGATTTTTCACAGCTAAAAAGGTGCTGCTCCACGAAGACGGCGGAGTCCTCGTGAGCAACACCTTTTAGTCCACGGTGTGTTCCCTATCCGTGGATAATATCCGTATATGCCGGATAGTCGCGCAGCCGGTCGACGGGCGCAAAGCCCACCGCACCGGAGAATGTACCGCGCTCCCAGTCGGGGCGCGTCGCCCACAGCATATCCGCGAAATCGACCTCATTCTCTGCCGTAATCTGATATTCGTAGAGCACGGGCACGAATGTCCCCTGCTCCCCAACGGTCGCTGAGAAGTCTGTGACAATGCGCAGGTACTGCGCTTCCGGCAGCTGCGATAATTCGATATAGTTCGTGCCGTCCTTCAGCACGATTTTCATACGCGCCTTCACGGAGATTTTATCATCCGACACCTCAACGTTCGCCCGAAGCGTCGCCTGCGGGGGCAGCTTCGTCTTGGCGCGGAGCTGGCGGAAGCGCCAATATTTCTTCTGTGCCTTGAATGCCGGATCGTAGATCGCGGGATGGCGCCACTCCGTCGTATGGGTACCGACCGTCAGAATGTGACGGAAATCGAGCCATACGGCGAGCTGCCCACGATCCGCTCCCGCTTCTTCGGGTGCGGCAAGCACGGCGCGCACAGCCTCCCCCGTCAGACCCTTACGGTAGAAGCGCACCCCTCCGATGCGCCCCGGAAGATGCGTGAAATACTTGGGCTTGCCCAGCTCCGGAATCACGTGACCGATATGGGAATACCCGATGAAGATCGGCTGATTCTCCCACTGGCGAATCTCCGCTTTCGCAGGAATGCCTGGCACATGCGCCACCGCCTGCCCGTCGCAGTAGGATGTACCGCCACGCCGTTTATCGAACGAGATGGCATAGTCCGCCCACGCGCCGACTCTTGCCGCACCGCCCTGCCACTGATACTCGGTCACGTCGTAGCACGTTCCCCATTTGAGATTGCCGCTGCGGTCAACGACCATGCGCAGCGTGTACGCCGCGCCCCATCCGACGGAAATACCGCGCATCATCAACGGGTTGTGCCCCATCTCATCTTCGTTGGCGAGTCGGTCGACGGCAGCCCTAACCATGCCGGTAAATCCCTGTGGAGCGACAAGTCCCGGCGACGGTGGAATCTCGATATAGTCTCCATAGGATTCCAAGTGTACTTCGCGCTGCCCGTCGATCTCCACAACTTTGGGCGATCCTTGCAGCAGCGCATAGTGTCCGCTCCCGGACTTATCCAATACGCGCGGGATCACGCGAATGCTGCCCTCGACGCAGATCTCCTCGGGCAGCTGATCCGCAATGCTGACCTGATAGGTGCCGCCCCGACGGAAGGCATGACAGAAGCTCAAAAGCCGCCGCTCGCGTGCACGGAAGAAACTGCTCTGCGTGGCTGCAATGCGCTGGTCAACGTAAAGGGGAACGGTCGTATAGATCTCACGGTCGAGATTGTTGACCGCCTCGATGGTCGCATAGATACAGTCTGCCTTATCCGCCTGCAGCGGAGCAATGTGCATGTGGGAGAAGGAGAGTTCCTTCGGTTCAAAGACAAAGATCTCTTCCTGCACACCGCCGCATTCAATGCGGTGCACGCCCGGCGTCCGCGCCTGATAGACGGCAGACACCGCCTGCTGCTCCCCGGGTTCAAGGAGCACGACGCGACTCTGACGAGGCTCACCAAAGAGATTCAGCTTTTTTTTGCAGCCGTTGTCCGAGAGTTTCATGACGACGGCAGCAAGCACCGTCCCGACATTTGATACATCCGCCTGAATCTCGATATGTCCGTTGTTGTCGAGGCGGCGCAGATGAATGTTCTCAAAGGCGAGCTGTGGCTCACCGTGCTCCATGCGAACGGTATCGACAAGAATCCGCGTACCGTCGGGACGAAATCCATAGAAGCGATAGTCCAGCGCATCCGCCGAGATGTCCAAAATGCCATAGTTGTTTCTGCCCATGGCAACAACCTCAGGGAACTCCTCGAGGAGGCGGCGTTCCGGCAGCCCCTTGTCGCAGCCCTCAGCCGGATTCTGCAGACTGCCCTGCATGACGTAGACCGTTCGCGCCCCTATCTCTGGATTGACCGATACCGCCTTGACATAGCGGTGGAGATGCCCGCCCACGACGAGATCAACGCGGCACTTTTCGGCAAGGGGGACAATGTGGCGGTTGTTGAACACATCCGTATAGGGATGGTGCATCATGAGGATGCGCCACTGTGCTGCCTGTGCCGCTGCGCTCATCAGATCGGACTCCACCCACGCGAGCGTCTCCTGTATGCGCTGCCGATTTTCTGCATCCAACGTGCAGCCTGCATTCTCCGCATTCATCTCAAAGAGTCCCCACGGGGTGCTGTCCACCAAGACAATATGCGCAATGCCGTAGTCCATGGAAAAGCTGTGCCCATCCGGCGCAGCATTCAGAGACTTTGCCTGCGGCTCTGTAAACAGCGTCTCAAAAAACGGACCATCATCGTGATTGCCGCGCGCGTAGAACACAGGGGTAGAAGCGAGCACTGCAGGAATCCGCTGGAACCAATTCTCCTCGTACTGTTCATGCTGATACCCCGTTCCGAAGGAAATATCTCCGCCGTGCAGGATAAAGTCTGGGCGTTCCTCCTTCGCCATCGCAGTAAACGCCTCGTGAGGACGAAAAATCTGCGTATCAGAGATGGTTAGGAGATGCAGTTGTTCCGGCTCCTCGTGCAGGGTTCGAAACGAAGCTGTAACTAGCAGCCGTGTACCAACACAGATGGAGTACCTGTACTCAGTATCTGCAGCCATCCCCGTCAAGCGTGCATGACAAAGAAAACACTCCTCCCCACCCTCCTTGCTCACGGAAAGTCGCTGTCTGCGGACGACTGCAATCTGTGAGAGTGTTTCTGTCCCATAGTGGAGCACGGCAGCTTCTTCCTCACGGAGCTCCCATGCAATCGTAATTTCGTGTGCGGTGGGGCTGAGCAGATAGGGTCCGTTGCGAAGCAAATCCTTTTTTTCCATGGTTTCCCCTTCTTTTTCAGGAAGTAACTATTAGCACATTATCTCCAAAAATAAAAATAAGTCGAAAAAGCTGGATTTTATATTATTTTACAGATATAATATAAATATGGAGAGTTTCATCGTAAGGTCGTTATTATTATTTAGCTTCCTTTCTGAATTTATTATACAAAGATGTGCACGGTACAATCTATAGTTTTTTGTCCCGTTGCAAAGAAAAGCTTCTCTATCTTGCTTTTTCCGCATTCTTTTGAAACGTATTTTCAGAAGGGGTTTTTGTATGTCCTCCTACTTCTTTGGTGCGCCAGATGAATCCTCATTCGAGGCTGGCAATGCGCCCTATCTGGAATCCGTCAAAACGGTCTTCGACACCAATCATTCTGATATGCAGAACATACATTACGGCATCGTCGAGATCGTCCTCATCGAAAAAGGGATATGCAGCCTCGTCACACAGGACAATCATGTCCACTCTCTCCGCAAGGGAAGTCTTGTTGTTATCGGAGGCGGAATCTTCCACGATTTCCGAGACGGTGAAAATCTGCAGGCACTCATGCTCCACATTGGGGATGTACATCTGCGCGGACTTCCTGCTGCACAAGTCTCAAACGAAAAATATCCGATCCCCATTGCGATCAACGCTGCAGCATCCAAGGGGATCCTCATTGCCCTGCTGCAGAGCATCAAACTGCTTGCTTTGGAGCAGGAACTTGACCATCGCTCGGAGGCGGGTGCAAGTCTCGCACGGGCGCTGATCATCATGCTTCTCTCCCTAATTGAGGAGCGTGCACAGCTGTCTGCCGAAAAATCCTTACAGGGCATCGGCGTTCGCATCAAGGAGTACATCGATGCACATTATCTCGAAGATCTGAAGCTTCCAGAAATTGCCGCTGCCCTACATATCAACCCCTACTATCTCTCCCATACGTTCAAGGATCTGACCGGCTCCTCTCCCATGTCGTACATCATCCGACGCCGCATCGATGAAGCGCAAAGTCTTCTTCTGACAACGAATCTAACCATCACCGCCATTGCTATGGAATGTGGCTATAACAACTCCAACTACTTCCAATCCGTCTTCAAGAACATTGTTGGCATGACCCCCGGAAAATACCGCAAAATGTGGAAACAGGATCTATGAAGATACGCAGCAAAAACGCCCCTGCCATTTGGCGGGGCGTTTTTGCGTGTTCATCTTTATGTAGGAAATCAGTATTTACTCAGAAGTTCCACGTAAGACTTGCATAGGCCTTACTTGCATCCTTATCGGTAGAAATATCCTTCCCACGGAAGTATACGACCTTACTGGATACATTCTTGAGTGGTGCGTATGTAAAGCCAATCTCAACGCCCTTCTGCCCTCTGCCAACCCCCTTATAGGCAGGCTTGAGCGCGACATTCGCACCGAGGTGACGGTAGCCAAGGAACAGCCCCCACGAACCGGGCTTTGATTTCTTCGCTCCCTTGTAGGCAAGTGCAATATTTCCTGCCTTATCGTAGATATCGGCTTCCGAATTCTCAGCATAAGCACCGTTGATGCTGATATTCTTATCGAAGGCATAGCTCCCGCCAACGGTCCAGATATTTGCATTGTCCGTTGGAGCAGATTTTGAATAGCCCGCAATATCCTTGAAATAACCGCTGTTGAGATGGTGATAGCCCGCACCTGCAGTCAGCTTTCCTGTCGTATAAAGGAGTTCAAGCCCCTGATAGTTCGCCGCTACATCATAGTTCACAGCACTGCGCAAATTGGAGAACTCCGTCATACGACCTGCAACCGCCTTAACACGGAGGACGTTGCCAAACCGTGCATCCACACCGGAAACGTTCGTCTTCAAGAGCATACCGTCATCGACATCAGAGTAGGCCTGCATCTGACCAAGGTTCAGCTCAAGCTTTCCGTATTTTCCGATGGCATGCGCCTGATCAACTTTGAAGGTATCGCTGCCAGCCTTTTCAGCTGCATCTTTTTTCATCGAGCTTTCACTCGTGATACGAGCTGTCACTGTCCAGTTCTTGTTGATCTCTGCCGTCGGGTATACACGGAAACGAATCTTATCGCTCGTCTTCTTCGCCCGATCATCATGGCGTTCGTTCGAGTAGATATAGCGCAGATAGCCCGTCCACTTCACCATATCCGCATTACGCTCCAGATTTGCAACACGGACACCGAGGTTGTTCAACTCGTCCGCAAACTCTGCCGCAAGGCGATCGACGAGTGCACGATCCGTTGTAGGAATATTATCCTTTGTCATCGCACGCGCAACCATCTGTGCCATCTCATAGCGGGTGATATTGCGCTCGCCGCGGTACGTTCCGTCACCATATCCCTCAACGACACCATCCGCTGCCAACTGGGTCACGGCATCGTATGCCCAATGATCGCGCGGAACATCGGAGAATGGATTTGCTGCTGCAAACGTCGTCGATGCGGCTCCTATCGTTGCTGCCGCCACGAGCGCTGCCACAAACGTCTTCTTCATAAAAAGTACCCCTTTTCTGCGGAAATTCCGCTTTCAGTTTTGTCCTTTTTCATGACGGGTGCCTCGGAAGCCGTCATTCCTGCACGATCCTCCTGCACATGCATGTGCAGGAGGGCAGTACAGTGCTGTTTCCGAGACATTCCCGTCTCACTCATTTGTGGTTCTTCAGCCACACACTCCACGGCGTTGCATAGTTATTGGCATGGTTCTGCTGAACGTACTCGTAGAACTTCGCCACCATGCGCGCTTTGACGTGATAGTAGTCATCCTTCCAGTTCTTGGTCGGATAGGGCATAGACGGATCGTAGGCAATGTACGAGCCGCCCAAGAGGTACTGACGATGGAGAATATCCTTCAGCGAGACAGAGGGGTTCTTCATCATGTCGTACATTACCATGAAGCTTGTCGTACGCCCCTTGCCCGCCTGGCAGTGGAAGTGCATCCAACTGTTGGAAGGAACCTTCTTCACGAAATCAATGAATGCATCGATCGTCTCCGGCTTTGCCCACGTGTGATCGGTAACGGCAAAGCGCACATAATGGAGACCCGCACCCTCGACCAGTTCACGCTCGGTCATCGCGCTGTCGATGCGAACAGTCTTCGGATCAATCGGCATTTTATCTTTGTCCAGTTCCGCAAGGATGAGGCTCTGACCTTTTGCCGCGTGAATGCGCGCATTCTCATCGCGGATGACTTCATCCTGTGTCTTATTGAGGTTACCCCAGTTGCGGTCACCGTACCAGCTGACCGCCATATCGTTCATAAAGCCATGCGACTCCTGACGCAGATCGACGATGTAGATATCGCCCGTTGCCTTGGCACGCAGAGCCGGCAGCATTGCATGGAAGGAGGGAACGGAGAACTCTGCACTCGCGGAGATCGGGAGGTTGTTGAGTCCTGCACGCGAGGGAACATAGTTCGGGTCGACACCGACCTTCTTCATATCGTCCATCTGTTTGAATGCAGAATCTGCCATGCGGAAGTTGCGTGGGAGAGCCTTCACATCCCCAGCAGGGGCATCAATTCTCCAAATATGACCGCTATAGTCGGGCTCCCACGTCTCGACCTTGTTCTTCTTCGCCCACTCGCTGTACGGGACATCGAGGTTCGGATTTTCCTTTACATAGTCATAGAAGTGACGTACAAACTGATAGCGCTCGATATACGCCTTGCGCCCGTAATTCTTCTTCTTATCGGGGATATCGCTCAGATCGACAATGCCAATGAGCTTCTGACGCTGAATGATATCATTAAAACTGACCTTCGATGCGTTCTTCAGGATGTCGTGCATAACCATGAAGATCGTCGTACGCCCCATGCCGGCATAGCAGTGATAATGGAGCCAAGCATCTTTCGGCAGCTGTTTGTAAAACTCGACAAAGCGATCCACATCCGGATCATCGGGACGGAAATGATCCATCAGCGCGAGACGGAAATACTTCGCACCATGTGCACGAACGACCTCTTCCTCCGAGCGAACCTGCTTATACGGGAGCGTGATCGGTGTCAAGATGATATTCTTCGAATCATCATAGCGGAAGATGCTGATCTCCGGTTCGTTGCGAAGGCTGGCGAGTTGCTCCTGCTCGAGCGGCAGGATGATCTCCTCCGGGCGTCCATCGTTGCCCCAGTCATGGTTCGCAAACCAGGAAATCGCCGTGCCGTCAAGATAACCATGGGACTCACCGCGCAGATCAATGTCATAGAACTGCTCAGGCTTCACGGGAACAGTTTTCAAAATCGCCTCAAGTTCCTTCTCGGAGAAGCAACTCGAAGCCGACGCATTCATCGTCGCCATGCCTTCACGGCTTGGAATAATGCCTGTCTTCGTCACTCCCTTGTAGTCATCTTTGCCCATACGGAAGTTACGCGGCAACTGTGCCACATCTGCGCGATCAATCTTGAGCGACAATATGGGCGGATCGGCGACTGGTTCCGCAGGTTTAACTTCCTCAGCCGCTACAGTCACGCTCTGCACAATGAAGAACGCGAACAAGATTGCTGACAGAAGCCACTGTCTGTACTCTCGCATTGGAATACCTCCTTGTCTTAATTGGTAAAAGCTCCCCTACCTATCGGACGATTCCATCTCTCGGAATCGCCCGACAAAGCATCACTTTAGAATTCGTAGCCCTTTTCTTTCGTCCACTGGGTATAACTCTTTGCCAGCGTTGGGTTTTCCTTTGCATACTCGTAGATATGCTGCGTGAAGAGAGCTCTCTTGGGGTAGTTCATCTTCTTGTACTCATCCGTACCCTTCTGCGCCTTCTCTGCGGACTTACGCATATCCTGTCCGCCGAGAAGGACTTCACGGGTCATGATGTCGTCATAACTGAGTTTATTGGCATTCTTGATCATGTCCATGAAGGTGAGGAACATGGTCGTACGACCGATGCCCGCCTCACAGTGTACGTGAATCCATGCCGTTTTGGGCAGCTTCTTGTAGATCGCCAAGAAGTCATCCACGTTCTGCGGGGTCGGCGCAGAATAGTCCATGATTGGCACGCGATAGTACTTCACGCCCTGCGATTTCAGGAATTCACCTTCCGTCTGGACGGAATTCACTTTTTCCTGAACCTGATTCTCGATGTCCTTATCTGACTTGAGTGTTGCAATGTCCATCGTACCATTCATCAGTGCGGTCTGGAGCATTGATTTTTCGCGGCGGTCAACCTCCTGCGCAGACTGCCCCTTGTTGAAGGTCTTATAACGCGAATACCAGCTCACACCGTTATCGTTGATATAGCCATGCGACTCGGCACGCAGATCAATCACAACGAGATCTTTCTTCGGCACATGTTTCAACATCTCCAAAAACTCATTTTTAGAGAAGAAGCTGCTGCCTGACATACGCAGTTCGTTCAGTCCCTCGCGGCTCGGATACACACCGCTCTCGACTTTTTTGTAGTCGCTCTGTGCCGTGCGGAAATTTGCCGGAAGCTGCATCGCATCGTGCCGATCATACTTCAAAATCTGAACGCCGGGGACCGGCTCGGCTGCAAATACGGGAGCTGATACGAACAGGGATGATGCAACGAGCGCCCCTGCCAACCCTTTGAGTACTCTTCGCGTTTTCACGCCATTACCACCTTTCATTTCAATCAACCTATGATAAATCTGTTGGATGCCGCTCATCGGAGTATCACTCTACACTCTCCTTTCCGTTGGGAATCGAAGCAGCATCCAAATCATTACCCATGAATAATGTCCGTGTATTCGGGGTAGTCGCGCAGACGATCGACGGGTGGGAAGTCCGCCGCACCGGTGAATGTGCCGCGCTCCCACTGGGCACGTGTCGACCAGACAAGATCGGCACGCAGGTTCCCATGTGCGGCAGCGATTTCATAGGAACAGATCTCAGGGATGAAGGTACCTGCGGCACCGACCTCTCCCGTCAGCTCCGTCTTGACGCGCAGGTACTGCGCTGGGGCAAGCCCCGTGAGATCGATGCTGTTCCCGCCGTCTTGAAGGACAATTTCTTTCCGATCCTTGATGGAGACGCCGTCGTCCGAGACCTCAACCACGGTGCGGATTGCCGCATGCGCGGGAATATGTGCCTCCGCCTCGAGCGTCCGGAACTCCCAGCAGATCTTTTCTGCAAGGTATGCGGGGGCATAGACGGCGGGGTGCCGCCACTCGGTCGTATGCGCCCCCGTGCTCTCGATCCGGCGGAAGTCGAGCCAGACGCCGAGCGCGTCGCTGCGCGGCCCCGTCTCATCGGGGTGTTCGTATACCTCACGCATCTCCTTTGCGGTCAGTCCTTCGGTGTAAAAGCGCACCTCAGAGACATTTGCGGGCAGATGGGTAAAATACTTGGGCTTGCCCAGCTCCGGAATGACGTGACCGATGTAGGAGTAGCCGACGAAGATCGGCTGATCCGCCCACTGCCGCAGCTCGCTCGCCGGGTTGATTCCCCCGACGCGTCCGAGCCGCACGCCGTCGATGAAGGATGCGCCGCCACGCTCCTTGTCAAAGGTCATGGCGTACTGGTGGCGGACATCGACTTCGGCAGATCCGCCCTGCCAGAAGTATTCCTCAACACCGTGGCAGATGCCCCATTTGATCGTACCGTTGCGCTCGACTGCCATGCGCAGTGCGTAGCCTGCGCCCCAACCGATGGACTTGCCGCGGATCATGAGAGGGCTGTGCCCCATCTCGTCCGCGCGTGCGAAGCGGTACATATCTGCCGTCACCACGCCCGTGAGTCCGTGGGGGGTCATGAGATCCGCTCGCGGCAGGATCTCGATATAGTCGCCGTATTCCGCAAGCGCAACTTCCATGCGGCCGTTTTTTTCTAGAACCTTTGGCGTTCCATGGAGGAGCGCTGTGTGCCCCTTGCCCGACTTGTCATGGATGCGCGGAACGATGCGAACGGCGCCTTCGATGGTCACTTCCTTCGGTGGGAGATCGGCGACGCCGACCCAGTAGGTGCCGGCGCGCTCGAAGCGATGACAGAACGTCACGGAGCGCCGCTCATGCGCGGCAAAGCTGAAGCGCTGAACCGCGACGGTCGTGCCATCCATCACAAGAGGGATTTCGACATCGGCGGCACGATCCAGATGATTCGTCACCTCTGCGCGTGCAAAGAGGCAGTCGATATCCGCGCCTGCGCCAATCTGAAGGAAGAGATGCGCGTATGAGAATGCCTGCGGTTCACGCGTGTCAAGCGTGAGCTGGGCACCTGCCGTGCGGAGGCTGTGTGCCCCCACCGCATCCGCACAGTAGTATGCGGTAAACGATCTCTTCTCACCGGGATTCAGAACGATGAGCTGTGTGTCCGCGCCCGTACCGAACATATTGATGAGATGCTCCGCGCCATTGTCCGCGATGGGCAGGACGGCGGCGGCAATCCCTGTGCCGACATTTTCGGCAGTACCCGTGATCTCGACGTTCCCGTTTTCATCGAGCGCACGCAGACGGACTTCGGCAAAGACGATGTCCGGTTCATCCTTGGTGATATGGATGGCATCGATTTCCTGCTCCGTGCCATCCGGCAAAAAGCCGTAGAGTTTGTAGTCGATGGCGTCCTTTGTGATATCGAGGATACCGTAGTTGTTGTTGCCCACCGCCACGGATTCGGGGAACTCGGCGAGAAGGCGCTTCGAGCCGTCCAGTTCCTCATAGCCCGCCGCAGGATCCTGCGTGCTTCCCTGGCAGATATAGACGGTACGTGCCCCGACGGTCGGCTGTGCCGAGACGGATTTGATGTAGTAGTGGAGATGCCCGCTGAGGACGAGATCCACGCCGCACCGCTCCGCAATCGGTACAACATACCGGTTGTTGAACGCATCCGTATAGGGATGATGTGTGACGAGGATGCGCCACACAGCCTGCTTCGCGTTCTCGCTTACGAGATCCGCCTCCATCCATGAGAGGATGGACTCGATCCGTGTGCGCAGAGGCGCATCTGCCGCGATGCCCGCATTGATGCCGTTCATCTCGAGAAGTCCCCACGGATTGCTGTCCACGATGGTGAAATGCGCCATGCCGTAGTCAAAAGAGAAGGCTTCACCGCTCTCCATCCCGTGCAGTCCCTTCATCTGAGGGACGCCGATAAAGGCATCGAAGAAGGGACCGTCGTCGTGGTTGCCGTGTGCATAGAAGACAGGCATACGTGCAAGCAGTTCCGGAATCTTCTCGAACCAGTTGTTCGGATACTGGTCGTGCTGATAGCCCGTCCCAAACGAGATGTCCCCCGCATGCAGCAGGAACTCGGGCTGCTCGCGCTCTGCCGCGCGCCGAAACGCCTCCGATGCGTGAAAGAGATGCGAATCCGAAATGGTCATGAGATGGAGCGCCTGCGGCGCCTCCTTCAGTGTGCGGAACGACGCCTGTGCACAGCACTCCTCTCCGGAGCAGACTGCGTAGGCATACTCCGTATCCGGTGACAGCGCCGTCAAAACTGCGGTGTAAATCAGCGCTCCGTCGGGATGTTCGGGACAAGCAGGCTCACGCGCTGCCTCCGCCTCCCGGCGCAGTTCCGTGCCATCCGAGGCTCTGCAAGTGACGTAGAAGCTTGCAGGCTCTTCCGTCTCCCACGCGACAGTGATCTGCCGCGTGCCGGGAGCAAGCAGGTACGGACCGTTGCAAATTCTTCCGCTCGTCATGGCTTACCCTTCCTCTTCTTCCTTGACTTTCTTCGCCCACAGGGTCGGGACGATGAGGAGCGTCATGAGTGCAACGCTGCCGATCCAAAACGCCATGATGGTTTCAAAATGATAGGTGGTCACACCGTCCACAACGACCTTCGCATGATCCATGAGAAACCCGTTGACGATATCCTGCGCCGCCGCACCGCCGTATGCCAGCAGACCGATGACACCCATCGCCGCGCCCGTCGCCTTGCGCGGGCAGAGGTCAACCGCGAGCAGACCTCCGACGAAGCAGAGGATAACGCCCAGGCCGAAACCGAAGATGGAAATAAATGCCGTTGTGAGTGCGAGCGATCCCGCAGGAACGAAGCAAATGCCAACGATGCCGACAAGCATAACAATACCAAAGAAAATCGTGGTGACGGAGTGACGTGATTTGAACACCTTGTCGGAGATCATGCCTGAGAAGAACGAGCCGACACCGCCGAGAATTGGAGACAGTGCCATGATGCTGCCCGCCGTCACAAGATCCAGCCCCTTTGCCTCCTGCAGGAAGATCACGCCCCAGCTGCTGATGGAGTAACGCGAGATGCCAAGGCAGATTGCGGCAACCGTGAGCAACCAGACGTATGGATTGCGAAGAACCATGAGCTGGGCTTCCTTCGTGGAAACCGTCTGCTCCTTCTTCTCCTGCGCAACCTCGCCCTCAAACTCGTTGGCAGAGGGGAGTCCGTATGTCTCGGGACGGTCGCGCATGAAACGGTACATGATGAAGGCGAGCACGATACAGGCAACGCCCGGGAGGAAGAATGCTGCGTGCCAGCCGAACGCGACAATGATCATCGCCGTGCCGAGATAGGTAGCGCCCTCACCGATGTAGTGCGCGATACTGAAAACGCCGTAGTAGGTCGCAAGCTGACTCTTTGAGAACCACTGGGCAAGGGACACAATACACGGTGCCGATCCCATACTCTGGAACACGCCGTTGACGCCCCACAGGACGAGGAACACCCAATAGGCATCACTGAAGCCAAGGATGACGTTGACGATTGCGGCACCAAGAAGTCCGATGGGAACAATTTTCTTGATGTTACAGTGGTCGGCAATAAATCCATTCGCACATTTTCCGATGGCGATGGCGACCATCATCGCCGCGCCCATCGCACCGAGTTCGGTCGGGGTAAAGCCCGCCTCGATCATCGGCTTCTTTGCGACGCCGAGCGTCATACGCATCACATAGTACATACCATAACCGATGATCATAGCCGAAACGGCCTGCACGCGCGCGGAACGATACATCTTCTTGACGATATTCGGATCCTCGATGCGGGGCTTATCCGGATTCGTCAGAAACCATTTGAGCATGTTCAGCACCTTCCTTTGCTGCTCTCCAAAATACAACAACGAAAATAGAGACAGATTTTATCAAGCGCTTGTATAAGGACATTATATCAAGTTTCTGATAATTCCATCTCTATTTTTTTGCCTTATTATTGTTGGGTTGCTCAAATTTATTGTTTTTTGTTGCCGAAATGTGTGCTGTGCGTCGTGAAATAGACCCCACCAAAGATGGCGGCGGCGCCGAGGAGTTGGAGGGCACCGATCTGCTCGGCGAAGAGCAGTCTGCCGCCGAGCATGCCGACAATGGGCGTGACGTTCTGAAAGATGGAGGTAACGGAAGGTCCGACAGCGCGCACACCGAGATTCCAAAAGAGCATTGCCATGACGCCGCCGAAGACGACCGTGTAGAGGAATGCGGCAAGAAGGAGCGCTGGGAGCGCGGTCGGATGAAAGTCATCCGTGAGGACGCCGTAAAGAATCGTCGCGAGTGCCCCCAAAAGCCCCGACCACCCCGTACAGAGGGCGGCGGACATATGCCGCATGACACGCACGGCAAGGATGGAGTACATTGTCCACGCGATCTGTGCGAGCAAAAAGAGGACATCGCCGCGATTGAACGAGAACTCGATCAGCACGCGGACAGAGCCATGACTGACGACGGCAAGCGCACCGAGGAAGGAGACGGCGATGCCGCCCCACGCAATGACGTTCAGCCGCTCACGCAGGAACACGGCAGCGAAAAAGGCGGTGATGGCAGGAGATGCTGCAGCGATGAGGGTGCAGTTTGTGACGGAGGAGTATTCCAGTCCCGTGAACTGCATGCAGCCGTTCATGAGGATTCCGCAGACGCCCATCGCCATAAGCGCAGGCAGTGTATGACGCGGCGGCAGGAGTGTCTCGCCATACCGCACGGCAATCGCAATGAGGACGACGGAGATAAAGCAGTAGCGCATGGCGGAGATGGTGACGGGCGACCACGCCGTGACGAGCCATTTGATACAGAGCGGCTGTATGCCCCAGATGACCGCCGTGAGGATGAGAAGCACATACATCCTGCGCTTTGCGGCTGTATCTTCCATGCAATACCTCCTACGCAATCCCCGTCAGCAGGAAGATGCCAAGGCAGATAAAGGCGACGGCGGATTTCAGCAGCGTAAGGACGACGACATCATAGTAGGACTCCTTGTGCGTCAGCCCACATACCGCCATCAACGTGACGAGTGCGCCCGACTGCGGTCCCGTGTCGATGCACTCCGATGCAAGGCAGATGATGCGATGCAGCACGTCCGCGCTGATGCCGACCTGCTGCGCCCATGCGAGCCACTCCGTGCCGAGCATCCCGAGCGCGATGGTCATGCCGCCCGAGGACGAGCCTGTAACACCCGTCATGATATTGGTCGTGATGATTGCGCTCATGAGAGGTCCGTCGCCGATGTGCAGTCCGAGCAGTGCGTCCTTGATGACGGCGAACGCGGGAAGCGCTGCGATGACGCAGCCGTAGGCATAGCCCGAGGCAACGTTGAGGACGGCAGTGGTCGAGCCGATGGCGCCCGTGTTGACGGGATTTGACAGTCCGCCCCTAAGGCGCAGACGCTTACGCCCGATGATGGCAGCAGCAACGGTCGAGAGGATGAGGGCGACGTTGATCGACCAGATTGCCTGCACCTTGTCGATGCTGCCCGCCATGAGACTGAGCTTCATCGGGAGCAGACTCTCAAGACTGTCCGCCGCCCATGAGTACGCCCATGCCCAGTGAAACGGGTTGCTGATGATGAGGTTGAGGACGATGACCATGACGAGCGGGAGTGCGGAGAGGCGCCAGTCGGGCAGTGCCTCGGTCGACTCCTCCGGCTCGTTGAGGACGTGCTGTCCGTAGCCCTCGCCCTTCGCATTGAGCGTCCGCTGCCGATAGCCGATCCACCCCCACGCGATGAGAAAGTAGAGCACAGCACCGATGATGCCGAGCACGGGTCCCGACCATGTGGTCGTGCCGAAGAAGGAGGTCGGGATGATGTTCTGGATCTGCGGTGTGCCGGGGATGGCGACCATACTGTAGGTGAAAATACCCATCCAGAGAAGTCCCGGCAGGAGTTTTTTGGGAATATCCGCCTGTCGGAAAAGGATTGCCGCAAAGGGGTACATAACGAAGGCAACGACGAATACAGAGAGTCCGCCGTAGGTGAGAACGCCGCAGCCAATGAGAACAGCGAGCACCGCCTTGTCCTGCCCGAGCGTCTTTACAATCTTATCCGCGACGGCAGCGGCAAGCCCACCCTGTTCCATGATCTTGGCGAAAACGGCCCCAAGAAGGAAGACGGGATAGTAGGTCTTGATGTATTCCGCCGCCTTGGTCATGTAGATTTCGCTGTAGACAGGCATGAGGGAGTGTCCGCTGCCGAGCGCGGCGACGACGGCAAAGAGCGGCGCGATGAAGATGATGGAGTAGCCGCGGTAGGCGAAGAACATGAGCAGGATGAGGCTGATGAAGATCATGGAGATGTCCATGCCGGTCTCCCCTTTCATAAAAGAGGGCTGCTGCAAGCCTCTTGCAGCAGCCCTACGATCATTTCCAATGTAATGTGCCCCCCTCGCTCAGGGGCATCACATTACACCAAGTATATACGGCTCTCTCAGATATGCGCCTTTTCCTTGATGTACTTGCGCGCCTTGATCGCATACTCGAGCGGGTTTGCCTTTGCGGGATCCTGCTCCGCCTCAACGATGTACCAGCCGTCATAGTCCGTCGCGTTCACGAGGTCAAAGATGGGCGCGAAGTCGATGCAGCCGTCGCCGGGGACGGTGAACATGCCCGCACGGACGCCGTCCAGGAAGCTCATCTTCTTGTTCTTAACCTCCTGCAGGACATCGGCGCGCACGTCCTTGAGGTGGATGTGGCGGATGCGCGGCATATACTTCTTGAGAATCGCGATGTGATCCTCGCCGGAACAGACAAGATGTCCCGTGTCATAGAGGAGCCAAACGAGCGTGGGGTCGGTCATCTCCATGAGGCGGTCGATCTCCTCGGTGGTCTGGACCCCCGTGCCCATGTGATGATGATAGGTCATCGTGAGACCGATCTTCTTTGCGACGGCACCGAGCTTGTTCAGCCCCTCTGCGAGCGTCTTCCACTGCTCTTCGGTGTTGTAGGGCTTGCCGTCAAAGACGGGCACATCGAGCTTGCCCTGCACGCTGTTGCCCTGCTCGGCAACGTTGCAGAAGTCCGCCCCCATCG
>ERZ772967.1134-NODE-1134-length-18791-cov-5.868115_pt1 | contig 18791 bp, 15 predicted proteins | sample MGYA00511677_ERZ772967 | MGnify/ENA primary metagenome ERZ772967 (study PRJEB29015, sample SAMEA2737931) | human oral metagenome | biome: human oral; feature: human-associated habitat; material: dental | place: China | collected 2146 ...
GGCGCTGCGGTGGTAATCGCGATCTTAGCGCTTGCTGCGGCTCATACGCTCGGCGTGCGCCCCGATTTTTGGACGGCGCTGCTGCTTTGCGTGGTCTCGGCGGTCGGTGCGTGCGGCGCTAGCGGCGTGCCCGGCGGCTCATTGATGCTGATACCGCTTGCGTGCTCGCTCTTTAATATCTCAAACGACATCGCAATGCAGGTCGTAGCGATCGGCTTTATCATCGGCGTAATTCAAGACTCGGTAGAAACCGCGATCAATAGCTCCACCGACGTGATTTTTACGGCGATCGCGTCGCAAAGTATGCAAAAATAACTCACCTTAAAATTTTACCGCGAATTCCGCTGAGACGGCGGATTTGCGGTTTTTAAAATTTTACTTATTCTTTTTTGATAAAATTATCCAAAAATTTTAAAAGGAAATCGATGAATTGGAATTTAGGCGAGCTATTTGCAAACGAAGCGGAATTTAGCGCCGCGATAGATAGCGCGGCCGCGCAGGCTAGGGATTTTGAGCTTAAATTTAAAGATAAGCTGCACGCTCTTGGCGCGGAGGAATTTTTAGGCGCGCTTGAGCTCTATGAGAGCATCAGCGAGCAGATCGGCAAGATAATGAGCTTCGCGCATCTAAGATTCGCGCGAGATACGAGCCTAGGAGCGCAGCAGGCCAAGACGGAGCAGGCTTGCAACGACATTTCGCAGAGCCTGCTGTTTTTCGAGCTCGAGTTTAACGAGCTTGACGCCGCAAAACAGGACGAGTTTATCGCAGGAAGCGGGAGATTCAGATATTATTTGAGTCTGCTTAAGCGGCGCAAGGCCCATCAGCTAAGCTTGCCGCAAGAAAGCGTGCTTTTAAAAACTTCGCCCGTAAGCGGCGAGGCGTTTTCGCGACTTTTTGACGAGAGTATGGCGCGGATGAGCTTTGATTTTCGCGGGCGCAAGCTTGGCGAGGAGGAAATTTTAAGCCTGCTTCATAGCTCCGATCGCGAGGTGCGAAAGGACGCCGCAGCCTCGCTAAGTGCGGTGCTAGAGCAGAACTCCCACCTGCTTGGCTACATCTACAATATGATCAAAACCGATCTTAAAATTCGCTGCGAGCTGCGCAGCTACGATAAAGCCGAGGCGGTGATGCACGAGGAAAATCAGATAAACATCGCAAGCGTCGATGCACTGATCGCAGAAGCGGAGCGAAGCTTCGCTCTGGTCGGCAAATTTTACGCCAAAAAGCGCGAAATTTTAGGCTACGACGCGCTGTATGATTACGACAGATACGCGCCGCTTGGGGGCGATGAGAGCGAGTTTAGCTTCGAGCAGGCTAAGCAGATCGTGCTTGCGGCATTTGAAAAATTTAGTCCGAAATTTAAGCAGATCGCGCTGATCGCGTTTGAGCGAAACTGGATCGACGCGATGCCCGCGCAAAATAAGCAAAGCGGCGCGTTTTCGCATTCGGGCTCGCGCGATACGCATCCCTTCGTGCTTTTAAATTTTACCCGCAAGCGCCGCGACGTATTTACCCTCGCGCACGAGCTGGGGCACGCGATACATCAGTATCTAAGCTACGGCGTGGGCTATTTCAACTCCTTCACGCCGCTAACGACGGCTGAGACCGCGTCGGTATTTTGCGAGATGCTGGTGTTTGATTATATGCGCGAAAATTTTTCAAATTTAAACGGCTCGCTAAATTTTAAATGCAGCGCTTCGCAAGAAGCTCAGGGCGGTGAAATTCCAAACGAGCGCGCCGTAAAAAACTCCGCTTCGCAAGGCTCTGCGGGTTCGTGCGAATACGCGGCGAGCGATACGGATACGCCCTCGCAGATCGTAAGCGATAAGGCCGCGCTAAGAGCGATGCTTGCGGCAAAGATCGAGGATATCTTCGCTACGCTTTACCGCCAGATCGGATTTACGACCTTTGAGCGGCGCGTGCATGCAAGCGCGGATGAGCTAAGCGTAGACCATATTAATGAGCTTTGGATGGAGGAGTCGCGCAAGATGTTTGCGGGCGAGCTAATCTTGCAGGATCATTACAAAAGCTGGTGGAGCTACATCCCGCACTTCATCCACTCGCCGTTTTACTGCTACTCCTACGCCTACGCGCAGCTTTTGGTGCTCGCGCTTTACGGGCTGTATAAGAGCGGCAGGCTCGAAAATTTCGTTCAAATTTACACCGAGTTTTTAAGCTCGGGCGGCAGCGACGAGCCGCAAAAGCTAGTGGCGAAATTCGGCTTTGACATCAATAAAAGCGAGTTTTGGCGCATCGGCATAGAGCAGGTCGCGGCGCTTGTAGATGAGTTTGTGAGGGGTTAGGATGATAGATAAAATTTTAAAAGACGATAAATTTATCGCTGCGAGCAGTGCGAATATAGGCGCGGTTTTGGACTACGTTTTGGCTCTTGGATATGGATTTGGCATCGTTGCGAGGACGGATCAGATAAAATTTGACCCGCCGCTGCCGGAGGAAATTTTAAAAAGCTTCAAAATGCCCGCGATCTTTTTGCAGCTGGAGGAATACACGCTTTCTAGCGCGCATCTTAGCAAGGATGAGCTGGTTTTCGAGGCGGGATTTGGGCCGCAGGATTTTGCAAGCACGCTTAGCGTGCCGTTTTACGCGGTCTTGCAGATCGTCGTGGACGGCAAGCCCATCGCGGTAAATTTTTCTCGTCCCGAGTCCGAGTGGCTTAAGCGCGAAAAATCGCGTAAAATTTTTTCAAAATGAGCGATATTTTAGAAGGTCTTAATCCCGCTCAGCGCGAGGCTGCGAGCCACGTGGACGGAGCGATGTTAATCTTAGCGGGTGCGGGCAGCGGCAAAACCAAAACGATCACCGCGCGCCTTGCCTACTTGCTCTCAAACGGCGTGCCTGCGGAAAATACTCTCACGCTTACGTTTACGAATAAAGCCGCCGCCGAGATGCGCTCGCGAGCGCTTAATCTGATAAGCGGGTTAAATTTAAGCGGCGTGCCGCTTCTGTGCACCTTCCATAAATTCGGGCTTTTGTTTTTGAAATTTCATATTAGCGAGCTTGGTCGTAGCGCAAACTTCCAAGTAATCGATACCGACGATAAGAAAAAGATCATCAAGGGCTTTGAGATAAATTTGCCCACATCGCTATTAGCGGCTAAAATTTCAACCTACAAAAATTCTCTAATCGGCCCCAAAGATATTGACGAGCTTTTAAACGATAAAGATGACGAGCTAAGCAGGATGTATAGCGGATTTTACGCGCATTGCGCTGATGCATATAAACGCTACGAGGAGTATTTGGCGGCGAATAATCTTGTGGATTTCGATGATCTGCTGATCTTGCCGTATAAAATTTTAAGCGCGAATGAGCGGCTATGCGATGAAATTTCGCGCCGTTACGCCTACATCACGGTCGATGAGTATCAGGATACCAACGACATTCAATTCAAACTGCTGCAAAAGCTCTGCACCGCGCACGAAAACCTCGTAGTAGTGGGCGATGACGATCAGAGTATCTACGGCTGGCGCGGCGCACGGATAGAAAATATCTTAAATTTTAAAGATCAGTTCTCAAACGTAAAATTTATCAAACTCGAGCAGAACTACCGCTCCACGGATGAAATTTTAAATGCCGCCAACGAGCTCATCTCGCATAACAAAAACCGCCTCGGCAAGAGCCTTACTAGCATGAACGGCGGGGGCGAAAAGATCGAAATTTTGCGTTCAGACGAGGAGAGTATCGAGGCGGCAAAGATCGCAGAAGCCATCAAAAAGCTGCTTTCAAGCGGCGTAGCGCCCTCTGAAATCGCCGTGCTTTACCGCGTAAACGCTCTTTCGCGCGCGCTAGAAGAGGGGCTAAATCGCGCCAAAATCCCGTACAAAATGGTAGGCGGCGTGAAATTTTACGAGCGCGCCGAGATCAAGGATACGATCGCCTATCTGCGCTTAGTAAATGACGAGCATGACGACTTTTCGATGAGGCGGATCATAAATGTGCCCAAGCGCGGCATCGGCAAGGTTTCGCTAGCAAAGCTCGAGGAGCTTTCGCGCCTGCGACTCATCAGTCTATTTGATGCGTTTAGCGAGCCTGATGCGGGGCTTAGCGCCAAGGCGGCGCAGGCTCTAGCGGAGCTTAAAAGCGGCATCGCTTCTATCTCCGCGCTAGCCGATACGATCAAAAAAATAGACGCTTTGGAGCCCGCTTTCGGGCTAAAGGCTTACTACGCCTCGCTTCCGGACGGCGCCGATCGCGTCGCAAATATCGACGAGTTTTTGGCTATGCTAAAGGACGAGGCGAGCAATAAGCCCGATTTTGATCTGGCGGAATTTTTAAACGAGCTGAGCCTTCTTAGCGATCAAGACGCTATCATGGGCGATGCGATAAATATAATGAGCGTGCACGCGAGCAAAGGGCTTGAGTTTTCGCATCTTTTCGTAATCGGACTGGAGGAGGGCTTTTTCCCGCTTTTGGGCGACAGCAATGACATCGAGGAGGAGCGTAGGCTCGCATACGTAGCGATTACGCGCGCCAAACGCACGCTTACGCTTAGCTTTGCCGCCAGTCGCTTTTATCGCGGCAAGCGCGAGAGGCTCGATGCTAGCAGGTTTATAGCCGAGGCGGGTTTGGTGGCTAAAGAGCCGCCGCGCGAGCAAAGCAGCGGCTTTAGCAAGGGCGAGCTGATCAAACACAAACTATTTGGGATCGGACAGATCACGGCGGTAAACGGCGACCGACTCACTATAAATTTCGGCGGAATTTCGCGCGTGATAATGTCAAATTTCGTAGAAAAGATCGGCGCTTATGAATAGATTGTTTTTGGCGGACAAGCCCGCGGGCATCGGCAGCAATAAATTTTTAAGCGCTCTTAAGCGCAAATACGGCGTGAAAAAGGCTGGCTTTAGCGGCACGCTCGATCCCTTCGCGAGCGGCGCGCTGATCGTGGCATTCGGGCAATACGCGCGCTTTTTTAGATTTTTAAAAAAGGAGCCAAAAGTTTACGCCGCGACGCTGTGGCTGGGCGCGCAAAGCCCAAGCGGCGATAATGAAAACATAGGGCGCGTGGAACAAATCCCGCCGCTTTCGCGCGAGGTTTTAGACGCCGCGATGGCGCAAATGCGCGGCGAGATAAAATTTATCCCGCCCGCTTTCAGCGCCAAGAAAATTGACGGCGTGCGCGCATACAAGCTCGCTCGCGCGGGCGAAGAGGTGAGCTTGAAAGAGAGCTCGATGCGGGTTTTTGATGCCGAAATTTTAAGTTACGCTCACCCCTTCGTAAGCTTTCGCGTAGCACTTAGCGAGGGCGGCTACGTGCGCTCTTTCGCGCAAATTTTAGCAGAAAAGCTAGGCATTTGTGGCACGCTAAGCGCGCTTAGACGAGAAAGCGAGGGAGTTTTTGACCTGCAAGATCCGCGCTTTGCGGATGAGGCGGCGCTAAATCCGCTCGAGTTTTTAGATCTTAAGCCAAACTTTTACGACGGCGATGCGCGCGACGTGATCTTGGGCAAGAAGCTCGCCGCAAAGGATCTGGCGAGCCGCGCGGACGGGTGCTATCTGCTTATCTGCGGCGATTTTTACTCGATCATCGAGATTGGCGCGGGCGAGGTGAGGTATCTTTGGAACGACGTTCCGATCGCAGGCGGTGGGTTTTAATCAGCGCCTCTAGCTTGCGGCGGAATTTTGATCGGACGGCCCTGGCTTGAAATTTGAGCGGTTATAAATACGGCGCGTTTTAAATTTACTCGCATAGGACGCTGCTATGTGCGGCTAAATTTTATCGTGCGGAGCAGTGGGCGATCACACTTTTTCGTTGTGCACAGATCGCAAAATCGGCATCGGGCGGAGTAAATTTAAAATTTAAACATGCGGCTTCTTGGGCGGCGCTCGCTCGTGAAAGACATAAATCCGCAGGGCTAAATTTAAACGCGGCGGATCCGGCGGAGCGGCGTTTCGATTTGCTTTTCGGTGCGCGATTACAACGCGCCGCGAGATTAAAATTTCGCGATTTACAAAGCGCGCAGGTTGGGCTTATTGCGGCGCAGCAAGCAGCTTTTGTCGAATGAAATTTCGGCTTGCGGTAATGCGTAGTCTGCGCCGATGGGTTTGATTTTGAGGCGCACCGCCAAGCTAAATTTACGACTTAGCGGAGCGCGGCTAGAATTTTGCCGGCTTAGAATTTTAATCGCCGAGACAGATTCGCGCCGCGGGTTGAAATTCGGTCGCGTGCGTTGCGGATTAAAATTTCGTGCCGCATAAATTTACGCATCAGACGGGTAGTCGCGAGTTAAATTCCATGGCGCGCGCTTCACGGCGCGCGGTTTTTGAATTTTGATCGCACTGGATAGGGCGTGCCGCAGGCTGAAATTTAACTTGCGCACGGATTTAAAATTTTAATCGCGCTAGATGGGCTTGCGGCGGGCTAAATTTAACGCAAGCGCGCCTAGGCGCAGAAGGAGTAAAATTTGAAGGCCTATGCAAAGATCAATGTTTTTTTAAAAGTCGTCGGCACGCGCGGCAACTACCACGAGATCGCCTCGCGCTTCGTGCTGCGCAGGGAGCTTTTTGATGAGATAAGCTTCGAGCGCGCGAGCGGCTTTGCGCTTGAATGCGACGCCGCGCAGATCGCGGACAATATAATTTTAAAGGCCAAGGCGGCGCTCGAGCAGGCGGGCTTTGCACGCGAGCTTGCGGAGTTTTTCGGCTCGCACAAGATCGTGCTTAAAAAACATATTCCGATCGGTGCGGGTCTTGGGGGCGGCAGTAGCGACGCGGCGGCGTTTTTGCGGCTTGCGAACGAGGAATTAAGCTTAAAAATTTCGCGCGAGCGGCTTAGCAAAATCGCGCAAAATATCGGCGCGGACGTCGCGTTTTTTGTTAGCGGGCTTGAGGCCGCAAACGTGCGCGGCATCGGCGAGATCATCGAGCCTTTCGAGGACCGCCTGCCTGCGATCGAAATTTTAACGCCCGCGATCTTTTGCTCTACCGGCGCGGTTTATAATGAGTTTCGCGCAAGCTTTATGCAAAACATAAACGCCGCGCAGGCGCAAGAGATGTTGCGTTTAAGCAGCGAGCAGCTGCTGGCGCAATATGGCGGCTTTACGTTAAATGATCTTTTCGCGCCGTGCATAAAGCTATATCCGCAGATGAGCAAGTATCGCGATATGTTTCTAAGCGGCAGCGGCAGCAGCGTGTTTTTCTTAAAATAAGAATTCCAAGGCGCGCGGTTAAAATTTAAAAGCTAAATTTAAAGATAAAATTTAAAATTCGCTCGCCCGCTTTTAAATTTAAGCAAAAACGGGCTAAGCTTAGGACCAAATTTAGAAGGAAAAAGATGAAAGAACTGAGTAAAAATCGCAAGGCATTTCACGATTTTACGATACTTGAAAGCTTTGAAGCGGGCATCGTGCTAAAGGGCAGCGAGGTCAAAGCCCTGCGCGCGGGCAGGGGCAATCTCAAAGATAGCTTTTGTCGCGTGATCCGCGGCGAGCTGTTTTTGCTAAACGCGCATATCAGCTATCTTGAAAGCACAAACGCCCACTTTCGTCCCGACGAAGGGGCTGCGCGAAAGCTTTTGATGCACCGAAAGCAGATCGACAAGCTGCTGGGCGCGGTTAGCAAAGAGGGCCTTACCATCGTGGTTTTGTCGCTGTATCTGAATGATAAAAACCGCGTAAAGGCGCGTATCGCTTTGGCAAAAGGCAAAAATCTGCACGACAAGCGCGAATCGCTAAAGCGCAAGGAAGCCGACCGCGAAGCGCAAAGCGCGATGAAGCGATACGACAAGCATTCATTTTAAATTCACAAAACTTTGGTTAAAATGCGGGCTTAAATTTAAACCCGAAGGAAATGCAATGAAGAAATTTTTACTATTATGTTTGGCGATTTTTGTTTTAAGTGGCTGCGGAGATGATTCGCAGAAAAAGACGGGCTCTGCGGGCGAGAATCCTGCCGCGAGCGAGAATCAGATGGCAAAAAATTCCGCTCAAGATAAAAATGGCGAGCGTATTGGCGGAGAAAGTGGCGAGGAGGTAGCTTTTACGCCGTTTAAAACGGGCGAGCGCCTTACGCTTAAAAGCGTCGTAGGCGGCGAGGTAACGATCGAGCGGACAGAAAAGGGCTTTAAGCTCGCGGACAGCGATAAAATTTTAATGTTTGATATTTTCGGTACTTACTGTCAGCCGTGCCGCATCGAAGCGCCGCATCTGATGGACTTTCAGTTAAAAAATTCCGCGGATTTTCTAATGGTCGGCTTGATTTATTTTGAGGACATTACGGACGCGCAAGTGATCGAAAATTTTACGAAAAAGTTTAATGCGTATTATTTCATCTCCAATTCAAAACAAAACGAGCGCATAGTGGGTCAAATTTTAAGCGACATCGGTTATCGCCACGCGCTTTCGATCCCTTTTAAAGTGGTGCTTAAAGACGGAAAATATCAAAGGCTTACCGACATCAATGAGGGCGATGAGCGGGGCAAGCCGTATTACTTAGGCATGGTCGATACCGATGTGATAAAAAGCGATATCGCCAGGATAAAAAATGGCAACTAAAACCGGTGTGCAGATTCACACTCGCGCCAAAACAAAATCTTTCGTGCCTCGCCCGTATAAAGTAATTTTGCTAAACGACGACGTGACGACGATGGATTTCGTGGTTTATATTTTGATGGAGATTTTCGCCAAAAACTTTAACGACGCCGTAGATTTAATGATGAAAGTTCATAAGCAGGGTCGCGCGGTTTGCGGCGCGTATCCTAAAGAGATAGCCGAGTGCAAGCAACAAGCGGTTTTACAAGCGGCAAAGGCCGCAGGATTCCCTCTTAGATGTGAGATCGAAGAGGATTAAATTTAAAGGAAAGCAATGATAGGATTTTTTTTAAACAAACATTTTGAACAAGCAATCAGCGTCGCAAACGACGGCGAGGACGAATATATCACCACTTCGCACGTAGTTTATGCGATTTTTAAATACAATAAGCCCTTTCACGGGCTCATCGCCAAAGAAATTCCGGATATTAACTACCTAAATATCTTGGATAATCTGGGCGGGCTTTTGGATATGATGCCTAAATCAAGCGGCAAGGCCCCAGCGCAGACGATAGAATTTAAGCAGTTCTATACTGAATTAAATAACGCTAAAGAGCCTAAAAACGAGCTTGATTTTATGCTTAAAATTCTAAATGATAAGGAAAACGACTGCACTAAAATTTTAAATCACTACGGTATCAATGCCGCGATTTTTGAGCTTATCGTGCGAAAGTACAAATCCGCTTTCGATCACCGCGATGAGGTCGTTTCTCGCGACGAAGCCGCAGCGATTAAGCTAAACTCATACGATATCGATGATATCACGCATGCGATGAATTACGACGAAAGCCGCAGACAGTGGCAGAATACGGAATTTGAGCCTGCGTTTGAGGGCGAAAAGGACGCCATAAACGAGCGCGATATTAAAAAGGACTCACCTAGCTCACTTTATACAGCAAACCTCAATAAAATCGCACTTGAGGGTAAGATCGATCCACTCATCGGACGCGAAAAAGAGATCGAAAAGACGCTGCAAACCCTCTGTCGCCGCAAGAAAAATAATCCGATCTTAGTGGGCGAAGCAGGAGTTGGTAAAACCGCGATCATCGAGGGTATCGCGCTAAAAATCGTCCGCGGCGAAGTGCCAGAAAAGCTAAAAAACAAGGTGATTTACGCCCTTGATGCTGGCGCGCTGATCGCAGGCACTACGCTGCGCGGGGAGTTTGAGGAGAGGCTAAAGGATCTCATAGACGAGTTTAGCGCTAATCAAAACGCGATTTTATTTATCGATGAAATTCACACGATCGTTGGCGCAGGCACGGGCAATCGCAACGAACTTGATATGTCAAACATCCTAAAACCTTCGCTTGCAAGCGGCGAGCTATCGGTCATCGGCGCTACTACATACGGCGAATACCGCTCGTTTTCGCAGGATAAAGCGCTTAGCCGCAGGTTTTGCAAGATCGATGTAAGTGAGCCTAGTATCGACGATAGCGTCGAAATTTTAAAAGGCGTAGCCAAAAAATATGAGGAATTTCACGGCGTAAAATTTAGCGACGAAATTTTGCGTGATAGCGTAACGCTTGCTAAAAAATATCAAAGCGATAAATTCCTTCCCGATAGTGCCATTGATCTCATTGACGAGGTGGGTGCGAGTTTTGCATTTAAGCCGCACGAAGCTCCGCTTGAAATCAGTAAGGATGATTTAGTAAATACACTTTCGATTAGCGCGAATATCGCAAATTTAAGCAGTAGCGTCGATAATAAACAGGTACTAAAAAATCTGGAAGCTAATATCAAGCGTGAAATTTTCGGTCAAGACGAGGCGGTTAGCAGCCTTTGCAAGGCACTTTTGCGCTCTTACGCCGGGCTTGGAGGCGCAAGCTCTCCGATTGGCGTATTTTTGTTCGCAGGTAGCAGCGGCGTGGGCAAAAGTGAGCTAGCTAAGGTCTTAGCCGCGCAGCTTGGAGTACATTTTGAGCGCTACGATATGAGCGAATATATGGAAGCTCACAGCGTCTCTAGGCTCATCGGCGCGCCTCCTGGATACGTGGGCTTTGAAAACGGTGGAATTTTAACGAATAACATCAAAAAGCACCCTTACAGCGTTATTTTATTTGATGAGGTAGAAAAAGCTCATCCTAGCATGACGAATATTTTTTTAGGAATTTTCGATAACGCAAGTCTTACCGATAACAACGGCGTTACGACCGATTTTAAAAATACGATCATAATAATGACGTCGAATTTAGGCACGAAAGAAGCGCCGCAGGTCGGATTTACAAAAGACGAGAGCTATAAAGTAGATAGCGCCATAAGAAGCTTCTTTGCACCGGAATTTCGCAACCGCATTGATAAAATCATAAATTTTAACCGCTTAAGCGGCGAAATTTTAGAAAAGATCGTGGATAAGACTATCGGCGAGCTAGAGTCGCAGCTAAAAAACGTAAAGATTAGTCTAAACAAGGAAGCAAAAGATTTGATTATATCGCGCGGCTATTCAGACGAGTTTGGCGCGCGAAATTTAAAGCGCGAGATCAGCTCGCAGATAAGCGATCATATAAGCGGTGAGCTGCTTTTTGGCGCGCTGCAAGAGGGCGGCTTAGTTAGCGTGAGCGTAAAAGATGGCGAGCTAAGCTTTAGCTTTGCTTCTACGCCTTTGCCGCAGATAGAAAAAAAGCAACCTGCACTAGCTCAAAGCAGTGTCGTTAAATAATGGCTCGGTTTTACGATTTTCCAGATCCTATGGATGCGCCCGATTTTGCGCCGCTTGCAAGTGGCGGCGATCTGAGCGAGGATTGCTTGCTTAGCGCTTATAGCGCAGGGATATTTCCGTGGTTTAACGAGGATGAGCCGATTTTATGGTGGTCGCCCGATCCGCGCGCAGTGCTTGATCCGCGTGAAGTGCGTGTGCAAAAGTCCATCAAGCCCTATCTTAAGCGATATGACGTTAAATTTGACGCGAATTTTAAGGGCTTCATCGAGCGCTGTAAAGACGTACGAAAAAAAGAGAGCGACGGCACGTGGATCAGCGAGCAGATCGTGCAGGCTTACTCGCGTTTGGCAGCAGACGGCTACGCTCACAGCGTCGAGACATACGAGGACGGCGAGCTTGTGGGTGGGCTATACGGGCTAATTTTTGGGCGGGTGTTTTGCGGCGAGAGTATGCTGAGCCTAAAGAGCAACGCTTCGAAAGTCGCGCTGATTAGGCTTTGTGAGGTGCTTGCAAATTTCGGCTTTTTAATCGATTGTCAGATTATGAACGAGCATCTGAAATTTATGGGCGCTAAAGAGATGCCGCGAGCGGAATTCCTTGCTCTATTTGCTGAGCTTAGTGCGCAAGATAGCGGCTTTGAGCGCTTTGCGGATCTTAAAGTTCCGCGCGGAGCGCAGCATTGAGTCAATGCTTGAGATGCAGCAGCGTAAAAAATGCGCGGAATTTAGAATTTTAAAGAAATAAGATGTGGCAAAGAGATAAAAGCTCCTCGGTTGGTATGATTATTGTGATGTTTATATTCGTGCCGGCGGCGCTTTTTGTATTTTTGGCGATTTTATATTTTTGGGGCAGCACTGAGCGCAAGCTACCGCGCCTGGATGTCAATGAAACCAACAGCGCGATCCGCGGCGCGATAATCGCAAAAGATAATTATGTCGCGGCAAATTCCGTCAAACTCTACAAAGTTAGCGTCGATGCGCGCAGCATCGATAAAAACAAGCTTGATCTTTTCGTGCGGCTATACTGCATCTACACGGGCGATAGTGAAAAGCGCGTCAAAAGCGCGATCGAGGGCTCTGGCGGCACGACCGTGCTGTCGTATAAAATCGACGCCAAAACCGCCGTGCATCTAAAAGAGCTTGCGTATAAGCTAAATTTAAAAAAGGTCTTCGTCAGCTTCATAGGCGCAAACGGTAGGCTAAATCCGCCTATCCGCATGAGCGTGAGCGAAAGCGGCGAGAAGCGCAGCTACAATGTCGGCGATTCGCTCACTCCGTTAATCGGCTATATCAATAAAAAAGAGGTTGATGGTATTACTAAGGTTAGCGGAATTAAGGGGATCGAGAAGTACTATGAGTATTATCTAGCGCCGGTTAGAGATGAGTTTATCGTGGGCCCGCGCGATATCGGCGGCAACATCATCCTAGAGCGTAGCAGCAAAAAAACGGGCAGGATCGACGGCTACAATGTCCGCCTAAGCGTGCCGCTAACGCTGCAAAGAAAGATAGAGCGCCTAAGCGATGAGGGCGCTGATAATTACGATGCGCGAGAAATCGTGGTGGGCATTATGAACTCCAAAACGGGCAAAATTTTATCCCTTGCGACCAACGCCCGCTATGATCCCTCAAACATCACAAAAAACGATCTTAAGAATTTAAATTTTACCGCGAGCGAATACGCATACGAGGTGGGCTCGATTATGAAGCCGATAATTTTCGCAATCGCCTACGACGCCAAAGCCGTCAAACCGGGCGAGATCATCAATACCTATAACGGCAGCTATAAGCTTGGTACTCGCACGATCCGCGACACGCATCCTGCAAAGCAGATGAGCGGCGAGGAGATCATCATCCACAGCTCAAACATAGGAATGATTAAAATTTCAGAGCGGCTGGAGGGGCAGGCTATTTATGATGGGCTTATGAACTTTGGTATGTCGCAAAAAACAGGCATTGATCTGCCGTATGAGCAAAGTGGAAATATCCCAAGCATCAAAAGCCTGAATAATAAAATTTACAAAGCCACGATCAGCTACGGCTACGGCGCGCAGATGACCTTCCTTCAGATGCTCAATGCCTATACCGTCTTTAACAACGGCGGCGTCATGATTAGCCCGCGCCTAGTCGAAAATCTAGAAAATAACGGCAAAACTTACATCGTCAACGAAAGCGAAACCCGCCAGGTAATCTCTAAACCTACCGCTGACGTAATAAAAGGAATTTTAATCAAAACGGTTGAGAGCGGCACGGGGCGCAAGGGGCGGGTAGCGGGGCTGCAAATCGGCGGCAAGACGGGCACTGCGCGTATCGCTAAGGGGGGCGGCTATTCGAGCGCCTATAATAGCTCGTTTTTTGGCTTTGCCAACGACGCGGACACCAGCTACACGATCGGCGTTTTGGTGCGCGAGCCTAAAAGGGGCAGCTACTACGCCGCTCAAAATGCGCTGCCGATCTTTAAGCGGGCGGTAGGAATTTTGATAGAGGAGGGCTATCTAAAGCCCGCAGCCGACGCAAACGCCACGCAAAAGGTCGAGATCAAGGATGAGGCAGTTGAAATTAAAGATTAAATTTGCTAAATTTCGCGAGGTTTTTTAAAATTTTGCGGCTTGCGACGACGAAAATTCGCGAAATTTGGCGCGGCTTTTTTAAATTTTACGGCGTTTAAATTTTATGGCGCGGAATTTTGGTGGCATAGAATTTAACGGCACGGCGATGGAATTTTATCGCGACGCGGGATTTTATGCTGTGCCGCTTGCTGCGCTAAGGTGGTGGAGTTTTATCGCAATACAGAATTTCGGTGCGACGTAAAATTCCGTATCAAGACAAAATTTTAAATTTGCCGCCGTGCAAATAAGCGCAAGTAAAACGGCGAGCGAGCTTGAAATGTTAAATTTAAGACGCGTAATGTATCTGCGTAGCCCTGAAATTTAGCGAGTTTGAGAGCGAAATTTAACGATGAAATTTAACGCAAAGAAAAGAGGAAAATATGAAAGCAAATGAGGGAAAAATGAAAATAGCGATAATCGGGCTTGGCTACGTGGGGCTTCCTTTGGCGGCGGCGTTTGCGGCGAAACACGAGGTCGTGGGCTTTGACGTAGCTCAGGACCGCATAGACGAGCTGCGCGGCGGGCACGATCGCACGCTGGAGCTTAGCGACGAGGAGCTTGCCGCGGCGATTCAAAACGGGCTAAAATTTAGCGCAAAGTTAGATGATATGAGGCAGAGCAATTTTTATATCGTGTGCGTGCCGACGCCCGTAGATAGGCTAAATCGCCCAGATCTTACGCCGCTAATCAAGGCCAGCGAAAGCGTCGGAGCCGTGCTTAAAAAGGGCGACATCGTCGTGTATGAAAGCACCGTCTATCCGGGCGCTACGGAGGAGGACTGCGTACCGGTGTTGCAGCGCGTAAGCGGGCTAAAATTTAACCGTGATTTTTTCTGCGGATATTCGCCCGAGCGTATCAATCCGGGCGATAAAATTCACACCGTCACGAAGATCAAAAAGATCGTCTCGGCAAGCACCCCCGAGGCTTTGGACGTCGTAGATAGCGTCTATCTTAGCATCCTGCAAAACGGCACCTTTCGCGCTAGCAGCATAAAGGTCGCCGAGGCAGCGAAAGTGATCGAAAACACCCAGCGCGACATCAATATCGGCTTTATCAACGAGCTTGCGATCCTGTTCGGCAAGCTCGGTATCAACACCAACGACGTTATCGACGCGGCGGCTACGAAGTGGAATTTCTTAAGCTTCCGTCCGGGGCTCGTGGGCGGGCACTGCATCGGCATCGATCCGTATTATCTGGCGCAGAAGGCGACCGAGGTGGGCTATCATCCAGAAATCATCCTCTCAAGCCGCCGCATTAACGATAATATGGGAAGCTATGTCGCTACGGAGGTCGTCAAGATGATGATAAAATACGACGAAAAGGTAAAAGGCGCGAAGGTCTTGATCTTGGGACTGACGTTTAAAGAAAACTGCCCTGATACCCGCAATACGCGCGTCGTGGATATGATAAACGAGCTTAAAAATTTCGGCTGCGAGGTAAGCGTCTATGATCCTTGGGCTAGCGCCGCCGACGCCAAGAGATACTACGACATCGATCTGCTGCAAAAGCCCGACTTGCGCAAATTTGACTGCGTCGTAATCGCCGTGGCGCATAAGCAGTTTTTCGAGCTTGATTACGCGGGCTCGCTGGTTTACGACGTGAAAAACGTCTATAAAGGCGCACAAGGAAAGCTCTGAGATTTGCTTGGGGTTTAAATTTAGACTTCTAAATCAGTAGCTTAGCGGGGATAAGGATGAACGAGGCAAGGCTCGAAGAGCTAAAGAAAATTCTAAACGAACGACGTCAAAATTTAGAGCGAGGCTCACAGGAAAATTCTGACGCTCAAAATTCCAATGCCTTAATTTTAATAAAGGAGATATAGATGAGTAGAGGAAGTGTTGATAAAAGGTGTACTTATTACAGGTGGTTTTAAATCGCTACAAGAATATTCTGATTTGCCAAAAGCTACTAAAGGAATACAATGAAAAACCCGCTTTACTACGTAGATTATTGGTATGATTTGATTAAATTCGGCTTTGATCGGAAGCATACTTTTATAACGCTAATCGTTGTTTGCGTTTCATTTATCGCACCGATACTTCTTTTGATAGCATATCAAAGCGCACCTAGTAGAAAAAATATAGAAGATCCTTTTGTTTTTGTTGGAACTATAAGCGAATTTCATAAATATGATAGCTATCGTGGCGGAACCGGCTGCAATATATCCGTGCGAGGAAGCGGTAAAATTTTTGATCTGCATATCGGAAATAGCAAGACAGATTATGAACAATTCGGTATGCAATTTTGTGATTTAATTTACAAAAACTATATAGATCAAATTTGCGTAAAAATTAAAATGTCGGAAAGATTTTTAAATGAATACGGGTATTGCGATGGAACAAAAATACATACCTCAAATGCAGAGGATTGGGATAATTTATATTTTCAAAGAAATATACTAACCTTAACTAGTATATTGCTATTTTTATCCGCATTGTATTCAATCTTCAAGCTTCATAAAGAATATAAAAAATCCAAACTAAAAGATTAAATTTTAATCTCTAAATTTACAGCGCTTGCGCGAGTATAAATTTTGCAAAATCCTCGCGGGAGTTCGGGCATTTGCACACTTCGTAGTATTCATAACCCAGCTCGCGCGCCTGGGCCCTATAAAAAATATCCAGCTCAAAATCGGTCTCGGAGTTATCCACGCAAAACGCGATCGGAAATATGAGCGCTTTTTTGCTCTGCAGATCTCGCAAGACGTCCGCGACATTGGGCTCTAGCCACTTCACGGGGCCCAGGCGCGATTGATACGCCAAGATAATCTCTTTAAATTTAATCCCGCGCGCAGCCAGCAGATCTTTTAAAATCTCCACGTGCGCCTTTACCTGCGCCTCGTAAGGATCGCCCGCGGCGATCATTTTTATCGGCAGCGAATGCGCAGAAAATATGAGCGAAATTTGCGAAATTTCATCCGCGCTAAATTTCGCAACGCACTCTGCGATTAAATTTAGTAAAATTTCGTTGTAAGCGGCGTTGTCGTAGAAAATATCAACTATCTTATAATTTTTTATACCGAGCCGTTTAAGCGCCGCTTCGGCAGAGCACAGGCTCGATTGCACCGTAGTTTTCGAGAAGTGCGGATACAAAGGCATCAAAATTATCTCGTCAAAATCCGCGTATTTTTTAAACACATCCTCCGCAAAGGGCGGCGTGTAATTCATCGCATAATCGCAAATTAGCTCGTCTATCGGTTTTTCATCCTGCGACGCCTCGTTTTGCGACGGCTCGCCCTGTGTCGGGACATCCTGCGGCGACTCGCTCGCGGCGCTTGTAAATTCGGTTCGGTTTTGAAATTTAGCCTCGCCGCCTTCTTGAAATTTGGCGGAATTTTGCAACTTGCATGTAGCGCTAAAATCTGGGCTATTCAATTTTGCGGCGCCCTGGAATTCTATCTCATTTTGAAATTTAGCTGCGCTCTGAAATTTTAAATTTTGCGCACCATCTGCATTTTCAAATTTTAATCCTGCGTCTAATTCGGCTCGCGCTAGTTCATTTACTCGCTCGCAAAGTGCCTCGGTGATGGAGCATATCGGCGAGCGCCCGCCCAATTTTTCGTAGTTGCTGCGCGCCGATGCGGTTCTGCTTTTTACGATGAGCGCGGCTAAAACGCTGCGCCAAAAATCACTCTTAACGCCCAAAATAAAGGGGTCGTTAAACATATTTTTTAAAAAAACTTCAACCTCGCTCAGATTGTTCGGACCGCCCATGTTGAGCAAAATTAGGGCTTTTTTCATGAGATGATTTCTCTGATTTTTATCGCATCCTCTACGCTTGCAAGACCTGCATTAGTACTGCTGTCGCACATCGCGCAAAATGCTTCGTGTTCGCGGCGCAGCGAAAAGTCATCGCGATCGACGCGCAGATTTACGCGCCCGTCAGGCGTAATTTTAAAAAGAGTTATTGAGATTAGATCGCCGAAATACACGCCGCTGTCGGTGCAAATCTCGATACCGTGGCGTCTGATCGGATAGAGATTGGACTGCATTAGCGTGCAATAGCAGCCGCTTTTTGTGTGAAGCGTCGCGCATGCGGCTAGAGTGCGCTCTTTAGAGATATTTTTGCTAAGTTCTATGCAGGCGATCTCGCTGTGAGAAAGCAGCCGCACAAGATCGATATCTCTAAAAAGGGCATTGGCTACGATATCTGCTCTATCATCGTTTGCAAAACCGCTTACAAAGCTCATCGAAAAAATTTTATCCCCCTTGGCTAGCTCGCGTAGCAAGGATACGATTACTGGATTGTAGCGGTCGGAGTAGCCTACGGCTAGGCGCGTGCCGTTAGTAGTGACTGCGTAATTTATCTCTCTGGCTTCGGCTAGGCTTTGTGCGAGCGGAGATTCTACAAAGATATTTTTGGTAAACGGCAGGCATTTTAAAATCAGCTCTTTATGCGATGGCGGGGGAGCCGTGATGACTACGGCGTCGGGCTTGGCGACGTTAAAAAGATCGGTTAGATTATCAAAGATCGGATAGCGCGGGCCGAAATTTTCACTGCTGCCCTTATGATAAAGCGCTACGAGCTCGAAATAATCGCTCCTTCTTAGCTCGCTGAAGTGCTTTTGACCAAGCTCGTCCATGCCTATGATCGCTATCTTTTTTTTCATCGCCATGCCCTAAATTTAATCTTTCGCGCCATTATAACTAAGAATGGTTAAAATTTATAATTTTTAAAATCTAATTTAGCTAAAATGCGCCTTTAAAATTTAACTTGAAATAGGACAAATCATGGATATTAGAAGCGAATATTTGAATTTTTTTGCGAGCAAGGGCCATCAGATCGTTCCTAGCGCGCCGCTAGTGCCCGATGACGACAGCTTGCTTTTTACCAATGCGGGCATGGTGCCGTTTAAAAGCATATTTACAGGAGCCGTTCCGCGCCCGATCCCGCCTATCCGCACGAGCTGTCAGACCTGCATCCGCGCCGGCGGCAAGCACAACGACCTAGACAACGTCGGCTACACCGCGCGCCATCATACGTTTTT
>ERZ772967.1137-NODE-1137-length-18727-cov-4.964439_pt1 | contig 18727 bp, 8 predicted proteins | sample MGYA00511677_ERZ772967 | MGnify/ENA primary metagenome ERZ772967 (study PRJEB29015, sample SAMEA2737931) | human oral metagenome | biome: human oral; feature: human-associated habitat; material: dental | place: China | collected 2146 ...
CACCTTCATCGCGGGCGTCGTGACCGCCGCCGCGTCGCTGATCCCGCCCGCCACCCCCGCCGCGCCCGCGGTGTGGGCGGCGGTGGTCGCGGTCCTGAAGGCGGCGCTCGCCGCAGCGGTCGCCGCTGTGAGCGCATGGTTCTTGAAGCTGCATCCACAGCTGCGAAAGGCCCAGGAAGGGCTGGACAACGCCTCCTTGAACGGTGGTAAGACGGTCTTCTACAACGGGAACTGGCCGACTTTGACGCTATACTGAACTTTAAATTCTACCGATTTGAAAGGAGTGGGCCGATGGCTGGAGGATCACCGGACACTGGCGGAATCGACACGGATCAGGAGAACGGCGCCCGGAGCCAGACCGAGGGCGGTGTGGGCGAGCTGGAGGGCGCGCAGAGCGAGGGCGTCGACACGATCTCCCGTGAGCAGACCGTGCTCAAGTGGGGGTACGAGCAGGGCCCCGCAGCGGTCAGCAGCAAGTACAAGGACGTGTTGCAGGCGACGGCGGCGAACCTGGACACCCGTATCAGCCAGCTGCGCGAGATGCTGACCAACTCGCAGCACCAGGTGGCCAACTACGAGCAGAACGACGAGGAGATCGCCGCGAGCTTCCGCAAGGCTGCCGGCTCTGAGACCGGTGTGGCCAGCGCGGGTGGCACCACGGTGGCGGCGGCCGCCGGTGCCGCATCGGCGTCCGCGGCAGCCGGAACCGGTTTCCAGGGGGGCGGGAGCTCCGATGGCGGTTCGGGCAGCGCTGCTTCGGGCTCGGGCGGATCGGGTTTTGAAGGCAGTGATATGGGTGCGGGTGGAGGCAGCTTCTGATCTCCACGTGCCGTCCTAACCACATGGTGAACAGGGAAGAGGAGTAAACATGAGTGACGACCAGTACCAGTGCAAAGCGGGGGATCCGCCCCCCTTCGGTCAGCAGGCCCCGGCTCCGCCCGCCTCGGACGCGACTCCGTTCCAGCGTTTGCAGGCGGTCGCGGACTTGGACTACAACGACTCTGCCGATGAGCAGGGGTATAACACCGTTGTCGACAAGATCCGGAGGTGCCGTGATCTGGTGACGCAGTACGAGACGAACAACGGGTTCCAGTCCCAGGAGGTGCGCGCGGCGATCACCGAATGGGCCCAGAAGTTCCGCAAGGATCTGAGGACCACCGAGCAGCAGCTGACCACCGGCTATCAGACCGTGGGCCAGGCGCGGGCAGTGATGCGTCAAGCGCGCGACCTGTTCAATACGAACGTGTCGCCGGAGCTCCTCAGTGACGGTGAGAAGACGCTTAAAACGACGGTGGATGTCGCTTCGACCTTCACTGTTCCCATCGGCGGCTGGCTCGTGAAGATGGCTGCGGACAAGTACTGGGAATGGTTGACCGGGGAGCGCGAGAAGCAGCGCAATGAGTACTGCCAGAAGATCCTCGACTCTATGAACGACCAGCTCACCAAGGGCGCCGAGAGCATGAACGCGGATACTGACGGTAGGAAAAAGGGGGGTGGCCATGACGATGGTCTTCCGCCTACTACTACGATGCCTGGAATCGAGGATCCGAACGGTGCTGGCTCCGATTGCAGTGGGCTTGTCCCCGGTTCCGGCCTCGGCAGCGGAGACGCAGGGGGACTCGGCAGTGGAAGCACAGGGGGCTATGACGCCAGCGGCCTTGGGGACGGGGGGACCTACGGCACCTCCGACGTCGACCCCTACGCCGCGAAGGGCAAGGACTGGATGTCGGAGGGCTTCCAGCAGCCCGGCGGCCTCCAGGACCCGCCGCCCACCACGACTGTTGACGACCTCGACGGCGTGGGCCTGGTGGACCGCCCGATGAACCAGACGGTGACCCCCAACGGCCTCGTCGATGGGTACACCCCGCCCTCGGCGACCAACTACTCCGACCCCCGGTGGGACCCCTCCTACAAGATCCCCTCCAGTGTGGCGGACGTGTCCAAGGCGGCCTCCGCGGGCACCCTGGGCGCCCTCGGCGGAGCCGGGGCGGCCAGTGCCCTCAAGGGCCTCGGTGGCGCCGGGGCGATGAGCGCGAAGAGCCTGCTGGCGGGCGGTGCTCCTGGTGCCGGTGGCCTGGGCGCGGGCGGTGCGGGATCCGGTGCGGCCGGGTCCGGTGCCGGTGCTGCCGGCCTCAAGGGCGCTGCCGGCCTCAAGGGCGCCGGCGGCGGCACCGGCGGCATGATGGGCATGGGCGGCGCCGGAGCGGGCGCCGGTGGCGCGGGCGACGACAAGAAGAAGAAACGCCGCGCCTTCTCCGGCCTCTTCGCCGACCAACCCGACGACATGGGGCCCGTGTGGGACCCCGCCCACGGCCCGGGCTCGGAGGATGACGGCGTCGTCTTCGAGGTCGACCTGGACGAATGGGGGCTGTGAGAGTGGCTCCTCAGAGTAGGGCCCGCGTCGGCGCTGTGCGCGTCGGCGCGGGCTTTGCCCGCGTTGTGGTGGCGTTGGGCGTGGTTGTCGGTTTGTGCGTGGCGGGCGCGCCCGGTGCGCGTGCGGATGATGAGATCACGACGCAGGAGTACGTGGGGCCCCTGGGTATTGAGAACGAGGTTGCGGCTGGTTTCACGGGCAAGGGGATCAAGATCGGCGTGATCGACGGGCCAGCCGACACTAGCGTGCCCGAGTTGCAGGGAGCCAACGTCACTGTGAAACCCATGTGCACTTTCACCGACTCGGATGAGGGACGCTCGCACGCCACGGCGATGGTGTCGATCCTGGCGGCCCGGGGTTATGGTGTCGCGCGAGGGGCTGAGATCATCAACTATGGGATCCCGGATGCGGACTCAGTGGAGAAGGGTTCTGATTGTGATAAGGGGCATCTTGACGACGCGATCAATGCGGCTGTCGCCGATGGTGTGAGGGTGTTGTCGATTTCCCTTGGTGGCGGTGACTTCGCTAAGCGTTCGCGTGAGGCGATTGGTGGTGCTATTGCGCGTGGTGTGGTTGTCGTGGTGGCGACGGGGAATGAAAGCGCTGAGGATCCTGCTGATTCGCTTGCTTCTGTGAATGGGACTGTGGGTGTGGGGGCGTCGGATTCGAATGGGAACTTCCAGACTTTCTCCAACTATGGAAAGGGTCTGACGGTGCTTGCCCCGGGAAATAACACGTTTGTGCATGATTTCGCTGAGTCCGGCAGGATCCGCGGTGCCCGCGGTACGTCGTATGCGACTCCGATTGTTTCGGGTTTTGTGGCGGTTGCGATGCAGCGGTGGCCCGGGGCGACGGGGAACCAGGTGGTGCAGTCGTTGGTGAAGACGGCGACAACGGGGCGCGCCGGGTATCCGTTGATCAGTCCGAATGGTTTGGATAAGACGGATCCGACTCAGTTCCCCGATGAGAACCCCTTGTTGGACAAGTTCCCGGGCACTGAGCCGAGCGCGCAGACTGTGGCGGACTACCGTGATGGGGTGCTGGGGACCCAGTCGGTGTTCGACAGCGACTCGTCCTACGTGTACCGGGGCGTGGACGCGCAGGTCGCCCTTGCCCACCCGGACCGCTCCGCCCTGGGCACCTCCCCGCGCTACCACAAGAAGAAGGACCAGTAGCAGCGCGGGGCGCTCGGGATCACAGGAACATCGGCACTGAGGAAGTGAGAGCATGACCACGCCATCGAATCCGTCCGACCCGTCCAACGGGAATTGGCAATCCGACGGACGGCCCGCCACGGGCGGGGCCGGGCCGTGGGGGGCGCCGGATGGCCCAACGGTGCGCCGCGGGGCACCCAGTGCCATCCCCGCGCAGGTGGGCATGTACTCCACGCCCCTGGCGCCCACGAACAGACGCAGGAAGAGGCCCATGATCATCGGAGTCGTCGTCGCCCTCCCATTCCTGGTCGTCGCGTGCCTGCTCTTCTGGTCGGCCCACTCGTCGAACCAGCAGCGCCAGAACGACCCCGCGCTCCAGGCGTCCGACGTCCAGAAGACCGACCACGTCCCCTGGGCTGTCCAAGGGGACATCCGCATGCCGGGGGACGCCATCACGCCATCCGACGACTGGATCAACGGAATCGGCAGCGCTTGGACCATTGAGGAACCCGCGTGGAGCAGCGGCAGCTTCAACTACCGCGTCGCATACGCCACGAACGGCGCCCTCGTCATCACCAGCCAGAACGCGAACACGTGGCAGAGCACCCTCAAAGGGTGGGACATCAGCGGCGACCAGCCCCGACAACTGTGGTCCCACACCGTGCAGGACAACGACAAGCCGGACTTGGACGCCGAGGAGAAGGGCGTGTGGGTCGGCAACACCCTCTTCATCGACGAGTACGCCATCAACGGCGACACAGGGGACATAGTGTCCATCAGCTGGTTGCGGTCCGAGAAGAGCAGCCGCACCAATGGCAACGACCTGGTCGTCACCCCCGACTTGGTGCTGGTCGCCTGCGATCCCGGAACAGGGGAGTGCTCCGCGCACACCGCGGACGGGACCCAGTTGTGGACCGCCTCCACAGGGCTGTCCTCCTACACGCTGCGCGGGACCGCCCAAACCGGCGGGCACACGTGGATCCGGCTCGACGGGGGGACCGGGCGCAGCGCCTTCGTCAACACCGCGACCGGTGAGACCAAGAGCGCCACCTACGGGTCCGGGGACTCCTGCTGGCACGCCGCCGCGTCGGACGGCTGGCTGATCGCCTGCCAGGGCGACGCCGAGATCACCGCCTTCACGGCGGACGGCGAGTCCGCGGGAACCTTCGCCGCCACCTACTGGCCCCTGTCCACCCGGGGCAAGAGCGAGTGCTCCGACGCCACCACGCCCGTGTGGGCGCAGACCCCCACGCTCGCCCAAGCCACCGCCTTCTACCGCGACGGCGACATCAGCGGGACCCGGGGCGCGCTGACGCCCACCGACTGCGGGAACATCGTGTACCAGGCCCCCGACGGCACCACGACGGACCTCGACCTCACCAGGGACATCAATCAGAGGGCATTCACGCTCGGCGACTTGGGAGGCGTGCTCCAGAAGCAGCTCGCCATCAGCGACAGCGGGAAAGTCCTGGTGATCGGGAACGCCGTTTTCGTCGACCTCACCAGCGGCGCCTACATGGGATCCGTCAGCGACGACCACCTCGACTGGCCGCTCCTGAGCGCCCCCGGGCTTGTGCTGCTCAAAGACGACACGGGGATCGTGGCCTACAAACCGCGCTAGATAGCCCGGGACCCCGCCGCCCTCCGTCCCCATGTCGGCGGGGACGCGCGCACGCGGTTTCCCGGCTTTCTGCCCCGCGCGGGCGGACACCGCGTGCTTTTAAGGGAAGGGACGCGGCGCGGCCTAGACCGCCTGGCGGATCGCGTCGAAGAGCCCCGACGCGTACACCGACGCAGGCAGCACCACAATCATGGTGAACGCTTGGACGATATCGAGCATCCGCCCCGCCAGGGGCGAGGGCGCAGGCTTCTTGGAGCGCCCATCGCGCACCGGGAAGAGCGCCACCAGCAGGAAAGCGGAGCAGGACAGCAGGGCCGCCGAACCCCCGGGGATGCCCGCCGCCACACCCGCTGCGGCCGCGACCGCCGAGGCCAGGGCGGCCGAGGCGACGGTCAGGAGCGCCCGGGCGCCGCCGCGCTGCCCGCGCGCCGCGAGGGCCAGGGTCAGGGCGCCGCCCACGACAGTCGCCAGGGCGGCCCGCCCGTGCCACTCCTGCGTGCCCAGGTACGCCCCCGATCCCAGGCCGCCCAGCACGCACAGCGCGCACGCCAGGGCGACGACCACGTGGGAGCGCACCCGTGCCGACGTGTACGCGTCGTGCGAGGTGCGGGCGTTCATGGCCTTCGGCTTCGGCGGCTCCTGCTGGCGCCCTGGCAGCGCGACGGTCATCACCTCGCGGATGTCGATGAGGACGAAGGACCCTGCCCGCACCGTCAACTGGGGCGAGAGCCACACGAGCACGGCCCCCACGGCGACCGCCAGGAACGCCGGTCGGGCCACCAGGGAGTTCCCCAGGATCATGAGGGTCGCGCACGCGGTGGCCACCGCCCACGCGGCCCGGGGGACCGAGACGGCGTCGTCCACGCCCTCCACACGCCGCACCCCGTAGGTCAAGCAGTACAGCAAACCGCCCCACGTCACGACTATGGGGGCGACGACGGAGCCCACCGGGTTGTCCGCCGGAACGATCTGCAAGCACGCCAGGGCGAACACCAGGCTGGCCACCGCCACGGACTCCGTCCTGGCCCACGTCGGGGCGATGTACCCCAGGGCCAGGGAGTAGAAGACGCTCAACGCCCCCACGCCCAAACGGGAGAAGACATCGGGCTGCCACCCCCACACGAAGGGGCTCGCCAGGACGAAGACCTCGACGAGCACCACCACCAGCGCGGAACCCACCAGGGTCCCCGCGGACACCGCCCGCGCGCGGGCGGACCGCTCCGCTTCCTCCTCGGCGGATGCGCGCGGGTCGCGGAAGGGCCAGCCCCCGTGGGAGAGCATCGCGGAGGGATCCGCGACGAACATGATGACGTCGCCCGCCGCCACCTCGAAGCCCACGCGGTCCGTGGGCTTCACCTCCGAGCCGGAGACCCGGCACAGGTGGACCCACGCCGGATCCACGCCCACCGAGTGGAGCGCCTCGGACAACGGGGTCCCCTGGGCGGCCGCGCAATCGCGCAAGGAGGCGTCCGGTAGGCGGAGCGTGAAGGGCACCAGCAGATCTGACACGTCTCCTCTTCTCCTGTCCTTCATGACATACGGTTAGGATTCGCCGCTGCGTGTATTCTTTCACGTGTGCGGCGGCGTGTGCCAGTGCGGCTCGCGCCCCCGTCCCCCAACGGGGCCGGAGGGGCCGCACGGCTCGGGCGGGTATAATCAACCGGTAAAAAAGGGCATTCGGAGGAGACATGGCCAGACTGGCGAGGAAGAAGCAAGAGCCCGAGCCGGTGGAGGAGAACATCCCCACACGGCCGCAGGGCGAGCTCGCCCTGGAGCCCCCTCCCGACCGGGAGGAGCCGCCCAACGCCTCCAACCTGCTCACCTCCGTCGTCCCCATGCTCGGATCCGTCGGCATGATGGCCTTCATGGCCCTCTCCCAGTCGAGCAACCCCCGGATGCTCTTCATGGCCGGGGCGATGGTCTTCGCCATGGTCGCCATGGTCGGCACGCAGATGTACCGCCAGGTGAGCGCCTACCGCACCAAGGTCGCCGACATGCGCGGCGAGTACCTGGCCTACCTGGCCGACACGCGCCGCCTCGTGCGCGACCTGGCCAAACAGCACTACCAGTACCTGCAGTACGCCCTGCCCGAGCCCGACTCCCTGGTCCTGCTGGCCGAGTCCGGCGCCCGCGTGTGGGAGCGGCGCACCAAGAACGTCGGCCTGCTCAACGTCCGCCTCGGGCTCGCCCAGCAGAAGCTCTCGAAGACCCTCAAGGCCCCTGAGCTCGGCGTCCTGGCCAACCCGGACGTCGTCTGCCAGTCCGCCGTCGCGCGTTTCGTCGACGTCCAGTCCAACCTGGGGCTGGCGCCCTTCGCGACCTACCTCGACCAGTTCCTCACCGTCGAACTGTGCGGCCCCCGCGCCCTCACCGAGGCGCAGCTGCGCGCCATGATCGCCCACCTGGCCGTCATGGTCCCCCCGGCGGACCTGCGGATCGCGGTCCTGGCGGGCGAGGAGACCATAGGCATGTGGGACTGGGTGAAGTGGCTGCCCCACTGCCGCTCGGAGGACGTCGAGGACGCCGTCGGCCCCGCCCGGATGGTCTCCACCAGCGCCGAGGAGCTCGACGAGCTCATGGGCCCCGGGGTCGAGACCCGCGGCGAGTTCCGCCAGGAGACGGCCGGCCACGGGCCCCGGCCCCACATCCTGCTGGTCGTCGACGGCGCCGAGTACCCGTCGAACTGGATCCCCATGTCCGAGAAGGGGATGGAGAGCCTCACCCGGGTCGTCCTCAGGACGACATGGGAGGAGCTGGAGGACCCCTCCACCCTGCGCCTCATCCTGCGCCGGGGCAAGGGTGACAAGATCGTCGACGGCAAGCGCACCGTCGAGGTGATGCCCCTGGGGCAGGTGGTGCAGCAGGACGTCACCCCCGCCATGTACCGCCCGGACCAGATGGGCATCGCCGAGGCGACCGCCGTCGCCCGCCGCCTCACCCGCTTCACCGAGGGCATGGCCCAGGCGATGACGAACAAGTCCGAGAAGAAGGCGTCCTCGGATCTCATGGACCTGCTGGGCCTGGGGGACGTGCGCCTCTTCGACCCCGACAAGCGCTGGCGCCACCGCAAGGGCCGCGAGTACCTGCGCGTCCCCTTCGGCCTCACCGAGTCCGGGAACCCCATCATCATCGACATCAAGGAGTCCGCGAAGAACGGCATGGGCCCCCACGGGATGCTCATCGGCGCCACAGGATCGGGCAAATCGGAGGTGCTGCGCACCATGGTCCTGGCCATGGCCCTCACCCACGACCCCATCCAGCTCAACTTCGTCCTCGTCGACTTCAAGGGCGGCGCGACCTTCGCGGGCATGGACACCCTGCCCCACGTCTCCGCCATGATCTCCAACCTGGAGGAGGAATCCTTCCTGGTCGCCCGTATGGAAGAGGCCCTCCAGGGCGAGATGAGCAGGCGCCAGGAGCTGCTGCGCGCCGCCGGCAACTTCGCCAAGGTCGAGGAGTACGAGAACGCCCGCCGCGCGGGCAAGCACGACGGCCCGCCCCTGCCCGCCCTCTTCGTCATCATCGACGAGTTCTCGGAGCTGCTGGTCGCCCACGCCGACTTCATCAAGGTATTCGAGGCCATCGGCCGCTTGGGCCGTTCGCTGTCCGTGCACCTGCTCTTCGCCTCGCAGCGCATCGACACGAAGGCCGGCGACCTCATGTCGCACATCTCGTACCGGATCGGCCTGAAGACTTTCTCCGCGGCCGAGTCCCGCTCCATCATCGGCTCCGACGCCGCCTTCAAACTGCCGCCGCTGCCCGGTTCCGGGTACCTGCTGGCGGGCGGCGAGGAGATGGTCCGCTTCCGCGCCTCCTACGTGGCCGCGCCCCCGCGCGACGCCGTGAAGGCCGTGGACGCCGAGGCCCCCGAGGACGAGCAGGAGCGCCACATCCTCCCCTTCTCCGTCGACCGGGTCGACATCGACGACGCGGTCGTCATCGAGAGGGTCGCCCTGCCCGCCCCCCACCACGCCCAACAGGCCGGCCAAGGCGGGCAGATGCCCCCGCCCGCGCCGGGTACGGCGCCGGCGCCTGGCGCCGCGCCCGTCCCGCGGGCCGAGGAGGCCGCGCCCGACTTCTCCCAGTACGCCGATATGAGCCAGCTCGACATCGCCGTCAAGCGCATGGAGGGGCACGGGCTGGCGGCGCACAAGATCTGGCTGGAGCCCCTGGACACGCCCCCCACCCTGGACATGCTCTTCGGTGACCTCGCCGAGGACCCCCGCCTCGGACTCATCTCCCCCTCGTGGCGGGGCAAGGGCCCACTGCGCGTCCCGATGGGCACCGTCGACCTGCCCCGTCAGCAGAAGCAGGAGCCGCTCGAGTACGACTTCTCCGGCGCCAAGGGCCACGGCATCGTGGTCGGCAGCCCCATGACCGGCAAGTCCACGGCGCTGCGCAGCCTCGTCATGTCCCTGGCCCTCACCGCCTCCCCGCTGGAGGTGCAGTTCTACGTCCTCGACTTCGGCGGTACCTTCTCCTCCATGCGCAACCTGCCGCACATCGCGGGCATCGCGGCGCGCGGCGACAACGAGCGCGCCACCCGAATGCTGGCCGAGATCGAAGCCATCCTGGCCGACCGCGAGGCGTACTTCCGCAAGAACGGCATCGACACGATGAGCGACTACCGCCGCATGCGCGCCGCCGGCGAGGCGGACGACGGCTACGGCGATGTGTTCCTCATCCTGGACGGGTGGGCCACCTTCAAGGAGGAGTACGAGGGCGAGGACAGGCACGTGGGCCGCATGATGGAGCGCGCGCTGAACTTCGGCGTCCACCTGATCGTCGCCGCTGGCCGCTGGCTGGACCTGCGCATGGACATCCAGCCCCTGTTCGGGACGAAGATCGAATTGCGCGTCGACGACGAGTCCGCCTCGATCATCGACCGCCAGGCCAAGAAGAACGTGCCCGTCGACCGCCCTGGCCGCGGCCTGGACATGGACGCCCACCAGATGCTGCTCACCCTGCCGCGCATCGACGGGGAGCGCGACCCCAACACCCTCAGCGAGGGCGTGCGCAAGTCGATCACCACGATCAAAGCGGCCGCGAGGGGCATGCACGCCCCCCGGCTGCGGCTGCTGCCCGAGAGGGTCGGAGTGCGCGAACTGCTGGCGGCCATCCCCGAGCTCAGCCGTCCGATGGCCGAGCTGGAGGCCGAGTACACCCGCGTGCTCGCCGAGGAGGCGGCAGCCGCGCGGGCGGCGGCCCCCGAAGGGGAGGCCGTCGAGGAGGCGCCCCTGGAGAAGCCCGCGGTCCCGCTGCACGACAAGTGCCTGGTGCTGGGCGTGGAGGAGCGGCGCCTGGGCCCGCTGGTCTTCGACCCCCTCAAGGACCAGCACATCTTCGCGGTCGGCGACGGCGAGTCGGGGCGGAGCTCGTTCATCCGGCTGATGGCGCACGAGATCATGCGCACCAACACGCCCGAAACGGCGAAACTGGTGATCGTCGACCCCCGGCGCTCCCTGCTGGGCGAGATCCCCGAGGAGTTCCTGCTGGCGTACCTGTCCCTCAACGACGACATCGAGGGGGAGCTCCGCGCGATCGCGGGCGCGATCACGAAGAAGCGCGCCCCGGGCAAGGACGTGACCGTCGCCCAGCTGCGCGAGCGCTCGTGGTGGTCCGGCCCCGAGGTCTGGGTGCTCGTCGACGACGCGGAGATGCTATCCAGCGGCATGAGCAACATGCTGCTGCCCCTCGACCCGCTGCTCGCCCAGGCCAGGGACGTCGGCCTGCACATGGTGCTGGCCCGCCGCACGGGCAGCGGCATCATGAGCGACAGGTTCGTCACCAAGCTCCGCGAACTGGGCGGGACAGGACTTATCCTGTCCGGCAACCCCGACGACGGGGCGGTCATCGGGCGCGTGAAGGCCATGCCGTCGCGGCCGGGGCGCGCACAGGTCGTCGCGCGCAACTCCGGCCTCTTCCGAGCGCAGATCGCATGGCAGCCGCAATCGGAGTAATACCGGAACGAATGCGGAGTCTGTAGAATCCCTAGTGGAACCGATCAACGAAAGGGCGGCAAGATGGGGACTCATGTGAAGCGGATGGGGGGCGCGCTCGCGGCCGTCGCGGCGGTTTGCGCCCTGGCGGCGTGCGGGCAGCTCGGCGGGGGGGCCTCTTCCAACAAGCCCCTCGACCAGCTCGAGAACCTCGGGGCCGGGACGAAAGCGGACTACCAGAGCCGCATGGACCAGGCGTCTGAGGGGGACAAGCAGAAGATCCTCACCGAGGCGAACCAGGTCGATGCCGTGGTCGGCGCCGAACTGGTCCTCGACGACCCCTCCGCGAAGGGGGGGAAGTTCCAGCTCAAGGACGATAAGACGGTCGTCATGGACCAGAGCATCGCCCCCCTGATGTCCAACGCCACCAACTGGCGGGTCGGGGACCGGTCCATCGACCTGTGCACGGACGCCGACTGCGAGTACTACTCGTCGTGGACGGTCGCACCGAAGACCGGGTCCGGGGGCGGCTCCCTCAGCGGCTACACGCTGACGCTACTCGTCGAGAACGAGGCGGAGGCCGCCAACGTCAATGTGACCAGGGAGTTCACCCTGGGCAAGTGAGGCCCGCGCGCGGGCGGCGCGGGCCGTCCCGCGCCCTGCCCGAAGGCCTCCTCGTCCCCCGGGCCGAGCCCCTGTGCGGCCGGGCCCGGCCGCTGGTGCCGTCGATGGCGGGCGCAACAGGCCCCCGCCCTCGGATCCCACCTGGTGAGACAATTCATTATTTGATTACTTTCACTTCCGTTGTGGCTGGTGATCGGGGCGAAAGTCCGCCTCGGGGGCGCGCCCGCTCCGGCATGATGGGCAGTGGTCGGATTTGTCGAATGGCAGTGGGACCCCGCGTTAATTAGTGTGTACCCCGGCCCGAAACGCTTACCTGGCAACTCTCTATGGAGTAACGACTCGTGCGACACTAGGGAGACGGGCCTGAAATCCGACCAGCGGCACGTGATGAAAGGTGGGGATGCGCTGTGAGAGGCATGAAGCGCCGGATGCCTGCGCTGTTCGTCATCACTGTGGTGCTGTTCGTGTCGGTCCTTGGTCTTTTGTACAAGGGCATGGAGGTCACCCACGTCGATGTGGACGACGGTGGCATCTGGGTCATCGACAAATCCAAACAGATGGTCGGCCATCTCAACTACGACGCCCGCGTCCTCGACGGCGCCCTGAGGGCGGAGTCCGCGAACTTCGACATCGGGCAGGCCGGCGAGACGGTCACTATGACGGACCGGGCGACCTCGACGATCGCCCCCATCAACGTCACCGCCGTGGCGCTCGGCTCGGCGACCCCGCTCCCCTCGGGGGCGGTCGCCACACAGGGCGGGGACACCCTCGGCGTCTACAATCCCGCCGAGGGGACCTTCTGGGTGACCAGCGCGAAGGGCCCGGTCGCCGCGGACCTGGGGGACGGGGCCGCGCTCGACAGCGGCGAGGGCGCGGGGGCCTCGACGGTGGCCGTCGACGGCACCGCGTTCTCCCTCAGCGCCTCGGACGGCACTCTGGTCACAGTCGCACCAAAAGGAACCGTCCAGTCGGTCAATAAGTCCCGGATCAAGGGGATCGACCCCGCCGCGACCCTCGCGATGACGGCGGTCGGCAATCATCCGGTCGCATTCGATACCACGGGCAATATTCTGTACTTGCCGAACGGTCAGGCGTACAGCCTCACCGACTACGGCATCGCGCCCGGCGCCGTGCTCCAACAGCCCGGCGCCGACGCGGACTCCGTCTACCTGGCCACCCCGACGAGCCTCGTCGGAGTGCCCCTCAAAGGCGGGGAGCCCTTCGTCGTCGACACGGGCGCCAGCGGGAGCCCCGCCGCCCCCGTGTGGCACATGGGCTGCGCCTACGGCGCCTGGTCCGGCAGCGGCGCCTACCTGCGCTCGTGCGCCGATCCCAGCAAGGACACCAACGACGTCGTCGACACCCTCAAATCCGCTCGCGAAGTCGTCTTCCGCACCAACCGCTCCGCCATCGTCCTCAACGACGTGGCCCTCGGATCCGTGTGGCTGCCCGACGAGAACATGACCATCGTCGACAACTGGGACGAAGTCGAGCAGCAGCTCGCCGAGTCCGAGGAGGAGGAGCAGACCACCGACCTCATCGACGAAGTCGAAGACCCCGAGCGCAAGGAGCAGAACACCCCGCCCGACGCCGAGGACGACGAGTTCGGCGTCCGGCCCGGGCGCTCCACCCTGCTGACCGTCCTGGACAACGACTCCGACTCCGACGGCGACGTCCTCACCGCCCGCGCGACCTCCAGCCCCGGCTTCGGGACGGTCGTCTCCACGCGGGGAGGGCGCGCCCTCCAGATCACCGATGTCGCCGACTCGCAGACGGGGTCCACCAGTTTCACCTACGAGGCCTCGGACGGGCAGGACACCGACTCCGCCACCGTCCGCGTCTCCGTCCACCCGTGGAGCGAGAACGCCGCGCCCGAGCAGAGGACCGTCCCCACCGTCAAGATCGGGCAGGGCGCGCAGATCCAGTACAACGTCCTGGGCGACTGGCGCGACCCCGACGGCGACCAGGTCTTCCTCCAGGACGCCCAGGCCCCCGAGGGCCTCTCCGTCCAATTCGCCGAGGACGGCACCCTGCAGATCCGCGAGCTCGGCGCGGGGGCCGGTCCCAAGACCGTGGACCTCACCGTCTCCGACGGGCGCGCGCAGGGCAAAGGAACGCTCAAGGTCGACGTGCAGGAGCCCGGCAACCAGGCCCCGTCGGCCAACGCCGACTTCTACGTGGCGCGCGAGGGCGAGACCATCACCCTGGACCCGCTGGCCAACGACACCGACCCCAACGGCGATCCCCTGCGGCTCGTCGGGATCTCGGCCCCCGCCTCGGTCACCGCCCTGCCCGACCTGGAGGCCGGGACCATCGACTTCACGGCGACCGCCCAGGGGACCTACCAGTTCAGCTACACGGTCACCGACGGCGCCGATCAGAAGATCGGCATCATCCGCGTCGACGTCATCCCCGCGGACGAGGCCTCCGGGCCCATCGCCGAGGACGACCTGGCGGTCCTGCCCGCGGGCGGATCCGTTCTGGTGGCGCCGCTGGGCAACGACACCGATCCCTCCGGCGGCGTCCTGGTGGTCCAGTCCGTCGACGTCCCCGCTGACTCCGGGCTCGAAGTGGCCCTGCTGGACCGCCACCTGCTGCGCGTCAGCTCGCCAGCGGGGATCGGGGAGTCCGTGTCCTTCACCTACACGGTCTCCAACGGCTACGGCTCGGCCACGGCCCGGGTGCTCGTCGTCCCCGGCTCCGAGACGAACTCCTCCCTGCCGCCCGTCCTGCAGCCCGACACCGTCAAGGTGCGCGTCGGCGACGTCGGCACCGCCTCCGTCCTCGACAACGACCGCTCGCCCGGGGGGCTCAGCCTCTCGGTGGAACCCACCCTGAACTACGAGGCGAACCCCTCGGTCGGCACACCCTTCGTCACCGGGAACGAGGTCCGCATCGAAGCGGGCGGCACCCCGGGCACGCTTTCCGTCGTCTACTCGGTCATCGACTCCTCCGGGAACACCGCCGCCTCGACGGTCACCTTCGAAGTGGTCCCCGACTCCGAGGCCAACAACCCGCCCAGGCCCAAGGCCCTCACCGCGTGGGCGGCCAGCAACCAGACGACGCGCATCCCCGTGCCATTGGCCGGGGTCGACCCCGACGGGGACTCCGTGTGGCTGGTCGGCACCGACCAGCAGCCCACCAAGGGCACGGCGGTGGTGCGCGACTCCTGGCTGGAGTACACGCCCGCCGAGGGCACCTCGGGCACTGACGTCTTCACCTACGTGGTCGAGGACCGCCGGGGCGCGCGCGGCACCGCGCGGGTCCGCGTCGGCATCGCGCCCCCCGCTTCCCTCAACCAGAACCCCGCTGCCGTGCCCGACACCGTCCTGGTGCGCCCCGGCCGTCAGGTGTCCGTCAACGTCCTGGCCAACGACGTGGATCCCGATGGGGACCCCCTCGCCCTGGACGCGGACGGCCTCACGGCCTCCGACCCCAGGCTGGCGCCCACCGCCTCCGGTGACTTCGTGACGATCACGACGCCCGAGGCCGAGGGGACCTACCTGGTGTCCTACGGCGTCTCCGACGGGCGCGGCGGCAGCTCCCGCGGGCAGTTGACCGCCTACGTCTCCGCGAACGCCCCCCTGAAGGCGCCCATCGCCCGTGACGACTCCCTCTCCTTCGACAGACTGCCCTCCGACGGCTCCGCCGCGCGCGTGCGGGTCACTGAGAACGACGAGGACCCCGACGGCAGCGTCTCCGACCTGGTGGTCACCACCTCCGACCCGGGCGTCGTCGTCGACGGCCAGGACCTGCTCATCACCCCCCAGGCGAGCAGGCGCCTGGTCGTCTACACGGTCACGGACTCCGACTCCCTGTCCAACTCCGCGGTCGTCTCGGTGCCCGGACTGGACTCCACGCCGCCAACGGTCAGATCCGAGGGCATGCCCATCGAGATTAAAGCGGGCGAGAGCCGGACCCTGGCCCTGGCGGACTACACCACCGTGCGCCCCGGGCGCTCGGCGCGCCTGTCGGAGGGCGGATCCATCGTCTCCTCCAACGGCATCGACCAGGCCGTGGCCAACGGGGAGGGCTCCGTGGACGTCCACGCGCGCGAGGGCTTCTCGGGCAGCGCCACGGTCTCCCTCGACGTCTCCGACGGGTCCTCTAGCGACTCGGGGGCGCTGAGCGCCAGGCTGTCCCTGACCTTCATCGTCCGGCCCGCGTCGAACCAGCCGCCCACGCTCACGCCCACGCCCATCCGGGTCGGCGCGGGGGAGGACCCCGTCACGCAGAACCTGGCGCTCGCGGTCACCGACCCCGACGGCGCCAACCCCCGGGACTTCGCATACGCGCTGGTGTCCAAGCCCGACAGCGTCTCCGCCTCCGTTTCCGGGACTGCGCTGACGGTGTCCGCCCCCGCGGGGACGGCAACCGGTGCGGCGGGCTCGATCGCGGTGAGCGTCGACGACGGCTCCGGCCCCGTCCAGGCGTCCGTCCCCGTCGAGGTCGTCTCCACGACGAAGCCGAAGATGCAGGTCAGCGCCATCCGCCGCACTGTTGAGTCCGGCGGGTCGGTCACCGTGGACGTGGCGTCCGAGAGCGTCATCGGCGCCATCGGCCCCGTCCAGGTGGTGGACTCCGGCCCTGGAGTCGCCGCTGGGAGCGCGAGCACCGTGACCTGGAGTGGGACTTCCGTCACCATCAAGCCCGATCCGGCGAAGGCCGAATTCACCTACCAGTACAGCATCACGGACGCGCCCGGGGACAGCAGCCGCACAGTCTCCAACGCCATCACCGTCGAGGTCAGGCAGACCAAGCCCGCTGCGCCCGTCAGCGTCCGCGCGGTGAGCCGGGGCGGCGCCCAGGGGGTCGGAGCCGCCGAGCTCTTGATCACGGATGCGAATCTGGGCGCCGACTTCGTCGTCAAGGGCTACCGGGTGACCGACGTGAACACGGGGACTGGCTACGACTGCGAGCCGCAGATGCGCTGCCTCGTCTCCCCGCTCGGTCCGGGGCCCCACTCCTTCACAGCCGTCGTGAGGACCAACAAGGGCGACTCGGCTCCTTCAGCCCCGTCGAACACCCTCGACTTCTCGCCCGATCCGTCCGGCGTGCGGCGCCTCCAGGTGACTCCGGGCAACGGGAGCCTCACCGCGAACTGGAGCGCCCCCGATCAGCAGGGCAGCGGCATCGTGAACTACGAGGTGGCCGTGACGGGCAGCGGCGGCGGCACCGAGCAGGTCCCCGCCTCCCCGACCTCGTACACCAGGAGCGGACTGACCCCTGGTGAGTCGTACACGGTCTCGGTCGTCGCGATCGACACGAACAGCAGGCGCTCGGCGGCGGTCTCCACGCGGGTCACCCTCCCCAGCGCCCCGGAACCCCCCCGTGACCTGAAGGCGATGGTAGTGGGGGGGACCGGCGACGGCACCACCAGCTTCAACGTGACGTGGAAGTTGGGGTCCCACCACTCCTCCGGCTGGGCGGACGGCACGGTGTCCGTCGACTCCCGGCCGTACCCGGTCAGCCCGGGGGCGACGCAGAAGGAGGTGTCGGTGCCCTCTGGCGGCTCCGCCACCATCACGGTCACCGTGTTCAACGCGGACGGGTACTCGAACGCGGCGTCGATCAGCGTGTCCACCCTGGTCAAGAACCCGCTGCCCCCGACGGCGCCCGTCCTCAAACCCACCGGCAACACCGGTGAGCTGCAGGTCGTGGGCCTGGCCAAGGTGCCCGGCAACGGGTACGAGGCGAGGCAGTTGACCCTGCGCTACGCGCGTTCCGAAGCCGCGTGCGCGGCTGGCGACGAGGTGGAGGACGGGGAGGTCATCGGGGGATTGGGCGCCTCCAGCACGCCGGTCACCCTGTTCTTCTGCCAGACCGCCACCGCAGTCGACGCGACCAAGGTCGTCTCGTCCGCCACATCGGCCTCGGGGACCCCCAAGGCCGGCAACGTGCCCAAGTTCAAGGTCAAGGTCAAGGCCGACGGGACGAGCATCAGAGCGACGTGGAACATCCCGGCGGACGCCGACATCGTCAGGGCGCACGCTTCGATCAAGGAGGGGGGCGTTGCGCCCCAGTTCGGCTCGCCGCCCCCCTCGTCGGCTGTCTTCTCCGGCCTCGCCCCGCTCAACAGGTACACGGTCGTGGTCACGCTGACGAACGCCTCAGGCGCCGAGCGCACCGTCGAGAAGGAGGTGTGGACCGAGGAGGACCCCCAGTACATCGAGGAGACATGGGGAGGCCTGGGCAGTTGCTGGGGCACGCCGTGCGGGACGTTCAGTATCTCGGCGACCAGGGCGGACCAGTTCGCCCCGGACGCGACGCTCACGTGCTACGTGTACACCTATCAGGACGAGGACCACCCGCGCAAGCGCGGCAAGTGGCGGCTCGACGCCAAGGGCAACTGGACGGTGACGGGCCTGCCCACCCAGGCGACCTCAGCGGGCGCTTTCGCGGGCATGGACCGGCATGTGACCAGTTGCTGGGTGGAGGACGATGACGACGACTGAGTGCTCTGTAGCACCTATACTTTGTTGGGAATTATTCCTTGAGGAAGGACATGAATGACGCTCTCGACCGAACAGGCGGGTGAATTCGCGCAGGTCTTCAAAAGCCTCGTCGACGCCATCTCCAGCGCAGTCCTGGACAAGCAGCAGGTCGTGCGCCTGGCGCTCACCTCCCTGTTCTCGGGCGGGCACCTGCTGCTCGAGGACGCGCCCGGAACCGGGAAGACCGCCCTGGCCAGGGCGCTGTCCGCCGTCATCGACGGCTCCCACTCCCGCATCCAGTTCACACCCGACCTGCTGCCCTCCGACATCACCGGCGTCACCATGTACGACCAGTCGACGCGTCAGTGGGAGTTCCACAAGGGCCCCGTCTTCGCCAGCATCGTCCTGGCCGACGAGATCAACCGCGCCTCGCCAAAAACCCAGTCCGCACTGCTCGAGGTGATGGAGGAGGCCATGGTCACCGTCGACGGGGTGCGTCACCCTGCCGGTCGTCCCTTCATGGTGATCGCCACCCAGAACCCCATCGAGCAGGCCGGCACCTACAAATTGCCGGAGGCTCA